>OIFU01000006.1_pt1 | contig 350114 bp, 310 predicted proteins | sample 1582141 | NCBI WGS metagenome assembly OIFU01 (sample SAMN07501047, study PRJEB24779) | human gut metagenome | isolation source: stool | host: human infant | place: USA: Pittsburgh, PA
TATTCATCGTTTACGGCGTGGACTACCAGGGTATCTAATCCTGTTTGCTCCCCACGCTTTCGAGCCTCAGCGTCAGTAATCGTCCAGTAAGCCGCCTTCGCCACTGGTGTTCCTCCTAATATCTACGCATTTCACCGCTACACTAGGAATTCCACTTACCCCTCCGACACTCTAGTCCGACAGTTTCCAATGCAGTACCGGGGTTGAGCCCCGGGATTTCACATCAGACTTGCCGTACCGCCTGCGCTCCCTTTACACCCAGTAAATCCGGATAACGCTTGCACCATACGTATTACCGCGGCTGCTGGCACGTATTTAGCCGGTGCTTCTTAGTCAGGTACCGTCATTCTTCTTCCCTGCTGATAGAGCTTTACATACCGAAATACTTCTTCGCTCACGCGGCGTCGCTGCATCAGGGTTTCCCCCATTGTGCAATATTCCCCACTGCTGCCTCCCGTAGGAGTTTGGGCCGTGTCTCAGTCCCAATGTGGCCGGTCACCCTCTCAGGTCGGCTACTGATCGTCGCTTTGGTGGGCCGTTACCCCGCCAACTGGCTAATCAGACGCGGGTCCATCTCATACCACCGGAGTTTTTCACACTGGATCATGCAATCCTGTGCGCTTATGCGGTATTAGCAGTCGTTTCCAACTGTTATCCCCCTGTATGAGGCAGGTTACCCACGCGTTACTCACCCGTCCGCCACTCAGTCACAAAAACTTCATTCCGAAGAAATCAATTAAAGTGCTTCGTTCGACTTGCATGTGTTAAGCACGCCGCCAGCGTTCATCCTGAGCCAGGATCAAACTCTCATGTTATAGTTTGTTTCCTTTTCCAGAATAATCTGGCTTATTCAGATGTTACTCTGAATTTACTGTTTTAGGTTGTTCTTTATAAGAACGTTCGTCTGTCTTTCAATCTCTTGATCGACAGCTTGAAATTTAGGATCTTTCAAGGTTTATTCACTGTTCAGTTATCAATGTACATCGTCAATACTTCGTATTGACTTTAGAAGTTGCTCTGCAACTTCCGAACGGATTTTTCAATCTCATTCATCGTTGTCATCTCTCGGCGACAGCTTATTTACTATATCATAGTGCCAACCGTTTGTCAACAACTTTTTTATTTTCTTTTGCTTCTTTTTAAGAAGCGCTTTGCCTGTCCGCTGTTCTCGCGGTCAGCTTGTTTATATTATCATCATTATTTTAGAATGTCAACCACATTTCCGCCGTTTTAAAAAAGAAAGTTTTCGGTTCTGAATTGTTTTAATTGTACATACAATTCAGAACCATTCATTTTCCCTTCCTGCGGACTACCGCATCACGTAATCCATCGCATCCTTTACCGTGCGCACGCCGACAAGACCGATCCCCTTGATCTCCTTTAGGCTCTCCCTGCACACCTCCGGCAGAATACATGTCTTAAATCCAAGCTTCTTCGCCTCGAGCACACGCTGCTCTGCCATGCTGACCGCGCGCACCTCACCGCTGAGTCCCACCTCACCGAAGCAGATGGTCTTCTCATCGATCGGGCGGTCTTTGTAACTGGAGACAATCGCCAGCACAAGACCAAGATCGATTGCCGGCTCATTCATCCGGATGCCTCCCGCAATATTGATATAGGCATCACAATTTCCCAGTGAAAGTCCCAGACGCTTTTCCAGAACCGCCATCAGAAGATTCACCCGGTTAAAATCGGTTCCTGCTGCCGTCCTTCTGGGCATACCGAAATTGCTGTGGCAGACCAATGCCTGTATTTCCAGAAGGATCGGTCGCGTTCCTTCCATCGAGCATGCCACAACAGACCCGGAGGCTCCCTCCGGCTTTCCGCTCAGCATGAATTCCGACGGGTTCTCCACCTCTGTCAGACCATCTCCCCGCATCTCAAAAACACCGATCTCGTTCGTCGACCCAAAGCGGTTCTTCACACCGCGCAGAATACGATACGCCGCATGGCGGTCCCCCTCAAAATAGAGCACCGTATCCACCATGTGTTCCAGCACACGCGGACCAGCCACCACGCCTTCCTTTGTCACATGTCCGACGATAAAAATGGAAATTCCAAGTCCTTTAGCGATCTGCATCAGGGTGCCGGTCGATTCCCGCACCTGCGAGACGCTTCCCGGTGCAGACGAGACGTCTTCATTATACATCGTCTGAATGGAGTCAATCACGACGATCTCGGGCTTCTCCCGGTCAATCACGCGCCGTATGGTATCAAGATTGGTCTCACAGAGCAGACTTAAGCTGTCCCCAAAGGTTCCGATGCGTTCTGCCCGGATTTTGATCTGCTGCAAGGATTCCTCACCGGAAATATAGAGCACCTTCACCTTATGTTCCGCAAGATTCCTGCATACCTGCAAAAGCAGCGTCGATTTTCCGATTCCCGGATCTCCGCCCACAAGCACCAGGGATCCCTGCACAATCCCGCCGCCAAGCACCCGGTCAAGCTCCTTCATGCCGGTGGACACCCGCTGTTCCTGCGTCATCTCAATCTGTGACAGGGGGACTGCCTTTGCCTCACGGCTGCTATCCGCACTGCGGCTCCCACGCGCGCTCTTTTTCTCGACTGTCTCCTCCACAAACGAGTTCCACTCATGGCATGCCGGACACTGTCCCATCCATTTTGCTGACTCGTATCCACACTCCTGACAGAAGTACACTGTTGTTTTTCCTTTTGCCATGTTCTTATCTTCCTTTCCCGCAGACGCGGCTGCTGCCCGGACAGGGCTTTTTTCTCCATAGAAAGCGCGGCTTTCGCGCTTTAACATAACACGTCATTTCCTATAGAGCAACAAAGACCTGTCCATACGGACAGGTCTCACTGATGTTGTAATTGTCATATGCGAAAGCGGCTGCTCTAGCACTTCTGAACGCTTACCTTTACCGGAGCATCGCCGAGCTCTACGCTCAGGCTTAACTTTCCTCCGAGATTCGTCTTCATCCTGCCGGCATCTGCACCGTCGATCACGATGTCGTACTCAGCCTCATCCTCAAGCTCTACGGTAACCTGTGCGTCCTCTGCGCCTTCTACGCTAAACTCCATTCCTGTGTCTGTTGCTTTTAAATGCTCCACTGCAGTCCCCGGAACAGACTCGTATACAAACATGCCATTGCGCTCCAGCTTGGTAATCTCCTGACAGGTCTTTACTTTGTAAAGGTCTCCCTGGTGCTCAAAATTGTCAAGCTTTGCCTTGGTGCTCAATGTATAATCCCCAAAGCTGATCGTTCCATCCTCCTCTGAACGGAGTAATTCACTAATAACGGCCATCTTATCCTCCTGTGATATTGCAGCTCCTTCATCCGGTCTGCTTTATCGTAAATTTGTAAAAATATTATATAATATCTGTTCTTTGATTTCCAGTGATTTCACTGACATTTAAGTAATTTTTTACTTTTTCTTCGGCTCCAGAAAAATTGCATTTTTCTTCGTCGTGACGATCACTTCGTCGCCCCGGCGGATGCTTCCGTCGAGAAGTTTTTCCGCAAGCGGATCCTCAATCTCATCCTGAATCTTGCGCCGCAGCGGTCTGGCTCCGTACTTCGGGTCATACGCCTTATCCACAATGTACTGCTTTGCGGCATCGCGCACGACCAGCGTAATGCCAAGCTGTGTTTCGCAGCGCTTCGCCAGCTCTTTTGTCATCAGACCTACGATCTGCTTCATGTCGTCCTTATTCAGTGCCCTGAATACAATGGTCTCGTCAATACGGTTTAAAAATTCCGGTTTGAAAATTCTGCGGACCTCCTCCATCACGCTGCCCTTCATCCGCTCGTAGTTCTGCTTCTCGTCATTGCCGGAAGCAAAGCCAAGCTTCTTCGGCTCCACAATCGCCTGCGCTCCCGCGTTGGAGGTCATAATGATGATGGTATTCTTAAAGTCCACTTTTCTTCCCTGAGAATCTGTGATATGTCCGTCGTCAAGCACCTGCAGCAGAATATTAAACACATCCGGATGCGCCTTCTCTATCTCGTCAAACAGAATCACTGCGTATGGATTTCTCCGCACTTTTTCACTCAGCTGTCCGCCGTCCTCATGTCCGACATATCCAGGCGGTGAACCGATCATTTTCGATACGCTGTGTTTCTCCATGTACTCAGACATATCGACGCGGATCATTGCCTGCTCCTGTCCAAAGACAGCTTCTGCCAGTGCCTTGGATATCTCTGTCTTGCCGACGCCTGTCGGTCCCAGGAAAAGGAACGATCCGATCGGGCGCTTGGGATCTTTTAATCCGACGCGGCCTCTCCGCACGGCTTTGGCCACTGCCGATACCGCCTCCTCCTGTCCGATCACGCGCTTGTGAAGAGTTGCCTCCAGCTTTTTAAGCCTGGCAGCCTCCCCCTCTGTAAGCTTCTTCACCGGGATTTTCGTCCATCCCGACACCACATCGGCAATCTCATCCTCTCCGACGGTCTGGTGATGCCGTCTGCCGCCCTGCTTTGCCTTTGCGTTCAGTTTTTCCAACTTTTCTTCCAGTTCCTGACGCTTTGTCTGTGCCTCTCTCGCCGCTTCCAGGTCTCCGCCGGAAAGTGCCTGCTCCAATGTCTCCTGCGACTCCGCAATCTCCCGCCGGAGTTCTGCAGCCTCCCTCGGGTCTCCGCCCACGTGAAGGCGCACTTTTGCCGCGGCCTCATCCATCAGGTCAATCGCCTTGTCCGGGAGGAAACGGTCGTTGATGTAACGCGCAGAAAGACGCACTGCCGCCTCCACGGCCTCATCCGTAATCGTCACATGGTGGTGGCTCTCATACTGTCCGCGCAATCCCTTTAATATGGAAATGGCTTCTTCCTCCGTCGGCTCCTCCACAACAACCGGCTGGAACCGACGTTCCAGAGCGGCATCTTTTTCGATATATTTGCGGTACTCCTCGATGGTCGTCGCACCAATCACCTGCACCTCACCTCTCGCAAGCGCAGGTTTTAAAATGTTGGATGCATCAATCGCGCCTTCCGCTCCGCCCGCTCCGATGATGGTATGAATCTCATCGATGAACAGCAGGACGTTTCCGGCTTTCGCCACCTCTGCAAGCACCTTCTTGATGCGCTCCTCAAATTCACCCCTGTACTTCGAACCTGCCACAATCCCGGAAAGATCCAGGGAGACCACTCTTTTTCCAAGCACCGTATCCGGAACCATTCCGCCCATAATGCGCTCTGCAATTCCCTCTACAATCGCCGTTTTTCCTACGCCGGGTTCTCCGATCAGGCACGGATTGTTCTTGCTTCTCCGGCTTAAAATCTGGATGACACGGTCGATCTCCGCCTCTCTGCCGACCACCGGGTCAAGCTTTCCGTCGCGTGCAAGTTCGGTCAGATCTCTGGAAAACTGATCCAGTGACGGCGTTCCCTCCGCGTTTTTCCGCTTGCCGGGTTTCCCGTTCTGGAATTCATCCTTATACTGGCTCACATCCTCGCCCATCGCGATCAGGGTGTCCACATACATTTTCTGCACATTGACAGACAATGTATTCAACAGTCTGGACGCCACACATTCCGTCTCCTTGATCATCGCAATTAAAAGGTGTTCCGTTCCAATCTTCTCCGAGTGGAAACGCGCCGCCTCCGCTTTGGATACCTCAAGCACATGCGCCGCTCTCGGGGACAATCCGTCCTCCAGAACCGCAACCGCATTCCCCGGTGCAATCAGCTCCTCGATCAGTTCCAGCACCTTATCATACTCTACACCATTGTCGGCAAGTACCTGGCTTGCCACACCGGTTCCCTCTTTCAACAGGCCAAGCAGTATGTGCTCCGTGCCGATATAACTGTGATGCAATGACTTTGATATCCGCGTTGCAATATCAATCGCCTTTTTTGCCTTTGCTGTATATGCTGTCTGCATCGCTACCTCCTATTTCCAGTCCGATATCACATTCGTCTTTACAGATCATTAAAATCTATGATATCCAGCTCATCGTCTTGCTTGTTTTTCTGATCTTTGCCGCCTGAAACTTTTTCTTTTTCATCGTCCGGCGCATCGTCATCCCCGTACGCGTCATCATCCCCATACGTGTCATCGTCATCCCCGTACGCGTCATCATCCTCGTACGCGTCGTCATCATCAAACAGATCGTCATCCAGATCGTCAGACTTCCGCTTCCAGAAACCGAATCTCTTCTTCGGCGGCTCTTCCTCCTCGATGTCATCCTCATCGAATGCATCATCGAACGCGTCATCGTCAGATTCCTGCGTTTTCGTTTTCTCTTCTCTCTCTTCCTGTTCGTCGAATTCATCTGCATCCCCGGCATCTGCAGCAGAGCGCTTCTTCCAGTGCCACTTTTTCCAGGAATCCTTTTCCGGTTCCTCGATCACATCATCCTGATTTTCATCCAGCAGTTCTTCTGTATCATCATGCTCTGAGACACCGTCATCCATAGTGTCATCCTCATCCAGGTCATCTCTATCCGCTTCCCTCCTGTGCAGTAACAGGTTAACAAGTACCACTGCCATTACCGCCAGCAGAAATATCAATATGCCAATCGCGGTTCTGGAAAACGCTTTTTCTTTTTTATATTTCTCGGACAGCGCCAGATATTCCTCCTGCAGATAGGCCGCATCCTCGTCCTGCAGTCCGTCGGAAGATACAGTTGTCCCTGTATTTACGCGCTGATAGGTCTCCTCTATGGAGTCGTACTGGTACCAGCCTTCCGTTCCGTCAGAATTCACTCCGTAAAAGGTATAGAACTCCGATTCCACCTCAGACCCTTCCTCCTGGGTCTCCTGATATGCCGTCACAAGACTTCCGTCCGCCAGCGTAAGCTGTGTCTGCTGCATCGTATCCGGCATCGTATAATCCACCGGTGGCAGAAGCGCTATCACGTAGTGTTCCCCATTGACCATTTTTACAAACGGATACAGGGTATCTCTTGTGCTGTCATATACAAAGAAGCTTCCTGTGCTCTCTTCCGCTCCGTCCTGCACCAGATAAAGCATGACCACAGATCCCTTGTCATAACTCACGCCCCGATAATCCGCCCCCTGATAATTGACGGTTGTCTCCGAAAAATCTGCCGGAATATTCTCTGTTGCAAAATTTTCTGCAATTACATAGGAAATGCCATTTACCGTAACCGTGTTTTCACTGCTGTCCGTCTCCTCTGTTGTCTCCACTTCCCCCTCATCGGATGCCGTTGTCTCTCCGGACGAGGTTCCCTGCTTTGTCACATTCACGGTATAGGTTGCGGTCACGCCATTTTCCGCCTTGACTACAATCTTAATGGTGTTATCTCCACTTTTCAGATTGGTATTTCCCGTAACCGACTCCACGACCGCTTTTTCATTGACCGGTGTGGCAGATACGGCGATATTGGTTACATCGCTTCCCACTGTAGCACTATAAGTCAGCGTTTTCCCGCTAAATGCCGGCGAGAGCGTTCCCGGTGAAATGGTCAACTCTTTCAGAGAATTATCCGCAGACTGTTTTCCTGTTGTCTCTCCAGTATTCGCCGCAGAATCCCCGTTTCCACCCGCTGATGTTCCGTTTCCGTTGGAGGTTCCACTGTTACTGCTACTATTATTGCCTGAATCTGTATTTGTACTTGCTGCATTCTTTACTGTGACCGATGCACTGCTGCCCGACATGGAATCCATCTCCTCATTGGAGTCAAAGATCACTCCGTCGTTGGCAGAGACAGAGAGGGAGGAATTTCCCGCACTCACAGCTTTTAATGTCACCGTGTAGCTTTCTCCCGTCGCCATCACGCTTCCGCCGCCTCCGCCGTATGTGGTATTGCAACTCACAAACTGCAGCACACTCGAATCATAAGACAGCGTCATGGTCGCATTCGCCTTTTCGCCGGATGGACCGCTCGCTTTTACTGTAACTGTAACCGTATCACCGATATTGACACTTCCTGACGACACCGAGACAGATGTTGATCCGCTCGCCGCGAATACCGTCTGCGGCACTCCGACAACCCCGAATGTCAGGCTAAGCGCCATCATCATCATTGCTATTTTTTTCTTCATTTCTGCTCTCCCAATTCTTCCTCTCACTGATCAATCTGTGAGATTCCCAGTATGTGTTTTTGTAAAATAACCAGATCCTTATTGGAAATACCGCCGTCCTTGCTGACGTTTGCCGCTTCCAGACGACTGCCGGACTGACTTTCAATTCCAAGGATCTGTTTCTGCATCAATACCAGATCCAGATTGGAAACCTTTCCGTCACCGTTGATATCTCCATATACCACAATCTCATACTGCTGCACGAGCGTGTCGCCGACATACACTGCCAGCTTGTTGCCCGTTCCCACCGTCTGTGTATTCTCACTGCCGTCTGCATTCAGAATCTTTACGGTACAGTTCTGGGTTCCGATTCCCGATGCGACTGTGGATGCGCTTGTTCCAGGCTCAATTCCCGTCACATAGGTTCCGATCGGATAGAATGGCGTAATCGCCGCGTCATCCGCCACCTGAATGGTTCCGCCGGCACTGCCCCCCGCTCTTGCCACGATCAGCGTGTAAGTGCGCGAATCTCCGCTCTGCGAGATGCAGGTAATCTGAATCGTATTATCTCCATAATTCAGCGAATAATTTCCAGTACCGGAAACGGTTGACGTTCCCGCCACCGCCGTCGCTCCCACATTGATCGAAGCCGCGCTGTCCGGAACGACCAGGGAATAGGAGGTATTCGCACCGGAAAATGCCGGTGTCAGCGCATATCCGTCCACCGTGATCGAGGAAAGCCAGTTGTTCGGATTCCCCTTGTCCGCAAACGTCACTGCGCTCTCCGGCATGTTCTGATAGACCGGAATGCGGAAAACAAACGCCTGGTTCTTGTCCGTGTAGGCTTTTCCCATATTGGTGCCCTCACTCATCGCCGCCTGCACATTGGTCATGTACTGATGTGCGTAAAGACTATTGGTATAGACAACGTTAAATTTTTCAAAGTAAATGGTATTCTGCCCTTTTTTCACATAATTATCAGCCACAACCGATGATCCACCCGCAATCGACTTGTAGATGGAGTTCCATCCCTGCAACTTCGCATATTCCAGTCCGTTCACAATCGCCGACGCGCTGCTCGTCGTAAACGCACGGACGTTAAAGTAGTTATAATAGCCCGCATAGTTGGAATATCGTCCCGAAATCAGATCGCTCGTCCCCCGCACGCCCTGCTCCTGCTTACAGCGGGATGCCAGGTGGTAAGGGCTCACGCCCACATTGGAGCCGATCTCCACAAACGTATCCGCATAGCTGCGAACCGCTCCGTCCGTATCGGTATAATTGCCTGCCATAAATGTATTGGAAAGAACGCTCTGCACACCCGCTGCGTTCTGATAGCCTGCATATTCCAACGTTTCAAACTGAAAGATCTGATTCTCGTTAAGAAAATTTCTGGGATCGATGCAGTATGCGATATATTCCGGAGACGCCGACACCCAGCTTGCCCCGTCAAACCCGTACCACTTGTTGGTCTCCCAGTTATACGCCTGACTGTCCGTCGATTTTCTTGCGTCATTCACGGAATTCTGGATCAGGTTTCTTCCGACCAGACTCTCATTCGATACCACCGTATTCCAGTCAAGTCCCGTCTGCACCGGCACAAACTGCCAGTTCGGATACTTCTGATGCAGGGATGCCAGTGCGCTGCAATAGCTTGCCGGAAAACCCGCTGCCGCAAGCGCCGCCTCATACTCGCTGTCCGTGGCACCGGTCGTCTCTCCCTGCGACTGGCCGTCTGACGTCTGACCGTTCACGGCTACATAGTCCGCACAAATCCACCCGGAATAGGAGGCGCCTCCGACCACGAGCGTCACACTGTACCAGTTCATTCCGCCCGCCGAGACCAGCTCGCCCACATTCACAGCCTGTCCTTTGTATACCTTTGTCACCACAGAGTAGGACGTTCCCGCTCCCGAGCGCACATAAACACCTTTTTCCGTGTTCTGCACCACCCCGTTTGTCCCACCTGCACTGCTGTCCGCATTCGTCTGTCCCGCAGAAGAATCCGTGCCCTGAAGCGTCACAAAATCCGAGCGTATATAACCGGTTACACCATCCGACATCTGGATCTGGCACCATGTATACCCGTCTGATCCTGCCGTCTCATCGGTTACTGTCACCGCATTTCCCGGATAGAGCAGTGTCAGCTTATCCCCGGTCACCGGTGCGTTGCGCACCTTCACCGGTCCGTCGTTGATCGTTCCCGCCGTCGCTGTGTACGCGTATACGGCTTCGGGTCCGTGAAAAGCAGATATGCTGGCAGCAAGCACTCCCATGCTGATTGCCGCCAGCAATATCTTTCTCTTCTTTCTATATATAAAGTGGTTCATCGAATTCCTCCCTGAGTACCGCACAAGTCCATAAAATCATGCGCCCAATAATTCAGTCTCATTATAGGAGATTCTATCACACGCGTCAACCTAAATATAGCCATTTTCCTGCACGCTGTACTATATTTAGACGTTTTTCGACACCAGGTTCCGGTTCTGTATCAGCAGGCTTCCCCATAATATGCCCCAGAGCCCGCACACAATTCCGGTGAGCAATGCAGCATTGCATTCCTGAAACTGGATTCCGAACAGCAGCACCACACCCGTCACCAGTCCGAACGCTCCAATCGCCGCCATAAGCGCACACAAAAGTATCAATTCCATATCCACTGTTTTCATCTTCTTATCCTCCTTTTCTAACCTGCCAGATACTGTTCCCACTCCTGCTTCGTCATCCACGGCCAGCACGCCTTGTCATCGATATAGACGTCCGCGGAGATTTTTCTGGATTCCGTTCCATACTGTTCCAACGTCTGCGCCACATTTTCATTTACCGCATCAAATTCCAGTCCGAACATTCTGCACCAGGCCACCGCCTCCTCCAGCAGATCCCCGCAGCGGCATGTCCACAAAATTACTTTTTTGCCCTGCCTTCTCGCACCCTTGAGCAATGCAAAGAGCGGCAGATTCGGCATCCCGATGGCAGGATAACATTCACTGCACAATGTCCCGTCAAAATCGACGGCAATGATCTCGATCTTTTTCTCCATGTTCTTCCCTCCCCATCCGCTTTGATGGTGCCAGTATCGCACATGATGTGTCCAATTCTTTGGACACTTGTTATGTAAACCCATATTTACAGGACAAAAATCGTCGCACGAAGCATAGACCTCTTTGGGGTGATAAGTAATATTATGAGAAGACCGCACCGTGGGATTTCAGATGGAAATGCAGTTGGAAATTCGGTTCAAAAAATGTGGCATTTCTAACCAGCCGGATGTTTGCATCTGCGATGATCCGTGTCTTTCCAAGTTTGGAGCACTCCGCGGGTCATGTCCGCATCCCGGAGACAATTTGTAGGACTTTCGTGTGTGTCCCTTATTGGCACCTCTGAACAAAACATAACCGCGCGAAGCCGATGTCTGAGTCGGCATCTGCCTTATTTTCAATAGCAGATGCCGGCGAGTTTCGGTTCGCGCGGTTTTATATTGTCTGTGAAGAGGTGCCATTAGGGACACCAGAAAGTCCGCCCATTGTCTCCGGTGTGTCGGACATGCACCCGTCGGATTGTCCAAACGTGGAAGAGACACGGAATCCGATGCAAACATTCAGCCGGAAGAAATGCTCACATTTTTCTCCAACGAATTTCCATCTGCATTTCCACATGAAATCCCCAAGTGTGTTTCCTGTAATATTACTTATCAAACCAAAGCACGGTATGCTTCGTGCGACACCCCCCTTTATCTTTATCTCTATACAATGTTTTTCTGCTATGCGTTATACACCTTCGCCGTCAAACGCCGGGATGAAGCTCTCTTCTGCCGTCTCCCCCTCCTGAATAAATCCCTGCTCTACCCCCAGTCCGATCGCATAATCGACGACCTCCTCATATTCCTCGTCCGTGACTTTCCGGTTCAGCTCCGGGTAGGCGCTGACATTTTCCAACGGCGTATACTGGTTCATGATGCTCAGATATATCTGATTGCCGTAGGTTTCATACAGGTATTTTATCACCGCCTTAGAGTCCCTGGTACAGCCCGGCAGCAGCAGGTGACGCACGATAACGCCCTGTCTCATCAGAAGTCCCTCCTCGATCGGGTCTTCTGCTTCGTCTCCGTCAAACACGGGTCTCGGGCACTGGCGCACCATCTCCGCAACCGCCGCTTTGGCCACGTCGGCATAATCCGGAGCGTGTGAATATTTTGCACTGAGCGCCAGACTTATATATTTAAAGTCCGGCAGGTAGATATCCACAAGTCCTTCCAGACTTTTGATCGTATCCGCACTCTCATAACTGCTCGTATTGTAAACGACGGGAAGCCGCAGTCCTTCCTTTTTTGCACGGCGCAATGCCTCCGTAATCTGCGGTGCAAAATGTCCCGGCGTCACCAGATTGATATTATTCGCCCCTTTTTCCTGCAGTTCCAGGAATATTTCTGCCAGACGCTCCTTGGTAATCTCCTTTCCTGCCGTCCCGTTTGCGATGCTGCGGTTCTGGCAGAACACACAATGCAGGGCACAGCCGGAGAAAAATACCGCGCCGGAGCCGCTTTCCCCGGAGATGCAGGGTTCCTCCCAGTAATGAAGCGCCGCACGCGCAACCTTCAGCTGTTCGGTCTGTCCGCAGATGCCGCGCTCTCCGCCCGCACGGTCCACTGCGCAGTTTCTAGGACACAATGTACACATTTTCATCTTTCCGTCCGTCTCTTTCTATCTAAATTCAATCTTGATAATCCCGCGTATTTTGGGTATGATAATGTTTGATTTCCGAAATGACCATTTTCGGAACAATCTGACATTGATATATTTACACATAAGGAGTTCGTTATGAATCAGAAAAATTGTATGGTAGCCCAGTCCGGCGGTCCTACCGTTGCGATCAACGCAAGTCTTGCCGGTGTCATTGACGGCGTGTCCGCCTCTTCCATGTACGACACCGTTTACGGCTCGCTCAACGGAATCACCGGTATTTTAAACGATGACCTTCTCAACCTCACGAAGCTTATGGACGGTCATCCGGAATATCTTTCCCGCCTTGCGCAGACACCTGCGATGTACTTAGGCTCCTGCCGCTACAAACTTCCCCATTATCTGGATGATGATTCACCCTATGTCTTCATATTTAAGCAGTTTGAAACTTACCACATTGAAGCGTTTTTCTATATCGGCGGCAATGATTCCATGGACACCGTGTTAAAGCTGTCCGAGTACGGAAAACGCATCGGCAGTTCCGTCCGCATTATCGGCATCCCGAAGACCATCGACAATGATCTCTGCGAGACCGATCACACCCCGGGCTTTGGCTCTGCCGCAAAATACATTGCCTCCTCGCTCTTAGAGATCGCGCACGACACCTTTATCTACGCGGTCAAAAGCGTGACCATCGTTGAGATCATGGGACGCGACGCAGGATGGCTGACCGCTGCCGCGGCACTCGCGCGCAACGGATACAACACCGCCCCGCACTTAATCTATCTGCCGGAAGTCGCTTTCGACCCGGAGGATTTCCTTTTAGACGTCAAGCGTCTCCTTTTCGAGCGCAACAATGTCATCGTCGCAGTGTCCGAGGGCATCCGCGACGCCTCCGGCAATTACATCAGCGCGTCCGAGCAGTCCATCGACACGTTCGGTCACAGTCAGTTAAGCGGCGCCGGCAAGACACTTGAGTTCCTTGTCAAGGAAAAGCTTGGTGTCAAGGTGCGTTCCGTGGAAATCAATGTCCTGCAGCGCTGTGCCGCACATCTGGCTTCCCAGACAGACTTAGACGAATCTTTCGCACTCGGCAAAAAAGCCGTCGCACTCTCCGAGGAGGGTGTGACAGCTTCCATGGTCACCATCGAGCGCACTTCAAACGCACCGTATACCGTGGATTACTCCTATGCGGAAATCCGCCAGATCGCCAACGAGGCAAAGAGCGTTCCGAGAGAGTGGATCAACAGTGCCGGCAACGACATCGAACAGCCTCTGCTCGACTATCTTGCTCCGCTGATTCTCGGCGAATCGCAGGTCTCCTATCACAACGGTCTGCCTGTATACATGGATGTGAGCCACCTGTCTAAGCACTAGACAGGTGCTCCCTATTCCCGGAGCAGAATCTCGATAAATTTACCGATCTCGACCCACGCTTTTCTGGATTCCGGCAGCATCTTTGCTGCCATCTGGAAAATGTGGAACATCCCGTCATAGATACTTAAGCGTACTTTTACGCCCTGTCCTCTCGCCTTCGCGGCGACATCCACAGAATCCGACAACAGCATCTCATACGATCCCACCTGTATCAGCATCGGCGGAAATCCTCTGAAATCGCCAAACATCGGTGATATATATTCATCCATCGGGTCGTGGTCTCCCACATAATCCCGATTGTAGATCAGGCTGTCCCTGGTCTTTCCAAACAGGGGATCCCTCTCGTAGTTGGTATCGTAAGACTCCCCGCTTGCCGTCAGATCCGTCCACGGCGACATGGCAATGATTCCGCACGGAAGCTGTCTGCCGTGATTGATCAGATAGTGGCAGAGTGCCATCGCAAGTCCGCCGCCCGCCGAATCTCCCGCCACAATGATCTGCTCCGAAAACCATCCCTGCGCAAGTAGCCATTCATACGCGCACACGGCATCCTCGAGCGCCGCCGGATACGGATGCTCCGGTGCCACGCGGTAATCCGGCGTGAGCACGCTCATGCCGTGGCTGACCTCATTGTACAATCCGGCAAACATGCGGTATGCATTGCGCATCGCACCGACATATCCGCCGCCGTGCAGCTGCAAAATGATTTTGTCGCGGTTCGCATTCTCCTTCGACTCTAAAAGCTCCATGGTAAAATGTTCCATCTCGATCGTCTGCATGGTAAAGCATTCCGGACACTTCCACGGAGGTTCCGCCGTTCCGATCTGTTTGCGGAGTTCCCCATTTTTTATCTTTTTCCCAATCAGCAAATCATTCGTCGTATGCGCGATCAGATCCCTCACGACTCTACCGCGGATACTCGCCTCATTTTCTCTCATTCACTGTACCTCTGTTCTATTTTCCGCTGTCAGAAAACAGCTGCGCCGCCGGACAGCAAAACAGCCGCGTCAGCGGACATGAAATCTTCGCCGCAGTTCCGTTCTTGCTCTCCGGTCTCCTATGATCAGCGTACCCAAAAACAGTGCCGTAGAAAATGCAAACGCCAGCAAGGCAAGAATCGGCGCCGTCACGATCCCCACCGCATACAAGACCAGCGGGACAACGCTGCAGAGAATCATAAAAATCTGCCACATCATGTAGCTCTGCCAGTTGCGCCGGTTGATGCACATCAGAACGAGAATTCCCGCATCCACTAAAAGAATGGCGGATGGAAGCGCATAGTTGACAGACCAGCCGCGGTACCCCACCACGAAGTCAATCGCCACAACCATCAGGATGGCGATCAGCGTCAACACGATGATCTTGCCCTTGTAGCCGGATTTTCCCAATATGGCATAGCGCAGCACCAGATAGCCGTACAACATCGCCAGCCCCGGAATCGCACTCCAGAACATCTCCGAGTCGCTGAGTACATTCAGATAGATCAAAAGCGCCTCCACAAGAATCGCCACGAACAGATAGATGCGGCTAAGCAACGCCAGACGCCTCGTCATCGTCCGCACATTCGGATACATGTTTTCCACCTCAACCGTCTTCTCCAGCACCGAATGGCAAAGCGGACAGCGCTCCGTCTCGTCTAATATTTCCACATTACATTGCTTGCATCTACTCATAATTTACTCCATTCGTCTCTATCTCAACCGCAATCCCGTCTGCCGCGATTTTTCTGAAAAAACCTCTCTGCACCGACGTGTCGGTCAGATCATAACTGAAACTGAATACCAGCGTATCCCCGTAGGAACAGATCGTTCCCTTTAAGTGCTGCCCTTTGGACATGGCAAGAAACGCATGGAACATCTCCACATAAGGACGATACTCCTCGCTTACGGAGATATTCCCGATATTGGTCACCGTCGCTGTGTTTGCAAGCGCAGAGGTTGTGTATACATAGCGCATCGCCAGATTTTTCAAAAACAGCGGTACGATACGCGCTGCAAGAAGCTTCTCATTGGAGACATTGTAGGAAAAAAGCTTCTCCAGATTCTCCCGGCTGATCTGGCTGCGCAGGCTCTCACTGACACTCTTTAGCACTTCCTCAAATGTATAGATCTCCTTTGTCGGATGAAATTCTGCCGACACCATCACAAAGAAATTCTTCGTCGTGATCGAATTAAAATAAGGGCGCAGATTGACCGGCACCGCAACACGAACCGGACGTTCGGAAGGCATCCCGTGCATGCACTCCGTGTAGACGCTCCAGACATATACCGCCACCAGATACTCATTGATGCTGACTCCGTACGCATGGCAGACTTTCTTCAACTCCGGGATCTTCATGTAGCCGTGCATGACGCCGAACTCTCCCGGCGGCAGCTTTTCTCCCTTTAAAAGATATGCCCGCTTCGTCTGATACCCCTTCTGGGAGCTGTGCTTGTAATTCTTGAGGAAGCTGTCCTCACGGTTCAACGAGGTATCACTGCTCAAGGAATCTCCCACCTTTTCGCGCAGCTTCGGATGTGCCAGCCGCAGATACTGATAGGTCAGCTCCTTGAGAAAATTGATGCCACCCATACCGTCGGTGAGCACATGAAATACTTCGAGATTGATGCGGTATTTATAATAGGTTACGCGGAACATATAACTGTGGTTCTTATTCTGCCGGATATAGCGGCACGGAAACGCACTTTCCTCCCGCACACGCGGTGCCGGCTTGCCGTTTTCCTCAAAATAATACCAGAACACGCCCTGGCGCAGCCGCAGATTAAACCCATCAAACTTCGGCAGCACCATATCCAGTGCCTGCTGCAGCAATTCACGGTCCACCAGCTCCGTGAGCGTCACGCTGATGCGGTATACATTGCTCATGCTCTCCCCGGCTATCACCGGAAACAAATGCGCCGTATTGTCCAGACGGTCCCAGCGGATCTCCCTCTGTGCCTCTCTTGCACGGCGTTTTTTCCCTTTTACCTGGACAGCTTCCTTCTGCTCTTCGGCCGCTGTTACCTGATCCTTTTTCTTCATATATTAAATGCTCTTTTCCTGTATAGATTCTGTTGCAATTCTGTCTTACCCGTAGTTCCAATCTTATCATACTTCCTATTGTTTGTCCATGACACCCACGCCCGCCATTCTTTCTAAAAATTTCAGACTTTATCTCTTGCATTTTATTCGTTTTTTTTCTAAAATATCTGTGTGGTATTTGGATATACCAGAAAAGAGAGGCTCACATTATGTTGTTTAAGAAATTAAGTGCTCCTTCTTTAAAGGAGCTTTTTGTTGCAGAATTAGAGGGAATGATATTATCCGGAAAGCTTGAGATAGGCGCAAAACTTCCGCCTGAGCGCGAGCTTGCCGAGTCCATGCAGGTATCGCGCGCCGTCGTCAATTCCGGTCTGGACGAGATGGAGAAAAAGGGATTTCTTGTGGTCAAACCACGAATCGGCACCTTCGTTGCCGACTACCGCAAATACGGTACCGCAGACACCCTGGTCTCCATCATGCAGTACAACGGCGGTATGCTCCGCGACAAGGAAGTGCGCTCCATTCTGGAAGTCCGCATCATGTTCATGAATCTTGCCGCCACGCTCGCCATCGACAATGCGGATGACGCGTCCATCGCCGGGCTCGAGCAGTATGTGACCGCCTTAAAGGCATGCGAAGATCCTGAGGAGGCTGCATCGCTGATCTTTGACTTCAGCCACGAGCTTTCCTTCATCGGCGGCAATTCGCTGCTCCCGCTGTTTTTCGCCTCCTTCAAGGATCTGGTGACAAACCTGTGGGTACGCTTCGCCAGCAAGTACGGCGCAGCGGCGCTCGCTGAGAGCGCGGAGCAGATTTTCATTCACGTGCGGGACCGCGACAAAGACGCCGCCATCCGCTATATCACGGACTCCACCAACGAAAGTATTGACGGCTGCCGCCAGATCTATACGTAGGCACCGCTTCCGGTCAGAATAAATTTTTGACGTGCGAAGTAATAGGAGGGAGAAAAAAATCATATCCTTCGATTTCAGCTGGAATGCATCTGGAAATTCGAATCAAAAAATGGGGCATTTCTAAACAACCGGTTTTTGCATCTGCGGTGATCCGTGTTTTTCCAAGTTTTGAGCACTCAACGGGTGTGTCCGCAATCCGCAGACAATTTTAGGACTTTTGTGTGTGTCCCTTATGGGCACCTCTAAACATAATATAACCGCGCGAAGCCGCTGTCTGAGCCGGCATCTGCCCTGTTTTCAATAGCAGATGCCGGCGAGTTCGGTTCGCGCGGTTTTATATTGTCTGTGAAGAGGTGCCCTTAGGGACACTAGAAAGTCCGCTCATTGTCTGCGGTTTGTCGGACACATTCCGTGGATTGTCAAAACGTAGAAGAGACACGGAATCCGATGCAAAAATCCGGTCGGAAGAAATGCACGCATTTTTTTCAACGAATGTTCCATCTGCATTTCCGCCTGAAATCGGTTGGATATGCCTCTTATCCTATTACTTAGCACGTCAAACTAATCTATGACGTCTTTGCAAACTGGCTGTTATACAGCTTCGCATAGAATCCGTTCTTTTCCAGAAGTTCCTCGTGATTTCCCTGCTCAATGATGCTTCCATCCTTCATGACCAGAATGATGTCCGCCTCGCGGATCGTCGAGAGACGGTGTGCCACGATAAAACTGGTGCGTCCCTGCATCATCTTTGCAAACGCATTCTGAATCTTGATCTCAGTACGCGTATCAATCGAGGATGTCGCCTCATCAAGAATCAGCATCGGAGGCAGGCACAGCATGACTCTTGCAATGCATAACAGCTGCTTCTGTCCCTGTGACAGGTTGCCGCCATCCTCTGCGATCACGGTGTCATATCCCTCCGGCAGACGCTTGATAAAGCCGTGTGCATGGGATGCCTTTGCGGCCGCAATGATCTCCTCGTCCGTGGCGTCCGGTTTTCCCATCGCAATGTTGTCCCGGATGCTTCCGCTCCGAAGCCAGGTCTCCTGCAGCACCATACCGTAGTTGTCCCTGAGGCTCTTGCGTGTCAGCTGCTGCAGCGGAATATCGCTGACTTTGATCGTGCCGCTGTTCACATCATAAAAACGCATCAGCAGATTGATCAGCGTCGTCTTGCCGCATCCGGTCGGTCCCACGATCGCCACTCGCTGTCCCGGCTTCACCGACAGATTAAAGTCCTCAATCAGCTTCTGCTCCGGCACATAGGAAAAATAGACGTGGGAAAGCTCGACCTTACCGTTTGCATGCTCTAAGTCTACCGCATCCTCGGCATCCGGCACCTCGGCATCCTCCTCGATCAGTTCAATCACTCTGCCCGCACACGCAAGCGCGTTCTGAAGCTCCGTAATGACGCCCGAAATCTCGTTGAACGGCTTCGTATACTGGTTCGCGTAGGACAGAAGACTCGACAGCTGTCCGACACTGATTCCTCCGGCGATCGCCGTAAAAGCTCCGACAACGCCTACCGTCGCGTAGACAAGGCTGTTGACAAAACGCGTCGACGGGTTGGTAATGCTCGAAAAGAAGATCGCCCGCAGAGAATACTTCTGCAGTCTCTCATTGATCTCATCAAACTTCTCGAGTGCCTCATCTTCATGGGAAAATGCCTGCACCACTTTCTGGTTGCCGACCATCTCCTCTATAAACGCGGTCTGCTCTCCTCTTGTCTCCGACTGCAGCTTGAACATGGAAAATGTCTTTTTCGCAATGAAGCTTGCCACAAACAGGGAGACCGGCGTGATGACCACGACCGCCACCGTGATCCGCACGCTGATCGTCAGCATGAAAATCAGTGTTCCGAAGATGGTCACGATACCGGTAAAGAACTGGGTAAATCCCATCAGAAGTCCGTCCGCGAACTGATCGACATCCGCAATGACACGGCTCACAATCTCTCCGTAGGAATGAGCGTCCAGATATTTCAGAGGAAGCTTTTCAATCTTCTCGAACGCCTCCGTCCGGATATCCCGGATCACATTGTAGGTAATTTTATTGTTGCAGGCATTCATCACCCACTGTGCCACTGCCGTCAGTCCGATGATGACCGCCATCTTTCTGAGAATCACAAAGATCCCGGCAAAGTCAACGGCTCCCTTTCCCACAATCCGGTCGACCGCCTGACCGATCAGAATCGGAAGATACAGGGTAAGCGCCACCGTCACTGCCGCGAGAATGATCGATGCTCCCAGGTATCCCCAGTATCGTCTGATGTATCGCAGAACCTTGCGCAGCGTTGATTTTTGATTTTCATTTACCACTTTTTTCATCTTTTCGCCTCTCCCGCCTGCTGTTCTTCTGTCCGCTTAAACTGTGACTCGTAAATCTCGCGGTATACCTCGCATTCCTTAAGCAGATCCTCGTGTGTTCCAAGTCCTACGATCTCTCCATCGTCCAGCACTACGATCTTGTCCGCCTGCATGATGGACGCCGCACGCTGCGATACGATAAATACCGTCATCTGCCCGTCCATATGTGCGATGGCTTTCCGAAGCGCCGCGTCCGTCGCGAAATCAAGCGCGGATGCACTGTCGTCCATAATGAGAATCTCCGGCTTCTTCACAAGCGCACGCGCAATCGTAAGACGCTGTCTCTGTCCGCCAGAAAGGTTTCTGCCTCCCTGCTCGATCTCATAGGAGAGTCCGCCTTCCTTGGCATCCACAAACTCCCTTGCCTGTGCAGTCTCAAGCGCCTTATACATCTCCTCGTCCGTGGCGTCCGAATTGCCCCAGCTTAAGTTCTCACGGATGGTTCCCTTAAAGAGAACCGCCTTCTGCAACACAACACCGACCTTCGCCCTGAGTTCCTCCAACGTATAATCCCGCACATTCTTTCCGTCGACAAAAATCTCTCCTCTGGTCGCATCGTAAAACCGCGGAATCAGATTCACAACGGAAGATTTTCCAGAACCGGTTCCTCCGATAATACCGATGGTCTCTCCGCGTCTGACCGTAAAATCAATGTCGGAGAGCGCTTCCTCCGATGCGCCCGCATAAGTAAGACCAACCCTGGAAAATACGACGGCATTCTCCGCCGGGATTGTCTCTTTTCCTTCCCTGCCTGCTCCATCCGAAGTGAGACTTCCCGTCTCCGCTGCTGGATGCTCCGTGATCGACGATTCCATGTCAAGCACAGTCTCGATACGGTTCATGCAGGCAATGGATTTGTTGATGTTGATAATCAGGTTGGCCAGCTTGATTAACTCCACTAAGATCTGGGACATGTAGCTCACCAGCGCCACAACCTGTCCCTGCGTAATGTTGCCATTGTCCACGCGGATCGCTCCTACCCATACCAGAACGACGATCGCTCCGTTGATGATAATATAGGTAAGCGGATTCATGAGCGCCGAGATCTTGCCGACATAGAGCTGGATCTTTGTCAGCGCCTCATTGTCTTCGTGGAACTGTGCAATCTCATCCTGCTCCTTGTTGAATGCACGGATGACTCTGCTTCCGGTCAGGTTCTCTCTTGTGATGCCCAGCACTTTATCGAGTGCCGCCTGTACTTTTTTGTACAGCGGAATACTGACCAGCATGATGCCAAACACAACCACCGACAGCAGCGGAATGGTCACAACGAACACGAGCGCCGCTTTCACATCAATCGTGAATGCCATGACCATCGCTCCAAACACGATAAACGGCGAACGCAAGAACAGGCGCAGAACGAGGTTCACCCCGTTCTGCACCTGATTAACATCACTTGTCATTCTTGTAATTAACGTCGACGTTCCGACGGTATCCATCTCGGTAAATGACAGCGTCTCAATATGTTCAAACAGAGCATGTCTTAATCCTGTCGCACAGCCAACCGCCGCTTTCGCCGCAAAATACTGCGCCGTGATCGCACAGACCAGTCCGATCAGCGCCAGAAGGAACAATACCAGACTCATCTTCATAATATACGGACGATCGGCATTTGCCACCCCGGTATCAATGATTGCCGCCATGACAAGCGGGACAATCAATTCAAATGAAGCTTCCAGGAGCTTAAAAAGCGGTCCTAAAATACTTTCTTTTTTATAGTTTCCCAAATACTGCAATAACTTTTTCATGATACTCCTTCGTGTCCTATGCTTTTAAATCTTTCATTTTCTGAAGTCCGATAATCAGCGCACCGCCGATCACGAAAAACAGGATGTTAAAATCATGAAGCGTCATTGCCGGCTGCGGTACCTCCAACGTGGTCGGTCCCATGACAACCGCGTAGATTGATCCTAACATCAGACCGATGATCAGATAGATCGTCTGTGCCCGGAAATGATCTAACGCCTTGCGGATCAGCTTTACCACACCAAAAATACCGACGAGAACGCCGCATCCGAAAATAAACACCGTCGGAAATGCAGCAAAATTCAGATGAAGAATATCTTTGATGGCAGTCACCACCGGCAGATACAGTCCCATGATTAAAAGAAGCGTCGAGCCCGAAATTCCCGGCAGCACCATCGCACAGATGGCAATCATTCCGGCAAGGAATACAAACAGGGCAAGCCCCGGCGTCAGATGCTCCAGGCTGACACCCTCTCCGCCGCTGCTCGGATTAAAGTAAGTAATCGCGGTCACGATTGCAACGCCAATCAGCACAAACGGAATGGCAGATTTTTTCGCCGCAAGGCAGTTCTTTTCTTCCCTAAAGATAATCGGAATGGCAAAAATAATAAATCCGATAAACAGGGAACTGATTGCATAGATATGAGCGTCAAACACGCTCGCAAGAATCAGGATGGCGAGAATCATTCCACAGACCCAGCCGGTTCCAAGCTTAATCAGGAAGAACAGAGCTGCTTTCTTTTTCTCCCTGCTTCCGGTTATCAGATCGTCGATAGAATCAATAAACTGGTCATAAAAACCCAACAGGAAAGCGACGGTTCCGCCGGATACGCCAGGTACACTGTCTGCCAGTGCCATGCAAAATCCTCTGATAAACTGCACTAAATACATCCTTTATACCTCATTTTTCTGTTATTTTTCTATTTTATTCACTACAGGTCAAAATCTGTCCAATTAGTGGATATACTGCTCCAGCTTGTGCGACTCGTCTAACACACTGTGAAGCAGATCCTTGGTATTTTCCGCATTGCCGAGATTCTTAACACTGAGATCCGCCGCCTGCACAGAAGAAGCTGTAACTTCCTCCGTCGTTGCGGAGAGCTGCATGATGTTCTCCACGATCTGATTGTTCGCCTTGGAGAGGTTGTTTAACATAGTGTCGATCTCACCGATGTCCGTCACAAGCTCATTGACATTCTGGTTCATGGCGCCAAAGCTCTCGGATGCCTGCGCAATCATCTCATCCTGCGCACCCGCCGCCGTCACAGAACGCTCCACCGCATCCGCCGCCGTCTGGGCATTTTCAGACAGCTGCTCTAAAATGTTGGCAATATTCTCCGTCTCCTGCCTGGTCTTCTCCGCCAGCTGACGGATCTCGTCTGCAACCACCGCAAAACCTCGTCCCGCCTCGCCTGCTCTCGCACTCTCGATCGATGCGTTGAGCGCCAGAAGGTTGGTCTGACTGGAAATAGAAAAAATGGTATCTGCAATACTTTTGACAGCGCTTGTACGATCCTGGAGTTCTCTCATAGAGGAAGCCACCTCGGAGTTTGTCTGTGCAATAACTGCGGACTGCTTCTTCAGATCATCCATGATTCTGGAACTCTTCTCATTCAGCTCTCCGGACTGCTTCGCCACCTGTACCATCTTCTCCGAACGCTCTAACGTCGTTCCGATGGAGTCCTGAATATTCTGCGTCATCTCGGTCTGCGTCTGGATATTCTCGGCGGTACTCTGTGTACTGTCCGAAATATCCTTCATGGCACCGTTGACTACCTCGGTGGAACTATTCAGTTCATTGACAATATTCATCGCATTCTCTGTTCCCTTGCGCACCTGATCTGCAACCGCAATGATATCGTCCACCATCTGGCGCTGTGCTGCTTCCTTTTCTGTCAGGCTGCCAATCGTATCGCGGTTGAACTGGTACGCCACGGATACTGTCAGATAAACCACTACCATCATAAGTATAATTGCCAGCGTCGCACACCACTGATCCAGTGCATTCTCGCCCTGGTATGTGTGAAGCGCCAGCGTCTTTGACGCCGTCACAAGAAGATTCACCGCCGATACAGCAATCCCGGAAAAGGCGGCAAACTTTTTATCGTAAAACAGAATACATGCAACCAACGGAATTGCAGCCATAAAACGCACATAATAATTGTCAAACGCCCATCCCATCACAAACGTAATGACAAGCAGCCCGACCGTCGCAATATAGCGGATCTTCGGATCATCTTTTCTCCGCTGGTACAACACGAGTGTTCCCGCTGTTGCCAGAATAATCAATACCGCGATCATAACGGTATATCCAACTGTGCGGATTCCTCTGAGGCAGGCAATTCCTACCACACAAAGCACACAGAGATAAAACACGATATATCCGATAGCCAGGAAATGATTGGCACGTTTATTCTGTTCCACAGTATCTGCATACAAATGCTTCTGTTCCTTTTTCTCCATAACTTTCACCTTTCTTCTTTCGATAACTCCATATACCATTTCAATATATCATACTTTATCCGGCATGAATAATATTTTTTCAATTTTTATTTCTTTTTTGATGTTTTATCTGTCCCTTTTCCACAGTCTGTGGCAATTTCGCCTCGCAGCATCCACAGACAGAGCAGATTCGGCAGAGCCATCAGGGAATTCAGCAGATCCGATATCCCCCACACAAGCTCCATGGAAAGCACCGCTCCCAGATAAGCGAAAAACATGTACGCCACCTGGTAGACACGCACCCCCGCCTCGCCCCACAGGTAGCGCACCGCGCAGGTTCCGTACACGTTCCAGCCGATGATCGTGGCAAACGCGAACAGCGTCAGAGAGATCGAGAGCATCCACTCACCGCCGACGGGCAATTCCCGGAATGCCACAAAACACATATTTTCCGGTGCCACTCCCCGGTATTCCTGCGGATGGCTTACCATGCTGCCGACCGCCGCAATTCCCGTGATCGCACATAATACCACCGTGTCCCAGAACGGTCCTGTCATGGAGATTAACGCCTGCCGCACAGCCGCCTCCTTCGGGCTGTCAGAGGAGGATGCTGCCGTCGCCGCGACCATCGGAATCGAGCCAAGCCCTGCTTCATTGGTAAACAATCCCCGGGAGACTCCTGTCTGGATGCCAAGAAGCAGCGCTCCGCCGGTGCAGCCGCCCGCCACCGCCTTCGGGCAGACGGCGGATGAGAGAATCAGCGCTAACGTCTCCGGCAGCACCGCCCTGTTTCTTCCTATAATATAGAGACAGCCGCCCACATAAAAAGCGCTCATCAGCGGGACGAGCCACATACACACCTTTGCAATCTGGCTGTTTCCCCCGATGATAATAATCCCTGCAAGCACCCCGACCGCCATTCCGACCAGATGCGGCGACACGGTAATCTGATGCTGGAGCGCCGTGCGTATGGAGTATGACTGTACGCTGCTTCCGATACCAAACGATGCCAGCAGCGTACATACAGCAAACGCCGCTGCCAGTTTTCTTTTTTTCAGACGCCGATCCAAAATATACATCGGTCCGCCGGCAAACGTACTGTCTGTCCTGCGCACCCGGTATCTTATAGAGAGATAACATTCCGCATAGCAGGTCGCAATCCCAAATACCCCGGTCAGCCAGCACCAGAATACCGCTCCCGGTCCGCCGATGGCAATGGCTGTGGAAATTCCCACAATGTTACCCGTACCGATCGTCGCTGCAAGTGCCGTCGCCAGCGCCGAATACGGTGTTACCTGATCCTTTTCCTGATTCTTCGTTCCGGTCAGTGACAACCGGATTCCCAACGGGATTTTTTTCTGGATGAAGCCCAGGTGAAATGTGAAATATAGATGTGTTCCGAATAAGAGCGCAAGCATGGGAAATCCCCACAGATATTCCCGCGCCACCGCCACCGCATGCTGCAATAATGCCATAAAAATTCCCCATATACCCTGCATCACAAATATCTGTAAAGTATATGGGGAATCTGTTTTTCCCATGCATTCGATTGTTCTATGCTTCTACCAGATGTGCGATTGCATGTACCAGCTCCTTGATGTCATAGTTGGAAGTATTGATACACAGATCATAGTTGAGACGGTCTCCCCAGGTCTGTCCGGTAAAGAACTGATAGTAACGCGCCCTGCGCTTATCCACGTCTAAAATATGGCGCTTTAATTCCTTGTCCGTAAAGTGCTCGCTCTCCGGCGCGCGCTTCTTGCAGCGTTCCATCTTGTGCTCCATCTCCGCATAGACAAACAGGCGGAACGGATGCTTCTCGCGCAAAATATAATCGGCGCTTCTTCCGACGATGACACAATCGGACTTCTCCGCAAATTCCTGAATCAGGCGGCTCTGCTCACGGTAGATCGCATTATTCTGCTCCATGATTGGATCAACTCCCATGTAAAAGCTTCTCCCGATCGTAATCGGATACAACGTCGACGGACCGTTCTCCATCACATGCTGCACATAGCCCTCCGCCAGCTTCGTACGGTCTGCAATCTGACTGATGATCTCATTATCGTAATAAGCAATTCCCAGCTCATCGGACAATCTCTTTCCGATCTCACGTCCGCCGCTGCCAAATTCTCGTCCAATCGTTATAATCCTAGACATTGGTATCTCCTTTCCCCTGTGTGGGGTTTGTTTTTCTATCTAAAACTATAGCATTTCTTCCTGCGGTTCGCAACTGCAAAAGCTGCCGCCGCAGATAATAGCCGATCCCTGCCGCATCATCTGCGTCTGTTTGCCTCCCTGACGCCTTTTCTTCCCGGCACTTACTTATTCAAGAAACGGTCCCAGGATGCCGTATTGTGTGTGCCGGACACCGCAAGCACATACTCCTCCTCATCGGGCGCATCGATCTCAAATATATAGTTCTCCCCGTCCCGCTTTAACGCATAGAGTGTGCCGTCCGCAAAGGAGCGGATCGTCTCGTTCCACGCCGCCTCATTGACCATCTCATCCTCGCAGGTTCGCATCAGTATGCCGTTGGCATCGTAGACCTTGTATCCCTCCCGCACCAGGGACCGGATCACCGGCTCCTCGATCTTTAACACCAGATCGTTCGCGCGCATCTCGCGGATATCCCTGTTGCAGGAATTCTCCGGCAGTATCGTCACGTTTGATAGTGTCATATGGAAAAATCCGCCCGTCACCTGCACGTCGGCAATGTAAGCCTCCGTGAAAGAAAAATGTTCCAGTTCATCCGTTGTCGTATATTTCATAGTGTTCCTCCGTATCTCTTCCCTGTTATTTCTCCTCCCCTATTATACAGAGCCGTCCCCGTTTTTTCCACCAAAAAGAGTAACATTGTCTATGTCTCCGGCATGGAAATCTTATCGAGAATCCCCGTCAGATGCGCGATCGTCACGCCGTAGTTCGTCATCGGAACGCCCTGTTCTCTGGCGTGCCCGATCCGCGACATCACATATTTGCGGTTAAACATGCACGCGCCACACTGGATGATGAGATCGTAACCGGAAAGGTCTTTCGGAAAGTCAGTCCCGCTCACAATATCCACAGCAAGCGACTCGCCGAAGCGTTTTCTCAACATCCGCGGAATCTTTTCCCTTCCGATGTCCTCCTTCAGCGGTGCATGGGTACAGCACTCCGCGATCAGTATCCTGGAATGGGCGTTCAGCGCGTCAATATGCTCCGCCCCCTCCACATAGTACGGCAGATCGCCCTTATATGCCGCAAACAGCACGGAAAAGGACGTGAGCATGCTCTCCGCCGGTTTGTTTTCGTAGACATAGCCAAATACCTGGGAGTCCGTAATGATAAGCTTCGGTGCTTTTTTCAATACCGCAAGCGCCGGGATGAGCTGATCGGTCGTCACGCTCATGACCAGGCATTTCTTATCGAGAAGTTCGCGCAGGGTCTGCACCTGCGGCAGAATCAGCCTTCCCTTGGGTGCCTGGATATCCTGCGGCATCACGAGAAGCACCAGATCCTCCCGGCCGACCAGTGTCCCGGTGATGAGGCGGCTGCCGTAATTCTCCGGCAGTTTGCGGATCAATGCTTCTTTTAATGCCTCCATGCCCTCTCCCGTCTTGGCGCTGACCGGATATGCCTCCTCACCGGTCTTCCCCCGGATGGCGGCTGCCAGTTTATCCACCTGTGCGTCCGACCGGATGTCCGTTTTCCCCACGACGAAAAGTACCGGCGTCCCGTGCTCTTTCAAAAAGCAGTACCAGTGCATTTCTTCCTCATCAAGCGCCGCGTCACCATTCCCCGCCACAAGGAGCAGCGCAATATCCGTCTTTTCCGCTGCGAGACGTGTCTTTTCCATGCGGCTTTTGCCCAGTTCGCTCTCGTCGCCAAATCCTGCCGTATCTATGATAATGCACGGGCCGAGCGGATGTACCTCCATCGCCTTGTAGACCGGGTCGGTCGTCGTTCCCGCCACATTGGCGACAATGGATACCTCCTGTCCGGTAAAAGCGTTGATGAGTGCGGATTTTCCGCTGTTTGTTTTTCCAAATATTCCTATGTGCAGACGGCTGCTGCCCGGCGTCTCATTCAATGTCACTGCCATAACTTTCTTTTTCCTTCCTGCATACGAATTTCCCCTTGTCCGTATTACATCCATATCCGGCTTCCAGCTGCTGCCCGATCCCAGCATCGCTTCCGGCTATCAGAAGCGGAAGTCTCTCTTTCCCTCTGCAATATCATGAATGTGCTCGTAGGCGGTCTGCTTTACCTTCGGATTCGGAATCTTCTCAAGCTCACGGTCGATCAGCTCCATACCGATCTTTTTCGTCTCCTCGCTCGCATAATCCTCGAGATATTCTTTTAAGGTCATGAGCGCGTTCGGATGACAGCAGTTTAAGATCTGCATATTTTTGCAGAGCGCCATAAAACGGTCACCGGTTCTACCCTCGCGGTAACATGCGGTGCAGAAGCTCGGAATATAGCCCATTTTCATCAGCCAGTTCACGACCTCATCTAAGGTACGCTGATCGCTGACGTCAAACTGCTCGGAATTCTCCTCCTCCGGCTCCGGCTCGGCATAACCGCCGACACTCGTTCTCGATGCACCGCTGATCTGCGATACGCCGAGCGGAAGCACCTTCTCACGCACTGCCTGACTCTCGCGTGTGGAGATGATCATTCCCGTATACGGCACCGAGATGCGGATGAGCGCACAGATCTTTGCAAAAATATCATCGCTGATACCGTTGTCAAAAGCAGTCGGATCAATGTCATCGGCATGTTTGACACGCGGCACGCTGATGGTGTGCGGTCCGACGCCGTGCACGGCTTCCAGATGCTCCGCATGCATCAGAAGTCCGGCAAATTCATAGCGGTACATCTCCAGTCCGAACAGCACGCCGAGTCCGACATCATCGATGCCGCCCTCCATCGCACGGTCCATTGCCTCCGTGTGGTACGCGTAATCATGCTTCGGTCCGGTCGGATGCAGGTTCTCATAGCTCTCCTTGTGGTAGGTCTCCTGAAACAGGATGTAAGTTCCGATGCCGGCTTCTTTTAACTTGCGGTAGTTCTCGACCGTCGTTGCCGCAATATTGACGTTGACACGGCGGATGGCTCCGTTTTTGTGCTTGATGCTGTAGATCGTCTGAATACACTCCAGAATATATTCAATCGGATTGTTCACCGGATCTTCACCGGCCTCGATTGCCAGACGCTTGTGTCCCATGTCTTGAAGCGCCGTGACCTCCTTCACGATCTCCTCCTGTGTCAGCTTCTTTCTGGCAATGTGCTTGTTTTTCAGGTGATACGGGCAGTATACACAGCCGTTCACACAGTAGTTGGAAAGATACAGCGGTGCAAACAGCACGATACGGTTGCCGTAAAAGTCTTTCTTGATCTGCTGCGCCAGCGCATAGACTTCCTCGATTTTTTCCGGAATCTGACAGGCGAGCAGCACCGATGCCTCTCTGTGATTTAAGCCCTTGCGCCCTCTCGCTTTTGCGATGATCGCGTCGATCAGCTCCACATTGTCCTTGTTCGCATCCGCGTAGGCAAGCGTCTCCCGGATCTCCTCATCGTTGATAAATTCCTCTGCTTTTAATGATTTTGCGTCATACTTGTACATAATTTTTCCTTTCTTTCCGGTTAGTTCATGCTTCCCGGTCAGTGTTTTTATTTTAAACCGCAGGACGGTAATCCCCGCGGTCGGTAACCACTTCATAGCCGATGCTCTCCATCCGCCTCTGCATGCAGAAACGACATTCTGCCGCCTCATCCCCCGTACAGATCTTATTGTCGTAAAGCTTATATTTTTCCCGCACGGAAACCGGCGAAAGATTCGGCATCACCACATTGGCGCCGGAGAGAATTCCCATTTCCCTTCCCTGCGGGTGGATCGTGCCGAGCGCCGTCGTCGCCGGAAGCAGCACATGCGGATTCATCAGCCGCAGGATGGAAAGCAGCCGCAGGGTCATCTCCAACGTCCCCGCAGTCTCCCCGCCAAACGGCGTGTCCTTCTGCGGAATGAACGGTCCGATTCCCACCATGGCAGGCGCGAGTTCCTTAATAAACATCAGGTCTTCATACAGCGTCTCCGTGGTCTGATACGGCGAGCCCACCATAAAGCCGCATCCGGTCTGATAACCGATCTCCTTTAGGTCCCGCAGACAGCGCATCCGGTTTTTAAGAGACATTTCCTCCGGGTGCAGCTTCCCGTAGTGTACCGCATCCGCCGTCTCGTGCCTAAGCAGATACCGGTCTGCGCCGGCGTCAAAATATGCCTGATAGCTCGCTCTTTCTTTTTCCCCGATCGAGAGTGTCACCGCGCAGTCCGGGTGCGCCCGCTTGATGGCAGACACCAGGTCGCAGATCCTTTCATCCGTAAAATAGGGGTCTTCTCCGCCCTGCAGCACAAAGGTGCGGAATCCAAGCTCATACCCCGCCGCGCAGCAGGAGAGGATCTGCTCCTTCGTGAGCCGGTAGCGCTCGGCACATGCATTGCCCCTGCGGATGCCGCAGTAATAGCAGTCATTTTTACAGTAGTTGGTGAACTCGATCAGCCCGCGGATATAGATCTGTTTTCCGTATACCGACTGTGCCGCCATTCTCGCCTCAGCCTTAAGTTTCTCGACTGTCTCTGTATCTTTTGTTGTAAGCAGACAGTCCAGTTCACCCACCGACAGCATCTGCTCCGCCTTCAAGCGCTCTATGATTTGTTCTTCATGTGTCATATAAATCTCCATTCCGCAGACGCTTATACATTGGAATAGACGGTCTTTGCCGTGATTCCCGCCAGCCGTCCGATCTTTCCCGACAATGCATTGATGACATCCTGCGGTGCATCGATGGCAACGCTGATAATGTGAACATTTTTTTCCCGGTAAGGGATTCCCATTCTGCCGATGATATGGCTCCCGTATTCGTGCAGCAGATGATTGAGCTGCTCCACGGACTCGGTACTCTCCACAATGATACCGATAAGTGCAATTCTTGTCTCCATATTTTCTCCTAATAAAAAAGAATCCTGCCTGCGGGATTCTCCGCCTGCGGCGGGTCGCTCTTGCGACATCTTTCGTCTCCGCCGCAGTGCGATCCCCGAAGAGTTTTTTATGTAATAGGAACGAAGTTTCCTATTACAAAAAAAAACCGTATCTGAAATCTCCTCTCAGATACGGCACTCGCTGGGGATACACGGCAGAACCTGCCCTACAGGGCATGGAATATCCCGCCGGTATCCTATCTACAGCATCTGCTCCGCACACGCAGACCAGATGCAGACACATTCATGACCGCCATATCTTCCGCCGCAAGCACTGCTTTTGACGTCAGAGACTTTTGTTAAGGCAAGACAGCAAGAACGTATCTCACTGCAATGCTGTTTCAGCGTATCATGAAGTCTGTTCCCGTTCAAGATCTTTTGTTGTATTTTTTGTGAAACAATTCACAATCTTTTCTTTTTCCGGTGGATCAAAAATCGGTTACACGGATACGTCCAGAGCATCGGGATCAGCATTCCGATCACCTTGATTACCATGTCGCACAGATTCCCTGTCAGACCGTTTTCTCCCGCCCAGGTTGTCATCGCCGATCCGATCCAGCCGTTTGCAAAAATCGTGAACAGTACCATGACCGCATAGAGCACCATGCTGACCGCCGGATTGGCGTCCGCCTTAAAGGTGATCTTGCGGTTCAATATAAACGCAATCGTATAACCCACGGTCGTTGAGACCATATAAGTATACAGATATCCCTTCGACGTAATGCCGATCAGGTTGAGAAAATGCGCGGTTACCGGTTCCACCGTAAGCGCAGCAAATACTGTGTTTAAAAGCAGCATATGCACCGCCAGCTCAACCATGTTGGAACCGCCTCCCGCAAGCAGGAACTTCATAAACTTCCACAGTTCCGCATGTCTGTCGGTCCACGCCGTAAATCCGCTTTTCTCCTGTCGTATCTCACCCATTGTTTTCTCCTTTTCTGCACGGTATTTTTCTTACCGGGCTGCCCTTGTTCTGCCGGGTGCTTTCCCCATCCCTCTACAACAACAAGACAGCCAGCACAATCACCAGCACCAGAAACAACACCGCTTTTAAAATCATTGGAATCGCCGCCTCAAATGTGGCAGGTGCTTTGCTGGTCAGATAGTCAAATACCGGGCGTGACACTTTTTTCCCCACCAGTTCCTCATACGTTCTGGTATAAGTATGGTATTCACACGGCTTTTTTTCGCTCAATACAATACAGCGCACGCCGCGCTTCGTACGGTTGCCGTAGACATTAAATCCCGCGGACGGTGTAAATCCAAGCGCAATGTTCCGGTAACGCCCCACGAAGTTGTTTTTATGATCGTGTCCGACAAATGCCGCAAGCACTTCCCCGCACTCCGAAAGCGCCTCAAATTCCCCGGTATTGACGTCCGGCACCGACGGCGGTTCCAGAAAAATATCCCCGGCGCCGCAGGTTTCTCCCAGCTTATAATATTCGTTCTTATGTGTCCGATAAGCGCGCACCGCACCTTTTTCCCCACGGTCGACACGCTTTAACACCTCATAATATTCGCGCATCGGGATATGCTGAAATACGATGGACGGCACATACATTCCGTTTTTCTCCCGAAGGTCTTCCCGCTGCTTGCGGTACCACGCAATGATCTTCGGATCAAATGCCTCGTAGCCGCCCTCCCTGGCATCCGTTCCGCTGTCAAACAGATACAGTTCAAACACATCCCTCCCGCTTCCGTCGGATGCCTCGATGGGAATGGCACAGGTTCCGCCCCCGTCAATCCCTTCTGCCTGCTCTCCGATGCAATTCGGAAGTCTTTTGTAAATATGATAGAACTGATCCTGATTGGAAATCCCGACCTGGCAGTCATGATTACCAAATGTCACTGCAAACGGAATGCCACGCTTTGTCACCGGCTCTAATAATTTTCCAATCGTCTGTGCTACCTCCCGCTCCAGCTCCTCTCCTTTTCCCTTGTAAGTCACACCATAGCCCTTGATCTGATCACCAGTGTAGACGACAAGATCCGGCTGCTCCTCCAGAACCGCCCGCTCCATCAGCGCGATCGTGTCTTTCGATATTGCGGGAATTTCCTGCATATCTGTAATCTGCATGATTTTAAAAGTACCGTCTTTTTGAAATCTCAATTTCATCCTTATTCTCCGTGATGTAAAAAAGGGAGACTGCGCCCCTGCATGTCTCCCTTGACCTTTTCTTAGTTATCTTCCCCAAAATGCTGTTCCAGATCTTCCGATAATGATGAAATCTCATCGATTTCAGCCGAAATGCTGCGGATGGAATCATTCTGCGACGTGATTGTGTCCGTGATATTCTGGATGGTTGCAGAATTTTCCTCTGAGGTTGCCACCAGCGTCTCGATCTCCTGCTGGATATTTCCAAAGTGTTCCTTCACATGTTCAATGATCTTATATTCTTCATCGACAATCTGGCTCGCCTCATCCGTCGCATCATTGATGTTACTAAAATAATCCATCAATCCGCCGACCAGCTCCACACTCGCGGAAGCAGCATCGGTGCCCGCCGTGATTTCTTTTGAGATCTGCCCGGTCGTATCCGTCAGCCAGGTCAAAATCTCCTGAATGTTGTTCGCCGCCTTGGCACTCTCCTCCGACAGCGCGCGGATCTCATCTGCAACCACCGCAAATCCTCTTCCGTGTTCTCCCGCACGCGCCGCCTCAATAGATGCATTTAACGACAACAGATTCGTCTGGGATGCAATGGAATTGATCTCTCCGAGAATCGATGTGATCCGGTTCATCTCGGTAAGCAGCGAATCGGTCGATTTGCGCGCGGAATCGACGGTCTCCTCCATGGAAAGAATGGAACTCTTTGCCGTCTGTATCGCTCCGTTTCCTTTTTCTACCGCACTCTGCACCTTCTGAAATCCCTGATCCAGAGAAACTGCCAGTTCATGGTTCCGGTTAATCTCCGTTGTTGCCGCATTAATTTTATCCATCACGCTGACAGTTGCATTAGCAGTATCCTCAACCACCTGCCCCATCTGCGATGCCGCCGATTTCACGCTGGAGCTGCCGTCCGCAAGCGCATGCACTGAACTCATACTCTTGTGGATCGTGGTGTTCAGATTCGCTGAAATCGTATTGGCGACTTTCGCATTGTTCTGAACGATGGAAAGCGTCTCTTCCGTTTTCTTCACAACACCCGCACCGCGCTTCGTCGCAAAATAAAGCAGGATCGCTGTCACGATAAACAAAAATATACGCGTCACGACCCCGGCCATCGTGTAGTCAATTCCCGCGATGGTCTCGGGGCTGAAAGCCATGAATACGACCGAAATAACGGCAAACGGCACTGCGAAATAGATGATAACCGACTCCATAAAATAGGAAGTTGTCATCGCTAAAAGTACAAAATTCGCCAGATACGGAATCGAATTGCCACCATATACCCACGAATACAACAGCGTACCGATCGCCGGCGGAAATACAAGAATCAGCACTTTTTTCGCATCGTCAATCGGAAGGTAACATCCAATCGTAGAAATAATTCCCGCAACTACCAGAATTGCAATTCCACGGATTGCAAGCACGGTAAATCCGTATCCCATCAAAGAAACAAGGCTAAGTGCAACGACTGAGCACCAGACAATAATCAAATTCCGCTTGTGTAATTTTTCCATATCATGTTCCCTTCTAAAGAAAACCTATCATCATGTACGCGTCTATTATATCATCTTTTTGCGCTTCTTTCTGCGCATCCGAAGTTCCACCGGAACTTCTAATATGAATCCGGTAGGATTCATTATGTCATCTTTTTGCGCTGCTTTCTGCGCACAATATGAACTCGTCAGAGTTCATTATACCGCAAGATCAGATCAAGAACAATATTGTAACTTCAGGCTTTTTCGGTAAATCCTGAGGTTGACACGATGTTTTCGGTAAATTCTGGGACAGACAACAGTTTCTGCAACCCCAAGGCGGCGTGATCTTTTCTTCTTTTTCGGGTCTAACGTGGCGTTTTCTTTCTCTTAGACCCAACCATGGCTTGTTTTTCGGCGTTATGCAAACTTCTTTCTCTCATGCTCGGATCCAGCGCGCGAAAAATGGGCTCTCGGACCCGACTTTTCTTCCTTCCCGGGTCTGGCGCGGCATTTTCTTTCTCCCAGACCCGACCATGACTTGTTTTTGGCGTTATGTAAACTTCTTTTTCTCATGCTCGGGTCTAGCGCATGGAAAATGGGCTCTCGGACCCGACTTTTCCCATTTTTCGGGTCTAGCGCATGGAAAATGGGCTCCCAGACCCGGCTTTTCTTCCTTCCCAAGTCCAGCGCACGAAAATCAGGCTCCCAGCCCCAACTTTTCTTCCTCCCCGCATCCAGCGCACGAAAATCAGTCACACAGCCCGTCCAAAGCTCGTTTTTCGTCATTATGTAAACCTTTTTTCACGCGCCACGCATTACAACGTTCCAAACGAATACCCCTGCGTCTGCGCCGCATCGATCAGATCTCCCAGCACCGCCGCATTTGTTGCCGACTCCGCATGCAGCAGATAGATGGCTCCCGGGTGCATCTTATTTTTCATCTTCTGCAGGCTTTCCGCCTGATCCGGCTGGTTGTCCACATCGTAATCCAGATAGGCAAAACTCCAGAACACGCTCTCGTATCCGCAGTTATTTACAACGGCGAGCGACTGCTCACTGAACTTTCCCGCAGGATAGCGGAACAGATTCATCTCATATCCAAAGGTATCTTTGATATACTGGTGATTTCCCATGACCTCTTCCTGCTGCTGTTCCACTGTCAGCGAAGGGATTCCCGCCGACGGGTGCGTCACACTGTGATTGCCGACTACATGCCCCTCGTCAATCATGCGCTGCACCAGTGCCGGTTCCGCCTTTGCATAAGGCTCCGTGACAAAAAAGACGGCATGCACGCCCTTTTCCTTAAGCGTATCCAGAATGGATTCCGTGTAACCGTATTCATATCCCTCATCAAAGGTCAGATAGATGGTCTTTGTGTTCTCTCCAATGAAAAGCGCATGGTAATCCCCATACTTCTGCTGCGCACTGACTGCATCGTTCGGGCGGTTGTCCGCATCGGTGTGGCTTCCCAGCCCCCAGCTCTGCACGGTGGTATCCAGCCCGTCAAGCGCAATCGTCTGCACCGCCGCATTTCCACCTGCAGCACTCTGACCGTCTCCGGTGCTGCTTCCTGTTTGGTCCGCCCTCTGTCCGTCTCCGGTGTCATTTCCCGTTCCATCCGTGCCCTGATCGTCTCCGGCGCCGTCTCCCGTTCCATCCGTACCTTGACCGTCTCCGGCGCCGCTTCCCGCTTCACCTGTGCCCTGACCGTTTCCATCCGTAACCTTGTTGGCACGGTATGTCTCCGCCGTTGCAAGCACTGCGTTACCGATGGCGGCAGCATACGCATCCAGCTTTTCATCGAAAAGCTGGTTATCGGATGCATCGTTGATAAATCCCATCTCGACGATGCAGGACGGCATGTCCGAATGTACATTGATATAATAATTGGAGGATTCCCCAGTCTGGGTTCCCTTTTTCACGCCGCGGTTTCTCTGGATTCCCGCCGTATCCAGCGCTTCCATAATGTGGTTTGCGAGGGCATCCGTCTCCTCCGAACCACTCGCCGAGATCCAGGTCTCTACGCCGTTACCCTCGCCGTCATTGCGGTGCAGCGACAGCATATAATCCGCACCGCTCTGATTGGCAATCCCGCACCGCTCTGACAGGCGCAAAAACGTGTCATCCGACCTCGTCATAACCACTTTTACATTTTTATCAGCCAAATAAGCTGCCACAGCCTGTGCCAGCTTTAAATTATCATCCTTCTCATAACGCCCCTTATAATCGGAGCCGTTGTCTTTTCCGCCATGTCCGGCATCCACGCACACAATCAGGGGATTCTCCTCTGTTTTCGTCTCCTCCGACCAGATTACCTCTCCCTCAATCTCCTGCGTTACAGACTGCGTTCCCTGCATCAGGGACAGCCCCAGTCCCAACAGTTCAAACCCTGCGATCACGAGCAGCATTTTCACAATACTGTACTGTATACATACCAGATTCCGGATTCGTCTTTTCTGTCTCTTTGTTACATTCACATCACTTCACTCCTTGGATTCCTACGATTCTATTTTAGTCCTCTTTCCGTGAAAACGCGAATGAATCTTTATGAAGAATTTCTTAATATGAATCCGTCCGGATTCATCGTTCTAAAGTAAAAACTGTGCCAGAGCGTAATTGCTCACATCCTGCCCGCGTTCCGTCAAATAAATCCTCCCCGCGCGTTTTTCGAGCAGTCCTTCCTCCGTAAGATGCAGCAGCACCTCCTGATACACTGCCTCAATCTGTGTTCCAAACGTCTGTGCAAAACGTTCCCTGGAAATTCCATCCATCATGCGGAGTCCTAAAAACATAAACTCTTCCATCTGCCCTTTTCGTGTAATGCGCTCTGCCGAAGCATGCAGATTCGTGGCCGGAAGCTGTTCCACCCTGCCGGATGCGCCGCTCCCCTGGCTATCCGTTATCTCATTCTCCCATATACCCTCACGAATATGTCTGGTTTCTTCCAGATACACATACAATTCCCGCGTGTTGCTGTAGCGGATATTCTCCATCAGAGACGACGCGCCAAGCCCCAGTCCCAGATAATTCTCCCGCTCCCAGTAGCCGATATTGTGCCGGCACGCATAACCCGGTTTTGCAAAATTAGAAACCTCATAGTGCACATATCCCGCTTCCGCAAGCACCTGCTCGGTCAGCTTGGTCATCCGGTACACTTCATCCTCCGTCGGCAGCGCCACCGTCTGCATTCCCGCCTGCTGCTTGACCGCGTCAAACTTATACAGATCGTAAAATGGCGTCCCCTTCTCAATGATCAGGGAATAGGCGGAAATATGCTCCGGTTTCAGCCGCAGAAGCTGCTGCAGGGTGCGGGCAAAACTCTCTGCCGTCTGTCCCGGAAGAGAACTCATAATATCCACATTGACATTGTCGAATCCGTTTTTGCGCGCCAGCTCGTAAGTCTTCAGGAACTGGTCAAACGTGTGAATCCGCCCGAGAATCTTTAATTCCTCATCCACAGCCGACTGCAGTCCGATGCTGATCCGGTTGATTCCCGCATTCCGGTAGACGGCAAACTTGTGATCGGTGACGGTTCCCGGATTGCACTCAATGGATATTTCCGCATCCGACGCCAGACGAAACGACCGGCGAACCGCCGACATGATCTGTGCCATCCACTCCTCTGTGAGCCACGATGGCGTGCCGCCGCCGATATAGACCGTCGATACCAGGTAGTCGCTGCAATGCGGTCCGTAATACGCAATCTCCCGGAGCAGCGCCTCCACGTAGGCTGCCTGCGTTGCCTCGTCCGCCGCAAAGGAAAGGAAATCACAATACTGGCATTTTTTGACGCAAAACGGAATATGAATGTACAATTCCATTGTTTTCTGACTCACTCCACATACCGCTCCTTTCCCAAAAATATTCCTGACACTGCCATCACTGACGCTGCATTTTCCGATCTGTTCCTTTAATCTTCATCCAGCTTCAAGACGCTCATGAATGCCTCCTGCGGAATCTCTACATTTCCGACCTGACGCATGCGCTTCTTGCCTTCCTTCTGCTTCTCTAAAAGCTTTTTCTTACGCGAAATATCGCCGCCGTAGCACTTTGCAAGCACATCCTTGCGCAGCGCCTTGACTGTCTCACGGGCAATCACCTTGCCGCCGACTGCCGCCTGGATCGGAATCTCAAACAGATGTCTCGGAATCTCTTCCTTTAACTTCTCACACATCTTTCTGCCCCTGTCGTAAGCGCTGTCCTTAAAGACGATGAACGAGAGCGCGTCCACCTGCTCCTTGTTAATCAGGATATCCAGCTTCACAAGCTCGGAACGCTCATAGCCCTTCAGCTCATAGTCGAAGGAAGCGTATCCTCTCGAGCGCGACTTTAAGGCATCAAAGAAATCATAGATAATCTCATTGAGCGGCAGATCATACTTGATGAGCGCACGGGTCTCCTCCAGATACTCCATACCGTTGTATACACCGCGCCGTTCCTGGCAAAGCGTCATAATCGCGCCGACATACTCGCTCGTCACCATAATCTCCGCCGAAACGACCGGCTCCTCCATATACTCGATCTCGGACGGATCCGGCAGATTGGACGGGTTCGTCAGATCGATCACCTCTCCGTTCGTCTTGTGCACCTTATAGATAACGCCCGGTGCCGTCGTCACGAGATCCAGATGAAACTCTCTCTCCAGACGCTCCTGCACGATCTCCAGATGAAGCAGTCCTAAAAAACCGCAACGGAATCCGAAGCCCAGCGCCAGCGACGTCTCCGGTTCATACTGCAGCGACGCATCGTTGATCTGAAGCTTCTCCAACGCATCGCGCAGATCCGGATATTTGGCACTGTCCGCCGGATACATGCCGCAGTATACCATCGGATTGACTTTTTTATAACCCGGAAGCGGCTCCTCACACGGATGTGCGGCGTTCGTCACCGTATCACCCACGCGGGTATCCCGCACATTTTTGATGCTCGCACAGATGTAGCCGACCATGCCGGCAGACAGTTCGTCACACGGAATGAACTGCCCTGCTCCAAAGTAACCGACCTCGGTAACTTCGGACTGCGCCCCGGTCGCCATCATAAGGATCGGATCGCCGACCCGCACCGTGCCCTCCTTGATCCGGCAGAACACGATGACACCCTTGTAGGAATCATAGAGTGCGTCAAAGATCAGCGCCTGAAGCGGCGCTTTTGGATCGCCGGCCGGCGCCGGAATCTTCTGTACGATCTGCTCTAACACCTGATCGACATTGAGTCCTGTCTTTGCGGAAATGCGCGGCGCATCCTCCGCCTCGATTCCGATGACGTCCTCGATCTCCTTTACGACCTCGTCCGGCTGCGCGCTCGGCAGGTCGACCTTGTTGATGACCGGCATTACATCCAGATCATGGTCTAACGCAAGATACACATTCGCAAGGGTCTGTGCCTCCACGCCCTGCGCCGCATCCACGACCAGAATCGCACCATCGCATGCCGCAAGGCTTCTCGATACCTCGTAGTTAAAATCGACATGTCCCGGGGTGTCGATCAGATTAAAAATATACTCCTCGCCGTCGTTCGCCTTGTAGATAATGCGGACCGCCTGCGACTTGATCGTAATTCCGCGCTCTCTCTCCAGATCCATGTTATCTAATACCTGCGCCTGCATTTCCCTGCTGGTCAAGGTTCCTGTTTTTTCTATAATACGATCGGCAAGTGTAGATTTACCGTGATCGATATGTGCTATGATACAAAAGTTTCTGATTTTACTCTGGTCAATCGACATTCATTTCCTCCTGCCTGGTGCGCATCACTTCTGCCCTCCGGCAGCCACACGCATCACTTATCTGCAATATTATAAGGGATAAAGCCGGAAAACGTCAAGGGAATCGCGGTTCGCAAAAACCACGCAATTTATTTGCAAACCGCGCATATATGAACAAAATTTCACAATTTTACACTGGATTTTTCCCCAGAATATGATATGATATCAACGTCGATATTTATCGGCATGGGTTTTGGTGAATAAACCGAGAAAACCCCCTTCTTAAGCGAAGACCCCCTGCTACGGTGGCTACAAACACCATAACAGGGGTTCTTCTTATTTTATGTATCATATGATAACTCAGATATCTTTTCCAAAGTCAAGACCGCTCTTCTCGCGCTTCTCTTCCTGCAGTGCAACCAGATCCGCCAGTGTGATATGATCCACGACATCGCTGATCGCCTGGTTCAGCCGCTTCCACACCTCCACGGTAACGCAATCCACTTCGCGTTCGCAACTTCCTTCCTCCTCCACGCAGGCAACCGGCGCGAGCGATCCCTCCGTCAGACGCAAAATATCGCCAACCGTGTATTCCTCCGGTGCTTTCCGCAGCGAATAACCGCCCTGCGGTCCTCTGGTGCTCCGCACATAACCTGCCTTGTTCAATACGGATATGATCTGCTCAAGATATTTGTCTGAGATCTGCTGTCTTTCCGCAATATCTTTAATGCGCACAACGTTGTTCTCACCGTTCATCGCCAGATCCAGCATCAGGCGCAGCGCATATCTGCCTTTTGTAGAAATTTTCATATTCGTTCACACTAACACCTTTCCTGCTTCTGCCAGTCCAGAAGATCCTGCAATGTCACATGATCGACCACGTCCCGGATCGCCTTATCGACTTTTTCCCAGAGCATGATCGTCGCGCATTTCTGCTGTTTGGGGCAGGGATTCTCGGCGTTCGCAAGACACTCGACCGGCGCGAGCGATCCCTCCGTCAGACGCAGAATATCACCGATCACATATTCGTCCAACGGCTTCGTCAGACGGTAGCCGCCCTGAAATCCCCGGCTGCTGGAAACATAGCCCGCCTTGTTCAGAATGGAAATGATCTGCTCTGTATATTTGACGGAAATCTCCTGTCTCGTTGCCATCTCCTTGACCGACACCGGATGCTCCGTGCCGTTGACCGCCAGATCGTACAGTATGTGGATCGCATAGCGTCCCTTTGTCGTAATTTTCATGCTATCGGGCCCCTTTCATCCTGCTGGCTTTACCGAACAGCTCTTCAAAATCCTCTTTTAAGAAGCGGTGATAAAACGCATGTCCCTCGTCGAACTTGACGCAGTACAGATAAGAATCCGGATTGCCGTCCTCAAAGTAGCACACGTCATCAAATTCATCGCTTTTGATCTCAATGATACGAGCACTCTTAGAATAGTGCCGGAACAGCTCCCACACCTGCTCTCTCGTCACATCATGTCTGCCGAAGCAGTCAATCAGATCCTTTAAGAACGGATGCGCCACACCGTGCGCATGTACATACTCTGCACCTGCTGCCGGAATGAGAAAACAGATTCTCCCGCCGCTCGCCCCAGATACTGCCACTTCACCGAGGGTATCCGCCGCATATGCGCCAAATCCCTCCAACGCCGCAAGAACCGCCGGCTTGGAGCGGTCAGACAGCTTTAACACATGTCCGATTGACGACGACGGTGAATAAAACCGGATCGTCTCACGCTCATAGCCGAGCTTTAGCTGTTCCTCTAAGATCATGTCGCATAAATATTCTTTTAATGCCGTATAGTCCGCTTCATCCTGCCGATTCATTCTTAGTAATCTTCCTCTTCCAGACCTTCGCTGATATCGTTCTTCGGCTTCTCAAGACCTTCGATCTTGATGTTATGCTTCTCTGCGTAATCCCAGAGTGCCGCATGAATTGCCTCCTCTGCGAGAAGAGAACAGTGTACCTTTACAGGAGGAAGTCCGTCAAGCGCCTCCATAACTGCCTTGTTCGTGATCTGCAGCGCCTCGTAAATGGTCTTGCCCTTTACAAGCTCCGTTGCCATACTGCTGGTTGCCACAGCAGCGCCGCAGCCGAATGTCTTGAACTTGCAGTCACGGATAACCTGGTTCTCATCAATATCGAGATACATACGCATGATATCGCCGCACTTTGCATTTCCGACGGTGCCGACACCGCTTGCGTCCTCAATCTCTCCTACATTTCTCGGGTGCTGAAAATGATCCATAACCTTTTCACTATACATAACATATACCTGCTTTCTTTTTTATATTATTTGTTTTTCTTGATGAAATCCTCGTACAGCGGAGACATCTCTCTTAAGTGGTTCACAATCTCTTTTAAGTTGTCAACGACGTAGTCCGCATCCTCCATCGTGATCTGGTCGCTGATGGTCAGACGCAGAGAACCGTGTGCAATCTCATGCGGCAGTCCGATTGCCAGAAGTACATGGGACGGATCCAGGGAACCGGATGTACATGCAGAACCGCTGGATGCGCAGATTCCCTTGGAATCCAGAAGAATCAGCATGGACTCTCCCTCTACGAACTGGAAGCTGAAGTTCACGTTGTTCGGCAGACGCTTCACACGGTCTCCGTTTAACTTTGCATACGGAATCTCCTTCTCGATGCGCTCGATCAAATGATCTCTGACTTTGATCTCCTCCGCAGTGCGCTCCTTCATGTTGGCCGTAGCGATCTCTGCTGCCTTTGCAAGACCGATGATACCGGTTACGTTCTCGGTACCTGCTCTTCTGTGGCGCTCCTGTGCTCCGCCGTGGATAAAGGATTTGATCTTCACACCTTTTCTGATATATAAGAAACCGATTCCCTTCGGTCCGTTGATCTTGTGACCGCTGGTGCTCATCATATCGATATTCATTGCCTCGACATCGATCGGCACCTGTGTGTATGCCTGTACTGCATCTGTGTGGAACAGTACGCCATGCTCATGTGCGATCTTACCGATCTCAGCAATCGGCTCGATGGTTCCGATCTCGTTGTTCGCGAACATCACGGAGATTAAGATGGTGTCCGGACGGATGGCTGCGGTAAGCTCGTCCAGCTTTACCAGACCGTTCTCATCCACATCCAGGTAAGTGATCTCGAAGCCTTTCGTCTCCAGATACTCACAGGTGTGAAGAATCGCATGGTGCTCGATCTTCGTCGTGATGATGTGCTTTCCTTTGGACGCATAGGCATCTGCCGTTGCCTTTAATGCCCAGTTGTCAGACTCGGAACCGCCTGCGGTAAAATAGATATTCTCCGGCGTGGTGTTGATGGTCTTTGCAATGACCTCTCTGGCATCCGTGATTGCTTTCTTATTCTCAGAAGAAATGCTGTATATGCTGGATGGATTACCGAACTTCTCTGTAAAGTACGGAAGCATTGCATCAAGCACTTCCGGTTTGACCGGTGTGGTAGCTGCGTTATCCATGTAAATAAGTTTCTTTTCCATATTCTCGTACCATTTCCTTTTTTTATTTCATATCATACCCATATGATATGAATTATACTAGTATCATTTTTTTTATTTGTCAACAGCAAAAATACCTGCGGGAGATATTGTACTTCATTATATACAAAAAGAGGACGTTGCACAGCCGCCCCGACGGTGTAACATCCTCTCTTTATGCATCTTTCCTGCAGTTTCTCCGAAAAAATCCAGTTTTCTCTTCACCGCATACGATTCCTTAAATTACCTTCCGTATCCCCGTAGGACTTCACAGGTCTGTGCGATATCCTCCGCCGTATGTGCCGCAGAGACAAACATTGCCTCGAACTGCGACGGTGCCAGATATATCTGATGATCCAGCATATAATTAAAGTAATCCGCATATCTGGAAATATCGGAGGACGTTGCAGTCTCATAATCCTTTACTTTCTGGGCAGTAAAGAAAATGCTCATCAGCGATCCGATCTGATTCACGCAGACGCTTTCGCCAAAATGTCCTCGCATGCCCTCCGCAAGCGTCCTCGCACTTGCTTCGATCTGTGTGTAGATTTCCGGCGTCTCTTTTAAGATGGTAAGCGTCTCTATGCCTGCCGTCGTTGCGATCGGGTTGCCGGAAAGCGTTCCCGCCTGGTATACCGGTCCGACCGGCGCAACCATATCCATGATCTCTTTTCTGCCGCCGTATGCGCCGACCGGCATCCCGCCGCCGATGATCTTGCCGAGCGTCGTCAGATCCGGCGTCACATGAAAATATCCCTGCGCCCCGCCGATTCCAAGACGAAAACCGGTGATTACCTCATCAAAAATCAGCAGTGCCCCGTAATCTTCTGTGATTTTTCGCAGAAATTCCAGAAATCCCGGCTCCGGCAAAACGACTCCCATATTGGCAGCCACCGGCTCCACGATGATCGCAGCGATCTCTTTTCCCTGCGTCTCAAAGAGCTTCTGCACCGAATCCGGCTGGTTGTACTCCGCCACCAGCGTATTTTTCGTATAATCCGCCGGCACGCCCTTGCTGTCCGGTACAGACTGTGTGAGCGCTCCCGATCCGGCTTTTACCAGAAGTCCGTCCGAATGTCCGTGATAGCATCCTCTGAACTTCACGACCTTATCCCGTCCCGTAAATCCTCTCGCCACACGGATGGCGCTCATCGTCGCCTCCGTTCCGGAACTTACCAGTCTGGACACTTCCATCGACGGGATACAGGAACGGATCAGCTCTGCAAGCTTTAGTTCCTTTCCTGTCGGCGCCCCGTATGTCAGCCCGTTCTCGCACGCCGCCTGCACGGCTTTTATTACGCGCAGATAGGCATGTCCCAGAATGCACGGTCCCCAAGAACACACATAGTCAATATACGCGTTGCCGTCCACATCATAGATGTGGGAACCGCTCGCCCGCTCCACAAAGACCGGCGTCCGGTGAACCGCCTGATAGGCGCGCACCGGACTGTTGACGCCGCCCGGAATACATTTTTTTGATGCCTCAAATAATCGTTCTGATTCTGTATACTGCATATTTCTCCTCATTTCCGGCACTGCTGCCATTCTCTTCCACTACTTTCTCTCCTCGTCCAGCCACTTTGCCACATCCAGCGCGTGATAGGTGATGATGATTTTCGCACCCGCGCGTTTGATGCCGGTCATGATCTCCATCACGATCCGCCGCTCATCAATCCAGCCGTTTGCCGCTGCCGCCTTTACCATCGCATACTCCCCGCTCACATTGTACGCCGCCAGCGGGTAATCCGTACGGTCCATGACCTCTCTTACGACATCCAGATACGCAAGCGCAGGCTTTACCATAATGATGTCTGCGCCCTCCTCAATATCGGACAGACATTCCCGGATGGCTTCCCTGCGGTTTGCCGGATCCATCTGGTAAGTTCTGCGGTCGCCAAAGCTCGGCACGGAATGTGCCGCCTCGCGGAACGGTCCGTAAAAACCGGATGCAAACTTTGCGCTGTACGCCATCAGCATGGTATTTTTGCAGTCGTTCTCATCCAGAGCCTCACGGATCGCCGCCACTCTTCCGTCCATCATATCGGATGGAGCAATCACGTCCGCGCCTGCCTTTACGAGACTTACCGACATTTTTGCCAAAAGCGGCAGTGTCTCATCATTTAAAATCTCACCCTCACACACAAGGCCACAGTGTCCGTGGGACGTGTACTCGCACAGACACACATCCGCGATCACGAGAAGCTCCGGCATCCGTTTCTTGATGTGGCGGATCGCTCGCTGCGTCACGCCCTCATCATTTGTGAACTACCTCTTCGCGTGCTATGCGATTCCGCTTGTGATTTTCGCTACGCGGCTCTGGATGGCTGCGTTGAAAAACAGAATCACAAATGCAGTAAACAGCATCACCAGTGCGATGGACGTTGCCCCCGCGTAATCAAATTCCTGCAGCTTCGACATAATCATTAACGGCGCGATCTCCGTCTCATACGGCGTGTTGCCCGCAATGAACACCACGCTTCCGTATTCGCCGAGCCCTCTCGCAAAGGACATCGTAAATCCCGCCAGAAGCACCGGGGCAATCTCGGGTAAAATCACCCGGAACACGGTCTGTCTCGTATTGGCTCCGAGCATGTGTGCCGCCTCCTCATACTGGAGATCGATCTTCTCAAGCACCGGCTGTACCGACCGCACCACAAACGGAATCCCGATGAAAATCAGCGCCACAGTAATTCCCAGTTTTGTGTAGGCGATCTCAATTCCAAACTTATTGTAAAAAAAGGCGCCCACCAATCCGTTGGTTGTTGTCAGATGCGTCAGCGCAATGCCCGCCACCGCGGTCGGAAGCGCAAACGGAAGTTCTATGATTCCGTTCATGATCCGCTTCCCCGAAAATTCGTACCGCACCAGCACCCAGGCCAAAATCACGCCCATGACGGCGTCCACCAGCGCCGCGAAAAATGCGGTCTAAAAACTAACCAGATAGCTGGATACCACACGCCGGTTCGTGATCGTCGCCACAAACTCAGGAAAAGACATCTGCGCCGAGAAGATAATCAGTGAACAGAGCGGAATCACGACAATCAGTCCCAGCATCGTTATGGTGATTCCAAAGGACAGTCCGACTCCCGGAATCACACGTTCTGTTTTCTGTTTTTTCCCTCTCATGCGACACTCCTCCTATTTTCTTACTTTTCCTATCTATTTTATATGAAATATACTTTACTCCTACTTATCCACACTGTAAAGTATGTTTTTGTAATTTTTAGTAATAAAGTGGTAAAGTGACATATGATACAGAGGAATTGCCGCGATAAGCATAGATCTTGTTTGGGTGAATAAGTAATATTATCAGAAATAGATACTTAAAAGTTCCAGATAACCATGCGGCGGTGAATTTTGCTTCAAAGAATTTGCCGCCGTCTGTTTATTCTGGAACTTTTTTGTTCTCTGGTCTTCTGATAATATTACTTATTACCCAAATGAGGTCTGTACTTATTGCAACAATTCCAGCTGTATTTCAATGTGACTAATCCAGCACGGTCTTCCAGCCGCTGCTCTCATATGCCGCAAAGCACATCCCGATCTGTTCCGCCGTCACTTTTTCTTCCGCAAGCGGAGACGGAAGGGCGTCCTTTGCAAAATACGCGGTCTCCGTCGTCTCAATGTTTTCCTGGAAGCTTCCGCCGGTGACGCTGCACTGCACAAATATTTTTATCACGCCGTAGGGCAGATTGTAGCGGTTATGCTTTCTCCAGTCGTGAACCGCGATCACTTTCTCCGGCTTCACGAGAAGACCTGCTTCCTCATGGGTCTCTTTTACCGTGTTGGACGCCACCGACTGATCCACGTCGCACCAGCCGCCCGGCAGCGACCATGTCCCGTTTTTTTCATGCACCATCAGTATTTTTCCATCGACAAAGACAGCCGCCCGGGTGTCAATCTTGGGCGTCTGGTATCCTGTTTCATTGCAGAAAAACCGTTTTACCGTATCCACCGGCACTTCCGTCCCCACACACAGCATCTCTGCCGCTATGTTCCGCAGCTCCTCGTAGCGCTCCTTGTCATATTCGGTTCCACCGTAGGTAAGTCCCGCCTGCGCAATGCTCTGCACGCGCATCGCAAGCTCCATCCACTGATCCATGCTTCCTCCATTCCGCAGACGCCGTGCGTCGTGCATCCGTGTTATCTCTCCTGTATTTCCTTTCCGCTGAGATGCTCGATCGTAATCTCGTATACGCTCACCGCTTTTCCCACGCGCTCCATCTCCTCCTCGATCATCGCCTCATCCGGATAATATTTTGCCGCCTCTGTGCTGATTTCTTTTGTCTTTCTTCTGATTGGTTGAAACATGATTGCCTCCTTTTTCCCGTCTCTCTTCTAAAATGTCAATGTCTGCCGGATGCTGTATCCATCCTTCTTAAAATCCGAAAACAGCGCTTCGATCTTTATTATTTTTCTCAAGACCGATGAATTTTTCACCGCCCTCCCACAGATAATCGATACCATTTTTTCATGTAGGCATCCTTTAATAATTCGTTATCCGCATTCACTAATTTCACAAACAGACCTGTCAGTCCATCATATTTGTGGAAATCGCCTGCATCATATAATATCACAAAATCATTTTGCCACAGAACTTTCCGTTTCACAATTCGTATTTGGCAATCCCACGCACTTTTTCCGATCTTACAACCAAATAGTAATTTTATATTTTATATTGTATATACACGCAAAAACAGACATGATACCGATTGCTTATCGGAACACCATGTCTGCTTTTGAAAAACTTCCATCCTTCTGGAAGCCCTTTTTATCTTTTCTGAATTTTTTCCTTAATTCTCGGACTTACAATCTGAATCATAATTACCACAATAAGGATAATGCCTTTGATTGCGTCATTGATGAGAGAATCCATCTTTAACGCCACTATAATTTTATCAATGACTGTGTAGGACATCGCACCAAAGAGAATACCAAGCATTTTTCCTCTGCCGCCTGACATGCTGATTCCGCCGAGAACCACTGCCGCAATCGCATACATCTCATAGCTGCTTCCGGTTGTTGCCGGGTCTGCCGACGCATTCATCGCAATCCATACAAACGATGCCAGTCCGACAAGCGCTCCTGCAATTACAAAAACAGAAACCTTTACCTTATCAACGTCAATTCCTGTCATGCGCGCTGCCTTCGCATTGCTTCCAACCGCATAGATCTGTTTTCCGTATTTTGTTTCCGTTGTCAGATACACAAAAATAATTGTCACTGCAATGAGGAGGATTCCCACGATTGGAACCGTAAGCACTTTTCCGTTTCCCATATTATACATTGCCTGATACAGCGTATTCGCATTCGCCATGCGGTAAACAGAACTTCCGCCGCCGATAAGGTTCTTATCGATATGCTGGCAATAATACTGTGCAAATGAGCGGTAAATAAGCATTGTCGCAAGTGTTGCAATAAATGCCGGAATTTTTCCATATCCGACCAGCATACCGTTGATCAGACCGCACACTGCGCCAAACCCTACCGCAAAAAGGAACGTCAATAGGATGTTATCTGTCATGTTAAATATCACTACCGAAAAACCGCTTACAAGCGCAAGCATGGAACCTACAGAAAGGTCGATATCTCCGGTCAAACAGATCAGTCCCATGCCGAATCCAATGATTCCAATGACTGCAGAATGCCGGAATATATTCATAAATCCACTCATCGTCAAACCGTGATTGGTAATCACATATACGATTAAAATGATAACATAAACAGCAATGTAGCTGTATTCACTCAGGAATTTCGTTCGTTTTGATTTCTCCTTCATTATAAAACCTCCTCTAACTGTACAGCATTTGTTGCATAACTCATCACTGTTGTTTCATCTATCTGGCTATGCGCAAGACTTCCTGCAATTTTCCCGTTATAAAATACGATACAGCGGTCTGCAACTTTTTTTATTTCCGGTATCTCAAGTGTGTTAAGCAGTATGGTTTTTCCTTCGGAAGCAAGCTTCAGAATCAACCGGTAGATTTCCGCTTTTGCTCCGATGTCAATTCCCTGTGTAGGATTATCCAGAAGCAGGATATCCGCATCTGTGTCAAGCCATCTTGCCAGAAATACCTTCTGCTGGTTGCCACCGCTTAGCGACGTAATAAAATCCGCACTATCGGCTGCTTTTATATTTAATATATCTTTAAAATTCTGATATTTTTTCTCTTCCTGTTTTTTAGAAATACAAGGTTTCTTTTTGGAAAGAACATGTTCCGCCAGGTACATATTCTCCAAAATCGACATATCAGGAACAACCGAATTTTCTTTCCTGTTTGCCGGAAGCATTGCAACCTTGTTCTTCATTGCCGCCTGAATCGAATGATGAGGCACACAATTTCCATTTACATACATATTTCCGCCATATGCAGGTGTTGCACCGAACATGCACTGAAGAAGTTCACTGCTGCCCGCTCCCTGCAGTCCCGTCAGCCCGATAATCTCTCCCTTTTTAACTTCAAAACTGACGTCACAAAATCCTTCTCCGCTCAGATTCTCAAGTTTTAAAACAGCTTCGCCTTTTTGTCTCGGTTCATAAATCTCGCCGGAAGAATAATTTTCTCCCACCATCTTCTGTATGATGGTATCTGTATCCGCCTCGCTGATTTTTCCGGAATCAATAAATTCCCCGTTACGGAAAATCGTATAGCTGTCTGAAATTCTGAAAATTTCCGGCATTTTATGAGATATAAAGATAAACGCTGTCCCGCTTTCCTTCAGTCGCTCTATAATATGGAAAAGATGTTCGATCTCACTGTTGTTCAAAGCTGTCGTCGGCTCATCAAGAATCAGCAACTTTGCCTTAAAAAACAATGCCTTCGATATCTCCAGAAGCTGCTTCTGGCTTGTCGTAAGCCCGGACACCTCTATTTCCGGATCAATTTCCACACCCAGTTCCTCGAAAAGTTCCCTCGACTCTTTTATCATTCTCTTTGTATCGACTTTCCCGAATTTATTGGTATATTCTCTGCAAAGAAAAATATTTTCATAAACCTTTAAATCATTAAACAGGTTCAACTCCTGATGTACAAACGCAATCCCTGCGTTTTCCGAAGATTTTACGGATATATTTTTCATTTCTTTTCCGTCAAACACAACTGTTCCGGCGTCTTTGTCATGTACACCTGCGAGAATATTCATAAGCGTAGATTTTCCAGCTCCATTCTCTCCCAAAAGTGCATGAACCTCTCCCGCTTCCACCCGCAGAGAAACTTCTTTCAGCACCTGTATGCCATTAAAGGATTTGCATATTCCGTTCATCTCTAATAAACTCATAAATAACTCCATTCTACCGAAATGATCATCTTTTATCATGCATGTTGTCCACCATATCGGGCAGACAACATGCATTGGTTTACCAAATTAGAATCCTTCGTACTCTGTCACATTCTCAGATGTCACATTTTCACATTCAATCACATGATCCTGCGGTACCGTTTTTCCATCAAGATAATCTACCATATCCTGAATTGCTGTCTGAATCATCGACGGACTATATGTAACAGATACCAGACCTCCAAACTGGGCTGTAAGTTCTGTATAATTTTCGCCGCGAAGCATTCCGTAAAATTCATCCAGTCCGCCACAACCACTGATTACCGGCTGATTTGCAAGAAATGCCTCTTTGGTTGTCTCATCGATTCCACCGCCGTTGAGCGCCTCGATAATACCCATTGCAAGCTCATCATCTTCCGCATAGAACCACTTTGTATCAGCGTTTCCAGCATCACTCATCAATGACTCAAATGCGGTCTTGGTATCTGATCTGCTCCAGTTCATTGCTCCTGAATATGTGATTGCACTTTCCACCTGCTCTTCTGTCCACTTTAAGGAATCCTCAATCGTAGCGTCCTCGAACTCTGCATTTCCAAGCAGATATTCTTTAAATCCCTGGTCACGGAGTGTTGTTACCGAAGAGGTATCGCCCTCATATACATATACCTCATCCCCCGGCTGCATTCCGCAGGATACGAAATATGCTGCCGCGGCGACACCGATTCCTTCATTGTCGCCTTTTACATTCGATACAGCGCTCGATGCAACACCATCAATGATCCGGTCAAATGCTACATATGGTATTTCTGCATCCACGATCTGCTGGATCGCCGACTGCACTGTGTCATCAATTGGCTGAATAACAATCGCGATATTTTTCTCACCTTTTGAGAGGATATCCTCAATATTTCTAATCTGCTCTGAAGCATCCGCTGAAGTAATCAGCTCGCTTGTGTATGTTCCTGCTGCATTTACTTCCTCGATTTTCTCCTTTGCAAATGTTGCAACAGAACCTGTCCAGCCATGGTCCTCCGGTGCTGTCAAAACATAGATATGCGTGCTATCCCCGTTTTCGCTTTCTCCGGTGTTCTGTTTTTCTGTAGCTGCCTGTGATGTCGACGCGCTTTCCGTCGCAGCATCCGATCCTCCGCATGCTGTTCCTCCCAATACCATTGCTGTTGTCATTGCCAATGCCAAAATTCTCTTTCTCATAGTTTTTTCCTTCTTTCTTTTATTTATTGAAACGGTACTTACCGTCCAATTACATTGGAAACTGTCTGATATACTCTTTTGATTTTAAAAGACTCTTTAAAATCTCTTCTCTGGAGCTCTCAAACGCTTTGTCTTCTACCTCAATACATACGTATCCGTCATAGCCAATGTCCGTAAGCGCACTCACAAACTTTCCCCAATTTACATCCCCCAATCCTGGGAGCTTAGGCGACATAAACTTCAGTGGATAAGCCATAACCCCTACCTTTGCCAGTTTCTCCGGATATAACTTTATATCCTTAAAATGTACATGAAAAATCTTATCCTTATATTCATAGATGGGATGGATGTAGTCCATCATCTGCCATACAAAATGCGACGGGTCAAAATTGATTCCCAGATATTCGCTGTCAAGGATCTCAAAAATCTTATCCCAGTTCTCCGGTGATGTCATAAGATTCTGTCCCCCAGGCCACTGGTCCTCGCCAAAGAGCATCGGACAGTTTTCAATGGCGATCTTCACCTTTCGTTCTTTCGCATACTCCAGAATAGGCGGCCAGATTTTCTCTACCAGCTTTAAATTCTCTTCCACGCTTTTTGTCTGATCCCGCCCGATAAAAGTCGTAACCATATTGACGTTCAGCTTCGCGCTGGCATCGATCACGCTCTTCAGATGTCGAATATTCTCTTCGCGTTTTTGTTCGTCCGGATCCATCGTGTTCGGATAAAAAGCAAGAGAAGATATCTCTATTTTTCGCTCTTTACAGTAGTTTAAGATGTACTCCGCCTTCTGATCATCAAGCGTCTCTGTATCAATATGGCACACCCCCGCATACCTTCTCTCTGTCTTCCCTGCACTAGGCCAGCATGCGATCTCGACACATTCAAATCCCTGTGCCGCAGCCGTATCGATCATTTCTTCAAAAGACCATCCATCCAGTATCGAACTTACAAATCCAAGTTTCATCCGTGTATCCTCCTATTGAATCATGATTGTTTTTTTCTCTTTTGCAGATTCCAGGCTTGCGAATATTGCTTTCATTGCATTCAGCACATCCCTTCCGCTCACTTCAGGTTCATGATTATTTACCACTGCTTCCACAAAAGAATCAATGATTCCGGACTTCGTCTGATTATCGTTGGTTTGAATTTTGTCTATGTCGTATAGAATTTTCTCACCGCCGCGTGTGATGACTTTAATAGAGTAAACCGGATCATCATATATTTTCATAATTCCTTCTGTTCCGTAAAGAATTGTTGAATTATCCTCTTCCCCGTAATAAGTCCAGCTTGCCGTCATGGTTCCAACCACTCCGTTCTCCATCTTATAGATGCAGATTGCATTGTCATCCACACCGATCAGATTTCCCTGCGCGTCCTTCTTGTCAAGCGTTGTTATATGCGCTGTTGTTTCAATGACTCTCGAATCAAGCAGAAACTGTATCAGATCCGTCTTATGAACCCCAAGGTCTGCCATTGCTCCCATAACGGAACGCGATTTGTCAAAAAACCATGTGTTCTTCGCACCGTCAATTCCCCATGTCTCCGGACCGCCATGTCCGAATGTCGTCTTAAAAGTAATTACGTCTCCGATTACTCCCTCAGAGATTAACTCTTTCGCCTTTACATGTGCTTTTGCAAATCTCTGGTTCTGCCCTATCATCAGATATTTCCCGTTTTCATCCGCAGCTTTTACCATGTCCATGCATTCCTCCAGCGTTACTGCCATCGGTTTCTCACAAAGGACATGCTTTCCAGCATTCAACGCCTTGATCGTAACTTTTGCATGTGCGTTATTTGCCACACAGACACTGACAGCATCCATCTCCTTGTCTGCCAGAAGTTCATCCTCCGTGCTATATGCCTTGCCGCCAAATTGCGCTGCCAGTTCTGCTGCCCGGTCAGCATTCCAGTCATAATATCCAACAATTTCTACATCCGGATTTTCCAGGTATTCCGGAATATGTCTAACCTGTGCAATTTTTCCACACCCGATTATTCCAACCTTCATGTTATCTCCTTTCATATTTTCTTTCATTCTTTCATTCTCTTGAAACAAAAGTAACATATTTTTTTCAGCAATTCAATCATTCTATCGTCATTTCAAGCATTTTCAGCGCTTTGTTTCTTTATTTTCGTTTATTTTGTCAATAATCGCCAAAGTATTTCTTATATAGCTGAAAACTTTTCACATTTTGTTTCATTTTATATTTACAAAATAAACAAAACTGGTGTATCATTATTATATTGATACACAGGAGGCTCACAGAGATATGAAAAAAGATAAAATTACGGTCGCAGACATCGCAAAAAAAGCAGGGGTCTCCCCTGCCACTGTTTCCCGAGTGTTGCGTCATAGAGAACTTGTAAAATCCGAAACCATCCAGCAAGTCGAAAATGCCATGTCCGCACTGGGATGTCTTCTCGAAAAGGGTACTATAGCTGCGGCTACCGAACAGCCTCTTATTATTTTGAATGTTCCGGAACTCGATAACGTTTTCTACCTGAAAGTCATCGACGGCGCCCTTGTATCCGCCAAGGCACACGGTTATCGTCTGCTGATCAACGACTCCCCGCTTGACCGGAGTTCTATTTACTCTTTTATCAATCTGTTAAAACAGGTACATGCCGCCGGAGTCATTTTATTGAATCATGTCTCCAAGGAACAGCTGGATATGATCCACTCTGTCGTACCGTTAGTTCAATGCAGCGAATATAACGAGCACGCGGATTACCCTTATGTCAGCATAGACGACTATAGTGCCGCAACAAGCGCTGCAGAATATATTGTTTCCTGTAATTGTAATAAAATCGCAATGATAAACGGTCCCATGTCCTTTAAATATGCTGTGAAGCGTCAGGAAGGTTTTCTTGATACGCTCCGCAAAAAAGATATTTCCGTTCGTCCGGACTGGATTGTCAGCCTGCCTGAAGTAAATTACCAGATGGCATACTCCGCAGTCTGCCGTCTGTTGAATAATGAAATTCGTCCAAATGCTTTTTTCGTTATCTCAGACGTTTTTGCCGCCGCTGTCATTCGTGCCGCTAAACGCTTTGATCTTCGTATTCCGGAGGATATTATTGTCGTCGGATTTGATAACCTGGACATCTCCATCATGACCTGTCCGACGATTACCACTGTAAACCAGCCGAGTTTTCAGCTGGGCTATTCGGCATGCGAACTTCTTCTTGATTCCATCAACCATCCTGATATGTTTCCCAAATCTCTGATTCTGGATACAGAACTTATCATCCGGGAATCCAGCGCAAAAATTTAACGCCCGGCAGATTGCTCTGCCGGGCGTTCCCTGTAAATTTCCTAATCACTGTTCATGAATTGCTTCAAACACTCCGCCGTCCGCGAAATGCTTCGCCGACGCCTCACTCCATCCACCAAAGTGCGCAATATCCGTGAGTGCAATGTCATCCACGATCCATTTTCCGTCTGCCGGCAGTTCCGTGATGACGCGCTCCCCCGATGTACTGATATAATCGGAAAAAACATCCGGATCCGACGGGCGGTAGAAGTTCTCCGCAAACGTGGTCGTCGCACCGCGCGCACCCGAATCCAGCACCAGCACATTGTGATAGAGTGTCTTCATATTCTCTGTGATCTCTTCCCCGCTCTGTCCCTGACTTTCAAAATAGTACCATGCCGCCAGATAATTCCAGCGCGCTCCGCCGGACGTCTTCGGGTTCGGGGTGATGACGCCCACGTCCTCCCGGAGCAGATCATCCCAGTCCGCAATGTTCTTCGGATTGTCCTTGCGCACCAGAAAAACAATCGTCGATGTGTACGGGGAACTTTCCTGATCAAATTCATCCTCAAAACCATCCTCAATCATTCCCGCATCCGCAACCACCTGCACATCCCCCTCCAGTGCCAGCGTCACCACATCCGCCTCCAGGCCGTTTGCCACCTCAAGTGCCTGCTTGCCGGAACCTCCGTGCGACTGGATCACCGTCACATCCTGCCCTGCCTGCTCCTTCCAGTGTTCCGCAAACAGTGCATTGTACGATTCATACAGTCCCCTGTGCTTTGAACCTTCCGTTACATGGTCAGTTCTTACTTTGTCTCGCCGCCCTCTACCACAAGCGTATCCTCGTAGTCACTGCCGTAAGTGTCAGCCAGTGTTGCCTCGTAATCTGCGTGGAAGAAATTCTCCTCGCCGAGTGCCTTGATCTCCTCATTGATCCAGTCTAATACGGTCGTGTTGCCCTTGCTGACTGCCGGCGCAATTGTATCTGTGCTTCCAAGCTCCGGTATACCTACGGTATAGCCCGGGTTCTGGAGTGCAAATGCAATGACCTCTGTGTTGTCATTTGCCCATGCAACACCGCTTCCGTTCTCAAGCGCTGTCTTTGCTGCCGCATAGGAATCATATTTCTGTAAGGTCAGATCCGGATAGTTCTCGGTCAGGTAGGTCTCTGCTGTTGTACCGGAAATCACGATCACCGGATCATCCGCTGTCAGATCATCCAGACTCTCAACCACTGCAGAATCCGGAGAAATCACACCGAGGGATACGTTCATGTACGGGAGTGCAAAATCAACTTCCTCCGCGCGCTCCGGTGTCACGGTAAAGTTAGCCAGAATGACATCTACTTTTCCGGTCTGTAAATACTCAATACGGCTTGCAGCCTCGGTGGAAACGAAGTTCACATCCACGCCGAGATCCTCTGCCAGACGGTTTGCAAAGTAGACATCATATCCCTGATACTCTCCGTTCTCATCCACATAGCCAAATGGATTCTTGTCGGAAAATACACCGATGTTGATTGTGCCGCTCTCCTTGATCTCGTCTAAGGTGCGGTATACCACATCTGCGGATGCATCGCCTGCGGCTGCCTGTGTATCTGCGGTAACTCCTGTCTGCGCATCACTGCTGCTCTCCGCTGCATCTGTATTGCCACAGCCTGCCAGCATTGCTCCAGTTAATGTCAGTGCTGTAAACAGTGCCAGTCTCTTCGTTAATCTTTCTTTTTTCATAATATTGTCCTCTCTTTCTATTCCAAACTTCCATCGAAGCTTCAGAATCAACCTTTTGTGCCGCTCTCTAGTCGCGGACTGCCTCAAATTCAAATGTGTGCAGAAACTTTTTCGCACGCTCTGTCGTCGGATGGGTAAAAAATTCATCCGGCTTTCCTTCTTCCACAATCTCTCCCTGGTCAATAAAGACCACACGGTCTGCAACCGCCCTTGCAAAGGACATCTCGTGTGTGACGATCACCATAGTGCTTCCTGCCTTAGCAAGCTCTAACATCGTATCCAGTACCTCGCGCACCATCTCCGGATCAAGCGCTGCGGTCACCTCATCGAACAGCATAATCTCGGGGTGCATCATCAGTGCACGCACGATCGCAACACGCTGCTTCTGACCGCCGGAAAGCTGTCTCGGAAAACTGTCACACTTGTCGAGAAGCCCTACTTTTTCCAGAAGCTGTTTTGCCTCGGAAACGGCGTCCTCTTTTGTTCTCTTCTGCACCTTAAGCGGCGCCAGGATCACATTTTCCAGGATCGTCTTGTGTGGAAAAAGCTCGTAGCTCTGAAATACCATCCCGACCTTCTGGCGGATCCCGGCGATATTCTTCGCCTTTCCGTCGATGGTCTCGCCTCGGAGTGTAATGCTTCCCTCCTGAATCGGCTCTAAGGCATTGATACATCGAAGCAGTGTGCTCTTACCGCATCCGGATGGTCCGATGATAACCACGACCTCTCCTTTGTGGATGGTCAGGCTTAGATCCTTTAAGATCTCATTTCCCTCGTAGGATTTTTTGATATGTTCAATTTTTAACAATTCTTCTGCTTCTGCCTTCATATCAGTTACTCCATTTCTTTTCCAGATGTCCCGCCAGCATACTGATCGGCCAGCATGCCAGGAAATACAGTACAAACACGGTTCCGTACAGTCCGAACGCCGCATTCGGCGATGCCATACGGTTTGCCTCGATGATCTGCTGTGTCACCTTTAGCACCTCCATCACACCGATCATCATCACAAGGCTTGTCGTCTTGATCATACGGGTGACCAGGTTGATCGACAGCGGGATCAGACGCCGCAGGGTCTGCGGGATAATAATGTAAAAATAAATCTGACTTCTCGTCATTCCAAGCGCTGCACCACTCTCATACTGGTGCTTCGGGATACTGATTAACGCGCCGCGCACCAGATCTCCCATCTCTGCGGTTCCCCAGAATGTAAATACGATTACCGATGCAAATTCCGCCGATAAATTCCAGCCAAACATCCGCGTCGTTCCGAAAAACACGAGAAACAGCAGTACCATCTGCGGCATGATGCGGACAATCTCCAGATACACTCTTGTCACTGCTTTTGTCACCGGATTCTTCCATGTCATGACGATGCCGAGCAGAATGCCGAGCGGAATACTGATGACCACGGAGATCAGGCTGATCCTAAGGGCGACCCACAGACCGCCCAGAAGTCTTACCATGTTCTTGCCCTTAAACAGGACACTAATTCCCAAATCCGGCATAGCGCAGCCTCCTCTCTAACAACGTTCCAAGGATGGATACCGGAAGTAAAATAATCAGATAAAATACCACCAGTAAGAACAGGCACTCCGCTGTCTTATAGTAAAGCCCGATCAGGTCTTTTGCTGTAAACATCAGATCCATCAGACTGATCGCCGAGAACACACTCGTCTCTTTTAACAGGAAGATCACATTCGCCACAAATGCCGGTACGCTGATGGATACCGCCTGCGGCAGGATGACATAGAGCACTGCCTGCTTTTTCGTCATGCCAAGGCTTAACGCGCTCTCCATCTGGATCGGCTCGATCGCCTCGAGTCCGCTGCGGAACGCCTCCGCCATATAGCTTCCTCCCAAAAGTGCCAGACCCGCCACGCCGCAGACATACGCGGAGATGGAAAGTCCCACCTTCGGCAGTCCGAAATAGATAAAAAAGAGCTGCACCAGAAGCGGTGTGTTGCGGAACAATTCGATATATATTTTTACAATCTGTCTCGCCACCGGTATCTTATAATGTACAATCAGCGCACATATAAGACCAATGATGATTGAAAATGCAATTCCCATCCAGCCGATCCGGAGTGTCAGCCACATGGCTTTCTGATACAGCGGCAGGTATTGCGAGATAACTTCCCAGTTCACATTTTCACATCCTATCTTATTTCTTATTATTCCTAGCTGTTTTATATGATATAAGAAATATACTCCTACTTTATATATATGTCAAGTAGGAAATTAAATAATTTCTTTTTGTTCTAAAAAAAGAAACAGAAGCATTCTGTGTCAGAGAATCCTTCTGTTTTGTTCTGTTACTCTATTTCTATATTCTATGCAGTTTTAATATTATGCTTTCCGGATGCCGTCGTTCATGCTTCCCATCCGGTATCCGCCGAGATCGAGTGTCACATAGGTAAAACCGATCTCCTTGCATGCCGCATTGACCTTCTGGTAAAAATCGTCTGCAAACATTTTTGCAAAATCCTCCGTGCCGATCTCGATACGGGCAATCGTGTTCGTTCCGCTCTCGTGAATCCGCACGCGCACCTGATGAAATCCGGCATCCAGCAGAAGCTGCTCCGCGCGGTCCACCATGCCAAGGCGCTCCTCGGTGATCTCCTCCCCGTAGACAAAGCGGGAAGAAAGACATGCAAACGACTGCTTATTCCATGTCGGAAGCCCCAGCCCGTGGGAGAGTTCGCGGATCATGCTCTTGTTCATCCCCGCCTCGCGCAGCGGACTAAGCACGGAAAGCTCGGCAACCGCCATCAGTCCCGGGCGGTAATCGCCGTTGTCGTCCAGATTGGACGCCTCCGCCACGTAGGGGATGTCGTACTCCTTTGCAATATCCCAGATCTTTGTGAAAAGCTCCTTCTTGCAGAGGTAGCAGCGGTTGGTCGGATTATGGGAAAATCCCTCAATCTGCAATTCCTCCGACTCCACCACGATATGTTTTATGTGCTCCTTCTCACAGAATGCTTTTGCCTCTCTTAATTCTCTCTCCGGAAAGGAACAGGAGCGAGCCGTCACTGCGACCGCCCCATCTCCCAGCACGTCATGTGCCACTTTTAATAAGAATGTCGAATCCACACCGCCGGAAAATGCAACAACCATCTTCCCTTTTTCCCGGATCGACTGTTTTAATGCTTCCATTTGTTCCATCGTATTCTAAACCCGCTTTCTTCCATTTTAATTACACAAACGGATTGTAAAAACGGCTTCCGTTGCTGAAGGTAATCATCAGTGCCACCGCGGAAAATGCCGCCGTCACAATCAGCACCGCATAGTCTGCCGCCGCCAGCGGCTTTCCCATATACCAGGTGCGCTTCTTGTGCTTTCCGAACCCACGGAGCTCCATCGCATTGCTGACCACGTCGATGCGATCCATGCTGGAGAATACCAGCGGGAAAATGATCGCCGCCACGTTCTTGATGCGGTCGCCGAGCTTCGCCTTGCCAGACATCTCAATTCCCCTCGCCTCCTGGGCGTGCTTGATTTTTGCAAAATCATCCTGCACATCCGGAATATACCGGAGCGCAATCGCCACGGAGTAACCGATCTTGTAGCTGACACCAACACGGTTTAAAGAAGCGGCCAGTTCGCTCGGATTCGTTGCCACGATAAACATGAACACCGCTGGAATGACCGTCAGGTATTTTACCATCACGTTGAACTCATAAAACAGCTGCTCTTTTGTCAGCGTGTAATGTCCAAACAGATGCACTATCGGCGTCTCCGTTCCGTAAATCTTCGTCCCCTGTCCCGGAGAAAAGAAGAAAATGGCGATGAGATTGATCACCAGAAAAAACATGATGAACTTGAATACCGTACCGACCTGCTTCCACTTCGTCTTCGACATGGCAAAAATAATCAGGCTGCACACAAGCATGACCAAGAGCACCCGCGTATCGTAGGAGATCATGCTGGTGATCGACCACAGGAGGAAAAACAAAAGCTTTGTCACCCCGCTCAGACGGTGAATCCATGTGTCTTTTTCTTCATATGATAATACGCGCGACATTATGCTTCCTCCTCTCTTTCCGCCGCTCTCATCTGCCGCTCGTAGCCGATAAAGCGCTCCACGAACTGTGTCGGCTCTGCAATGCCGCAGCGCACCGCCAGATCGTAGAGAGATGTTTTCTTCAAATAGGCACGATCCGCCACCGCGTCATCCGTGAGTACCGCCGCCGGAGCGGTATCTGCCAGAAGCCTGCCGTCAGCAATCACGACCGCGCGGTTCGTATACTCTAACATGAGATGCATGTCATGTGTGATCATGATGATCGTAATGCCGTACTCCTCATTCAGCTTCTTTAAAAACTCCATGATCTCCGTATAATGTCTGTAGTCCTGTCCCGCCGTCGGCTCGTCCAAAATCAGCACCTGCGGATGCAGCACGAGGATCGAAGCGATCGTCACGCGCTTCTTCTGACCGAAGCTTAACGCGGAGACCGGCCAGTTGCGGAACTGGTAGAGGCCGCAGATCTTTAAGGTTGCATAGACCCGCTCCTTAATCTCCTCCTCGGGCACGCCGCGCACCGCAAGTCCCAGCGCCACCTCATCATAGATCATCGGTTTGCTGATCATCTGATTCGGATTCTGCATGACAAGTCCGATCTTCTCGCCGCGCTCCTTGATCGACCAGTCTGCAATGTCCTCGCCGCCAAACAGAATCCGCCCCTGACCGGGCTTTAAAAAGCCGCAGATGAGATTCGAGAGCGTCGACTTTCCGGCACCGTTCTTGCCAACAATCGCCAGCATCTCGCCCTTTTGTACCTGCATATGGATGTCGGTTAGAATCGGCGTTCTTCCGTCATAGGAAAAAGCAAGATTCTCCACCGAGAGGATGACGTCATCCCCCGGCTTTTTCTCCGGCAGTGCAACCTTCTCGTTCCAGCGGCACAGCGCCTCCTTATAACCGGACAATTCCATCGTCTCCACATGCGCCGGATGCGTCTCGGGACGTATCTCGCATCCCGCATGCTTAAGCGCCGTGATGTAGAGTGGCTCGCGGATTCCCTCCTCAGCCAGTACATTGGCTGCCAGAAGTTCATCCGGCGTCGTATCCGCCACGATCTTTCCCTCACCGACGACGATGATGCGGTCCACATCCCGGTACAGTGCATCTTCCAGACGATGCTCAATAATCAGGATCGTTGCCCCTTTTGCCTTCTGTAGCTCATCGATCAAAGCGATCGTGCGCTTTCCCGTCGCCGGGTCCAGATTGGCAAGCGGCTCGTCAAAAAGCAGAATTTCCACATCGCAGACCAGCACGCCCGCCATGGATACGCGCTGCTTCTGTCCACCAGACAGCGCCCCCGGCGCGTGATCGAGCAGGTCTTTTACATCCACAGCGTCCGCCGCTTTGTCCACGCGCCCGCGCATCTCGTGATATTCCACTCTGTCATTCTCCAGCGCAAATGCGATATCCTCCGCCACCGTAAGCCCGATGAACTGACCGTCCGTGTCCTGCAAAACCGTACCCACAGACTTCGACAATCCAAAAATACCACGCTTTGCAGGATCCTCGCCCTTAATGCGGTAAGTCCCCGTGATGTCTCCGGCATAGGAAAACGGCACAAGCCCGTTGATGCAGTGCGCCAGTGTCGACTTTCCGGAACCGGACGGTCCGACAATCAAAACCTTCTCCCCCGGATAAATGGCGAGATTAATGTCCTTTAGCGTCGGTTCCTTCTGGGAACGATATTTAAAAGAAAAATTCTGAAATTCTATGATCGGTTCCATTCCGAAATCCTCGTCTTCCTCTCTTGTGGTACTTCCCGACTATTATACTTGATAATAATTCCAAATGGAAGAAAAAGTGCGCGGAACCGGTCACATTTTGCACCCCGTCTCCGCGCACTCTGTCTGCTTCTGTCTTTCTGCTGCTGCCGGAATCCGCCTAGTCCTCCTTGGAGAGACTGGACGATTTTGCTCCGATCTTGGAGTATCCTGCTGCGATCAAAGTACCAAGAATACCAATAATAATCACGTTTCCAAGGCATGCCCATGCACCCTGTGCAAATACCTTGTTGGCAGGCTCTGCGTAGATCACAATGTCAAGTACCGGCGCAACGATCACCCATGCAGCGAGGTTGGCAACAACCTGCACAACGTTGAACAGCACGATCTGTTTCTTCTCGAATCCGCCGTCCTTGATCGCATATTTTGCAGCGAAAAGTCCGACCAGAATACCGAATACCGCATCCGGGAATACCCAGCTCCACCATACGCTTCCATAAAACAGTGCATCACCGATTGCATGTCCCAGAAGACCGACAATACCGCCGACTACCGGACCGAATACGGCTGCAAGGAATGCGAGCAATGCCGCTCTCGGCTGTAATGCGGTGTTCGGGATAAATCCCAGAGGGATCTGTACCTCTGTCAGCGCAACGAACAGCGCGGTGCCAATACCGGTTGCAACAACTTCCTTAATACCAAACTTCATTTTCATAACAAAGTCCTCCTCTCATTTGTATCTGCACTGTAGTATAACACACACTTTTCCGATTTACCAGATAGAATTTATTCCTGCCATGTGTTTCTACCAGAGCTTCAGCACGCCGATTGCCGTCTTCATGAACTTGTACTTCACCGTCTCGAGTTCTCCCGCCGCCGCTTTTAACTCCCCTCGGATCTCAATATGCTGCGGACAGTGCTGCTCGCATTTGCCGCATCCCACACACTGTGAGGCGCTCGCCGGATTCTTGCGGAATGCCGTACACTGCAGATAATCCCTGCGGCCGGACTTTTTTCCTTCGGAGTACATCGCATTGTAGCAGCGGAATGTCCCGGGGATATCCACCCCGCGTGGGCACGGCATACAGTAACCGCAGCCGGTGCATCCCACCTTGACGTGCTTTGTGATCTCCTGCCGCACCGCTTCCACCAGCGCGCGATCTGACTCCGTCATGCACCCGACGCCGTATTCCGAAGCTGTGCGCACATTCTGTTCGACCATCTCCATGGAATTCATGCCGGAAAGCACGCAGGTCACCTCCGGCTGGTCGTACAGCCACTTGAGTGCCAGTTCTGCCGGGGTGCGGTGCTCCTCATCCTGTGCGAACAGCTCCTTCGCCGACTCCGGCAGCAGATTGACCAGTCTGCCGCCGCGCAGCGGCTCCATAATAATCACCGGAATCCCCCTCGCGTGCGCGTAGCGCAGCCCCTCCACGCCCGCCTGCGAATGTTCGTCCATATAATTATACTGGATCTGGCAGAAATCCCAGTCATAGGCGTCGATCAGCTGCATGAACATATCCGATCTGCCGTGATAGGAAAATCCGATGTTGCGGATCTCTCCGGACGCCTTTTTCTCCCGGATCCAGTCCTCCATGCCAAGCTTTTTTAACTTTTCCCAGGTGGGAAGATCCGTCAGCATATGCATCAGATAGTAATCAATATAATCTGTCTGTAAGCGGCGCAACTCCTCCTCGAACATCTTCTGGGCGCCCTCCACCGACTTGATCAGGTAGTGCGGCAGCTTGGTTGCCAGGTAGATGCGTTCCCTGCAATGATTGCGCGCGAGGATCTCCCCGACCGCCGCCTCATTTCCGGCATAGACATATGCGGTATCGAGATAGTTCACACCGGCATCTATCGCCGCCATGACCTCCTTTTCCGCCTTATCGATATCGGCATGCCCGCCCTCCTTGGTAAAACGCATACACCCGTAGCCGAGCACCGAAATCTCATTTCCGTTTTTATCCTTGCGATACTGCATGATCATCCGATCTCCTCCAACTGCTGCAGCCAGACAGCCGCACACGCGTCCGACGGCATCCGCAGATCCCCGCGCGGAGAGACCGCCACACTACCGACTTTCGGTCCGTCCGGCAGACAGGAACGCTTGAATTGCTGTGCAAAAAAGCGCCGGTAAAAGGTTTTCAGCCATTTTAAGATCGTCTCATCGTCGTAGACGCCGTCAAACGCCACTTTTGCGAGACGGTACACCTTTTTCGGTGCAAATCCAAGACGCAGCATGTGGTACAGGTAAAAATCATGAAGCTCGTACGGTCCCACAAGATCTTCCGTCTTCTGCGAGATCTTTCCGTCCTCCGGCGGCAGAAGCTCCGGAGATACCGGCGTGTCCAGCACATCCGTCAATACCGCGCCAAGCTTCTCATCCCCGCAGGTATCCGCGTAGTAGCGCACCAGGTGGCGCACCAGCGTCTTCGGAACGGAGGCATTGACCGCATACATGGACATATGGTCGCCGTTATATGTCGCCCAGCCGAGTGCAAGCTCCGAGAGATCGCCGGTTCCGATGACCATGCCGCCCTCCTTGTTGGCAATGTCCATCAGAATCTGCGTCCGCTCTCTTGCCTGGCCGTTCTCATAGGTCACATCATGAACGGCCGGATCCTGCCCGATATCACGGAAATGCACATTCACCGCTTCCTTGATGTCGACTTCCGTAAAATCCGCGCCGAGGCACCGGATCAGGGACACCGCGTTGTCATAGGTCCGGTCCGTCGTCCCGAAGCCCGGCATCGTGACTGCCTTGATCCGTTCGTGCGGCATGCCGAGCAGATCAAACGCGCGCACGGTGACAAGCAGTGCCAGTGTGGAATCCAGACCGCCCGAAATCCCCACAACCGCCGTCTTACAGTGCGTATGTTCCAGACGCTTTTTTAATCCCGCCGCCTGAATGGCAAGGATCTCATCACAGCGTCTGATACGGTCGGCTTCATTTCCCGGCACAAACGGCATCGGGTCAATGAAGCGGGTCAGCGCCGTCTCCTCCGTCTCAAGAGAAAAACGAACCTCCACATAGCCGTCCTCCGCCATCTCAAACGTCGTCATCCGGCGGCGCTCCGCCTCGATCCTCTTCACATCGATCTCCGTGCAGATCACACCGCTTCCGAACCGCTCCGATTCCTTTAGAATATGACCGTTCTCGGCAATCACATTGTGTCCGGAGTAGACGACGTCCTGCGTGGACTCCCCGTCTCCCGCACTCGCATAGATATAGCCGCACAGAAGTCTCGCCGACTGTCCGTTTACCAGTTCCCGCCGGTAGATGTCCTTTCCGGTGGTCTCATCCGATGCGGACAGATTCACAAGCAACGTCGCACCGTTTCTGGCATGCCGGATGCTCGGCGGCTCCGGCGTCCACAGATCCTCGCAAAGCTCCGCGCCGATCTTTAATTCTGGCAGAGACGTACACACAAATAAAAGCCTCGTCCCCATCGGCACGCACTCTCCCTCGAAATCGACCTCGACCGGATCTGCCATTCCTCTGGCAAAATGTCTTGCCTCGTAAAATTCATTGTAGTTCGGAAGATAGGTTTTGGGCACAAACCCGAGCACTTCCCCGCGGCAGAGCACCGCTGCCACATTATAAAGTTTTCCGTTGTACGCAAGCGGTAGACCGACAAAAAGGATGGCGTCCACCTCTGCTGTCTCCTCCGCGATCGTTCCGAGCGCCCGCTTCGCCTGCTCTAAAAGATATTCCTGCAAAAACAGATCACTGCAGGTATATCCCGTGATGACAAGCTCCGGCAGCACGATCACCTTCGCGCCTGCCGCCGCCGCTTCCCGGATTCCTTCCACGATCACGCCGGCGTTGTATTTTGTGTCCGCCACACGGATCTTCGGTGTGACGGCGGCAACTTTTACAAATCCATCTCTCATTTTCTCATTTCCTTTAACTCGTCGATGTCAAAATGGTACGCTTTGTTACAGAACTGGCATTTTACCTCAATCGACTCTCCGTCGCTTACGATGTCGTCCAGATCCTTTCTGCTCAGTGTCGCAATCGCACGGGAGACGCGCTCCTTGGAGCAGTCGCACTGGAATGCGGCATCCACCGTATCGTTGATCTCAAGCCCGAACTCGCCGAGAATCAGCTCCAAGATCTCTTCCGGTGTCTTCCCATCTTCCAGCATCTCCGTGACAGAAGCAATCTCCGTGATCTTCTTCTCGAGACGATCCACCACGTCGTCCGGTGTAAACGGCATCAGCTGGATGATAAATCCTCCCGCCTGTCTGACCGACCGGTCCGGATTCACGAGAACACCGAGTCCTACCGCGGACGGCACCTGCTCGGAGGTGGCAAAATAGTACGTCAGATCCTCCGCAATCTCACCGGTCTGCAGCGCGATCTGTCCCACGTACGGCTCCTTTAATCCCATGTCCTTGATGACGCTCATCACGCCAAGCCCCAGCGCACCGCCGACGTCCAGCTTTCCCTGTGCATTTAACGGCAGTTCCACATCCGGAACATTCGGGAATCCCTTGACATGTCCGTTTGCATCCGCGGTCACCGTAAAGCCCTTCGCCGGACCGCCGCACTGGATCTGTATCGTCAGAAGATCCTTCTCCCCCTTCATCATCGTTCCCATCATCGCCGCACCGGAGAGAAGTCTGCCGAGCGCTGCCGTAATCACCGGGCTGGTGTCATGATCCACTCTCGCCTCCTCCACCAGATGGCGCGATGTGATCGCAAATGCGCGGATGCTTCCCTCCGCCGCGGTAGCTCTTACAATATAATCTCTATCCTGACTCATTTCGTTCTCCTTTTCTATTGTTGCTGTATTTCGGATTTGCTACATCTTCTTTTCCTGCTCCGTTTTCATGCACGGTATCTTTTCTTTCTGCTCCGTTTTCATATACTGTATCTTTTTGTACTCAGTTCGGATTCGTTGTTCCTGCATCTTCTCAAAGCCTTCTACCTGCGTGGGCGCGCCACCACATAGATCCGCTCCGAGTTGTCCCTGACCGGTTCCTTTGTGAACGCGTCGTAGGCTGCCGTAAGCTCCATTCCCGCATCCGCAAGCAGTCTGCCAATCGTCTTTAAATCATAGGCCCGCTGATAATGCACTTCCTCAAACCTGCGGTAGGTTTCACCGTCCTCGCGGATATAAAGCGTCAGATCGTATTCATTTACGGCACTCTCCTCATCAAAATAATTCTCCCAGATGAAGCTGCCCTCCTCGCGGTTTTCCGCAATCGTCGTCTCTCCCAGAAGATCCCGGTACTTGTATACCGTATTCAGGTCAAAAATAAAGATGCCATCCTCCTCCAGATACTCGTGCACACGCGAAAACACCTCGCGCAGATCCGCTTCCTCCAAAATATAATTCATGGAATCGCAGACCGACACCACCGCGCACACGCTTCCGTACAGTTCCAGTTCACGCATATCCTCGAGCAGATAGAGAATTCCCCCATTGGGCAGCTCGTCCGGTTCATCCGGCTCGCCCAGTTCTGCATATTCTTCCGGCTCATCGGTTTCGTCAGCTTCGTCCCATGCTTCTGCCGCACTCCACGCATCCGCCTCATACTCTGCCTCGCGTGCGATCTCAAGCATCTCCTCGGAATTGTCCACGCCGATCATATCGTACCCTGCCGCCGCCAGCAGCCTGGTCATTTTTCCGGTGCCGCAACCCAGTTCCGCAACCGTTCCGCTGCAGATGCCGTATTCCCGGAGCAGCCCCGTAAGATAGGAACCCCATTCCTCATAGGGAACATTATCCATAAACAGATCATACACTCTCGCAAAGCTCTCGTATGCACCCATATCGTTCTCACTTTCTCTTCCGCCAGCATGCGGAACATTTCTATGTAATACTACCAAGTTTCCAATGTGAAATCAAGGTTTGCCGACAGATTCCCCCGCACAAATCTTCTTGATTATTTTTCCGGTAAACCGTATACTTATTCCATAAAATGCCGTTTTTTCCGATGTTTCTGGAAACACAGCAAAATACAGCAAAGGATCTTACACCTATGCCCGATCAGTTTGAACACTATATTACCAAAAATATAAAGGCATTCTACAAGCGCAGACTGCTGACACCGATCCTGTATCTGATTTTTCTTCTGGTACTGTGGTTCGTTCTCTCGCTGTCAGCGCCGCTTTTTCCGGACACGCTCGATGCCCCGGATACCCTCGAGAGCACCTACAGACGGCATGAAGAATACATATCCGCCACCTTATCCGATCTGAAGTTCACCGGTTACACCCAGTCCTTTCTAGGGCACATCAGCGGTTACTACTATTACACGATGCGGAATGACGAGTGCATCATCGTGCTGCTCTCCCCGAATACCAGTGAACAGGGACTTCCGGAGATTCCGCAGGTGTCCGTCCGTGCCAAGATTCTTCACGGTTCCGAGAATTTTGATGAGCTGTTAAATCATCTCGCTTCGGATCTGAACTGGACCGAAAACGGCATTCACAACAAAGTCTCCCAGTATGTACTGAGTGAGCCTGATTACAATCTGCTCGGAAACACGCTGCTCTACGTCGTATTTTTTGCGACCGGCGGCTATGCCCTGATCTGCATTGTATTTTTCATCCTCTATATCTGCTTTCCAATTCTCTCGCCCGCGTGCCAGGATCTCGCGCTGTTCGGCAATCCGAAAAAGCTTTTGGAGCAGGCAGAGGATGAACTTGCGACGCTGCCGCAGCTTGCAACGGAGGATATGTTTATCACAGAACATTTCTTCATCGAGACCTCGGTGTACGGCAATGCCATTGTACCGATCGATGAGATCATCTGGATCTACAAATACTCGACGCTCCACAAGTTTTTCTGGTACCACTTCAGCATCTCCTACACGCTGCATATCAGTGCGAACCGGCATCTCTACATCCAGTGCCCGAAGAACATCAAGTCGGACATCGACGGTATCATGGATTACCTCGCCGAGGCGAACCACAATATTTTAGTCGGATTCTCCGAAGCGAACCGTCTGAAGGTGCAGGAGATCCAGGGAACGCCGATGCATTTTGAAAAATTTATTGCCTTCCTGAAAAAACGCGTTTAAATGCCGCGCCAGCACAGAACGGAACTTTTGCAATCAGCAGGGAGTGTCCTTTGAGTGACAGGTAATATTTGGAGAAGTATATCTTACAGATTTCAGATGGAAATGCATATGGAAGATTCTTTGTGAAAAAATGAGAGCATTTCTTCCTGACGGATATTTGCATCGGATTCCGTGTCTCTTCCACGTTTGGACAATCCAACGGGGACATGTCCGACACGCCAAAGACAATGGGCGGACTTTTTAGCCGCCCTAACTGTACTCCCTCATAGACAATATAAAACCGCGCGAACCGAAACTCGTTGCCATCTGCTATTAAAAACAAGGCAGATGGCAATTCAAACATCGGCTTCGCGCGGTTATGTCTTATTGCGGGAGTACAGGTAAGGGCGGCACAAAAGTCCTACAAATTGTCTTCGGAGTGCGGACATGACCCGTGGAGTGTTCCAAACTTGGAAAGACACGGATCATCGCGGATGCAAATATCCGGCTGGTTAGAAATGCCGCATTTTTGAACAGAATTTTCATATGCATTCCATCTGAAATTGAAAGATGTAATCTTTTTATATATTACCTATCACTCAAAGGACACTCTGTGCTGATTGCAACAATTCCCCTCTGATGCTAGCGGCAGGAGGTACTGATCGACTCAATCGCCACAGCACCGCCTCTTACCACTTCGATTCTCTTGAATTTTGAGCGGAGCAGGGCAATCAGTTCGTTGTTGCGCCGCTCTGTCAGCTTACATTCCAGCAGCACGCTGTCGTTTCCGACGTCCGATACCTCCACATGGAACACCTGCGCAATCTGGAATACCTCAAGCTTTTCCGCTGCATTGATGCCAAGCACCTTCGCAAACAGAATCTCTTTCATATGGATCGGCACATCGGTGAGATCAATGACCTTGATGACCTCTACCATACGGTTTAGCTGCTTTTTGATCTGCTCAAAGGTAATGTCGTCACTCGTCACGCAGATCGTCATGCGGGAAACGGTCTCGTCCTCCGTCGTGCCGACGGTCAGACTCTGTAAGTTATACGATTTACCGGAAAACAGACCGGACACCTTAGCCAGAACACCGACCTGATTTTCCACATATAATGCAATCCAGCGATTCTTCATAGTAAGTCTCCATTCCTATTTCAAGATCATTTCACTCATCGGATTCCCGCTCTTCACCATCGGAAGCACGATCTCATCGGTGGCGATCATAAATTCGATGATAGTCGGCGCATCTTTGTATGTGCGCGCCTCATCTAACGCCGCCTGGATATCATCCTCGCGCTCCACACGGATTCCGTGTGCCCCGTAGCTTTTTGCAAGTGCGATAAAATCCGGCGTGTACGGCGGGCAGGATGCATTCGGTCCCTTGCAGTTCGCCGGGCACCCCTTTCTTCTGCGCAGACAGGTTGCCTCGTAGCGCTTGCCGTAGAATAACTGCTGCATCTGCCGCACCATTCCCAGATAATAATTGTTAAACAGGCAGATGATGACCGGCGCCTCCTGCACGACCGCCGTCGCCATCTCCTGAATGTTCATCTGCAGACCGCCGTCCCCGGAAAAGCAGACCACTTCCTTGTCCGGATTGCCGATCTTTGCACCGATTGCCGCCGGAAGCCCGAATCCCATCGTGCCGAGTCCTCCCGAGGTAATCAGCTGATGCCAGGAATCCAGTTCCAGATACTGTGTTGCCCACATCTGATGCTGTCCCACATCCGTCACATAGACCGCCTCTCCGAACGTCCGGTTCACATGCTCAAAAATCATCTGCGGTGTCATGCCGTGATCCCTGCGCATCTCAAGCGGATTTTTCTCATCCCACCCGGCAATCTGCGCCTGCCATGCTGCGGTGTCTTTGGACTCCGCCCACTCGAGCAGCTTCTCTAACGCCAGATTGGCATCGGAAACAATCGGAACATCCACGACCACGTTTCGGGAGATCGCCGCCGTATCCACGTCGATATGTACGATCTTCGCCTTCGGCGCAAACTCGTTTAAATCGCCGGTGATGCGGTCGTTGAATCTGGTACCGATGGAAAACAGCACGTCACATTTGCTGACTGCCATATTTGCGGCATATTTTCCGTGCATACCGCTGTTCCCCACATAGAGCGGATGCCCGGTCGGGATTGCTCCTTTTCCCATGATCGTCGTCACAACCGGAATCTGCATTTTTTCCGCAAACTGAAGCAGCCTGTCGTTGGCATGTGCAATGTTAATGCCTCCGCCCGCCAGTATAAGCGGCTTCTTTGCCGCACGCAGCAGCTTATAAGCTTTTTTCAGCTGTCCCACATGCACGCTCTCATTCGGTTTGTAACCGCGGATCTGCACACTGGAAGGATACTCTGCAGGTCCGGGCGCCGTCTGGATGTCCTTCGGGATATCGATGAGCACCGGTCCGGGCTTCCCCGTGGAGGCAATGTAGAACGCCATCTTGATGATGCGCCCCAGATCCTCTCTTTTCCGCACCGTCACGCCGTACTTGGTGATGCTCCGCGTCATGCCCACAATATCTACCTCCTGAAACGCATCGTTTCCAATGAGGGATAACGGCACCTGTCCGGTAAAACAGACCAGGGGGATGCTGTCATAGTGCGCGTCTGCAAGCCCCGTCATGATATTGGTGGCTCCCGGTCCACTCGTGACCAGACACACTCCCACTTTTCCCGTCGACCGGGCATATCCTTCCGCCTCATGGATCAACCCCTGCTCATGACGCGGTAAGACGACTTCGATACCATCCTGCTTATATAGTTCATCAAAAAGATCCGTCACCGTTCCGCCCGGATAACCGAACAGGGTGGTAACGCCTTCTTCCTGCAAAGCTTTCACAAATAACTTTCTGCCTGTAATATCCATGCCGTCCTCCTTACCTTCTCTCTGCCGTCCGTTTCCTGCAGAAAGGATTATTGTAAAAAACTATAGCCCATCTTTTTCACAAATGCAATCCTATCCAAAGATAAATCAAGAATATTAAAATACATCAAGAACCTTTACCCTATCAATCCTACTGTCTTCAAAATAAAGATCCATCCGGTCAGGGTAAATGCCGCCAGAAGCGTCGTCATCACGATCACGCTCGCGGTGAGTACGCCATCGTTGTCCATGTTCTTCGCCATGATGTAGCAGCTCGGCGTCGTCGGAGATGCCAGCATAATCAGAATTGCGATCATCTGCTCCCCGCGGAATCCCATCCACGCAGCGACCGGCAGAAAAATGAGCGGCTGGACGACCAGCTTGATCATGGATGCCGCAATCGTCGGACGGATCTTCGCCAGCGCTTTTCTTCCCTCAAAACCTGCTCCGATCGTGATAAGCGCCAGAGGCGTCGCCATCTGTGCCACACTGTTCACCGTCTTATCCACAATCACCGGAAAATCAATGCCAAGAAGTCCCACGACAAGTCCAGCTAAAATTCCCAGAATGATCGGATTCTTTGCAATGTTGATGCAGGCATCCTTAACCTTCTGCTTCGGATCCACCTCCCCGGAATGTGCCCCTTCAAACGTCAGCACAATCACAGAAAAAATATTGTAGAGCGGCACTGCGCTCACGATCATCAGCGGTCCCATCGCCGAGCTTCCGTACATGTTCTGGATGAACGCCAGTCCCATCACCGCTGCGCTGCTGCGGAACGACGCCTGCACAAAAGCTCCCCGCATGCTCTGATCCTTCAAAAACAGCTTCACACCGCCCCAGATGATCCAGAAGCACGCCGTGCTCACGAGCGCGCAGAACAGCACATACCGGATGTCAAAGACCGCCCGGATATCCACGCCGGAAATATCGCGGAACAGCATAAACGGCAGTGTCACCTTAAAGTTGAACCGGTTTGCCACCGTGACGAAATTGTCGTTTAACATCCCGATCTGTTTTAGGATATAACCGATCACCATGACTAAAAAGATTGGAAACGTTGCATCCACACTGTAAATAAAATTCTCCATCTCTACGCCATCCCGCCTATTTTACCCTCTCGTACCGGTAAAAATAATACTCCAGATCAAAGTACGTCTGCTCCTCGCTGTCCGCCGTAATCTTCCACTCCGGTCTCTCATCCAGATTCGGGAAATACGCATCTGCATCGTATGCGTAGTCAATCTTCGTGATGTGCGCCACGTCGCACTCATCCAGAAGCTGTCTGTAGATCGTCTCTCCGCCGATCACATAGATATCCTGACTGTCGTATTTTTTTAATTCTTCATGAAGCTCATCCATGTCATGAACGACAACCGCGCCCAGAACCTTATAGGTATGATCGTGTGTCAGCACGATATTTGTGCGGTTCTTGAGCGGAAGCCCGTTCGGAAAACTCTCCAGCGTTTTTCTTCCCATGACCACCACCTTGCCGGTCGTCGTCTCGCGGAAAAACTTCTGATCCGCCGGAATTCTCACCAGTAACTCATTTTTATTGCCGATTGCCCAATTTTGATCCACTGCTGCTATTAAATTCATTTTTTACGCCTTTCTATTCGTGCTTACACCGCGATCGGGATATTTTTGATCTGCGGTCCCGTCACGTAATCCTCGATCGTGATATCCTTTGTCGTGAACTGGTAAAAATCTTTGACATCCGGATTGAGGGTAAACTTCGGTGCCGGATGCTGCTCTCTCTCGATCAGTTCCCTGATAATCGGCACGTGCCGGTCATAAATATGTGCATCCGCGATGACATGTACCAGTTCCCCGACCTTCATATCGCATACCTGCGCCAGCATATGCATCAGCACCGCATACTGGCAGACGTTCCAGTTGTTGGCGGCAAGCACATCCTGCGAGCGCTGGTTTAAGATCGCGTTGAGTGTCAGCTTCTCATCTCCCGGGTGATGCGTCACATTGAACGTCATACTGTATGCGCACGGATACAGATTCATCTCATGCAGATCCGCATGTACATAGATGTTTGTCATGATGCGCCTGCTGAACGGATTGTTTTTCAGATCGTAGATCACACGGTCAACCTGATCCATCATGCCTTCCTTATACTGGTGCTTCACGCCGAGCTGGTAACCGTATGCTTTTCCGATGGAGCCGTCCGCATCCGCCCACTCATCCCAGACCGTGCTGTTTAAATCGTGAATGTTATTGGACTTGCGCTGCCAGATCCAGAGCATCTCCTCGGTGCAGGTCTTGATCGCCGTCTTGCGGAGCGTGATCGCAGGGAACTCTTTTGAGAGATCATAACGGTTCACCACGCCAAATTTCTTGATCGTATAGGCGCTCGTCCCATCCTCCCAGTGCGGTCTTACTTTTTCCCCCTCCGTGCTGGTTCCGTTTTCCAGTATATCCTTACACATATCCACAAAAATCTTATCTGCGAGACTCATTCCGTTCCTCCCGTTTTTCTTCCATTCTATTCTGCTAATTCTTAATTGTACTCAATTTTCCGTGAAATGACAAGGTGCATTTCTGTTGCATTTTTCCCGCAAATGGGTTATATTATTTCTTGGAATTTTACTTTATTTTGCAGAGAATAAAGATTGAACACATAAAGGAGACAGATTATGAGTCAGGCTAAAGTAGACCGCTATAAAGAAGAGAAAAAGAACCGCAAGAAGACTATGGCAAAGGAGAAGCGCCTGCATCTGCTCGCTGTTGTCTGCGGCTGGCTGGTTGTCATCGCGCTCGCAGGCTGGGCTGGTGTGTCCGGTTACCGCATCTATGAGAGCAAGAAGCCGGTTGAGACCATTTACGCCAATGTCGATGCCATCACCGATTACATGAATTCCTTAAGCACAGAAGAATAACGCAAAAGAACCCGGGGCGACTTTTCCGCACCCGGGTATTTTTCTGCCATCCTGCCATTTTTCTATGTACGCTCTTCTACTCTCCCGTCTCTGCGCCGGAGAGTTCCGCCTTCGCCAGTGCATTCTCAATCGCGTTCAACAATACCACTGACGTATACTGGTAATCCGCATTGTATGTAATTCCTTCCGTGGTCTGTTTTTCCACCACCTGATCCGCAATGTTTTCCAATGCCGGCTCCATCAGCGGATACATTGTCTCCACCGTCTCATCGAGATTGACCATGGAGACGGACTGAATCCGGTTTTCATCCACAATCACCTGCATATCCACCGCATGCTCTCCAAACTGGATCGATGACGTGTACACTCCCGCCACATACCTCATTGTCTCTACCGACTCTCCGTCCTCTTTTCCGGGCAGGAACATGAACAGCAGTAAAAAAATCAGCAGAATTCCAAGTCCTGCGAAAATCAGTGTATAAATCAGTTCTTTCATATGAAGAACCACGATCTTTGTCTTTGCACTCATCTTAAGCCTCCGCATACTGATTATTACATTATATGTGGTGTACTCTTTCCCATGACTGCTTTACTCTCAAAAACGCTTTAAAATCACAAATTGTTCAAGTTTTTCAAAAAATATAAAAAAAGGCGTTGACAAATTTTCATTCACGCTGTATGATATCAAATGTGTCCGGCAGACATAACCGGCACAACAACTTATGCGCGAGTGGCTCAGTTGGTGGAGCACGACCTTGCCAAGGTCGGGGCCGCGGGTTCGAGTCCCGTCTCGCGCTCTCTTTTAACAAAAAGGACATCCGATGGATGTCCTTTTTTGTTAAATCGAGTCCTGCCGGACCAGGTCGTTCGAGGTCTACGCTCCGCTCCGGTCGGCGCAGAGCAGACGTCCACTGGACGTCTTGCGCCGTCTCGCGCTCTGAAAAAAGGAAACATCCAAATGGATGTTTCCTTTTTTTAAGTACCAGCATTTGTAATCAAGTACATCCTGTATGCGCGGCAGCGATGCCATCTGCTCCTGCAGCAGCCCCATCCTTGTCATATTAGCGCAGGGTGGATACCGGAAAACCTAATAATTTTGTCATCTCTCCAACCGTATAAAACATTGCCTTCCTCCGTAACCTAAAAATTTTTCAAAGGTTAAATTTCAAAGTAAATTCTTGACTTAAACATATTTTTTTATAAGACTTAACGGAAACAACATGCTGATCTTCGTGGCCGCAACTACGCCAAGCGAATTTCTGTCATATTTTCCGGCTCCCATAGTCTGTCCGGTATAAGTTACGATTGCGGCTCCCAGCGCTGCAAAAATTTGCTGCACCAATCATTCAATCTGTGTCGTTGCTGCAAAAGCTCCGATCACTGATGTACCAAATCCATTTACAATGCGCTGCAAAACAATGCTGGACACGTAGATCAGGGAGTATTGCAATCCCGTAGGAATTCCGACCTTCAATGTTTTTACAATAAGCTCCATCTTGATTTTCCGAAGGACAAATACCTGCCGAAACTGCGGCATTTTTTGAAACGCATAAATGATACGACTGCCGCTATCGCTTCCGACAGAACCGTCGCCAGGGCTGCTCCTGCCATATTCAAAACGAAACCTCCTGCAGCGATGCAGAAGGCTATTCCCCAAGCATTTTTCTGCGACATGTGGAAACATATAAATCCATCAGCCAAATCAGCTCATCCTGCTGCTCTTCCGATAAAGCTTCCATCGCAAGCCTGTCAGCATGATGAATGTGCGGAATCAGTGTATCTGCATATTGCATTCCCTTTTCTGTCAAATGAATTGTTTTAACCCTTCTGTTCTCCGTCTGCTGGATCGCATTCAAAATATAGAGGGAATTATAGGATATTCCCTTTCTTCTGGCATAATCTTTGTAGATCATGCTGATGCTCTGCCATGCATTGCAGAAAGCTCTTGTCTTGCTTTCAACTGTCAATTTCTTTCTCCCTCTCGTTAGTCCCTTTTCGGGACTATACTAACGTATGACTTTTTATCTCTCAAGCTTCATTTCAATTTTTTTAAAATACTTGTTGACAAATTGCTATTTGCGTTGTATGATATTAAATGTGTCTGGCAGAAACGTCTAGCACAACAATCTATGCGCGAGTGGCTCAGTTGGTGGAGCACGACCTTGCCAAGGTCGGGGCCGCGGGTTCGAGTCCCGTCTCGCGCTCTCTTTTATGGAAAGGACATCCGATGGATGTCCTTTTTAATATACATTTTTGATTTCGTCCGTCCTACCGGACTGGGCGGGTGATTGTTCGAGGTATTTGCGCCTCTTCGGGCGGTAATTTCTAGGCTCCGCTGAAGCGATGGCCTCTTCTCTCTGCTTCGGGTCTGACGGCTTCTTTTTTCTCCTACAGACCCGCGCATTCAGTTTTCCAATTTCTAACATATCCGAAACATTGGAGATCCTATGTCGCCGTCCGGGCGGTACATCTGCTAATCCCGCAGCAAAAAAAGCCTAACCCCAGATCTTTTTCCCCGTTTCTATTGTTTGACACTTTCTCTTTCGCTTGCTAAAATGACTAGAGGCTATTTATCATCTGAATTTTTACCTACATTATTATATGAATTGTATTTCTATCAACCGAAAAGGAGACCTCCATCCATGAAACGTATATCCACGCTGGCATTGTCCCTGCTGCTCTGCATCTCTTTTGCAGGCTGCGGCTTTGCAGGTACTTCCGCTCCTGCCGCAGACACCGCAAGCTATGCTTCTTCCGAAGCTGGAACGGACGGCAACAAATCCACCCTCACTGAAACTGAATCCAAAACAGACGACAACGAATCCCAAGACACACAGAACGGGGACGCAAAGAACGGAGACACGGCGAAAGAAGACGCGACGAATGCAGCGTCCGGAGAGCAAAGCAAAAATGTCTCGGGATTCGGAGCGGACACGGAAGAAATCTCCGGAACGGAGAGCCTGTCAACCGATGCTAAAGCGTCCAACGGTTATCTCATCGTGATCGACGCCGGTCATCAGCAAAAGGGCAATTCCGAGAAAGAGCCGATCGGCCCCGGTGCCTCCGAGACGAAGGCAAAAGTTGCCAGCGGCACACACGGATGTGTCAGCGGTTTAAATGAATATGAACTGACGCTCGCCGTCTCCTTAAAGCTGGAGGAGGAACTGAAACAGCGCGGCTATGAGGTTCTTATGGTGCGGACCACAAATGATGTCAACATCAGCAACAGCGAGCGCGCACAGATTGCAAACAACGCAAATGCCGATGCTTTTATCCGCATCCACGCAAACGGTTCAGAGAGTTCTTCCGCAAACGGCGCCATGACAATCTGCCAGACATCCGGCAACCCCTACAACGGCTCCCTGTATTCCCAGAGCAAAGCACTCGCTGCTGATGTTCTGGATGCGCTTGTCGCCGAGACCGGCTGCAAAAAGGAATATGTATGGGAAACTGATTCCATGAGCGGTATCAACTGGTGCTCCGTACCCGCGACGATCGTGGAAATAGGATACATGACCAATCCCGCAGAGGATGCCCTCATGGCTACCGATGATTACCAGTACAAAATCGCAGACGGTATCGCCAACGGACTGGACGATTACTTCTCACTGACCAGATAATCTCTGCCGATATAAAAAAGAACTGCTGTCCCCGCGACAGCAGTTCTTTTTTATTCTTTTGATCCTGCATCCGGACCTAACATCCCCAGCTTAAAGTGCCTTCTGCAGAGTGCCACATAGCTGTCATTTGCGCCCAGCATAACCTGCGGCCCCGAGCGTACAATACCGTGCTCATTGTATCTCGTATTGCAGGTAGCTTTTCTTCCGCACCAGCACACCGTCTTCAACTCCTGAATGACATCCGCAATCGCAATCAGACGCTCACTCCCAGGGAAGAGCAGGTTGCGAAAATCTGTCCGCAGTCCGTAACAGACCACAGGTACCCCCATAAAATCTACAATATCAGACAAAAAGTCCACCTGCTCCGGCGTTGCAAACTGCACCTCATCCACAATGATGCAGTCATATCCACGGATTTCTTCCTCTTTCATCTGCTGCAGTTCTTCCAGCAAAATACACTCATGCTGCAAGCCGATTCTCGAGTATACCGTTCGTTCTCCGTCTCTGGCATCGATTGCAGGTTTACATAACAATGCTTTTTGCCCCACCTCTTCATAATTAAAATGCGTCATCAGCGCATTTGCCGTCTTTGAACTTCCCATTGCTCCGTAGTAATAATATAATTTTGCCATAAATTCACCCTTCGCCGCCAATCCGCAGCCCGCTTTCTGCATGTAACCATGCTCTCGTAAAACATAATGCGCGCCTGCCACGCCATTTGCGCCTGCCACGCCAATTACGCCTGCCTCACACTTACACCTGCCTCATCTCTTACGCCTGCCGCGCCAATTACAGCTGTCCCAGCAGGCTGTCTGATGCGGTATGCAAAGCATTTCCAACCCACCGCGAGGTGTGCATCCCCGCGGAGCATTTTATGTAATCGGAAGAAATTTCGTATTACGTAAAAAGCGCCATAGCGCCACTTCTATCCATTATACCTGCACATACCCGCTTCGGCAAGTACGAACCTTTTTTCTTTCTCTCACGCACCCAAAATCTCCTCTCCCATGCCTAGCTTTTCTCTCCCATTCCCAGCTTTCCTCTCCCATTCCCAGCTTCCCTCTCCCATGCCCAGCTTCTCTCTCACTATCAAGCTTTTCCACTTCCGCACACAAACTTTCCCGCTCACACGCCGTAGCTTTTTCCACCATGCACCGGGTTCTCCTTGCGTGTTTTCTCATTTTTCGCTATAATATCTTGTGCACGATTTACGAAAGGCATGGGATGATATATGAATAAAAAAGATATCTTGGAGTTAAAAAGACGTTTTAAAAAGGATGCCTGCACCTTCACCAGACTCTGCGGATGCTACGTAGACGCAGACCGCAACAAGGTCACAACCTTCGGGGAGACCTTCTTAAATCTGGAGGATGAGGAATTCTATAAATACCTGGAAATTGCAAAAAAAGTCATGTCCGGCACGATCGGCAACAACATTCTGGAGCTGGAGTTTCCGACCGCCGAGGAGGCACCCGGCGGAAGACAGCAGTTTTTGATGGGGCTGCGCGAGAGCGCCTTAAAAAACGACGATCTGATGGACACATTCTATGATCTTGTCATTGAGAATTACAGTTATGTCGGGAATTATCTGATTCTGGTTTTCCACGACGCTTACGATGTCATGACCAAGACCTCCGACAACAATAAGCTCGACGAATCAGAGGAAGTCTACGAGTATCTGCTGTGTGCGATCTGCCCGGTCACTCTGACCAAGCCGGGACTTGGCTACCGCGAGGATGAGAACCGTATCGGGCCGCGCATCCGCGACTGGGTGGTCGGCGTTCCGGACACCGGTTTCGTTTTTCCGGCATTTACCGACCGCAGCAGCGATATTCACTCTGTGATGTTCTACACCAGAGATACCAAGACGCCGCACGCGGAATTCATGGAATCCGGTCTCGGCTGCGGCACCAAACTGACCGCCACCGAGAAAAAACTGACATTCCAGAGCATTGTCAAGGAAGTCATCGGTGAGGACGAGGAAGAAGGCGACGCTGTCTTTGGGGATATCCAGGAAAATCTGAACAATATGATTCCGGTCACAGAGGACGAGACGGTGGAACCGGAACCGGTCATTGTCACCACAACCGCCATTGCAGATGTCCTTGCAGAAAGCGGTGTTACCGAAGAACAGGCTGCCGTCATTGAAAAGACCTACGAAAATGTATTTGGCGAGGAACTTCCGGAAGCCGGTCAACTGGTCGATCCGAAGCTTGTGGAAGCCAACGGAAAGCGCAAGGAAAAGCTGGAGCTGGTAAAACAGGTCGAAAACTTAAAGCAGCAGCTTGAGGAGACGCGCTCCGTTCCGGTCTCGGAGGAGGATGCCGACGGCGAGGATGTCCCTGCGGTCAAAACTTATGATGTCATTCTCCGCGTCAAGCCGGAAAAGGTCGGACAGATTCACTCCCAGGTCATCGACGGTCAGAAATGTCTGGTCATTCCGATGGATGAGGATGAGCACGCCGCTGTCAACGGTGTCAATACTACCGTATAAAACTGACGGCATTCATGCCACCGTATTCCATTTTGCATAAAACCCGTCATGAAATGATTTCCTTTTTCATTTCATGACGGGTTTTTTATAACAATCCTGTTTCAAACAAAAGACAGCGTTTATTGCGCCAGCCGCTCTCTGATATACTGCTCCATCTCATCTTTCGGGATGCCGAGTGTGAGCGAGAGTTCACTGTAGAGTTCATTCTCCGCCGTCCGCATGTAACGTTCGTCGAGCGCCGTGATCTTTTTCCCCTGTGCCGTGCGCTCCTGTTTTCTGATATATAGTGTCTTTACAATGCTGACCCACGCGCGGTAATCGCAGGTGTTCATTGCCTCTTTGTATTTCGCCTCTCTCTGTTTGTCATCCGGCACCCAGAGCTGCTCGATCTTGGGCATATCCTCAATCAGCTGGTCCGCTTCCTCCCTGGAAATCACTTTTCGCATCGTAATCTTCTGATTGTCCGTCGGTGCATAGATCCTTCCACTGCCATCGCCAACCGGGGCAAGAACATAATACAAACGGTCTTTATCCGCCCCGGAAATGTCAATGTGGGTAATATCCTCAATCCGGCATACACCCTTCACTCCATACACAATATACTCACCGATCTCAAACATCTTCCCCGATTCTCCTTTCATCACAGTTTTAAAGCATCCATTCTTATTTTAACACGAAAAGTCCCGATTTAATCATTGTTTTCCGCTTTTTTCCAATTTTCGTGACTATTGCCAGAAAACAGGCGGCATATGATTGTACATATTTGCCAAAATATGAAGTAAAGAAAGACTCCTGTCACAGAATTTCCCAATCGAGTAGGAGGCGGTGTGTTGTTCACGTCTGTCCACAATCTCTGCATCCGCTTTTTCAAATTGTTCGAACAGAGCCTTTTGTTGTTCTGTTTCGAGATGCACAACAGTTTCAAGCAATTTGTCTTTGTTTGTGCCGTTTAATATACGCTGCACTATTTTTTTAGCATGGGCATCTTTATACGATCTTAATACAGTAAACCAGATCATTACACCTTTTTTTTATATTTCACGTTATACTCTTTGTAAGCAAGCAGAAAAAGGAGAAATATATATGCTTGAAATTATACATAGGAAAAAACGGCTGTCATCCTTTAAGCTGATTGCTCTGGGTTTTGCCGGAGTGATTGTACTTGGAGCACTTATCTTGATGCTACCATTTTCATCAAACACCGGATCTGTTACACCATTTCATGAGGCACTGTTCACTTCAACCTCCGCTGTTTGCGTTACGGGGCTTGTTGTGCAGGATACAGGCAGCTATTGGTCCGCTTTCGGGCAGGCGGTGATTTTGCTGCTTATTCAGATAGGCGGACTTGGCGTTGTGACGGTTGCTGCAACATTTGCCATGCTTTCCGGCAGAAAAATATCGCTGATGCAACGCAGCACCATGCAGGATGCCATTTCAGCCCCAAAAGTCGGCGGCATCGTTCGCCTGACTCGCTTTATTGTACGTGGGACTTTTCTGATCGAACTTATCGGAATGTTTGCCATGCTACCGGTATTTTGCAGAGATCACGGTTTCAAAGGAATTTGGATGGCGGCGTTTCATTCGGTCTCCGCTTTTTGCAATGCAGGATTCGACATACTCGGCACCACCGAAAACAAATATCCATCTCTTACGGGATACGTCGGAGAGCCGACAATAAACATTGTAATTATGATTTTAATTATCGTGGGCGGCATTGGCTTTTTGACTTGGGATGATATCTGTACAAACAGGTGGCATTTCAAAAAATACCGTATGCAAAGCAAGGTAATATTAGTAACATCGGTGATTCTTATTATCGTCCCCGCAATATTTTTTTTCCTCTTCGATTTCACAGGACTGCCGCCCGGTGAGAAGATCCTTGCCTCGCTTTTTCAGTCTGTCACACCGAGAACCGCCGGATTCAACACCGCCGACCTTACCGCCATGACTGAATCTTCCAAAGCAATTATGATCCTGCTGATGCTTGTCGGCGGCTCACCCGGTTCCACCGCCGGCGGTATAAAAACGACTACGCTTGCCGTTCTGATCTTGAACGCATTTTCCGTCTGCCGTAAAAAAAACGATACTGAAGTCTATGGCAGACGGCTTGAATGCTCGGCGGTAAAAAGCGCCTCAACCATCGCCGTAATATATTTCCTGTTATTTTTTATCGGCGGCATTATTATCAGCACGGCAGAAAGTATGCCGCTTAGCGCCTGCCTTTACGAAACGGCATCCGCCGTCGGAACGGTCGGCCTTACACTCGGCGTAACGCCGCAGCTCAGTGTTTTTTCTCAGTTTATTTTGATCGTCTTAATGTATCTGGGAAGAGTCGGTGGACTTACCCTGATCTATGCGGCGATCTCTAATAAAAATCAGAGCGGTGCAAAACTGCCGCTCGAAAAGATCACAGTCGGATAAAGGAGTTACTGTTATGAAAAACATATTATTGATAGGTCTCGGCAGATTCGGTAAGCATATTGCTTTGCAACTGAACAAACTCGGGCATGAGGTGATGGCAGTAGACAGCAACGAAGAAAGAATAAATGAAATCCTGCCGATCGTCACCAATGCACAGATCGGCGACAGCACAAATACGGAGTTTTTAAAGTCGCTCGGTATCGGCAACTTTGATGTATGCATCGTCACCATCGGAGGTAATTTTCAAAACTCACTTGAAACTACTTCTTTGCTGAAAGAACTCGGTGCAAAATTAGTTGTGTCCCGCGCCGAGCGTGATGTACAGGCAAAATTCCTTCTGCGCAACGGAGCGGACGAGGTCGTTTACCCGGAAAAACAGGTGGCAAAATGGGCTTCTATTCGGTATACCGCCGACCACATTCGGGATTACATCGAGGTTGATGATTCTCATGCCATTTTTGAAGTAGAGGTACCAGAGGAATGGATCGGCAAAACCGTCGGAGAGCTCGACATCCGCAGGAAATACAGCATCAATATTATGGCGACTAAGGAGAACAGAAAAATCAATATGGCAGTTTCGCCGGAAACTGTTCTTACAGACAAGATCACACTTTTGGTTCTCGGTGCTTATAAAGAGCTGCAAAAGTGTTTTCGCATTTAACAGAGGTGAACGGCATTGGCTGAACTATTGCTGATTATCAGCTTGCTTGGCGTATTTGCTTTCGGCTTTTATCTTATGAGCAGGCTGGACCGATTTCTTGAGAAAAACAGGAAGGCGCTGTTAAAAGGAAACGAACCCCGTGAGTTTTCCGAAATTTTGCTGCCGCAAGGACTGTCCGACAGTGAGATATTAAGCGAGATCCGCCATTTTCGGGAAACACACGGAAAAGTCGATATTATCCTTTCTGACGGAAAAGAGGATGCGTTTTAGTTTACGGTAGAAGATTTTACGATTTTGTTGTATAATGAAACCAAAAAGGCGGTGAAACCGATGCAAATACAAACCGAACAGCCAAAAAACGGTGCGGACGAGCATATCCTTGTCTGCCTTTCCTCTTCACCGTCCAATGCACGGATCATACATACCGCCGCAAAGATGGCTAAAGTTCTTCATGCAAAATTTACCGCCATCTATGTGCAAACCGATTCGGTTGAAAGCGAAAAAAATCGGCTGCGGCTTGAACAAAACATTCAGCTTGCGCAAGGGCTTGGCGCTGAGATCATTATGACGCACGGCGAGGATGTGCCGCTACAGATTTCGGAATATGTCCGGCTTTCAGATGTGACCAAAATCGTGATCGGACAAAGCAGCGCCCGCCGCAGAGGACTGTTTGGAAAACCCACCCTAACTGAAAAACTGATTTCGGTCGCTCCCAATGTGGATATTCATATCATTCCAGACGCACTGAACTATGTAAGACCGCACCGGCGCCGTTTGCTTTTCGGTGCAGAAACACCTTCGTTGCGGGATATTGGCGTGACCGTTCTGTCACTTGCCGTATGCACGGCGATCGGTTTTTTGTTCGATCATCTCGATTTCCCCGACACAAATATCGTTACGGTCTACATTCTCGGCGTACTGATGATCTCCGTTTTGACCAAAGGATATCTTTGCAGTATGGCAGGCTCGCTTTTAAGTGTTGTATTGTTCGGATTTTTCCTTACCGAACCACAGCTATCATTCAAAACCTATGCTGTAGGCTATCCCGTTACCTTTGCCGTCATGCTGGTAGCTTCCGTTCTCACCGGCACGCTTGCCTCGAAGCTTAAGGATCATGCGAGACTTTCAGCTCGTTCTGCGTTCCGCACGCAGGTGCTGTTCGACACCGACCGTCTGCTGCAAAAAGCGAAAAGCAACGATGATATCTTAAGTGTGACCTGTATGCAGCTCTCTCGGCTGCTTGACCGCAGTATTGTTGCTTATACAAAAAGTGAAAATGGAATGTCGACCGGACGGCTTTTCGCCGAAAAAAAGTACACATACTCTGAAAATCTGCTGAACGCTGCAGAACAGAAAGCCGCAGAATGGGCATTTCAAAACGGTCGCCGTACAGGAGCAACAACAGCACAGTTCGGAAAATCCGAATGTCTTTATCTTGCGATCCGTGCAGGGGACAGAGTCTATGGAGTGATCGGAATACCGATGAGACCTGAAAAGCCCGATTCATTTGAAAACAGCATCGTGCTGTCAGTTGTAAACGAATGTGCTCTGGCAATGGATAATACACACAACGCTGCTGAAAAAGAACGGGCAGCAGATCTTGCAAAAAGCGAGCAGCTGCGCGCCGACCTTTTGAGGTCGATCTCACACGATCTACGCACGCCTCTTTGCTCGATTTCAGGCAATGCGGACACACTTTTGCATAACGGAAACTGCTTGGACGAAACGACAAAGCAACAGATATATAAAGATATATATGACGATTCCGAGTGGCTGATTGACGTAGTGGAAAATCTGCTGTATGTTACACGGCTGAATGACGGACGCCTGAAGCTGGAGCTTACCAACCAGCTTGTAGACGAAGTGATCAGTGAAGCCGTTTCACATTTGAAGCAGAAGTCTGTCGGGCACACGGTAACGGTGAAGTGTGACGATTTGATTCTTGCACGCATGGACGCACAACTTATCGTACAGGTCATCGTCAATCTTATCGACAACGCTTTGAAATATACCGAACAAGGCTCGGAGATCTGCGTAAGTGCAGAAAAGCAACGAAAATACGCCGTGATCCGTGTTGCAGATAACGGTAGCGGAATCCCCAACGATATGAAATCGCATATTTTTGAAATGTTTTATACTGGAAAAAGTACAGTTGCCGACAGCCGCAGAAGCTTTGGGATCGGTCTTACCTTATGCAAATCGATCGTAGAACTGCACGGCGGAACGCTGACGCTTAGGGATAATGTGCCGTGCGGCTGTGTATTTACCTTTACTTTACCGCTTAGCGAGGTGACTCTGAATGAATAAACCGCTTATACTTGTTGTGGAAGACGACCGCCCAGTCCGCAATCTGATCGTAACAACATTAAAGTCGCACGATTACCGTTACCTGACTGCGGAGAACGGACATGGTGCGATTATGGAGGCGACCTCCCATAACCCTGATATCGTTCTGCTGGATCTGGGTCTACCGGATATTGACGGCACACAGGTGATCGAAAGCATCCGCTCATGGTCGAATATGCCCATTATTGTGATCAGTGCGCGTAGCGAGGATCGTGATAAAATTATGGCACTTGACGCCGGGGCGGATGACTATTTGACAAAGCCATTTTCCGTAGAAGAGCTTTTGGCACGGCTTCGTGTCACACAAAGAAGGCTGTTGCTCCTGCAAGCAAGTGGCGATGCCGACACCCCAATTTTTGAAAACGGCGAGCTTAAAATTGATTATGCCGCTGGCTGCGCTTACTTAAAAGGGGAAGAATTGCATCTTACCCCGATTGAATACAAGCTTTTATGTCTGCTCTCCCATAATGTCGGAAAGGTTCTGACGCACACCTATATCACACAGCAAATCTGGGGCAGCAGCTGGGAAAACGATATTGCCTCGCTGCGGGTGTTTATGGCGACACTGCGCAAAAAGCTGGAGCTGCAAAAGGACAGTCCGCAATACATTCAGACGCATATCGGCGTTGGTTATCGGATGCTACGGGTAGACTGAGAAAAGCGAGGAAATAAGAAATTGAACCGATATGCAATAGAAAATCCTTACGGAATTCAAGAGCGCAATATCGCTTGGTACGGAATCATCATTGCCTGCAGTATGGTGCTTGGTTTTGCTGTGGCAATATACTGTTTGATTTTCGAATGGGATAATAACAAAAACGACCTGCTTTCTGTTTTAGTAGTCAATCCAGGCGGCCTTGCCATTTACGGCGGAGTACTTGGCGGTGTCGTAGTTGCATTGATTTACCGTAAAGAAAAACAGATTTCCCCTTTTGGGCGCTTCACTCACCGTTAATATCACAGGTGCTGTCCGGCTACCTGATTATTTTTGTTATCGTTACAATTTTTATTATCCGTAAAAGAAAGGCGATGCGGCAATGAGAAAAGAATGGACTTTATTTTTTACCTTTCTTAAAATCGGCGCTTTTACCTTCGGCGGCGGATATGCTATGATTGCGTTGCTTGAAAACGAATTTGTAGAACGCAAGAAGTGGATCAAAAAGGACGACTTTCTGAATATGGTAGCCATTGCCGAGTCTACACCCGGGCCGGTTGCAATCAACAGCGCCACATATATCGGCTACAAAATTGCAGGCTTGTTCGGTGCTGCGGCGGCTACCGTGGCGGTTTGTATTCCTTCGTTTACCGTAATTTTTTGCATCTCACTGTTTTTTGATCAATTCTTAAGCCTTACATGGGTTTCCCGTGCTTTCCGCGGAATACAGGTATGTGTGATCTATCTGATTTCCTCTGCCGGGCTGAAAATGCTGAAAACCATTGAAAGAAATGCCTTCAACACGGTCATTTTGCTGTCGGTCATTGCTGCAATGCTGGCGTGCACTGTTTTCGCCGTTTCTTTTTCTTCCGTTTACTATATTCTGATTTGCGGTACAGCAGGACTTGCGATTTTCTTCCTGAAAAAACTGCGGAAAGGAAACGGCAATTAACAATGATCTACCTGAAATTATTCCTGAATTTTTTAATGATCGGTGCCCTTTCCTTCGGCGGCGGATACGGAATGGTTTCCCTTGTAAGAGAAACAGTCATTTCAAACGGCTGGCTAACGGAAAGCGAATTCTTAAATTTCATTGCTGTTTCGGAATCGACGCCCGGTCCGCTTGCCGTTAATATGGCGACATTTATAGGTTCCACGCAAGGTGGCATTCTCGGCTCGTTTCTTGCTACGCTCGGCGTTGTTCTTCCGTCTTTCATTATTATACTTTTAATTGCGGCGGTACTCAAAAACCTGATGAAATATGCCGGTGTCAACGCTTTTCTCTCCGGCGTCCGCCCCTGCGTTATCGCAATGATTCTCGCTACGGCAATCGGTATGGCCATATCAACATTGCTTGGTTTTACGGATATTTATTCGGCGCTTGCTCCGGATCCTAAATCCATTTTGGTCTTTGCCATTCTGTGGCTGACACATTTCGGATATAAAAGAATCAAAAAAACTGCACCGTCGCCGATTATAATGATACTCTTTTCTGCCGCACTCGGCATACTGCTTTGGGGAGTATAAAATGCATCCTATGCCAATTTGCCGTCCGGGAATCGGGCGGCTTTGCTAATTGTTTGGGGATGCACTGTTCGTCACCTGTCTGAACGATTATCTGGAGTAAAACTCAGAAATAAACGTCGCGGAAACCTTTGAGGTTTATGCAGAAAATGAATTTAAGTATGGAACATACAGTGAAGAACAAAACTCACGTTTAGCATCAGGACATAATCTAAAGCCTGTTACAACCAATTTCACAGGACGCAAACCAGATGAAATATATGCGGATTTTGTTTTTATAGATGCTGGTAAATATCTCATCAAATGTAAGAACAATTGTGTACCTGAAGAACGTATTTTTCTAAAAATATGGGTGCGAAAGGAAGTATTTTGGAAATCCGCTGGTTGTACAAAGCAATTACATACATGCAAACAGAAGAATTCTCTGAATACTCATAATTTAGAAATAGAATTGAGGCAATTTCATCTCTTCTCCGCCAAAGGTACCATGTGAATAGGAAAGATACTTGTGCCCCAAAAACGTACGCGCTTATTCTTCAGATTCAAAATAGCAGCATTAGAAACTGTACTTTCGGCACCCTAATCCCATAAAGTCAAAAAGCGCCCCGCAATGCGGGGCGCTCTCTTCTGCACAGCTCAAATGGGTAAAAATTCACTGTGCTGCAGACTGTGGCAGGGAAACCACAGCCTCTTGGTATATTAAATTAGGGAAAGGAATTAACTTAAATTATTTGAAATGACAGCTTACGCTATTATCTCTGTACACGTCCGGAAGCATCGCCGCCAGCCAGTTTCTTGACCTCGTCAACGCTTACCATGTTGAAGTCACCCTCAACAGAATGCTTTAAGCAGCTTGCTGCTACTGCAAACTCGATCGTAGACTGCGGATCGTAGTCGTTTAAGCAAGCGTAGATCAGTCCGCCGCCGAAGGAATCGCCGCCGCCGACACGGTCAACGATGTGCATTAAGTACTCCTTGGAGAAGTAGCTCTGACCATCCTCGTAAAGCATTGCTGCCCAACGGTTATCGTTTGCGGAGATGGAAGTTCTTAATGTGATTGCAACCTTCTTGAATCCAAAACGGTCTGTTAACTTCTGTGCAACCTCTTTGTAGCCTTCCTTGTTCAGTTCGCCTGCGGTAACCTCTGTACCCTCAGACTTGATGCCGAATACGTCGTTTGCATCTTCCTCGTTGGAGATACATACGTCTACATACTTACAAAGCTCGCCCATCACCTGTCCGGCTTTCTCCTTGGACCACAGCTTGTTGCGGTAGTTCAAGTCGCAGCTTACAGTAATGCCCTTAGCCTTTGCAGCCTTGCATGCCTCTAAACAGATTGCTGCAACGTTGTCACCAAGTGCAGGAGTGATTCCTGTGAAGTGGAACCAGTCAGCACCGTCAAAAATCTTATCCCAGTCAAAATCAGCAGTCGTTGCTGTTGCAATGGAAGAACCTGCGCGGTCATAAATAACCTTGGACGGTCTCTGGCTTGCACCCTTCTCAAGGAAGTAGATACCTACACGGTCACCGCCGCGAACGATATCGGAAGTGTCTACACCGTACTGTCTTAACGCATTGACACCAGCCTGTCCGATCTCATGAGCCGGAAGCTTTGTAACAAAGCTTGCATCCATTCCGTAGTTTGCAAGAGATACTGCAACGTTTGCCTCACCGCCGCCGTAAGTAGCGCCGTAGGTACCAGCCTGTACAAAACGATAGTATCCTTCCGGTGCAAGACGAAGCATAATCTCACCAAATGTAACGACTTTCTTTGCCATTATTGAATCCTCCTAAATGTATGTTTCACTATGTGAAACCGTGTTTCATTTTCTATAATAAAATTATAACATCTAATACCAGAATGTCAAATATGTTTTTATTTAAGTCCAAAAAAATTCCAAATTATTTCCGATTTTCACTTTTCTATTTTAGCAGGATGATATATAATAAAAACAGATTGGTTCACATTACAGAACTATGTTTCGCAATGTGGAACATACATATCGTATCCATAGACACAGTGTGCTGCATTTTCTCATAAAACATTCTTTTTGAGATGCCGTGACGTGTCGGAATTTTTACTTTCTTATTTATTCTTACATCATCAGGAGGAGATTATTTATGGACCGTAAATACGATGTCATCACTTTGGGGGAGATTTTACTCCGGCTTTCCACGCCGATCAACGGACGTCTTGCACAGGGCGACACGCTGATGAAGCACCTCGGCGGTGCCGAGCTCAACATTGCTTCCGAGATCGGACAGCTCGGCCTTAAGACAGCAATCATTTCAAAGATTCCGAACAACCTGCTGGCCGCTTTCATCAAGAACCAGCTCAACGCTTCCCGCGTCAGCGAGAATTATCTGATCGAGGATCACTCGGACGACAGCCGCGTCGGCATCTACTACTATGAGTACGGCTCCTACCCGAGAAAGCCGCGTGTGGTCTATGACAGAAAACATTCATCCATCAACAATATTGACATCAAGGACGTTCCGGCTACCATGTTCTACAATACCAGGCTGTTCCACACCAGCGGTATCACTTTAGGACTCGGCGGCAACGCACAGAAGTTCGCGATCGAATGTATCCGCAAGTTCAAGGAGAACGGCACCCTGATCTCCTTCGATGTCAACTACCGCGCAAACCTCTGGAGCGGCGAGGAGGCAAGAAAATGCATCGAATCCATCCTTCCGTATGTCGACATCTTTTTCTGCTCCGCCGACACTGCCCGGCTGACCTTCGGCAAGACCGGCACGATTGAGGAGATCCAGAAGTCCTTCTGTGAAGAATATCCGATCTCCGTGGTTGCCTCGACTGAGCGCACTGTCATCACTCCGAAGAAGCACGACTTTACCTCCATCATCTACTCTGCGAAGGAAGACCGCTACTACAGTGAATCTCCTTACAACAGCATCGATGTGGTCGACCGGATCGGAAGCGGTGACGCCTACGTCTCCGGCGCTCTCTACGGTTACCTGAGACATCACGACTGTCAGAAAATGTTGGAGTACGGCAACGCCATGGCAGCCATCAAGCACAGCGTCATCGGCGATATGGTCTTTACCGATCTCGAGGAGATCGACGGCATCATCGCACAGCACAAGGATACTTCCGGCTTCCAGCCTGAGATGAACCGCTAAGTATCATTTTCCTGCGAAGGAATGAAGCGTGCGCCTGCCGCACACTTTGCGCGGCAGATAAAAAAATGATGGCGGCAGACCCGCGGATACTCTCCGCCGGACTGCCGCCGTTTTTATTCTGAATCTTCTCTATGGTTCCGCCGCCGGCTCCTTTCATCAGAGCCGGCTCTTTTCCGGAATCACGATCTTTTTCTCTTCTGTCGAAGGAGAACATTCCTCATCCGCCTCCGGAGCATTTCCGGTGCGGTGTCTCTTCACATTTTCGCAACCAGTGCATCCGGCACGGTGATGTGATCCAGATGCCAGATCTCATCCACATACTCCTGAATTGTGCGGTCGGAAGAGAATTTGCCTGCGTGGGCCGTATTTAAAATAGCGCTCTTCGCCCATGCCTGCTTATCCTGATAGTACTCCACAATCCGCTTCTGCGCATCCACATAGGAACGGAAATCCTTGAGGATAAAATACGTGTCTGCATACTGCGTGCACTGCGTGTTGAGCAGTGAATTGTAGAGATCACGGAACAACCCCGGATCGTTCGGCGAAAATGTGCCGTCCACAAGCTGATTTACCACCTTGCGGATACCCTCGTCGCTGTTGTAGATCTGCATCGGATCATAATCGCGGTTGCGCTCATGCGCAATGACTTCCTCGGAGCTCATGCCGAAAATGAAAATATTCTCCATTCCGACTTCCTCTGCCATCTCCACGTTCGCGCCGTCCATGGTACCGAGTGTCAGCGCACCGTTTAACATGAACTTCATATTGCCGGTACCGGATGCCTCCTTGCTGGCAGTCGAAATCTGCTCGCTGACATCCGCCGCTGCGAAGATCCACTCCGCATTGGACACGCGGTAATCCTCGATGAATACGACCTTGATCTTTCCTTTAATGTCCGCATCGTTGTTGATGACGTCCGCCACACTGTTGATGAGCTTGATCGTAAGCTTGGCGTTCCGATAGCCTGCCGCCGCTTTCGCGCCGAAAATAAAGGTTCTCGGGTAGAAATCCATCTGCGGATTTGCCTTTAACTCATTGTACAGGTACATCACATGCAGAATATTCAAGAACTGTCTCTTATACTCATGCAGACGCTTTACCTGCACATCGAAAATGGAATCCGGATCGACTTCGATGCCGTTATGCTCCCTGATATACTCTGCCAGGCGCACTTTATTCCTGCGCTTGATCTCCATGAACTCCTTCTGGGCTTTTGCGTCCGATGCATACGGAACCAGACGTGCAAGCTGCATCAGCTCTGTGATCCAGCCGTCGCCGATATGCTTTGTCACCCAGTCGGCAAGCAGCGGATTGCCGTGCATCAGGAAACGTCTCTGCGTGATGCCGTTGGTCTTGTTGTTGAACTTCTCCGGGAACATCTCATAAAAATCATGAAGCTGCTCGTTCTTTAAGATCTCCGTGTGCAGTCTTGCCACACCGTTGACGGAATAACCGGCTGCAATGGCGAGATGCGCCATCTTCACCTGACCGTCGTAAAGGATTGCCATGCGGGCAACCTTGCCGTCATCCCCCGGGTAGCGTTCCTGGATCTGCAGTACAAAACGGCGGTTGATCTCATCCACGATCTGGTAGATTCTCGGAAGCAGCCGCTGAAAAATCTCAATCGGCCATTTTTCCAGTGCTTCCGCCATGATCGTATGGTTGGTGTAGGCACAGGTCTTCGTGGTAATCTCCCACGCCTCGTCCCAGCCGAGACCTTCCTCATCCACAAGAATACGCATCAGCTCTGCCACCGTCACCGTCGGGTGTGTGTCGTTCAACTGGAACGTCACCTTCTCCGGCAGTCTGCGGATGTCATCATGATTCTTCTTGTAACGCGCCAGCGCACGCTGTACACTCGCGGATACGAAGAAATACTGCTGCTTTAAGCGGAGCTCCTTGCCCGCAACATGATTGTCGTTCGGGTAAAGCACTTCCACCAGATTTCTTGCAAGATTCTGCTGCTCGACCGCCTTCTGATAATCTCCCTTATCAAATGAATCCAGCTCAAAATAATCCTTTGCCGCCGCATCCCAGATCATTAACGTATTGACCACATTGTTGCCGTATCCGACCACCGGCATGTCATACGGGATCGCCAGCACCGACTGATAATCCTCCTGCACAAAACGCAGGCTTCCATCCTCCCTGCTCTCCGTGCGTACATGTCCGCCAAACTTGATCTCGTAAGTGTACTCCGGTCTGTGCAGTTCAAACGGATAACCATTTTTCAGCCAGTTATCAGGCACTTCGACCTGAAAGCCGTCCTGAATCTTCTGCTTGAACATACCGTAGCGATAACGGATCCCGCAGCCGTAAGCCGCGTATCCGAGTGTGGAGAGGGAATCCATAAAGCAGGCAGCCAGTCTTCCCAGACCACCGTTGCCGAGTGCCGGATCCGGCTCCTGATCTTCGATCACATCGAGATTCAGGCCGATCTCATCCAGCGCTTCCCTCACTTCTTTATATTCCTTCAGATTGATCAGATTATTGCCGAGCGCGCGTCCCATCAGAAATTCCATCGACATGTAGTACACGATCTTTGGATCTTCCTTGTCAAATACCTGCTGTGTTGCAAGCCATCTGTCATTGATGACATCCTTGACCGCGAAGGAGACCGCCTGGAAAATTTCCTGCTGATCCGCCTCCTCCAATGTCTTGCGGTATAAATTCTTCAGATTATCGCGCACACTCTGAATAAAGGCTTTCTTGTCAAAAACACCTGATTTCATCTAGTTTCCTCCTTTTTTCACTCCCAGAAGAACATGTTCGCCGTTAATATTCCATTCCTTGCTGTAAACTTCCGGCTCATCCGCAAATGCTCCGGCTGCATCCGCCACGACATTCACGCCGAGAACGTCCGATTTAATTGTATCACCATACTGCTCAAAAATACCAGATACTTTTTCATCTGACTTGTGATAGATCGTGATCTGATCCATCACCTCGAATCCGGCTTCCTTACGCATGGTCTGGATCTTGCTGATGATCTCACGCACAAAGCCCTCCTCGATAAGTTCCGGTGTCAGGTTCGTATCGAGCACCACTGTCACGGTGTTATCTCCCTCGGTCACATAACCTTCCATCTGCGTCATGGTGATCAGGAGATCCTCCTCTGCCAGCTTGACAGACTCGTCAACGGACGGAAGTGCAAGCACGCCGTTTGCCTTTAATTCTGCCATCGCCGCATTGCCGTCAAGCGCTGCGAGTGCTTTCTGGATCTGTCCTAAGAACTTGCCGTACTTCGGTCCGACGGTGCGCAGCTGCGGCTTGAACGTGTAGCTTGTGTAAGCGCTCACGTCGTCTGTAAATGTCACTTTTTTCACATTCAGCTCATCCTCGATGATCTCCACGAAGAACTCCGGCAGTGCAGACGGAGCTTTTACGAACATGTTTCCGATCGGCTGACGGTTCTTGATGTTCGCGGAATTACGGCATGCACGGCCCATGACAACGATCTTTAAGACCTCATCCATATTTTTCTCAAGCTCTGCATCGATGTACACCTCGTTTGCCACCGGGAAATCGCACAGGTGAATGCTCTCCGGAGCCGTCTGATCCACGGAGCGCACCAGATTCTGATAGATATCCTCGGTCATGAACGGGATCATCGGCGCCGCACACTTGCAGATCGTCACAAGCGCTGTGTAGAGTGTCATGTAAGCGTTGATCTTATCCTGCTCCATGCCCTTTGCCCAGAAACGCTCACGGCTTCTTCTGACATACCAGTTGCTCATATCATCGACAAAATCATCCAGCGCTCTTGCAGCCTCCGGGATGCGGTAGTTGGAAAGGTTGTTGTCCACTTCCTTAATCACCGTATTCAGCTTGGAGAGCAGCCATTTGTCCATCACGGAAAGCTTCTCATAGTCAAGCGTATATTTCGATGCGTCAAAATTGTCAATGTTCGCATACAGCACGAAGAATGCATAGGTATTCCAGAGCGTACCCATGAACTTGCGCTGTCCCTCCTGCACGAGTTTGCCGTTAAACCGCTTCGGAATCCACGGCGCACTGCTCGTGTAGAAATACCAGCGGATCGCGTCTGCACCGTAGGCAGAGAGCGCCTCAAACGGGTCTACCGCATTTCCTTTGGATTTGCTCATCTTCTGTCCGTTCTCGTCCTGCACATGTCCCATGACAATAACATTCTCAAACGGAGCCTTGTTGAATAACAGTGTACTCTCCGCCATCAGGGAATAGAACCATCCACGGGTCTGATCCACGCCCTCGGAAATGAATTTTGCCGGGAACTGCTGCGCAAACAGATCCTGATTCTCGAACGGATAGTGATGCTGTGCAAACGGCATTGCACCGGAATCGAACCAGCAGTCGATGACTTCCGGCACACGTTTCATGGTCTTGCCACAGTCCGGACAGGTAAAAGTCACTTCATCGATATACGGGCGGTGAAGTTCTACCTCCGCAGCCTTCGGATCACCGCTTTTCTCTGCAAGCTCCGCACGGCTGCCGATGGACTCCTGATGTCCGCAGCCCTCGCACTCCCAGATATTTAACGGAGTTCCCCAGTAACGGTTACGGGAAATACCCCAGTCCTGAATATTCTCAAGCCAGTCGCCGAAACGTCCTTTTCCGATGGATTCCGGAATCCAGTTGACCGTATTGTTGTTGCGGATCATATCGTCCTTCACAGCGGTCATCTTGATGAACCAGGACTCTCTCGCATAGTAGATGAGCGGGGTATCGCATCTCCAGCAGTGCGGATACTCATGCTCGAACTTCGGCGCGTCGAAAAGCTTGCCCTGTGCCTCCAGATCCTTCAACACCTCCGGGTCTGCTTTTTTCACGAAAATGCCGGCATACGGCGTCTCCTTGGTCAGTTCACCCTTTCCGTCTACAAACTGCACGAACGGCAGGTCATATTTTCTGCCGACATTCGCATCGTCCTCACCAAATGCAGGAGCGATGTGAACGATTCCGGTACCGTCTGACATCGTAACGTAGGTGTCGCAGGTCACGAAAAATCCCTTCTTGTGCTGTCTGTCCGCCACTTCTTTTGCGCAGGCGTACAGCGGCTCATACTCCTTGCGCTCAAGCTCGCTTCCCTTATAGGTCTCAAGCACCTCGTAAGCCTTTACCTCCGGCGTATCCGGCTCGCCGTCCTTGCCCTTTTCGGCTGGTGTTCCAAGCCGTCCGAGCACTTTATCGAGCAGTGCCTCCGCCATATAATAGGTATAACCGTCGGCTGCCTTTACCTTGCAGTAGGTATCCTCCGGGTTCACGCAGAGTGCCACGTTTGACGGAAGTGTCCACGGCGTCGTGGTCCATGCGAGGAAGTAGGCATCCTCTCCAACAACCTTGAAACGAACCACAGCGGAACGCTCCTTGACCGTCTTATATCCCTGCGCCACCTCCTGTGAGGAAAGCGGAGTTCCACAGCGCGGGCAGTACGGAACAATCTTAAAGCCCTTGTACAAAAGCTTCTTGTCCCAGATCTGCTTTAACGCCCACCACTCGGACTCGATGAAATTGTTGTCATAGGTAATATATGGGTTCTCCATATCTGCCCAGAAACCGACGATGTCGGAGAAATCCTCCCACATGCCCTTGTACTCCCACACGGATTCCTTACATTTTTTAATGAACGGCTCGATTCCGTACTCCTCGATCTGCTCCTTGCCGTTTAAGCCGAGCATCTTCTCCACGCCGAGCTCTACCGGCAGTCCGTGTGTATCCCATCCGGCTTTACGTGGCACATATTTTCCCTTCATCGCCTGAAATCTCGGGATCATATCCTTGATCGTACGCGTCTCCACATGACCGATATGCGGCTTGCCGTTGGCCGTCGGCGGTCCGTCATAGAAAGTGTAAGTCTCGCCCTGCTTGCGCTGCTCCATACTCTTCTTGAAGATGTCGTTGTCTTTCCAGAACTCTCTTACCTGCTTTTCTCTGTCCACGAAATTCAGGTTCGTGTCTACTTTGTTATACATTTTTTCCTCCAAAATAAAACATTTAAGGCTCCCGTCCTGTAAATAGGACGAGAGCCTTTATCGTTATACCACCTAATTACATTGTACACAGACTTCTCCCAGCGCAGAAATCCTGGAATGTCTTCCTGCTGCCTGAAAAATCTCCAGTGGAGAAAATCCGAATACCCGTTCCCTTTAACGCAGGAAAAGCGTCAGCGCCTACCGTGCTGCCTTCCTGTCTGACACAGGCTCTGCTGTGCTACGTCTACGGCTGCATTTCGGGCTGCGGCTTGGAAGGGATCTTCGTCTGCGGCTTACTCGCACCGGCTCTCACCGCCCCGGCTCGCTTTGCCTTTCATCCACAGCTTACTGTCTTCGTCACTGCCTTTGTCAACTATGTGTAAGTATAAGCCTTGCAAGCCCGCATTGTCAAGGTCTGAAATGCCGTTTCCCTGCCCTCCGGTTCTGCTCCACTTGCGGTCTTCCGCTTCTGCTTCACTTGCGTTCTTCCGGCTCTGCTTCACTTGCGTTCTTCCGGCTCTGCTCCAATTGCTGCCCTCCGGCTCTGCAGACTCTGCGTCTGTGCTATCTCCGCTTTGCAATCGTCGCAAAAAAACGCTCCTTGATCTGGTCGATCAAAATGACCGCCTTACCGTCCGAACCGGTAAACGGTACAAAGCCACCTGCCATCGCAGCATGCCCGCCGCCGTTTCCGATCCCCTGCAGCGCCTCCGCCGTGATCTTGCCGGCGTCGAGAGAAGATTTTTCACTCCGGACGGACAGTTTGATGCCATCCCCTCTCCTTGAGTACACCACGGAAAAAGAAACCTCCACCAGCGCCAGCATAAAGTCAGAGACACTCGCGATCAATGCCTCCGGGCAGTCCTCCCCCGTATCGGCAAAGCTGATATTATCGTACACCTCAATGCTGGAAATCGCCTTGGAATACGCCACCAGATCCTCAAAACACAGGTTGCTGTTCTCCAGTGTGTGGATCTCCTCATAATCACAGTCATCGTACATCCGATAGAGCATCTCGATATCGAGCTTTGACACGCCGCGTGAAAGATTGTGCGTGTCAATGCGGATGCCGTATGTCAGTGCTGTTGCGATCTTTTTATCCATCGCAATGTCATTTTCCATAAAATACTGCGCGATCATCGTTGCGCACGCCCCGACCTCGGGGCGGATGTCCTGAAACCGGTACTGACACTTATCATTGTAAGGATGATGGTCGATGCAGATGATCTCATCTCCCGTAATATTGATGATGTTGGAATTGCCCTTCTGGGAATCCACCAGTATCACTTCGTCCTCATCCGTCAGCACCTCGGTCAGATCCTCCACATTCAACAGTTCAATGTCGAGAATCTCACACAGCCGGCCGGTACCATACCGGTCGATCTTACCCTTATAGCAGATACTCGCCTCGATACCCCCGGTTGCAAGAAGCCGCTTCAGACCGTATGCACTTGCAATCGCATCCGGATCCGGGAAATTATGGGTCTGTATATAGACGTGCTGTCTGTTGATCTGTTGTAGTAATTCTTCAAACTTTGTCATGCTTTCTCTCTCCTGCATGCGGATGCCGGCTCACATGGTTCCGGCGCTCTGCACCCTGGCTGCCCGGTGCTGCCGGCTCACATGGTCCAAGCGCTCTGCGTTTTGCTCGCCGATGAAATATCAAAGGTTTTTAGGTCTGCAAAGGTTTTCAGTTCCGGGACCGGCTCCGCAATCTCTCCGAATCCATATGCGGCGTGGATAAACCCGACTCCTGCCGCCCGGCTCGCATCATAATCTCCTTGAATGTCTCCGACATAGACCGCCTCATCCAGCCGGTTCCGCTCTACGACCAGCCGGATATTTTCTTCCTTCTGCCGCAGATTATTGCCATAACACTCCATATTCTCCACCAGTTCCCACAAATCGTAGTGGTCAAGGAATGCCTCGATATACCCCTTCTGGCAGTTGCTGACAATCGAGAGATGATAGCCGTCCTGCTTCAGCGCCGCGAGCGTCTGCGGCACCTGATCGTAGAGTATGCCCCCATGCTCCCGCAGATAATCATTTTCCACCTGACAGCATTCCTTTAGGAGCAGTCTCCGTTTTTCTTCGGGGAATTCCGCAAAGAGGATATCGGCGATTACGTCCATCGTTTTTCCCATTACCCCCTGAATGTCCTGCGTTGTCAGTTCTTTCTCCCTGACCCCGTACTGCCGGATTGCCACATTCCAGGACTTCGCCACATTCTCTGCGGAATCCCACAGGGTTCCGTCCATGTCAAATATGATTCCACGTTTCATGACATCATCTCCCGTTCTATCTCTTTTGTCTAGGCTTCCTCGGAAAGTCCATACAGTCTCGTGTATTTTTTCTTCATGTAGCGCACGAGCGGCTGCGCGGACACTTCTTTCCCGCACACTGCCGCAATTACCTCTTTCGGTGTCCGCGTGCTTCCATACCAGTGAATCTTCTCATTGAGCCATTTTGTGATCTCACCGATTCTGCCGTCTGTCAGGATCTCATCCACAGAACCGAGTTCTTCCTCTAGCTTCTCCAGATACATGCCGTCATAGATGCTGCCCAGCAGATAGGACGGGAAATACCCAAACGAGCCGTCCGACCAATGTACATCCTGCAAGATGCCTTCGGCGTCATTTTCCGGAGTGATATGCAAGTATTCCTGCATTTTCTGATTCCAGAGCTCCGGAAGTTTTTCCACCGGCACATGATCGTAGAAAATCGCTTTTTCCATCTCATAACGCAATATAATATGGAAGCAATACGTTACCTCATCCGCCTCGGTGCGCACCATACTGTTCTCCACGCGGTTGATTTCACGCTCAAACGCTTCGAGTGTCACATTCTTAAACTGTGGAAGCAATTCTCCCAGTTTTTCATAGATCGGCTTCCAGAAATTGATATTTCTTCCGAGAATATTCTCATAAAAGCGCGACTGGCTCTCATGCACCCCCATATAGCAGCAGCTGCCCGCCACCGTATTGTCGTATTCCGGGTTGACATTCTGTTCAAAAATCGCATGTCCGCCCTCATGAATCGCAGAAAACATGGCGCTGAGCGGCTCCGTCTCATAGTAGTGGTTCGTCACACGCACATCCTTTGAAGAAAAATTCGTCGTAAACGGATGCTCCGTCTCCCCGACCGCTCCCGCATCCCTGCGGAATCCGATGTAATCAAGCAGCAGCCACTGTACCCTGCGCTGTGCGTCCGGATCAGCATAGGCATGAAATGTCGGATTTTCCGGCATTTTCTTTGCAGTAATCTGCTCTACTAACGGTATCAGTTCCGTCTTCACTTCCTCAAACAGCCGGTCGATCGTTGCCTGATCCATGCCCTCCTCACACTGTTCCAGAAGTGCGTCATACACATCCTTTCCCGGATCTGTATAGCCGATTACCTGCTTCGTCATCTCAATCATATTCCGGAGGTGCGGTGCATAAATGGAAAAGTCCGATGCATTTTTTGCTTCTTCCCATGCATTTCCGGATTCCGCCGCTGCCCGCACAAACGCCTCATATAAATCCGCCGGTATTCTTTTATTGCGGTCGTAATCGCGCTTCATGCGTTTTACAATGAATCTCCATGTGTCATCTAACGCATCATATTCCGCAGGCTGCGCCAGTTTCTCCAGAAATTCTCCCAGTTTCTCCGATGTCCCCATCTCAAAGCTCTTCGTGGAAAAATAGGTCAGCGCATCCACATGCGCCGCCTGCCCAAGCTTCGGCACTGTCGTCTGCATATCCCACTGCAATAATCCTGTCACATGATCATACTGATTCATTTCTTTTAAATATTCTTTAAATTCTTCTAATAATCTACTCATCTTATCTCCTGATTTTTTCTTTATTCCGCCGGCATACCGTCAATATTTATCCCGGATTCCTTCTCCTGACCGTTGCTTTCCCATACACCTTCAGCCGCTCTTTGACGCATACTTTCCATGTCTGCGGGGCTTGCCCTGCGAACCTGCCAGCACTCGTTTTGTCACGCTGATTTTGAGTTCCGGCAAAAGTCCATAAACAGCTGCTTTCTGCGCATCCATATCTCGGCGATGCTCTTCTGCACATCCGATATTCCGTGGAACTTCCGGGAGGCATCCGCTAGGATTCATTTTCCCTTGTTTCTGCACTGCTTTCTGTGCATCCAATGTTCCGTGGAACTTCCGGGAGGCATCTGTCAGCATTCATTTTATCATATCTTACATAGACTGTCACGAATTATGTCGGGTGACGAAAAGCCAGGGGAGATGAGACTGGCGGGGATGGAAATCTGATAGAATCCTGAGCCTCACAGGTCTGGGAGTATATTTTTTTCTCTCCAAACCCGTTTTTCTTCCTTGAGCGGGTCTGGGCACGTATTTTTCTTTCCCTAGACCTGGTTTTCTTCCTTAGGCGGGTCTGGGCACGTATTTTTCTTTCTCTAGACCCGGTTTCCGGGCTTGACTGTCCAAAATAGTTGACATAATTTTCATCTCCGGGTCTAATTGCTTATTTTCACATCTCCAGACCCGGTTTTCTTCCTTAGGCGGGTCTGGAAGCGTATTTTTCTTTTCCTAGACCCGTTTTCCGGACTTGACTGTTCAAAATGGTTGACATAATTTTCATCTCCGGGTCTAGCTGCTTATTTTCACATTTCCAGACCCGGTTTTCTTCCTTGGGCGGGTCTGGAAGCGTATTTTTCTTTTCCCAGACCCGGTTTCCGGACTTGACTGTTCAAAATGGTTGACATAATTTCAATCCCCGGGTCTAGCTGCTTATTTTCGCATTCCCAGACCCGGCTTCACACAAAAACAATTCAAACAAGTTTACGTAATTTCATCTCATGGGTCTGAGCGCACCTTTTCTCCACTCCAGACCCGCAAAACATCTTTAGCACTGTTTCTAAAGCATATCCCACAAAAATATAGCTTTCTTCTAATATTATAGCTTCCTTCTAACCCGCAAAAATGATACGATAAGAGCACAACACATTGATTTTTCTGACATTTAGCACAGGTCTGCCGCACTACCGCACCGGCAGCCAGAAAGGCGGTTCCATTGAAACATTTTCTCCGATTGACCGACTATACCAAAGCTGACATTTACGAAATCTTTCATATCACCGATGAGATCCTGGAGGGGCACTATCAGAATCTGCTGCAGGGCAAAAGCGTCGTTTTATTTTTCCCGGAATCCAGTATCCGCACAAGGGTCACGTTTGAGAAGGGCATCGCGCTTTTGGGCGGTCAGCCCATTTTGTTTCCAATTTCCACTCTCGACAAAAAGGAAGATTTGCAAGACGTCGTCGGCTACCTCAACAACTGGGCCAATCTGCTTGTCGTCCGCCACCGGGATATGGCCGCTTTGGAAAAAATCGCCGCATCTGCATCCGTACCTGTCATCAATGCGCTGACCGACGCAAATCATCCCTGTGAAATGGCTGCAGATCTGTATGCGCTCTCAAAAATACGGAATGATTTTACCAAGGATCACTTTCTGTTCTGCGGTGTCACAGGAAATATCGGGCTGGCTTGGAAGGAAGCCTCCGAAGTGATGGGCTTTTCGCTGGAGCAGTGCTGTATTCCGGGATATGAGATGGATGGCGTGCCCTCGCATCACTGCATCCGCGACGCCATCCGTGGAAAAGACATCATCTGCACCGACTCACTGCCGGCCGACCTTCTTTCCGCCTCCCGCGGCTGCACCGTCGATCTTGCTGCCATGAAGCTGGCAAACGAGGGTGCCATCTTAAATCCCTGCCCGCCTTTTTACCGCGGTGAGGAAATCTCAAACGATGTCATCGACTCCGACTATTTCGTCGGATATGAATTTAAAAAACATCTGCTCACCGTCCAGCAGGCAATCATGGTGTACTGCTTAACACACTAAACTTTTCATATAACGCATTAAGCTTTTCATTTTTTGACATAACACAATATTTTCTGCAAGAAAAAATCCTGTTTTGCAGGATTCTCCGCCTGCGGCGGGTTGCTCTAGCGACATAATTCCACTCCAACGCAGTGCGATCCTGCCCGGAGGGCTTTTTCATTCATAGGACGTAATTTCCTATGAATCAAAAAAACTCCCGTGCGCGTGATACCTCTCTTTTCCACAGCACTCTGTAGAAAATACCGGCATCCCACGAACGGGAGCTTCCTGTTTCTTTTTATTCTACTTTACCTCGTCGATCGCGCGTCCGATGTCATGGCGCATGTACTTATTCGCAAAATCAACCCACTCTGTTGCCTCGTATGCTTTTGCGCGCGCCTCCTTTAAATCTTTTCCGGTCGCCGTAATGCCGAGCACACGCCCGCCGTTCGTGACGATCGTGCCGTTCTCATCGAACTTCGTTCCCGCATGGAAGCAGAAATAATCGTCCTTTCCGTCGAACTTTTCAAGTCCTGTGATCGGAAATCCCTTCTCATAGGACACCGGATAACCGTCGGATGCAAGCACCACACATACCGCCGCATTGTCTTCAAACTGAAGGTCGATCGTATCCAGCTTTCCATCGACGCATGCCTCCATCACATCAATGATGTCATTCTTCATGCGTGGGAGCACCACCTGTGCCTCCGGATCACCAAAACGCGCATTGTACTCAAGCACCTTCGGTCCGTCCTCCGTCAGCATCAGACCGAAGAAAATAACGCCGGTAAACGGTCTTCCCTCCGCCGCCATCGCATCCACAGTCGCCTGATAGATGTGCTTTTGGCAGAACTCGTCCACTTCCTTTGTGTAGAACGGGCTCGGGGAAAAATTACCCATGCCGCCGGTGTTGAGTCCCTGATCGCCGTCCTTTGCGCGCTTGTGATCCTGCGCTGAGGACATGATCTTGATCGTCTTGCCGTCTACATAGGAAAGCACCGATACCTCGCGTCCGGTCATGAACTCCTCCACGACCATCGTATTTCCCGCGGAGCCGAACTTCTTGTCCTCCATGATCTCCTTAACACCCGCCTTTGCCTCCTCGAGCGTATTGCAGATCAAAACACCCTTTCCGAGCGCCAGTCCGTCCGCCTTCAATACGATCGGCATCTTCGCCGTCTCCAGATAAGTAAGCGCATCCTCTGCAGATGTGAAATTCTCGTAGGCAGCCGTCGGAATGTGATATTTTTTCATCAGATCCTTGGAAAATGCCTTGGAGCCTTCAAGGATCGCCGCATTCTTCCGCGGTCCGAATACCTTTAAGCCCTCCGCCTCAAACACATCCACAATTCCGCCAACGAGCGGATCGTCCATGCCGACAATTGTAAAATCAACTGCATGCTCCTTCGCAAACGCCACCAGTTTGTCGAACTCCATCGCTCCGATCGCAACACATTCTGCAAGCGATGCAATTCCCGCGTTTCCCGGCGCACAGTAGATCTTATCCACGCGCGGGCTCTTTGCCACACTCGTCACGATCGCATGCTCACGTCCGCCGCTTCCAACTACCAATACCTTCATATCCGCTTCCTCCTGCACTCTGTCACCCATACGCTTATTTCTCAACTGTCACATGTCCGTTTGCAACTGACACTCTGCCGTTTGCAATCAGATCGATCGCCTGCGGAAGAATGATCCACTCTGCCTGCTCCATCACACGGCGCTGTAAAATCTCCGGGGTATCTCCCTCTTCGACCGCCACCGGCTTCTGCAAAATGATCGGTCCTGTATCCGTTCCCTCATCCACAAAATGAACCGTTGCACCCGTAACTTTCACGCCGCGCGCAAGCGCTCCCTCGTGCACCTTCAGCCCGTAAAAGCCTTTGCCGCAGAAAGACGGGATCAGTGACGGATGAATATTGATGATCCGGTTGCGGTAGCGCGCGATCATCTGCTCCGGAATTACAACGAGAAATCCCGCCAGCACCACCAGATCCACCTGATAGCTGTCAAGCTTCGCCAGAAACGCTTCATTGAATGCCTCACGGCTCTCATAATCCTTCGGGGAAATGCAAAGTGCCTCAATGCCGTGCCCTTTCGCGCGCTCCAACGCATACGCTCCGGGATTGTTGCTGATCACAACGTCTACCTGGGCGTTTGTGATTCTGCCCTCATCGATGGCGTCTAAGATTGCCTGCAGATTCGTGCCGCCTCCGGACACCAGTACCGCTACTTTTAGCATAAGGTTACTCCTTTTTCACCATCCTTGATCTCGCCGACGATATACGGTGTGTCTCCTGCCGCCTTCATTGCCGCGATCGTCTTGTCCACGTCCGCCGGATCCACTGCCACGATCATGCCGATACCCATATTGTAGGTATTGTACATCATCTGCTCCTCGACTTTGCCCTCGCGTGCCATCATCTTAAAGATCGCCGGAACTTCGTAGCTGTCCTTCCGGATAACCGCATGCTTTCCCTCCGGAAGCATACGCGGGATATTCTCATAGAAACCACCGCCTGTGATATGGCTGCATGCTTTTACGCGGACGCCCGCTTCCTTCACCTCACGGAGTGCCTTCACGTAAATTCTGGTCGGAGCTAAAAGCGCCTCGCCAAGTGTTTTGCCAAGCTCCTCATGATAGGTATTTAACGTATCCGCATCCATGGAGAAAATCTTTCTCACCAGAGAGAATCCGTTGGAATGAACGCCGGAGCTTGCCATACCGATCAAAACGTCACCTGCCGCAAGATCAGCTCCCGTAATAATGTCCTTTTCATCCACGATACCAACGGAAAAACCGGCCAGATCGTACTCATCCTCCGGCATCAGCCCCGGATGTTCTGCCGTCTCACCGCCGATCAACGCACAGCCTGCCTGCTTGCAACCCTCCGCCACACCGGACACGATCGTCGCAATCTTCTCCGGATAGTTCTTGCCACAGGCAATATAGTCAAGGAAAAACAGCGGCTCGCCGCCGGCACATGCAATATCGTTCACACACATGGCAACACAGTCAATACCGATCGTGTCATGCTTGTCCAGTAAAAATGCCAGTTTTACCTTCGTTCCGCAGCCGTCTGTGCCGGATACTAACGTAGGCTTCTCCATATTTTTAAAGCTCTCCATGGAGAACGCACCGGAAAATCCGCCAAGTCCGCCAAGCACCTCCGGGCGCATGGTTCCCTTTACATACTTTTTCATGAGTTCTACAGACTTGTATCCTGCCTCGATATCCACACCGGAATTCTTGTAATCCATCCTATTTTCCTCCTATATGCTTGTCTGTTGTCTATCCAACGCAACACGGGCGACTTTTTGCAAAATCATCCGTTCCTGTTCCTAGTAATTCTGATATCCCACTTCCTGCAGTCTGGCATCCTTCGCCTGCACCTGCTCTTTTAATTCTTTGGAATATTCTTTTAATTTTTGCAAAATTGCATCATCTGATGTTGCCAGAATCTTTGCTGCAAGTAATCCTGCATTTGCACCGCCGTTGATCGCCACTGTGGCAACCGGAATGCCGGACGGCATCTGTACGATGGAGTACAGGGAGTCGCGTCCGCCGAGGGACGTGGTGTGCATCGGGATACCGATGACCGGCATCGGGAAGATCGCCGCGCACATTCCCGGAAGATGCGCCGCCATGCCCGCGCCTGCGATAATGACCTTAAAGCCCTTCGCCTCTGCGCTCTTTGCATACTCGAAAAATACATCCGGCTCACGGTGTGCCGAGATAATCGTCATCTCATAGTCAATTCCAAGCTTCTCTAAAATGTCGGCAGCCTTTGCCATTACCGGCATATCGGAATCACTGCCCATCACAATACCTACTTTTGCCATATTGCTCCTCATTTCTGCGCACATTCTGCCATACCGGGTTCGTGCCGGGTGCGCCGGGGCACGAATCCTGCGCGCGGAACCGAATCCTTCCCATGCGCCAGTTTCTCAATCTGCTCTTAGTATAGCGTCCGCGCATTTAGAAGTCCAATTAACACTTTTTATGTGATTTATAAATACAGCTAATATAAGTATCTATCCCGCCCGGCTCACCTTCCTACCGGTCCAGCGGTCCGTTCAACGCCTCCGTTCCGGCAAGCACAAAACGTCCGTCCGCGATGATATCCTCTGTCGTACCGTCCTTCCGGATCACAGTGATCTTATCCAGCTCGTCGTACGGAATCGTAATATCGGTGTGGCAGTTTAAATATGCCTTTTCCGGATTCTCATGGCGCTGCGCCGATACCGTATTCTCCCGCGCTACAATCGCTTTTCCATCCGGATTGTAAGAGAGGTTGTCCTCCTCATGGCTGTAACAGGTGTCCCCCACCGCAAAGTGCGGGCCGGTCTTCTCCGCAATCAGAATCGGCAGTTTGTCCGCAATGTCATAGTCACGCGCCATGCGGTATGCCGTCGTGTTCGTGCCGATTGCAAATTCTCCCATCGGCAGCGTCTCATGGTGCATCAGCACATTGTCGCGGATATAGTTTTTGTTCTCCGTCTCATCCTCGAAATTGGTGCAGGTGTATTTTTCCACCATGCCGTCCTTGAAATCGATCTCCAGATTCTTGTAATTCAGACCATTCAGATATACCTGTCCGACATGCAGTTTTCCGTTCGTCCCCTCAAGCACCGGCGACGTAAACACCTCGCCCACCGGAATATTCACGTCCGCCACACAGTTCTCAAATGCCGTCTCTCCTTCGGGATTCTGAAGCTTCCAGATGTTGACATATAAGTCGGTCTTATTGGCTCCTTTTCCGGTGATGTGCACGCGGTCCGCCTGATCGAGCACGTCGATCATCTTCTGCTGCATGTTGCGGTAAAGCATGTAATCCAACGTATTGATCTTCACCGTCTCTGCAAAAATCTCCTCAAAGCGTGCGCCGATCGACGGAAGCGGGTAGGCAATGATCGTAAAACTGCGCTCCTCCCCCTTGATGTACTGGTTCGTGATCTGTCCGCGCTGGCTCATCTCATACACACAGAGCTGCTGCTGTTTTTCACCGTAACGGAATGCCTCTTTTTTTGTCTCCGGAGAAAAAGGTTCTTCTCCGAACACCTCAATCACCGCCGGCCCCGCCATGCCGTTCGCATGTACTTTTTCTTCCTCAAATGCGTTTTTCCACGTCTCGAGTCCGCGCTCCACGTACGCCTTGTCAAGATAGTACGCGCAATCCTCCCTGTGATCGTAGTCATACTGCTTGTTGGCTGCCGTTCCCGACGCTAACATGGTCACTTCGAGTCCCATTTTTTCAAAATTGCACACTGCTGCACGCACCATACGCTCGAAGCCAATCGGATACCGTACCTGCGCCGCCGTCTTTTTGGACAGATCCTTGCCCGTCGTCTCAAAACCGATCCGGTAGCCTTCCGTGTATGTGTCCGCCATCGCCTGGATATCCGCCTCCGGCAGTGTATTTAAATAAGCGGCAATCTGTCTCTCATTCTCTCCGATATAAGCGCCGTAGCGGTAAAGGTAACGCAGATCCGACAGATCCGCCTGCATCACGATCTCCTTTTCAAAATCCTCCGCAGGATTCACAAGACGCCGCACCGACCGCTCGTCAAAAATCTCCCGGTAATCATGAAAATACCAGTACAAAATCTGCTGCACTTCTTTCTCCTGCGGCAGGGCATCGGCTGCTGCGCCTTCAAAGCAGTTGTAGACCTCCACAAACAGCTCCATCGCAATCGTAAGCTGCATCAGATTTCCGCGGAAAACCTCCCCGCATGCCGTCCGAAGATGTGCCGCAAGAAGCGAGAGCGCTCCGCCGAACGTCTCTCCCAGACGTGCAGCGGCGTAGGCCGGATTCGCATAGCTGTGCCCGTAGGCTTCCGGCAGGATCTCCCCGTAGAGCGCCTCATTGTCCGTCTCACATTCCTCCATGCTCCGCGCCGCAAGACTGCCGCTTTTTCCTTTTTCATACAGTGCACGAAGGCTCTGTAAATATGCGGCATTTGTCCGGAAATACTCCGCAAACGGCTCCGGCGCCTGCGCCGCCTCTGCAATCTCTGCAATCCGTTCCGCTACCAGTTCATAGCGCTCCGCCGCCAGTTCATTTGTCTCCTTGTAACATTCCTGATATCCCAAATCAATTCCTCCTCACAAACAATAAATCCCGCGCCATTGCGGGATTTGTATTACCTTATGAAAACGTCAGCCATGCCTGAACACAAATCCATCCGGATTACGGCTGGAGACGTCCTTTTTTTACATTTTCCTCAATGAGCGACTTTGCATACGCCCACAGTTTCTCGGATCCCTCATGTGTTCTGCTGTTGCGCGCAAGCACCTGAGACTCCCTGACGCCGTGCTCCACCCAGGATTTGCCGTCCGAAGCATTGTTCAGAAGAAGCGGCTGTACCTTGTCCAGCATATTGGCGAACTTCGCCTCCGCCGTCTCCATCGCCTCAAACTCATCCCACAGACCGCGATATTCCATGCGCTGTGCATCCGGAAGCAGCCCGAAAATACGGTCCGCCGCCTTCAACTCGCGCTCTCGCTTGGTCTTATTGCCCTCGGTATCGTATGCGTAGGTATCCCCGGCGTCGATCTCAATCACATCGTGAAGCAGCACCATCTTCATCGTCTTTAACACATCGATCTTCTCGTTCGCATAATCCGCAAACACAAACGCCATCAGCGCCAGATGCCAGGAATGTTCCGCATCATTTTCCTTGCGGCTTCCATCCGACAGATAGGTCTGTCTTGTTATCTTTTTTATCTTATCCAACTCCATGATAAAAGCCATCTGTTTCTCAAAATCCGTCATATTCTTCTCCTATGCCAAAAAGCCGATCACATACAGCGCCACCCAGATTCCGGTAATCAGAAGCGAGCAGAGCGTCGAAAGATACGGGAACAGCTTAAACGAATTCTCCTCCCCAAGGCTCTTCACCGCCAGAACGAGCGCACAGATGCCGATCAGCATCGATGTCACTCCCGCACTTCCCAGATACATGCTCCCGTTGCCGCGGCTGTCAAAAGAACTGACCACCGCCGCCACCAGTATCCCGATGGAAATAATCGACAAAAAAAGTGCTGCCACACCCCTCTTTGAGTGTGTCTTCTCTGTAAATCTGTATCCGTTTCTATGTCGTCTCGCCACTTTCTTTTCCTCTCTGATTTCTCTGATGATAATAACGCACAAATAGGCTATATAGGCCGTAACCCGCCATACCGCCCAGCGTATTTAACAGGAGATCGTCCACATCAAAGCTTCCGACCCGAAAGACAAGCTGCAGCAGTTCTACCAGAAGACTCAGTTCAAAACTGTAAAATGCCGTCCGCCAGAATTTTTTACACCTGCCTGAAAAAACGGGCAGAAAAAATCCAAACGGCAGAAACGCCGCCACATTTCCCAAAATATTGAGCAGTACGGCTTTCATGCCGAGGACTCTCCAGTATTTTACAAAACGCGCGATCTCCTTTAACGGAACGAGATTGTAATGATATGCCCGCTCGCTGTAGGTGCGCCCCATCTTCTCCGAAAAGAACAGAAAATAAAACAACACCACAAAATAAATCAGAAATAAAATTCCTGCTGCAAGACGATGTTTTCTTCTAGTTGCAGCCATACTGCTTATAGTAGTCGTCAATGGCAGCCTTGATGGTATCGTCAATCACAACACGTCCCTGGCATGTGCGGTTGTACAGATGCTCTACCACCTCTTCCATGGTAACGATCGCATTCGTCTCAAATCCATACTTTTCGCGGATCTCCTCCAATGCGCTCTTCTCGCCGCCAAGCCCCTTTTCCATACGGTTTAAGGATACCATCAGCCCCACGATCGTGACGTCTGCCACTCCTCTCACCTTCGGAACCGTCTCCTCCATGGATTTGCCGGAAGTCGTGACGTCCTCAATCATGACCACGCGGTCGCCGTCTTTTAACTTACTGCCGAGGAAGCTTCCCTTATCTGCTCCGTGATCCTTCTCCTCCTTGCGGTCAGAGCAGTAGCGTACCTCCTTGCCATACAGATTGTGAAACGCCACCGCAGTCACAACGCTGATCGGAATTCCCTTGTATGCCGGTCCAAACAGCACATCAAAATCATCCCCATAGGTCTCATGAATCGCTCTGGCATAATACTCTCCCAGACGCATCAGCTGGGATCCGGTCACATAAGCCCCCGCATTCATAAAAAACGGGGATTTCCTGCCGCTTTTTAAGGTAAACTCCCCGAACTTGAGCACATCGCTCTCCACCATAAATTCAATAAACTCCTGCTTGTACTGCTCCATTCTATCTATATCCTCCTGTTATCCTAAGCCGTCTTTTGTTTTCGTTCTATTCTACTCTACCATAAAAAAAGGAGAACCGCAATGCGTCCCGGTAGCTTTCGGGATATCATCATCAGAAATATTGTAGCAAAACAGCAGAAACATATCCGGAAAACAGCAATCCTTATATAGAACGCTGTTTTCCGGATATGTTATTTATTGCATCTTCTCTGCTGCAACTATCCTATTCTTTTCCTGGAAAATCCCTCTGCCAAAAGTGTCATTCCAAGCATTAGAAGCAGGTACACGCCCGCATGGATGCCGGTGTCCCCGGTCTGTGGCGTGCCGGAACCTGCAGTCAGGATCTGTGCAGTCACAGATGCCGTGGTATCGCCGGCACCCTGGCTGCCTGTACCACCATTCTGGCTATCCGTTCCCGGATTGTTTTCTGCCGCAACGTCCCGGTACACGATTACATACGTGGAAAAGCGGTTTGTCTCGAAAGAGACCGCTCCGTCTGCAAACGATGCATCCAACAGTTCTGCTGCTCCGTCATGAATGCGGATGATTTTATACTCTCTTGTTTTGGATGTATCTGTATTCTGCAATTCCTGCGGGATAACGGTCTTAATGCACATATTTCCCGCCGTAGCTGTCACTTCAGATGCATTGTCGGAGCCGATCCGCTTGAACAGCGTAATATCAAGAAGTTCTCCCACCGAATAATCTCCCAGTACATTCTGTATCAGCTGTCGGTCGGTTTCGCTGATGCTCTGGCGAATATCTTTCGTGCAGAGTGTCACCACAAGACTTTCTCCTGCGCAAATTCGCGCCTGCTCTGCCTCCGTCAGCCCAAGTGCCTGATACAGTGCCTCACTGCTCATTGCAAGAACCGTTCCCGGAGTACCGTCTGCTGTCTGACTCTCCGCAGTTACGCCTCCCTGCTGCATCTGCTCTCCGCTGTTATCCTGGTTCCCATTGTTGTCCTGGTTTCCATTGCTATCCTGATTCTCATTGTCATCCTGGTTTCCGCCATTGTCATCCTGGTTTCCATTGTTATCCTGGTCCCCATTGTTGTCCTGGTTTCCATTGTTGTCCTGGTTTCCATTGTTGTCCTGATCCTGGGAATCATCCGAATCATTATCTCCGCCATCAGAATCTCCCACGCGGTACAAAAATACATCATCAATAGTTCCCCATGTTTCCAGTTCCGTAGTGGTAATACCGATTGTAATCTCTGCACTGCCGTTTTCCGGAACCTGAATGCCGGTAAGTTCCACTTTGTCCCAGCTCATCCAGCCAAGCAGCGATGCCGTGCCAGTCCTGGTTTCACCCGCGGCAGATGCACTTAAAGAAATCGTATAGGAATCCTCGGTTCCTGCACCTTCCACATTCATAAAGCACACATATTCTCCCGCCTTTAATCCGGTCACCGTCTGGCTAACCGTAATCCCATCTGCCAATGTACTCCATGCATCAAATTTTAATGCCTTGCTGCCGCGCTTTACATCCTTGGTATCAATTTTAATCAATCCATTGTCATCTCCAGAAACGGTCCAGCCATTCCCGTTGCCGAGCCCTGCCTCAAAATCTCCGTTGACCAGAAGATTTTCTGCCGGAAGAATCTCTACGTTACAGAGTGCTGCGAGTCCTGCTGCCGTTCCTGTCACTGTTGTACTTCCGATCGCACCAAGTGCAGCCACCTGCGCTGCATTCCATGTCACCTCTACTTCAGTGGTGGTTCCGTCATTATTCACAGCCGTTACGGTCTGCGGAAGCTCGTAGTCATCCCCCTGACAAAAAGTAACCGAAACACTCTTTGTCACGTCCGGGCGCACCGTCGTGGATGCACCGGTATCCACATACTTAAATACCCGAAGCGACTCCAGCGGATAGCCATCGTGATCAAACAATGCCTGATTATCCCAGGAGCTTCCTCCATAGTAGCGTCCTGCATCCTCCGGATCATACTCATAGGAATAGCTTGCCGCCCACCCGGAACCGTAAGTCTCCCATTTCTGCTGATTCGATGCCAGAACTTCCGCCGCATCTGCTGCGTTTTCATCATATGTCTGTACCGGAATCCATGCCGGTTCCCAATAGAACATGCCGATCCCGTTTGTGGTATTGGAGATTGTCTCCATCACACTGCTGACGGAGTCTGCCTGTCCCTGTACGGAAATATTGTAATTTAGATCAAGGGAAGATGCCTTATCCGCCCTCACATTATTCTCATGACCGTCCCCATCCTCAAACGTATATGCATAGGATGTCTCCGCCACCATCACCTTTTTGCCATAATTCTTCGCAATGCTTCCAAGAACCGACTGCAGATTGGAAAGTGTTCCGTGCCAGAACGGATAATATGAGGTGGCAAACACATCATAATCCACGCCGTAGGTGTCGAGATTGGCCGCAATCGCAGACTGCACACCTGTGTTCGGCTCGGTAAAATGCAGTGCCACCATCACCTCGCTGCCGTCTGCAATATCACCGTACATGGCATCCTCATAGGCACGCACAGCCGAAGCCCCTGCATTGTAGATCCTGGCTCGGTTCTCCCATGTGGACTCGCCGCAGATTCCGTTATTTGTCTCATTTCCGATCTGAACCATACCTACATCAACGCCCGCATCATGCAGTTCTGTAAGCGCATTCAATGTATAACTGTATACTTCTGCCGTCTTCTCATCCAGATTCATGGCTGCCCATGCTTTCGGCACTTTCTGCTTTGCCGGATCTGCCCAGAAATCCGAATAGTGAAAATCGATCAGCACTCTAAGTCCAGCATCTGTCGCCAACTTCCCGAGTACCTGTGCTTTTCCGAGATCATTATTTCCACCGCCGTACCCATGACCGTCTGCATCATATGGGTCGTTCCACACGCGGATACGCACCCAGCTGACGCCGGATTCTTTCAGTAGTGTAAAAAATCCTGCATCATCCAGTGCATTGCCCTCAAAGTCATGATATACCACACCACTTTCCGTCTCGGAAATGTAACTGGAAATGTCCACACCCTTAATAAAATTCTCCGGCAGATCCAACTGATTTACAAAAATAGATGTCTCCACAATACTTGCCAATACCAGTGCATCCCTCGCCGCTGTTACCTTTTCCGTCATGGCGGTAATGTCACCAACCGTCAGCACATCTCCGTTCGTTTCGGCATTTTCCAAAAATGTATCTGCTTCTGAGAGCACCGTAAGCAGTGCCTCCCAGCTTTCCGCCGTGTAATCCGCTTCATTCAGTGTACGGCACTCCAAAACCAGACTTTTCAATCCCTCAAGCGCGCTGCTCTTTTCCGCCTCGGCATCTTCCGCCGATATTTTTATCAGTGAAAAATCGTCCAGACATACCCAGGCATCGCTCTCTGCCTGAATCAGAAATCCAACTTTATAATCCGTCTGTGCCTCATCAACCGAGAAATCAAACGTAAACTGCGAAAAGCTGCTTCCCGCCGTATACGCTACAGAGGTATTGCTCTTTGATCCAAAATATCCCTGAATGGAAGTTCCATTCTGTATGTATCCGGTCACACGGTAATCTCCCGCGGCAAGCGATGCCACCTTCTGATACATGCTTACCGTTCCCGCATTGGTATAATAAATGCCAAGACCGGCGCTGCTTCCGTTTGCCGCCGCCCATTTATTGTACGCAATCGCGCCGGAGCCAAGACAGTTCCAGGTAGCATCCTCCGTCTCCGTATCTCCAAACGTCCACGGCGAGGTATTTCCGTTGTACCAGAAATCCATTTTTCCATCGTCATCCAGTGTAAGTTCGTCTCCCATAGTGCCGTCGCCAAACAGATTTTCCGCTTTCTCGCTGCTGTTTTGTTCCGAATCTGCATTCGACTCTTCCCCGTCATTCCTCTGAAGCGTCAACGTATCCAGGCAGACCCATGCTCCCGCGAGACTGTCAAGCACCACTCCGACCGGATAATCCGTCTGCGGCTCATCCACGGAAAACGTTACCTCAAACATCTGGAAATCTTCTGTGATCGACACACTCTCAGATGTCAGTTGATCGGTGGAACCGGCAAACCCGTGCAGCGTACCTCCTGCTGAATTTGTCTCCTTCACATAACCGGTTATGATGTAATCTCCCGCAGCAAGCGTGTCGATCGTCTCATACATGCCGACACTGCCGTCTGCCTTAAAATTGATTCCCAGACCGCTGTCCGTTCCATTTGCGGCCCACTGGTTGTAATCAATCGAATCCGCCGCCTCCCACGTTGCATCCGTGAAATACCATGTCCGGTCATCTGACCAGAAACTGCTGCCATCATCACCGAAATCTCCATCCGTAAACAGATTTGTCTCCTCTGCCTGCACCACTGCAAGCCCGGACACATCCATTCCCGTGAAAACCAGAGCCGCCGCCAGCATCGACGCTGCAGCTCTCTTCCATACGCCCACTTTCATTTTCGATCTCTCCTTCTCTATAATCTCTCCCCGGACATCCTGCTGCCTACATCTGCCATTCTTCCTCACTTTTCAGCAAAATTGCGCAACCGTTTGTTCGTTTCTCATTATATCCCGTGTTCCTTTTTTCGTTCAATTGACAGTTTTTCCAGTTATTTCTTTCTGTTTTTATGCACATCGTACAATTTTACTGTTTTTGCTCTCTTTTTGGTTCTTTCTAAATCTTTTGTATGACGCTCTCAGTGTGCGCAACTGCGCAACTATATTGTAGCGTAATTCTAGTGGATCATTTTTCTTCGTAGGACAGCTTTTCCCAGGAATCAAAAAACTGCCAGAAGGGATTGTCGCTCTAAGCATATCTTGCTTTGATAAGTAATATTATTAGAAACACACTCGAGAATTTCATGTAGAAATGCAGATGGAAATTCGGTTCAAAAAATGTGGCATTTCTAGCCAGCCGGATGTCTGCATCTTCGATGATCCGTGTCTTTCCAAGTTTGGAGCACTCCGCGGGTCATGTCCGCAAATCATGAGACAATTTAAGAACTTTCGTGTGGCGCTTTTGCCGCTGCTGAATAAAACATAATCGCGCGAAGCCGATGTCTGAGTTGCCATCTGCCTTATTTTCAATAGCAGATGGCAGCGAGTTTCGGTTCGCGCGATTTTATAATGTCTGTGAAGCAGCGGCGTTAGTCGCCACTAGAAAGTTCGCCCATTGTCTCGGATTTGTCGGACACACTCCGGGAGTGTTCAAACGTGGAAGAGACACGGAATCCGATGCAGACATTCAGCTGGAAGAAATGCTCACATTTTTCTCCAACGAATTTCCAGCTGTATTTCTATCTGAAATCCCACAGTGTGTGTTTCTAATAATATTACTTATCCCCCAAAAGAGGTCTATGCTTATCGCGGCAGCTCCTTCCGGCAGTTTTCTTACAGTCCGGCGCTCCGATACTCCTCCGCTTCTCTTCCGTACACTTCGATCTGCGTCAGTGCAGGGAACGGCGACGGGTCGTCCGCTTTTTTCAGCTTTTCCAAGGTCAGTTCTGTGATAACCCGCTCCTCGAATACGATCTCGTGCGGCTTTTCGCTTTTTTCCAGCTCCGCCACGACTTCGCTTCCATCCGAGAACCGGATCGTCACCTGCTTCCACCAGTTATCGTGCGGGAAATCCGCCCTTGTATACAGACGGATACGGCTGACCGCCACCTTTCTGCCGAATTCCAGCTTCATATTCGCGTCCTCGCGCCGGTTGATTCCCCACGATTCATACGGCCACTCCCCGTGCGCATCATTCACCGTGACGCCGTCGATCGCGTTTCTGGCGGCGAACACCGCCTCCCCGCGCGTCTCCACATTCGCCGACGCATGCGGATAACAGTTGGTCTCCCCATGCTGATCCATCACATTTTTTGCAAGATTCCTGCAGGAGCCAAAGCATGCCATATCCGCAAGCTTTGCTGTGATTAAATGCCTGTTTCCGGAAAATGTCTTGGGCGAGTAAGAAATTTTCCTCTCCCCGAACGGGATCTTGTAATGAACGTCGCCGGTCACATAGACGGCTGCCGCACCGAGCGCATCGTCCGCCATCAGTTCATAGAAGGTATTTTTCGGAGAGATCTCAAAAATGATCTCATCCCCCTCCTCGTATTCTCTCGTGTAAACCAGTACCGCCTCATCCTCTCCTCTGGCAACACTTAAGGTCATGCCGTCCTTATTCTGAATCTTAATCGTTATCACTGCCATCTTTCCCCTCATCTCTCCATTCATACTGTGAAAAAACAAACGTCAGGATCTTCGCGTGTACATATGCAATACCGCCGACCGACACGAAAAGCAGCGGCCAGAACACAAACAGCGCCGCCGTGATAAACAGTGCAGCGGATGTCAGCATCAGAAGTGTCCAGCCGAAGTTCTTAAACGCCATCACAAACGCAAGCGCAAGCGTCTTCTTTAGATCCGCGTCCGTCCATGCCAGCAGTGGGAACACATACAGGGCAACGAAGACAAAAATCACCGACAGCACCAGAAAAATCCAGAAAAACACCGTTCCGACACCGCCTGCAAGATGATAATAAAAGTACAGATCCGCTCCGAAAAAGATTCCCAGCGCCAGCATTCCGATCCAGGCGATCGTCGCAGATTTAAAATTCTCCTTAAACGCCCGCACAAAGTCTTCCCAGATGTAGCCCTCCTTGTTGGACGCTAACGTCATGGAACAATAATAGAGTGCGCACGTCGACGCTCCGATCGTTACGACCGGCAGTGAAAAAAGCAGCCACAGACATGTCAGAAAAAACATATCCGTCACCTTTCCCATAAAACGCCAGACCGGATTGTCTATATCAAACATTTTTCCCATCGTCTTTCCTCCCCGCCTTTTCCTGCGAAATCATCACTTTATATTCCTCTGCCGAAAACGCAGCTGCCACCCCGGCGTTGTCCTCAAAGATCCACCGGAGCATCCCGACCGCCTGTTCCTTCCTCTCTGATCCGCTCACAATCCCGATCACCGGATCAGAGAGCGTAATCCCATACTGCTTCACAAACGCGGTATCTGTCAGCATGATGCCGCATGCCACACCGTTTTTTTCATAGATGCGCGCTCCCAGCGCTTCACATGCCCTATCGCCCAGCAGTTCCTCAAGATCGGCAAACGCATTCAGGTTACAGTAATAGTCAAACACATCTTTTTCCAGAATCATGAAGTCGAGCTCGTGTGCATACACGTACGTTGTGATCGATGCGAGGGAATCCTGCGTATTGGCATCGGCGATCGGCGACTGCCCAAGCGCGGCTGTATCCATGGTAAGCGCTGTATCCACGACGACCTCCTGCTCATCCGGATCACCGCCGATCCCGGCGAGAATTGCCTCCTCCATCCGGGTCGTCACCGCATCGTCCTGCACATTATTGACCACTTCTCCCATGAGAACCTGTGTCTTTTCTTTTTTCCCCATGGTGCCCGCAACATAGAGGACCGCCGCCGCGAGAACCACTGCAAAAATAACGATACCCTTATGATAAGTCCACCAGTGTTCCAGTTTTTTTCGCACCGCGCATCCTCCATTCTTCTGTCCTACCAGTTCAGAACGTCGCCCACCAGCACATCCTCTGCCTTGTCAAAAACGATCACATTTCCGTAGCCCATACAGCCGTCCGCCTCCACGAGGTCGGTCGGCGAATTGACCTCCTGATGGCAGAGGATCACCACATATTCCTTTTCGCCTGCAGTGATCTTTAATGCCTCCGCCATCGTCTCCGGATAATCTGTCTGCTTTAATGCCGAGCGCACCGGAAGCTTCTCAATCGAAAGCGGGCGTCCCGGATGTGCGTCAATGACCGTGATTAGGCTGGTAAAACCGTCCCCCTGCCTTGTCACCTTGCACACCGTATTTTCTTCCTCCACATTGTAGTGTCTTGCAATGTGGCCGCTCTTAAGCTCTGCTTTCACCTGCGCCGACACAAAATAAAAATCCGCTTCTGCCATTTTACCACGATAGGCCACACATGGGAACTTCTTTTCTCCCGGCGCATTTTGTGTCACCGTGCCGTGATTGTTAAAATGAAAATACTGCTGGTAGGTGTGACGATCCCCGGTGTACATCTCGTCCGCCAGAACATACAGATCCGGCTTTATGTAAACCACCTTCCGGTTCACATAGACACCGCCCGGAAGATCCATGTAGCCGAGCTGCCCCGCCTGTGCAAATTCCGCCAGCTCCATGCACCGGAAATTCTCTTTGACCGGCTGGGAAAGCTTCGAGCACTCCCAGGAATCCTTGCAGACGGTAAACGGCAGATCATCCACCGTGATCGTGTTGTGTCCCGATGGATCCTTATACGAAAAACGCTTTGGTCCCGAAACGTAGGTATACCTGCCGCCGTCCATCAGCACGTCCTCGCCGTTTACAACCAGATCGATGTGCAGCTTATCGGAATGTCCGTGCCCCGCTCCCATCGTCCCGGAATGCAGATGCAGGAAATTGGCGCGCTCCGACCAGTCCGACCGGAAATAGGTGTTCCCGCTGTGTTCCAGAAACAGCGATGCAGCGTCCGGTTTTCTGCGCTCCATCGCCGCGTATTCTTCCCCGGCTTTCATGCCGAGATCCCAGATGCTCTCATAGTCCAGACGGTCGAATCCGCCAAACCGGAGCACCGGATTTAAAAACAGATACGCCGCCACACTGATGCGGTCCCGCACATCCACGTCATCGCTGTCCCCCATCATCACGATGTGATGATCCGGCTTTAACCACGCAACATCCGCCATTGCCATCTTCTCCGTCTGGCGCAGGATCACGTCCGGCAGTGCAATGCCGTTCCGCTTTGCCAGAAGGATCACGTCTAACAGACAGTGCAGCACCTCGTTGTGATACATCGGCGACTGCTCCCAGTGCACGCCGTCCGGCATGATCTGCATCCGCACCTGCACCTCAAGATTCTTCACGGCAAACGCGATAAACTGCTTTGTCTTCCCGCTCTGCGGGAGACACACGCCGATCTCAAACAGCCCGTGATTCTCAATGACGCCCCAGTTGCTCATATAACGGTACGCGGAATGACATTCCATGATGTGTTCCGCCTGCAGGATCATGCTGTCATAATACTTCTGCAAAAACGCTTCCGTGAGCGTCGGGCTGTCATGAAACAGCCAGATTGCCTTGCTCCAGTATTCCCCGCGGAAGCCGGTGTCAAGACTTCTCCACGGTCCCGCCGCATACTTCTCGTTCAGCGGGACATGATCGATCCAGTCCTCCGCGATCTCCATAAACGCTCTCGCATATTTCTCATCCCCGGTCATCTGATACGCCTGACCGAGCGTCATGAAAAAGCGGTGCCTGTTGAACTGCCAGACAAATTCCGGATCGTTTGCCGGCATATACGTCCAGTCGATCGCTCCGTCAAACTGTACCGGCTCGTCGGTCTGCTCCAAATCCCACTTGGAGTTGAACAGAAAATATTTCCGGCACACGCCGTCCGCCACCGCAAGCGTCTGCGCGGTCTCTTCCGGAAAATACTTCCTGCAGTACGCCCCGGCCGCTTTTCCATCCTCACAGTAATAGTGTGAGGCATCCCTGTCAAAAAATGCTTCCCTTTTCATCCTGCCATACCTTCCTTTTTCCCTGTTACCAATACGGGTTCCAGTCTTTTTTCAGCCGCATGAGCGCTTCCATGTAAAAATAGTCTCCCCAGATGTTGCACTCGTCCACCCCGTAATGATTGCAGGTATTATACGGAGAGTGGTTGGAATAGGTGCTGTGTAACACCAGCCCGTTCGACTCTTTTGGATCTTTCACCGCGTATCCGTCGTACAACGCCTTCATCAACCGTTTTGCCGTTGCACGGTAAGCTTCTGCCTCGTCCGGCTTTAGATATTTTGCCATCTCAAGCATTCCGCATGCTGCGATCGACGCCGAGGAGGAATCTCTCGGCTGATCGTCCCCGTCCGTGAACTCCAGATCCCAGAACGGCACCATATCCTTGGGCAGATGCGCCAGGAAAAAGTCCGTGACATCCCGGAACTTCTGAATGTATTCTTCCCTTTCCGTGTACTTGTAGGCGAGCGCCATCCCGTAGATGCCCCATGCCTGGCCTCTCGCCCACGCCGAACCGTCGCGGTATCCCTGACAGGTGGCTCCGTGATCCGGTGCCCCCGTCTTCATATCGAAGAAAAAGGTGTGCCAGGTGGAATGATCCTCACGGATCACATTGGCGACCGCCGTGTGAATATGCTTCTCCGCAATGTCCCGATACTTCGGATCGCCGGTCTCCTCCGACGCCCAGTAGAGCAGCGGCAGATTTAAAAGACAGTCGATGATCAGCCGGTAGTTTTCCGGTGCATCCATCGCACCCCACGCCTGTATAAAATTGCCCACCGGGTGAAATCTGCGGATGAGCTGATCGGCTGCCAGTATGGCTGCCTTTCTTCCCGTCTCATTCCCGGTCAGTTTATAGCCCGCCACGCAGGACGGGGAATACAAAAATCCCATATCGTGATGATCGACTTCGATCTTGTTTTCAATGCGGTTCAAAAAGCTGTCAATCTGGATTTCACCGGCTTTTTTATAGATGTCTTTCCCGGTATCCTCGTAGGACAGCCAGATCTCGCCCGTCCAGAATCCCGTCGTCCAGTCCACATTGTCCGTCGGCGCGTAAAACCCGTTCTCGCTGTAAGCCTTCTGGAACTTCGTCGTGAACTCCGGCAGATTGCGCTTTACCTGCGCCGTGGAGAAATCCATCGCCTCTCTGATCTCCTGCTCTGTGATCTGCGGTTTTTCTTCGTATCGCATACCCTTCTTCTCCTTTTCCGTTTTCAAATCATGTTATGTTTATCCAACACGTTATTCCTGTAGAGTAAAACAAAGCCGTCACACAAACGATCTCTTTTTGTGTGACAGCTTTGTTACATACCTTCGGTCTTAGCCCTTTAAACCGGTAGATGCAATTCCCTCTACAAAGTATCTCTGCAGACAGATAAATACGATGAGTACCGGAATCAGGGAAAGTACCGACCCTGCCATAATCAGTCCGTACTGGGAGGAATACTGACCGATGAACATTTTGAGACCTAACTGAATGGTCTTCTTCTCCTGGGATTTTAAGTAAATCAATGGTCCGAGGTAGTCATTCCACGTTGCCACGAAAGTGAAGATTGTCAGCGTGGACAGCGCCGGTTTTGACAGCGGAAGCATGATGTGCGAATAAATTTTGTATTCACTCATGCCGTCGACTCTCGCCGCCTCACACAGTTCGTTCGGAATACCGTCATAGAACTGTCTCATCATGAACACGCCGAATGCGGAAAATGCCTGCAGACAGATCATTGCGAGCAGCTTATCGTTCAATCCCATCTTACGCATCATGATAAACTGCGGAACCATGTATACCTGCCACGGCATAGCGATGGTCGCAATGTATGCCATGAACAGTACATTCTTATGCTTGAACTCCAGTTTTGCAAAAGAGTATGCTGCAAAGCTGCTTGTCAAAAGCTGTAAGGCGGTCACCACGATTGTGAGGAACACGGTGTTCTTCACGAACGTGCCAAATGGAATCTTCGTCCAGATATCCACGTAATTGCTCCAGCGCGGTGTCTCCGGAATCAGAACAAACGGCGTCATCTGGAATACTTCACGGTCTGTCTTAATGGAAGCGGACAGCATCCAGATAAACGGGATCAACATTGCCGCCGTGATAATCAGTAAAATCAGATACAGGAAGAACTTCTTGATCAGATTGTTTCGTTTCATCGATGTTTCTTTTTTCTGCTTTGTCATTATCTCTCTCATCTCTGTTCTCCCCCTTTCTAGTCCTCTAACTTCTTCTCATATGCAAACTGTATAATCGTTACAGCAAGTACCAGTACAAACAGTACCATTGCGACCGCACTCGCATAACCGAGTTTCCAGTAATCAAATGCATTTTCGTAAATGTAGTAAACAAGTACGGATGCAGAGTTGCTTAACTTGCCCTGGCTTCCGCCTGCCAGCATGATGGCGATGTCGTACACCTTAAAGCAGTTGATCGTCAGCATCACGACAACGAAAAAGGTGGTGGATCGCAGCTGCGGCCAGGTGATATATTTAAATTTCTGCCAGGTCGTCGCCCCGTCGAGGCTTCCCGCCTCGTATAATTCCGACGAGATTCCCTGCAGTCCCGCAAGGTAGATTACCATGTAGTAACCCATATATTTCCAGACACTGAATAAAATAAGTGTCAGCATAATCAGATTTCCGCTAAACCAGTTCGGCAGATTCTTCTGCTCGATCCCGCAGATTGTCATCAAAAGATAATTCACCGGTCCCTTGGTCGGATGAAAAATCATGGACCATACCGTTGTGATGGCAACGAGGGATGCTACATACGGGAAGAACGATACCGTTCTAAAAAAACCTCTTCCCTTCACCTTCTGGTTTAAGACAATTGCCAGTGCCAGCGACACAACCATGGTAAGCGGTACCGTGCCGACACAGTAGATAATCGTGTTTTTTAAGGATGCCGTGAAAAAAGTATCCGACGGCAGTTTCAAGAAATTGGAAAGTCCGACAAATTGAATCGGGTTGTTTCCATCCCATTCCGTAAATGCCAGAATAAAGGCAAATATGATCGGGATCAATGTAAATACGGCGAATCCGATGAAGTTCGGCGCAATGAAAGAATAGGCAACCAGATCGTCTCTGGTCTGCTTTGACAGTTTGCGGCCGCTTCGCATTGCAGCAGCCTTCCACTGCAGTTTGTTTCTGTTTTGAATCAGTTTCTGTTTTTTCTTGTTATCAGTTTCGTTCTGACTTTGTTCCCACAGTCTTGCCATTTCGGCTTCCATCTGCTCTAATTTTTCTGCTTTCTTCTTATCCATAACCATGCCCAAAAGCCAGATACGGCTTATTTCCTTTCTCCTTTAAGCTGTTTCATTTTTAAGGGCCGGCTGTTTTCAGCCAGCCCTTTTATCAGCAGTCGTGGTTATGCTTCCGTTCCATTACTGGTTCAGAATCTTTCCAACCTGCTCATTCATGGATGCTACACCCTCTTCTACGGTCACTTCACGGTTCATGATGGAAGTGTGGTAGGTGTCGAGGATACTGTTGATCTCTGATACGTTCTCAGCATACGGTACCTCAAGGTATGCATTTGTGATATTTAATGCTTCCTTGCTGCCCTCGTCTGTCGGGAATCCTGCCATGCCGGCGATTGTGTTGATGACATCGTCCGTCATAATTGCCGGGAAGTTACCGGTGGAAGCCATTACCTTAGCGCCCTCTGTACCGGATACCCAGTTTACGAAATCAAATGCTGCGTCCTTGTTTGCGGAAGCGCTTGTCACAGCAAGACCTGTGATGGTAGCGATCGTGCTGCCTGCCTCTGCTCCGTCCGGATGCGGATAGCTTGCGATACCCCAGTTGCCGCAGAGAGAGCTGTCATACTCGCCGCTGTCAAGGTTGGAAATCAAGGTGGAGATGAACCATGAACCCATATTCATCATAGCAACATTTCCGTTGGAGAATGCTGCGGAGTAATGAAGGCCTTCTGTACTTAAGTCTGTGTAGGTCTGGCATACACCGTCATCCTCTTCACTTAAGATCATGTCATAGTACGGAATCATCCAGTCGTAATTGCCGTCCAGGATAGAGTGTTTTCCATCCAGGATTCCAAACAGTTCGACTGCGGATCTCCATGTGTGATAATGGCATCCGTATACCTGGGAACCGTAGGTGGTATCTGTCAGCTGTCTTGCCAGTGCATCGTAATCTTCCATCGTCATATCGTTGGACGGATAAGCAATGCCTGCTGCATCAAATACATCTTTGTTGTAGTAGATCAGCCAGTAATCGCTTCTGAACGGAAGTTCATATAAGCTTCCATCTACTGTTACCTGATCTGTGATTCCGTTGAAGTCTGCGAGGTTAATTCCTGCATCTGTGATGTAATCATCCAGGGACTCCAGCGTGTTCTTCTGAACCAGCGTTGCGTAACCCGGTACATCCTTGATCGTAACCACATCGAAGTCCGATCCGCTTCCGGATAACTCCGTTGCAAGGACAGTCATGTAATCGGTTGATCCAAGGTCTACCATCTCAATGGTGACGTTTGGATTTGCAGCCTCATATGCCTCCTTGAGTGCGTTCCAGTAAGGAGTGGTCTCCTGATCCCAGATTGCCCATTTGAGAGTGACTGCCTCTCCATCTGTCGCAGCCGCATCTGCTGCTGTCTCAGTGCCTGCCGCAGCGGTGTTTGTGTCTGCTGCCGCATCTGCTGATGCATCCGTTGAAGCTGTTTCCCCAGAGCCACAACCTGCAAGTAACGCCCCTGTCATGCTTGCTACAAGAAGCATGCTCAATACTCTTTTTTTCATCTGAATCCTCCTTTTCGTATCTCTATCGTTCTCCGATAAGATGATTTTATTATATTGGCTTTGCCATACAATGGACATAGATTTTTTTACGTTTAAATTCACATTTTTTTCCTCTTTCTGTTTTTGTCTGCATTTTTTCTTCTCAAACCTGTCTTTTTTCTCAAAACCTGTCTTTTTTTCTTCACTTTGCTTTTCGGTCTCCCAAAATGGATTTTTTTCTTTCCGAATTTTCTTTTTGTGTCTATAATATAAGGTATGAAGAAAAAATTTACGACGATTCGATCCCGAATTACACTGACTACGATTACACTCTGTATTTTCTTAAGTATCGCTGTGTCCTATATCAGCTATTCTTTCTATTATAAAAGTGTAAAACAAAATATGATCCGCACCGCGGAGTCCTCTCTGACACTGCTCGGCTCCTCCATTGACAGCAACATCCAGGATGCTTATTCTTTCGTCCGCAACTGTCAGGCGAACTCTTTTATCCTGAATTATCTGTCGTCACAGGGTTCCCAGAGTGCGCGTATCACCGCCTCTACTTATCTGAAGGGAAGCTACAACAGTTACGATGGCCGCTACTATATCAAGCGCATTTTTATTGCCTCCTACAAGAACCGGGATTTTATCCAGGCTCTTGCTTCCACCAACAACCAGCCCTTCCACTCGGCAGACGATATCCGGGATCTCTATTTTTTTGACAGCTACTACAGCAGCCCTTCCTATTCTTATAGCGAAGGTATCCTGACAACCGACGGCGGTTCACAGTATCTTCCGATCATCCGGCCGCTTTACAGCCAGTATAATTCCGACGAGCTCGGTTTTATCTACATCGAAATGTCGCCGAACGTCGTCACCATACCGCTTAAGACCGCCGGAACCTACCAGAACAACGACTTTTACCTGACGTTGGAAGATCACAGCTATGTGTACAGCAATTACACCCTGACGGACGCCAACCCTTCCTATGAGATTACGGGAGATCTCTCCTCCATTGCATCTTTCTCCGATACGATCGTAAAGGAGATTTCAAATGCCAACGGAAAGTTCGTCTCCATCTCGGTTCCGCTCGCCGCGGAACACTGCTATATCACGCAGCTGATCACGGTCAATACGTTTTACGGACAGCTTGCATCCATCATTTTCGTCATCGTGGCGTGCGCCGTCATTACCGGTATCATTCTTCACACGATTTTTAATCATATGATCAATCATCCGGTACAGGAACTGCAGGTCCGAATGAAGCACATTTCCGAGGGAAATTTCGAGCGCGACTCCTCGATCGAGTGGCAGCATGAGCTCGGCGACATCGGCAGAAGCATCAACGATCTCGCCGAAGATGTGAAAACACTGATGGATCAACGGATCCGCGATGAGAATGAGAAGCGTGAGTACGAGTACAAAATGCTGCAGAGCCAGATCAATCCGCATTTTCTCTACAACACGCTCAATTCCATCAAATGGATGGCAACGATCCAGAATGCGCCTGGCATCGCGGAGATGACGACGGCGCTCTCCAGACTTTTAAAAAACATCGCAAAGGGAACAGAGAAGGCGGTTCCGCTCTCTGCAGAACTCTCCCTTCTGGATGATTATTTTACGATTCAGAAATACCGTTATGGAGGAACCATCTCCCTAGAATACAGGATCGATGACGAGGCGGCATTAAGCTGTCTGATTCCGCGCTTCACCTTACAGCCGGTCGTGGAAAATTCTATCTTTCATGGCATTGAGCCAAAGGGAACACCCGGAACGATCACTATTCACATTTTCCGGAAAAATGACGCGATTCTTCAGATCGACATTACCGACGACGGCGTCGGCATGACGGAAGAACAGGCAAGACAGCTTTTGTCCGAGAACAAGAATGAAAAGACTGAATTTTTCAGGGAAATCGGCGTCAGCAATGTGCACAAGCGGCTGCAGTATGAATTCGGCGAAGATTACGGCCTGCGTGTGGAAAGCCGGCTTTCCGAATTTACCACTGTGTCCGTCCTGCTTCCGTTTGCGCCGCAGGAAGACATCGGCTAAATGCAGACAGATATTTTTACAACAAAGAAATGGGGTTACAGTTATGGTACAGCTTCTTATCGTGGATGACGAACCGCTGGTTCAGATCGGCATCCGCTCCATGTTAAACTGGGAGAGCATGGGAATTGAAATTGCAGGCACTGCCACAAACGGCAGGCAGGCATATGATATCATTCTGGAAAAGCATCCGGAAATTGTGATTACAGACATCAAAATGCCGATTATGGACGGCATGCAGCTGATCGAGAAATGTCAGTCCCAAGAGCATCCGCCTCTTTTTATTCTCTTAACCAGCTATGAGGAATTTGCTCTGGTAAAACAGGCGATCTCCTACCAGGTGCTGGATTATCTGGTAAAGCTCGAGCTGACGGAAGATGTGTTAAACGCTGCCATCCAGAAGGCTCTCGGCATTCTGGAAAAAGAGAGAAAACAGGCAGCCATCCCGGAAACCGGTTCCGATCTCTCCTTATTGCAGGATAATTTTTATATCCGGCTGCTTCTAAATCTATTCGAGACAGAGGAACAATTTGCGACACAGTGCGATCTTCTGTCCGTCCGCTTCACTGCCGCCGGCTACACGGTGGCGTATCTGGAAATGCAGAATACCAGGCAGAGTGCGTCCGCTGTCGCATCGTCGGACATCACACTCTACCGCAGCAGCTACCAGATGATCCGGAATCTGATCGTCAAATATGTGCCATGCCGGATTCTGTTCCTTGACACGACACACCTTGCGATTATTTTTTCCCTGACCAAAGAACAGACGGGCAGCTATCAGCAGCTTCTGACCGATGCACTCACACAGACAGGCGACATGCTCTACAATTATTACAGCATAAGGATTCTTGCATCGGTCGGCTCTCTCGTCGAAAATCCGAGAGATCTGTCCGCCTCCTACTCGGACGCCAGACAGATTTTCCCGGACGTCCGCCAGAGTGATTCTGCCGTTATCTTTACCGACGAGGACAATCCCGCCCGCGAGGAGCACAACGTCTTCAACATTGCCATCTTTAAGGATGAGCTGCAGAAAGCGTTCAACGAATACGATCCGGAAGCACTCTCCGCAGTCTTCCACGACATCATTGACCTGTTTTCCAATGATAAGAGACATTACTCCCAGGCCTTATCCGCCGCGAGCAACGTGCTGCACTTAACCCTCTCCTGCCTGAGCAACGGAGAAGAACAGTTAAACCAGATCTTTGGTGAATCCGCCAACGGGTACAACTGCCTCTACGAGGCGGAAACGGTGCCGCAGGTGCTCTCCTGGATGACCGTGCTGTGCGACGGTCTGTGCCGCCTGTTTTCCGAGCACAACAAGGATTACAAGAACCGAACCATCTCCGCGGTCAAGAAATATATCAATGAACACGTCGATGAGAAGATCACGCTGAATCAGCTCTCCGACGTCTTCAACATCAGCCCGAATTATCTGTCGATCCTGTTTTCCAAGTACAACGATATGGGATTTATAGATTATGTAAACCACGCAAAGATTGAATGTGCCAAGGAAATGCTGGATGAGGGAACGCTCAAGATCTATGAGATCTCCGACAAACTGGGGTACGAGAGCGCGTTCTATTTCAGCCGGGTATTCAAAAAGGTGGAGGGCGTGTCGCCGCGCGACTATATCAACCGGACTTGAGGCACTTCTTTCTTTTGCCCGTGTTAAATGTTATACCATTTAATCTCGTTTGCCTCCATCTCCAGAGGAAAACTGCTGCCATCACCACGATAAACCACAGTTTTCTGGTGGGCATATGTATTGTTGACCACGCAGAACCTGCCATTTTTCACATAGGCATGTACTTCCACATTGAAGTTGGAACTGAACCACTGATGCAGATCCTTCTCTCCGTGGGTACTCCACAGAATACTGCGGTACAGAATACGGCTGTTCTCAAAGCTGTAAGGCAGACCGCTGATATAAACACAGCGCCCCTTTCCAAACTCATGGACAGCCATCTGCACTTCCTTCTCCCGCTGTACCAGAATTTCCGTGTCCTCGTAAGCGAAGATGTTCTTTTTACCCTCACCAAAGTCCACTGGCTTCGTGGTATCTGCCAGAATGAAGTGATCGGGATGCTCCTCCCAGTTATATTTATCGTAGTTTAAAGTAAATCCGGTTTCTTTTTCCACGCCGAGCATATCTGCAAGCTGCAGGTAATGTCCCTGAAACTGATGACCAGACGGCTCACCGACACCGATAAAACCTCCGCCGTTATATACAAACTCACGGATAGCTGCGGAAATGGCAGGATTCTCCCAGATGCCGCCACCGGTATGAGCAGTATCCCCATCTCCCACATTGATAATCACATCCAGATCTTTAAGAATTTCCGGATTTGCCAGAATATCATCAAAGGAAATAAATCGCACATCGAAAGGGGCACCACTTAATGCTTCAATAATTCCCGCATAGCTGTAATTCTGTTTCTGGTATAGGGCATGGTGTACCATATGGCATCCCCAGCTTCTAATTTTACCCCAGCTGTTCAACACAGCTACTTTCCTCACGCAATAAGGAATCGTTCCCTTTGCGTTCTCATACAGCTCGCGGAACTCGTTGCACACATTCTCTACATAATCCAGAAATTCCGGAAAATCCAGGGTCAGCTTCAGATATCCACCATAGCCGATCCGGTCAATAGGTTTTCTCAGAATGGCACGTCTTGCGGTAATCCAGTTCTCCTTTGCCTCCTTCACCGGGTCTCCGCCGTCACAAAAAGTATCGGGGAAAAAGTACGGTAAAAATCTTCCCTCCGTGTATTTTACACCTTCAATATCGGAGATGAGACGAAGGGTACTACCGTTTCCTACACTGCCTACCACCGCATCAAGTCCAATGGTGGCAAATTCCTCCATAAACGGCTCGGTTCCAATCCAGTGATCCCCAAGAAACATCATTGCCTCTTTGCCATACTCATGGGTAATGTCTACCATCTCTTTGGCAATTTTGGCAACCTCCCTGCGCTGGAATGCCTGGAAATCTTTGAACTCCCTGCTAGGCACACGGTACTGGTTGTTGTAATAACCCTGGTCAATGATGTACTCAGGCCGGAACCTGTAACCGGCCTCCTTTTCAAACTGCTCTAAGATATAAGGGCTGACAGAGGCAGAATAGCCATACCAGTCCACATATTTTTCTCTCTTTAACTCATCAAACATCAAGGTAAACTGATGGAAAAAGGTTGTGTAGCGAATCACATTCACGTAGGGATGATCCGCGCAGTATTTGCGAAGACGCTCCAGGGAATATTTGTGGGTCTTAGGCTGTCTCACATCAAATGTAATCTGATGTTCAAAGTTTTTCCAGTCGTTGGTAACCGCATTGTACATATGTACTGGATCCCAGATAATGTAAGCCAGAAAGCTGACCGTGTATTCATGGAAAGGAATGGCATCATGAATGACCACGCAGCCCTTTTCCTCCTCATATTCCCAATGATCTGCGGACACAACATTACCGGTAGAACGGTCGACAACCTCCCACCACCGTTCTTTGTCGTCTCTGGTATTGACCATCATCAGTTCCTGGGATATACCTTTCATAAGGGGAATCTCCAAGTCAGTATCCACAGCAGTGTAAAAGGATGTCATCACATAGCACTGCTGTACTTCATCCGGGTTTGCCTTTGCCCACTCGTTGTCCTTCCGGGTAGTATAATAGGTGGCATAAATTTTTGCCCCGGTTCTGACCAGTTCCTCTGGAAACTCTGTACCGTCGCAGTCACGAATGGCATCAGCACCCCAGCGTTTCATCAATTCTATGGTTTCCGGCACCACATCCAGGTTGGTAGGAATGGTTACACGTCCCTCTTTTAAAGTCATTGGTCTCTTTTCCTCCTGCAAAAGTTAAGTCGTTGTAACAGCGGTTTACAACGGAATAATCGTATTATCCTCCTCGGTATAAGTTCCACCGCCCATCTTGTTACGGACAAAAGGCACACCCTCCCTCACATAAAAAGTGTTATGGGCGAGCAAAGCATCCGGGTTCTCCGACGGGCTTACCGTGCCCCCCAGATCGTCATAGCTCACATTATGGCAAAAACTGTTGTGAATTGCTTCTGACTGGCAGAACATAATGCATCCGCCCTCGTTTTGTCTGCTGTAATTGTATTCGTAAATGGTTCCATCACCAGAATCCGCATCGTAAGCCATCCCGTCCTGATTTAATCTTGTATCTGCCACTTCATTGCAGCGGAACAGGGCATCCTTGCACTTCCATGGCCAGATGCCTGCTGCCACTTTTCCGGCACGGTTCTCCGGCCGGCAGTAAATCCTGTCATTGATTTCGCATGCAACGGAATCTGCTGTATTGTGTTCTACTAATGGGCGCAAAGCATACATCGCAGTGATGCCATCGCCCCCAGCGGCTTTTACATAATTGTCCCGGATGACCATATTTTCATGTCCGTATTTCAAAAAGGTATCCTCGGGCAGTTCCGCCCCCTGGAATTTGTCATGTGCATAGGTGTATCCAACAGCGATTCCCCAACGGCTTGTCTTGTATACAAAGCAGCCTTCCACAGTGATATCTTTAAAGCGCGCCACACCGGTAGCTTTTTCATCGGCAGGCTTTAAAGCTGTCATATAAATGCCGCCGTTGTTCATATGTTTGTCATAGACATTGCCATTCACATCATGGATAGAAAGGTTGCGCAGGGTAATGCCGCTGCGCACTCCCTTATCCTTTGCCACCACAGCCACGCCAGTGCGGTTCATTTTATGAGGAGCACTGTAATCTTCCCCCAGGATTTCCACTGCCTGATTGCTAATCTCAATATCATGGATGACCACATGCTCTACATCATATAAAAGTACGGCAGAGGATACATAACCTTGATAAACATGCGCAGGTGAATCCAATGTTGTACCGTAATCCTGATACCAGATGCCCTGTCCCCCGGCTGCTATCAGGGGATTTTTTCCCTCCCCCTCTTCTTCCGGTGAATAAGAGCCAATTTCAATGGGATGCTCCCTTGTTCCACTGTCTTTCATCTGCAGAAACTGATCTGTAAAAATGGAATCCCGGGCCAGCAGCACCTTATCGCCAGGGTACAGTTTCAATCTGTTTACCTGAAAAAGGCTGGCAAACGGGGAATCCATGGTCAGTCCATCGTTACTATCACGCCCGGTTTTCTGATTGACATAATATGTCCTGTATGAGCCTGTCATAGGCATCCTCCCTCAGTCTTTTTTCGATAATCTGCCGGACATCCTCATAGTCAAACAAATCCCCATGGTAACGCCCGAACAAATCCTGGTTATTTTCATAAAATGCCCGCTTTTCTTCCTCCGTAAAGCCGGGGCAGACCCCCAGCTTTTTTATCTGCTCCGAGGGCTGAACGAAGTCCAGCTTAAATCGTGTGAGTTCGTACTGAAGATACATGGCTGGAGAATAAAAACGGACACCATAAAGAGAATTTTCCTTATTTTTCTTCGCCCGCCTTTTTTCTAAAGCCTCGATACCGGCATCTTCAATGAGCCCGAACTGTTTTGCAAGAAGAAGGGCTGCCTGCGCCTCCTCCCATTCTTTTTTATCCAGACAATATTTCCGATTCATTATTTCACTGCTCCTGCAATTCCATTGGCAAAACTCTTTTGTAAGCACAGAAAGATAATTGCGGTAGGAAGGGTACAAATCAATACCCCCAGCATTAACATACCATAGTCTACGCTGTAACCACTTTTTAAGTTTGCAACCAACATGGGCATGGTAATCTGGTTGCTGTCCTGTAAAATAATCGTTGGCCAGAGATAGTTATTCCAGGCATTCATGAAAGTTACTGTCATGGCTGCGCCGTAGGTAGACTTCATAATTGGCAGGAACATGGTAAAAAAAATCCTGATCTCACTAAGTCCTTCCAGACGGGCTGCCTGGATAATATCATGAGGGAAAGAACGGGCTGCCTGCCGGAACATCATAATGAGAAATGGTGTAGAAAGAGAAGGCAGTGCCAGTGCAATCCAGGTATTAACCAGCTTCCATGAAGAAAACATTTTAAACAAAGGAATCATAATAGCAACAAAGGGAAGCATCATGGCAAGAAGCAGAATGTTCATCAGAAGGTCTTTGCCCTTGTCATGATAAATCTCAAAGCCATAGCCTGCGATGGAGCAGATTAACAGTGCAATCACAGTAATCACAATTGCATTGCGGAAAGAGTTAAACATGGCTCGTCCCAGATTCTGGTTTGCAATGAGACTCTGGTAATTTTCCATCAGATAAACACCTGGGAACAGTTTTCCACGGACAATATCAATGCTGGAGTTGGTTGCTCCACAAATCATATAGTACAGGGGAAACGCTGACAGGAAACTGGCAATGATTAAAATAATATAAGCGATAGTTGTCTTTACTTTAGTCACGTTTGTCACCTACTTTCATCTGGATTGCAGAAAGAACTGCCACACTCACAAGGATAAATACGGAAATTGCTGCCGCATAGTTAAATTTGGGTGTTTCCACAAAGGAGATATTATAAACATAATGCGCCAGTGTCATGGTGGACTTACCAGGACCTCCGGAAGTCAGGTTAACAGACTCATCAAACAACTGTAGCGTACCTGAAGTTGACATAATAGCCGTCAACAGGATGGTAGGCCTCAATAAGGGAATGGTAATCTTCATAAACTGCTGAAAAGGGGTCGCTCCATCAATATAACTTGCTTCGTATACGGAATCATCAATATTCTGTAAGCCCGCAAGATAGAAAACCATATTGTATCCGGTCCATCTCCAGATCAGTGCAATGATGATGACAAAACGGGCTGCCCATGCATTCTGGAACCAGTCCACTCTGTCAAAGCCAAGGGTCGTAATAATATTATTTACCAGACCGTCCTGGGCAAATAAGGATTTGAAAATCATGGAATAGGATACCAGTGATGTCGCACATGGAAGAAAGATAAGAGTACGGAAAATACTCTTTCCTTTAATCTTCGGACTGTTCAAAAGCTGTGCCAGCCCCAGTGCCAGAAGTAACATGACAGGCACCTGGATTATAAAGTAAAATACAGTGTTAAACAGACACTGCTGGAACGTCTTATCCTTTAATATTCTCTGGTAATTTGCCAGCCCTGCAAATCCTGATCCTTTTTTGGTAAAGGACAGGATAATTGCCTGTATCATAGGATAAAAGCAAAAGATAAAGATAAGAAGTGCAGCCGGAATTAAAAATGCCCATCCGGTCAGGTTATGTTTTTTTTCCAAACTCATTTTTGCTTTCTTCTGTTTCATATAAATTCTCCTGATTAAAAAGAATATCGTTTCGCGATATTCTGCGCCGCTTTTACGCCGCTTTGGGCGACATATATTTCTGTAAAAACCTGTGCATCCTCGCCTGTGAAAAAATACCGGGAACGCAATACGCTGATCCCGGTACTGGCTCATTTTTCACTTACTTATTCACTAATGTTAAATTCAACAGCATCCTGTGCATTCTGAATTTCTTCATCAATATCAGCACCATTCTGTACTACGTTAGTGATTGCATCGGTCAGTGCACTTCTAATATCATTATAATATGCACCATAGTTAATTGCGGGAACTTTGCCTGCAAACTCAACAATGTCTTTGTATACCGCCTGTCCACCATAGAAATCAGAAGTCTGATTGTAAACATCCGACTGTGCTGCAGGCAGATAGCTGGAAATTGCGCCGGCGTTAGGGAGTAAATCATCGTATAATTCAACGCTGCCACCAAAGGTTGTCTTTAGGAAATCAAATGCCAGTTCAGTGTTCTTGCAATTAGAAGATACTGCCCAGCTTGCACCACCACAGTTTGCGTAATTGGTGGCACCATCAATGCCGTCTAAAGCAGGCATGTTTACAATAGCCCACTTACCAGACTGGTCTTCTGCCGACTGAATGGATGACATAATCCAGCAGCCCTGGATAACACCAGCAGCCTCACCCTTGTTCATGGATGCAATGTACTGATCCCAGTCGGTGTAGTCAACCATAATCCCCTCATCGATTAACTGCTTGTAAACCTCGATTGCTTTTTTCAAAGCTGCGTTGTCCGCCAGATGAACTTCACCATTAACGATAGGAGATGCGCCTGCAGACTGCAGCATCTCGATAACAATTTCAGAACCGCCGGAACTTGTCAGCATGGGAACACCGTTTGCATCGACAACTTTTTTCGCCAGCTCCATGAACTCAGACCAGGTTGTGTCCTTGAAATCTTCAACGGTAAGACCGGCAGCCTCTACCATATCGGAACGGATTGCCATAATAGATGCTCCATTATCAAAAGGAATACCGTAGTGTTTTCCTTCTGCGGTAGAATCTCCTAATTTACCACCAGAGAAATCGTCAAAATTAATACCGGAATCTGATAATTCTGTGAAAACCTCGGGATAATTTGCAATATTTTTCTGGAAAGAATTATCCTGCATCAGGAAAATGTCCGGCAGTGTGTCATAATTATCGGCCTCAGCAGCGGTAATGATGTTCTGCTCAATATCGGTGTAAACCTTCTCCTGAATGTCCAGTTTAAAATTGGGATGATCTTTCTGGTAAATTGCCTCAGCCTGTTTCATTGCATATACATTGAAGGTTGGATCCCAGCACCATACAGTAAGAACTTCTTCGCCATCTGCTGCATCTGTGCCTTCAGCTTCTGTTGCAGACTCTGCCGGGCTGGTTTCAGCTGCACCGCCGGATGCAGAAGTGCCTGCTGTGCTGTTACTGCTTCCGCAGCCTGCAAGTGTGGAAGCGGTCATCGCTGCTATAAGCAGTGTGCCTACTAATTTCTTTCTCATATTAAATCCTCCTTTGAAACAATACATCATTTGTTGATGGTTTCATTATAGCTTTCCATATCCTACTATTCAATTTCTATGTTGTCCTATTCTATCAATATCTTGCTGTTTTTACTAAAAATATGAGTATTTTGACAACCTTTTCATTTTCAGCATTATTATTTTCCGTCATTTTAACGTAGTATTTTTTATTACACCGATTTTAATATGCAAAATGACGATTCACTACTTTTATGTTATATTATATTGTTCAGCAAGATATTGATATTCAGCAACAATTTAACACAATACACCGCTGTCTTTTCGTGATATAATGAATCCTGACGGATTCATATTTAGAAGTTCCTACGTAACTTCAGATGCGCAGAAGGCAGCGCAGAAACAACGCAAAAATGATATTCATGAAAATAAGTTTTTGGGGAGGTTTTTATGGGAAATGAACATTTCGACATCTCCATTCCAAAAGAATATTTAACAAGAGATAAAGCAAGACTTTTATATGTTTCCTCTGCAACCTACGGTGGTGACTGGATCAGTACGCCCCACACCCATTACTGTTCTGAGCTTTTCTATGTAATTGACGGTGTGGGACAATTCCAGGTAGAAGATAATATCTTCCCGGTTTCTGCCAACGATCTGGTGGTCATCAATCCCAATGTGTCCCATACGGAACTTGGTTTCAATGCCAATCCATTAAAATATATCGTTTTGGGCATTGAAGGGCTGGAACTTTCCGTTGAAAATAACAACGCCAACTTCTGCATTGTAAATTTCAGGGAAATCAAAGATACCGTTAACTTCTATTTAAAAGTAATGCTCCGTGAAATCGAAACCCGCTCTGCCGGCTATGAAACAGTCTGTCAGGATTTGATGGAAATCCTTATCGTTCTTTTCGGACGCCAGACCAATTTTTCTACGATTCTCAGTCCCGCAAACAAAAGAGCATCCCACCTCTGCGATTCCGTTCGGCGCTATATTGATCAGAACTGCGGGGATGATCTCTCCTTGGAGCATCTGGCAAAATTTTCGCATGTAAACAAATATTATCTGGTACATGCCTTTACTGATGAGTATGGGATTTCTCCCATCAACTATCTCATGCATGCCCGCGTAAAAAAAGCTGAAAAGCTGCTGGCAACCACAGATTACTCTCTTTCTGTCATCAGCCATACCTGTGGTTTTTCCTCCTCCAGCTATTTTTCCCAGACCTTTAAAAAAGTAGCAGGAGTTTCTCCCAGCAGCTACCGCAAGACGGTCAAATCTGACCATGGAGAAATGGAAGACCTTTCCCGCTGACATACAGGCAGGAGGTCATTTATTTGTACTCAAAATTCGGGATCTGTCCCCAGCGCTCCTTAAAATAGTGTGCCGCCATCTTCGGCCGCCGGTCTCTGGTAAAGAGACCTTTTTTATTTCCGTCGGCGCGCATGCAGCCCTGGATTGTGGCGAAATCCGCAAAGTTCCAGACCTGCTCGCCGATGAAGAAGCTGCGCTTGTCAAATTCCGCATTCTGTCTGCGGTAATATTCCTTCTGGAACTCCTCGGAGAACATTTCCGGCACGCTCTCGTGGATCCCCGCAACCGCATCCGCGCCGTATTCTGTAATCATCACCGGTTTGTTCTGTTTTTCCCAGAAATCCAGTTCCATATTTAATGCATAGCATGCCGCATCGAGATCGCCGGACAGATTGTACCAGCCATAGTAACGGTTCACACACACCACGTCCATCGTCCTCGTCACGAGATCTCTCTCGTAGTTGTTCTGGCAGCACACGAAAGTCACAGGACGGTCTGCCGGATCAAGGCTGTGCGTCAGCTCATAGAGCGAGTGCCAGTAATCGTACGCCGACTCCGGAAAATGCTCGGTGTCCGGTTCATTTCCCATCGACCACATGACTACGCAAGGATGATTCTTGTCCCTTGCAATCATCTCGCGCAGCACCTGCTCGTGGTGCTCTCTGATGTGAAAGGTCTTGTACGGGTCGATCTTATCTCCCGCGCCGATTCCGACCGCAGGCGTCTCATCGATCACGACGATACCCTCTCTGTCGCACAGCTGATACATCTCCTCCGCATACGGATAGTGGCTGGTGCGGAAAGAATTGGCATTCAGCCAGTGGATCAGATTGATATCCTTGACATCCAGGCACACATCGAGTCCTCTTCCGCGGAAAGCCGCGTCTTCGTGTTTTCCAAAGCCCTTAAAATAGAACGGTTTTCCATTGATCAAAAACTGCGTTCCCTCTACCGCCACCGTGCGGATGCCGAATGTCTCCTCGTAGAGATCCTCCCCGTAAGTGACACTCGCCGTATAGAGGTACGGCTCCCCCGGCCACGGCCACCACAGTCTGGCATCCGGGATTCTGACTGTTCCGCCCGCTCCATCCGCCGCTGCCACCTCATTGCCGTCCGCGTCCAGAATACGGATGCGCACCTCATCCTCACATACGCTGCCCGCCGTCTTAATCTCATAATTTACCACTCCGGTATCGCCGTCAATGTCCGGCACCAGCGTAATGTCATCAATATAAGCCGCCGGCGTCGTATAGATGCGGACCGGACGGTTGATTCCCGCATAATTAAAGAAATCAAAATTCGGCAGATTCTGCGGTTTTCTCCATACCTTCGCCGCTTCAACACTCGGCACGCCCGGATTGTCCGATCCGAAAAATGCCGTGCTGCCCTCATTTCCGACCGGAAGCGTGCTGTGATTTACCCGGTTGTCCGCCGCAACGACGAGTTCCGCCGTCTCTCCCGGCACAAGCTGATCTGTCACATCCACCTCAAACGGAAGAAAGCCGCCTTTATGCGCAGTCAGAAATCTGCCATTTAAGTACACCTTTGCAGCATGTGTAACCGCGTCAAAGCGGAGCACGAGACGCTGTCCCTTCAGATAGGACGGAACCGTGATCTTGCGCTCGTAATACGCCCAGCCGTAATGGTTCCGGTATTTCGGGTCGTCCTTCTGATCGTTGTACGATGCCGGCACCGCCATCAGTTCGGTGTCCTCCCCCATCACAAAGGAATCTCCCGGCTCCTTCTCATCTCCCAGTTTAAAATTCCATACTCCGCCGAGATCTATCACCCCGCGCACTCTGTTCTCTCTTGGATACAACATCTTTTCTTCCTCCATTCTTTCTGCTGATTTCTTCCCGATAGCTTTTGTCTGGGATTTCTTTTATTTTACATTTCTTTTGACTGCTCTATGCCGTCTATCGCAGCATGGATTTCCCCATCCTGTTTCGTGACAGTATACATTTTTCCACGCACCCGCACGGACGCATGGAAGTAATCCACTTCCTTTGGAATATGCGGTGCAAAATCACAGCCGCCTTCCGGCGACAGATGGATTCCGGCGATCTCCTCTAAGATCACAGGCACGGGCGCACTCGCCCACGGATGACACAGGCTCGTGTTCCACTTCTGGTCTTTTCCCCACGCCTCAAAGCAGGTCGTCGCTCCCTCCCGCAGCATGTTGCACCACCCGTGATCGCTGTCGTTTAGCAGCAGCCTGTACACACTTTCATACCGCCCCCGCCGTGCCAGTGCAAGCAGCAGGTAATAACTTAACATCACGCCGCAGGAAAATCCCCGTTTTTCCAGAAACTCAATGACAGGTGCTTCCTCTGCCTCCTCCAGAAGCCCGAAATACAGGGCATACACGTTGGAGTGAAGCGATGTGTGGCTGCTTGTTTCACTGTCTGCAAGAAGCCCCGTCTCCTTCCGGTAAAACGCCCTGCGATACGCGAGAACCGGCTTCTCCAGCTCATACGGCTCCTCTCTTCCCAGCACACGGGCAAGCCCGTTGAGCGTTTTTTTCGCACCGAGATACAAGGCATTGATGACGTTGTGGCACCCCGCCCCCACAACGGGTCTTGTCAGCGCAAAATCATAATCATCCCGCAGATTTTCGGGCCAGTCGACCAGATTCCACTTGTCTGCCACCTGCACAAGCAGCCCGTCCGCGCGCTCGTACTGCGCAAAATGCCGGATCATGCCAAGCGCCGTCTCATAGTATGGAAGCAGCGCCGCCGCGTCGCCGGTGTAGCGGTAGTATAGTGCCAGCAGCTGCGGATACATCAAGGAATAATCGGCGATCTCCTGCATCAGTCCTCCCGGCGCAACCGCCAGAAGCCCCGGGCAGACTGCTCTCGTCTGCGCGAACTGATCGATGCATTTCAAAAGCATCTGCGTCTCCCCGGTCAGCAATACCTGCGCATGCGCCGTCACAACGGCATCCCCGAGATATTGTCCTTTTTCTCTGGTCGGGCAATCCACATAGCCCTCCTGCGTCCCGTATTTTACCGCGTTCTTACAGATGGAAAAAATCTGCTCCAGCCGCTTTTCGGAGGACATCACCTCTGCGCCCTCCTCCATCGGATAGTGGCGTGTCTGCACAAAAATCCCACGAATGTTCACGCCCTTCCCCGGAAGCAGCTTTGCGTAGCGGAATCCCTTGTAATCATACGGTTCCAGACTGCAGCAGCCGTCTGAGAGCGTCCAGATCTCGTGGTAGGAGCAGTTGCAGCGCATCTCGCAGCGGACGCTGCCGCTCTCATCCAGTTCCTCTCCGCAGAAGATTTCCACGGTATCCCCGGCGCTTCCTTCCGCCGTCAGGCACAGGCTTCCGGCAACTTCCTCTCCCACATCGATCCGGATGCTGCCATCCTCATAGATCTCGATTTTTTCCGGCTTGATGCGCTCCCCGCAAAGCATCCGCGTCGGCTGTAAATACAACCGGTAATCCGCCCACTCTGCCGCAGCCGGCGTCTTCCATCCGGCATCATCAAATCCCGCACTGCTCCATCCTTCCGGAAATTTTCTGCTGTCAAAGTTTTCCAGAAACTGCGTATCATATCCGACCGTTCCGCCGCTGTACGCATCCGTCCTCTCATAGCAAAAACGAAGCGGTATCCGGCAGCCCTGCGCATCCATCAACTCTGCGGCAAACGCAAAGCGCAGGTCGCCGCTGTTGTATACACGGTTGATTAACCCCTGATAATATAAATGCAGTCCGAAGCAGTGCTCTCCGGCCTCCATCTTCCCCAGTGGAATCTCGTTGTAATAGTAGTGATCCGGATAACCGGGCGCAGGTCCCTCCGCCACAAATCCGGACTCCACGTACAGCTTGTAGTGATCGTCCGCCGTCAGTCTTAACGTCAGGTTCTCCTGCGCCGTCTCAAGCGTAAAACGCGCACGCACCAGAACATGCAGATTCCGCCGGAATTCCGCTGTCAGCTGTTGTTCTGCCCCCGGTTGTTTTTCCCCTTCCTCCTGCTCCTTGTGGAACAGATTGACTGGTGTGATATGTATAAATTCGCGGATCGTAAGCCACTCTGGACTCCATTCCGCTTTTTCTCTGCTCATCTTTTCTGTCATCCCGCCATCCTTTCCGGGCGTTTGTTCTTCTGTCTGCAGCTTTCCTGATTCCTTCTTCTTGGCAGTCGTACTGCACAGATTCCCTTACAGACAGCTTCCTGATTTTTATTATGGTATAAAAAAATAGTGCATTTTTCCATAGACTTTCTTATGAAAAAATACACTATTTCTATGTCATTTTTATGCTGCCTGAAATTACTTACTGCGGCTGTTTTCCGATGTAAGCAAGGATACCGCCGTCCACATACAGTACGTGGCCGTTGACAAAATCAGATGCATCCGAAGCTAAGAATACTGCCGGTCCCTGTAAATCCTCGGCGCTTCCCCATCTTGCTGCCGGAGTCTTTGCGATGATGAACTGGTCAAACGGATGTCTGCTTCCGTCCGGCTGGATCTCGCGGAGCGGTGCGGTCTGCGGAGTCGCGATATAGCCCGGTCCGATACCGTTGCACTGGATGTTGTACTCGCCGTACTCCGATGCAATGTTTCTGGTCAGCATCTTTAAGCCGCCCTTTGCCGCTGCATAAGCGGATACAGTCTCACGGCCAAGCTCGGACATCATGGAGCAGATGTTGATGATCTTGCCGTGTCCTTTTTTGATCATGGACGGAATCACCGCCTTGGAAACGATAAACGGTGCGTTCAGATCCACATCGATGACCTGTCTGAACTCTGCTGCGGACATCTCGCACATCGGAATACGCTTGATGATGCCGGCATTGTTTACCAGAATGTCGATCACGCCGACCTCTTTTTCGATCTTTGCAACCAGTGCTTTTACCTGCTCCTCATCTGTGACATCGCAGACATATCCGTGCGCTTTGATGCCCAGCTCCTCATAAGCGGCAAGTCCCTTGTCGACAAGCTCCTGCTTGATGTCGTTGAATACAATCGTTGCTCCCGCCTGCGCATATGCAGATGCGATTGCGAATCCGATGCCGTAGGATGCGCCTGTTACAAGCGCTACTTTTCCCTCTAATGAAAAATTAACCATAGTTTTCCGTCCTTTCTTTTTCCCTCTTATTACTCTGGTACTGCTCATTGCTTACACCTAGTATATCATGTGCAAAACCAGCACATGATCAACATTCGCCGTTCGTCAATCATGCAAGCATGTTGACTCACTTGCGCTCATTATATCATGTATGTTATTCCATTTCCCGCAATATTGTATTATAAATCTTGCAAATATTGAACTTTTGTCCTATGCTGTGTAGAGAAACATGCCGCAAGGCACATAGCGCCACTGGCGCATTAAAAAACGGCGGCACTGCCGCCTGGAATCGTAAGAACGGAGAACCTATGAATAGCTGTATAACCTGCAAAGAAGCCATCGAACACTGCATGAGCACCCACACATTCGCGTTCGCCCATCTCTACGGCGATGAGAAGATCATGGACATGCACATTCACAACTGCTGCGAAGTCTATTACTCGATTTCCGGCGGAAAACAGTTTCTGATCGACCACTGCCTGTACGACATCCGCCCCGGCGATCTTTTCTTAATCAACCAGTTTGAAAGCCACCACCTGACACAGATCGATCAGCAGACACACGAGCGGATCATCCTCTCCATCGACCCGGAATACTTATCGAAGCTCTCCACCGGCGCGACGAATCTTGGCCATTGCTTTTCTTTCCGTGACACCAGAATGCCGCACCAGATCCACCTCTCCCCCAAGGAGCAGAACCGCTTTATGTACTTTATTCACGAGCTGCATGACGATGGCGGCATGGGGGAAGACCTCTTGGATCAGGCAATCTTTCTGGAATTGATGGTCTTTTTAAACAGAGCCTTCGCCGCCCGCTGCACAGACGCCGCAGCCCCCGCCCCGGCTCCATCTTCCAATTACCACGCCCAGGTGGACGCCATTTTATCCTACATCAACTCCCATATCGGCGAGCCGCTGACGCTCGCCGGTCTGTCCGCGCATTTTTTTATGAGCACGTCCTATCTGTGCCGTATTTTCAAGGAGGCCACCGGCACCACCATCAACAAATACATCACCGCAAAGCGCATCACCCTGTCCAAATCGCTGCTCGATCAGGGCTGCTCCGTCTCGGAAGCCTGCGAGGCCTGCGGCTTCAACGACTACAGCAATTATCTGCGTGCCTTCACAAAAGCAGTCGGCATCTCTCCGAAAAAGTACGCGCAGTTTCACTCCTGACCGGTTATACCTGTTCCTTCTGCTCTACCCCGCTGATAAATTTTTCTATCAGCCTGTTTACTTCATCCGGCTGGTCCGTATTGGAATTATGACCGGCATTCTTTATCCATTTAAGCGGCAACCCTTCTCTCTGATGCCATTTCTTATTATAGCTTTTGGCTGAGCCCGCTTTATCCTTTTCGCCACAGATAAGTAATGCCGGACAACTGATATGATATGGCAGATCTGCTTTGATTGCCTCAGCAAGCATTCTGTAACCAAAACCGGCAAGCCGTGCATATTCTTCAGGATCTGGATCATAGGACATCATCATCTTCCGCATAAGATTCTGACCATAATCCGTCTCTGCACATCCTCTTGAACCAGCCCTAAGAAGTGCTTTCCATGGATAGATCTTATATAATGGCTCTGCTCTTTCAAGAAGCCATATTTCCATTGCTGTCATATAAGACTTTTGAAGCGGTGCAGAATCAATGGAGATAAAGCCTTTTATCTTATCCGGATATAATTCCATATACATTTGAGCCAGATATCCCCCCATAGACTGACCGATAATGATGGGATTATAAATTTCTTCTTTTGCCAAGATTTTATCAAGCCATTCTGCCATGTCAGACAGACTGTAATTATTCGTAAATGGTCTGGATAATGCATGTGATGGTGCATCCCATACAAACACATTCTGTTTCTTCTCAAAATATTCTATCTGTTTTTCAAAAAGCCTGTGATCTGCTGTAAGTCCCGGCAAAAACACTAACGTAATTTTCTGCTTGTCTATTATATTTACAAAATAATGGATGCAGCCACAGGGTGTCTTATAACTGTTTTCGGTCATTTTCCGTCCCCTTTCCATAAACCATTTCCCAATGATTTATCATTTCCAGATATTCCTGCTCAAAAGCTGTTACATCATAATTTCCTGTTCTGTACCAATATTTAAGCATCCCTTCTGAAGCATATAAAATTTCTTTGTATATACGAACAAACTCTATATCCTTACGGATGAAATCGAAATTCAAAATTGACAAAAGCAATTCCAATGTCGTTTGGGCAGCATCCTGTACATCCGGTTGGACGATGGATTGAATATCGGGCTCGGTTTCAAAAAAAATCATCTGTTTCATATACCTTATATTAACGCATGTACTTTTTTGTTAAATCCGCTGCATGCTTCCATAGAAAAAGATATAGCTCCTGCTTGTTATGAAAATAATGAAACAAAAGTGACTTGGATATTCCTGCTTCTGCCGCAATTTCTGAGGTTGGTGCCTTTTTATATTGATTCGTTGCAAATACTTTATATGCAGCATTTAATATTTGCGATTGTTTTTCTTCCGGCAATGCATAAAATTTTTCATTCATAAGCTGCCTCCGTTGACCAATTCGGTTAATGCGAGTATATACCCGTTGACCGATTAACGGAAGACCCCATTTGATCATCTATCCCTGCAACTTTTGATTTTGTATTTCCATTCATTGAAAAAAGGCATCAAAGCCATCTCTGTTAAAGTTACCCTTTTTTCTGAAATACATATCAAAATCATTTCAAAAATTAGCTTGACATATTACCAGATTGCTTTCCTATCTATCTCGCTGATAAATTTTTCTATAAGTCTGTTTACTTCATCCGGCTGGTCAGTATTGGAATTATGACCAGCATTCTGTACCCAAAACCAGCAAGCCGTGCATATTCTTTATCCAGTGCAATAATCCTGGGATGGTCTTTATTGTCTGCCTTCTTGTATTATGCATTTACCGCTCCAAACAGCGGCACATCCATGGCCATTGCTTTTTCGCCTCCGCCGAACCGATTAAACGCAACATTGGTCAGTGGCTTCTTTGTCTCTTCCTCAAGTTTGGCTTTTTCTGTATGAATCTTACTCCGGAAGTGCCCTGCAACCCGTTCAATATCTTCCACCGTAAGCAGTTCCCGATCACGAAGAAGAATCTGCTCCAGATCCACCGTATCCAGTTCCCGGTCATTATCCGCTTTACACGGCTTCCCGTACTTAATTAACTTTTTAAATAAACGCAATCATATACAGCGGCAACGTAATGATTCCCTCCTCGCTCACACCTATATTGCCATCCGCAAATTTGTATCCGTAAGATATATCTTTGTTATTCTTCATAAGCCATTTTAATGAATTTGCCCGGGTATTTCCGCTCTTGACTTCGATAGGAACCACGCTCCCGTCTTTCTGGATGATAACATCGATTTCTCTTTTCGTTGTGTCATTTTTATAGAAGTATATCTGATATCCCTTCTTATAAAGAGCATCTGCTATTGCACATTCATAGATACCGCCTTTTGAGTTTCCAGCTAATGTATTTTCTACAATATGCTGTTTTAAAGAAAAATCCTTCATCGCCATCAGCAGTGATAAATCGGTTGTATATGCCCGGAAAAAGTCGTCTCTTGCATAATCATCCAAATCAAATCTGACATCCGTCACCCGTTTGCATAATTGCACCATATCTGCTCGAAGCAGCCATTCAACACTTGAATAATACTTTTGTGCCCTTCCGCCATGCTCAATTTCTTTATACTGAAATTTATGGTTTTCCTTATCTAATAGCTGCTTTGCAAGCGAGAGATAACATTTTTCTGCCTTTACCTTTTCTTCAGCAGTTGCATAATGTGCTATATCATACTGGTATCCCTGTAAGAGATTTCTTTGAACCCTGTCAACTTCTCTGAAATCCTTTATATCTATATATTTCTGTACTACTTCCGGCATACCGCCTGTTGCAACATACTGTCTGTAATAATTCATCATCTGCGAATGAATCGCCTCAGGTATCACTGTCTTTGAATGTAAATATCCACAAAGATTCTCTATCATATCTTCGGAAACTCCCATTCCCCAAAGAAATTCTTCAAAATCCATGCCATACATTCTCAGATAATCAACATAGCCGACAGGATAGGAAGACGCACGTTTATAATCAATTCCCAGAAGTGATCCTGAGGCAACCACATCATATCTGTTATCTATCGCCCAGAACTTAAGCGATGTAATTGCCTCCTGGCATTCCTGAATTTCATCCAGAAAAATTAAAGTTTTTCCGGGAACAATTTTTCTTTCTGGAAAGCGAAAACGCATAGCCATAATCATATTGTCTACTGTAAGATCTCCGGCAAAAATATCCATTGCCGAAGGCATCTGCTTAAAATTAATTTCAAGCAGTTCCTCAAAGTTTTCCTCCGCAAATCGTTCGATGATATATGTTTTCCCTGTTTGTCTGGCACCCTGAACAACCAAGCACTTTTTATCCTTTGTATCCATCCAGTTTTTAATGTAAGCCGTCGCTTTTCTTTTCAGCATAAAGCACCTCAAATCAATGAATTTTATTCCTGTTATTGTTTTTAATCAACATTTTAGAATATCAAAATGTAATTTCTGTCAACATTTCAGAAAATTATATCATTTTTTTAATGCTCAGGCAAGCTGCTAATGGGCATATATTATTGACAACCGTTACAGAATCATGAGAAATGTTCCCGCCACAATCAGTACAAGACCAAGCGCCGCCCTTTTCGTCAGCTTCTCATGAAATACCAGATAAGAAAAAGCGATGGTGACAAGGATACTCAATTTATCAATTGGCACTACCACGCTCGCAAGTCCGTCCTGCAGCGCTTTGTAATAGCAGAGCCAGGAACCGCCGGTTGCAAGTCCCGACAGACAGATAAATCCGAGTTCCTTCCTGTCAATCCTGCCAATCTCCTTCTGCTTGCCCTTCGCAAATACCATGATCCATGCCATCAAAAGTACCACCGCCGTCCGGATTGCTGTTCCGAGATTGGAATTGAGTCCCTCGATGCCGATCTTGCCGAGAATCGAAGTGAGACTTGCAAAAACGGCGGATAGGCAGGCGTACAAAAGCCAGCTCTTTTTCTCCTGCTCCGCGCTCTTTTCCGTCTCCTTCTTCTGGATCATAAGGAAGGTACCGGCGCCAATTAAGATGACACACACAATCTTAAGTGCGCTGACTTCCTCTCCCAAAAAAAGAAACGCCAGCACAATGGTCAGAATTGTACTGGACTTATCAATCGGAACCACCTTATTCACGTCACCTGCCTGCAAGGCATGAAAGTAGCACAGCCAGGATGCTCCCGTCGCAACCCCTGAGAGAATCAGAAACAGCCATGTCTTGCCGGATACAGCCGCAATGCCGTCCTGTGCCCCCACGACGAACACCATAATCCATGAAAAAACAAGAACCACGATCGTGCGGATCGCCGTCGCCACATCCGAGTCTGTATGGCGGATACCGCATTTTGCCAGAATCGACGTAAGTCCCGCAAACAGCGCAGAACCAAACGCATAGAAAATCCACATACGAATGCCTCCTTTACGATACACCTTTTCTCCCGCGTATCACAATAATGTCATTTAACTTTAAGAGTGTGTCCTTCTGCGGCAGGATGGATAAATCGTCGCGCAGAATTAAAAACACCGTCAGCTGCTGCTCATCCTGCACTTCTCCCACGGTCTTTCCCGCATATCTTCTGTCCACAAAAATCTCCGCAATCTCCTTGATGTCCGCATCCTGGATATTTGAGATGCTGCTCTTTCTCTGATACTGCTCCACGAATCCGGCGCTGATGATACCGGTCGGGATCGCTACCACGCCGACGCCGAGATACGCAATACAGATCGCCATCAGACGCCCCAGCGTCGTGATCGGATAAATATCGCCGTATCCGACCGTAAGAAGCGTTGACATGCTCCACCAGACGCCGCTGAATGCATTGCGGAACACTTCCGGCTGCGCGTCATGCTCCACACTGTACATGCACAGACTGCTCGCAAGCATCAGGATCACCACGATAAACACCGAGGAAATGATCTGATTCCGCTTCTCGTACAGTACCGTCGTGATGACATTAAATGAATCATATCTTGCATTCAAGCGGAAGAGATGAAAGATTCTTGCCACCCGGAGCATCCGAAAGATCACAAATCCGGACAAAAAGAACACCGGAACAATGGTCAGAATGTCCACCACGCCGTCAAAAGACACCATAAAGCGCAGTCTGGCGCGGCATTTGCGCATTCCCGGATATAAAAGATCCGCCGTCCAGATGCGGAGCACATACTCCACACAAAAAATAAACAGCGTGATGACCTCCACCACGAAAAAGAAACCGGACAGAAAGTCCAGTTCCTCAAACGTCTGTAAAAATGTAACCAGAATATTTGAGACAATCGTAATTGTGATAAAAATATCGAACGCACGGCTGATCCGGTTACTCTTATCTCCAATCTGGATAATGTTAAATATTTTTTCTCTCACCTTATGAATCCATCTCCCAGCGTAACTCTGATATTTTCGGTGTCCGACGGATCCTACCGGTCATGGACGGCTCCGATCAGTTCCCGGATATCCTCCACCTGATAGCGCTCCATGTAGGCGCGGATTCCGTCAACGATCTCCTCCGTCGCATGCGGATGATAGAAGTTCGCCGTACCGACCGAGACTGCGGTCGCACCGGCAAGAATCATCTCGATGGCATCCTCCGCCGTCTGGATTCCGCCCATTCCGATAATCGGAATCTTTACCGCCTGCGCACTCTGGTAGACCATGCGCACCGCGACCGGATGCACTGCCGGACCAGACATACCGCCCGTGCGGTTTGCCAGCGCAAAGCATCTTCTGTGAATATCAATCTTCATTCCTGTGATCGTATTGATCATGGAGAGTGCATCCGCACCGCCCGCTTCCGCTGCACGCGCCATCTCCGTGATGTCGGTGACATTCGGGGAAAGCTTCATGATGACCGGCTGCTTTGCATGGCGTTTCATCTCTTTTGTGACTTCTTCGACCATCTTCGGATTCTGTCCGAACGCAATACCGCCCTCCTTTACATTCGGGCAGGAAATATTGATCTCGAGCAGATCTACCGGCTGGTCGGAGAGGCGTTCCACCACATCAATGTATTCCTCCGTCGTATGTCCGCAGACATTGACGATGATCTTCGTGTCATATTTTTTGAGGAACGGAATGTCTCTGTCAATGAACAGATCAATGCCCGGATTCTGTAAACCGATCGCATTGAGCATGCCGCCGTAGACCTCCGCCACACGCGGCGTCGGATTTCCTTCCCACGGCACATTCGCAACGCCCTTGGTCACAACTGCTCCCAGCTTATTCAAATCGACGAACTCCGAATACTCCTCCCCGGAACCGAACGTGCCGGATGCCGTCATAACCGGATTCTTCAGTGCGACACCGCACAGATCAATGCCAAGATTCATCAGAAATCCACCTCCTCTGCCCGAAATACCGGTCCTTCCTTACAGACTCTCTTGTTCTTCACATTGGAATGCGCATCCTTCTCTGTGGACTTGCAGACGCAGGCAAGGCAGGCGCCGATGCCGCACGCCATGCGCTCCTCCATGGAGATCCAACATTCGATGCCTTCCTTTGTGGCATACTCCTTTAAGGCGCGGAGCATCGGAAGCGGTCCGCAGGCGTAGATCACATCCGCGGTCAGCCCGTTCTCGCGGATGGCGTCGAGCACATTGCCCTCCGTTCCCACACTGCCGTCCTCCGTTGCGATATAGACCTCTCCCTGTTTGCGGAACTCATCCAGCAGAAACAGCTCATCCCTGTATCCAAGCACAATCTGTTTCTCGCAGTTTAACTCTTTTGCGAGCTCTAACATCGGCGGAATCCCAATGCCGCCGCCGATTAAAAACGCCTTTTTCTCCTGCTTCGGAAAGCCGTTGCCGAGTGGTCCTATCACCTTAAGCTGCATACCGGTGTGCATGGAAGAAAACTCTTCGGTTCCCTTTCCCGCCACGCGGTATACCAGACGGAGCGCGCCGTCCTTTCTGTCGATCTCACAGATACTGATCGGTCTCGGGAGCAGCCTGCTGCCTTCCTTACAGTAGACCGATACAAACTGCCCTGCCTTTGCATGCGCCGCGATCTGCTCGGTGTGCAGCCACATGCTGTAAATATCGTCCGCAATCTCTTCCTGTTTGATTATGATTGCCGTCTCTTCAAATTTCTGTTGTGTTGTATGCATGATCTTTTATTTTTCCTTATCTTCATATACCACTTGTCCGTTCACAAGTGTCATTCGCACTTTACCGGTGACTTTTCTGCCGTCAAACGGGGTATTCCTGCCCTTGCTGAAAAACGTATTCTTGTCAATCACGTACGTCTCGTCCGGGTCAAAAATAACGATGTCTGCGACCTTTCCAGGCTCAATATCTCCCTTGTCGATTCCGATGATCTTCGCCGGATTGTAGCTCATCTTCTCCGCCATCTGCATCGGCGTCAGATACCCGCCGAGCACAAGCTCCGTGTACGTTAAGCATGCGGCGGTCTCAAGACCCACAATACCGAACGGCGCGGATTTCATGGAGGTATTCTTGTCCTCAAACGTGTGCGGCGCATGGTCGGTTGCGATCACATCCATCACGTCATCCCGCAGTCCCTCTTTTAACGCCTGTACATCCTCCTTCGTGCGCAGCGGCGGATTCATCTTGTAATTCGTGTCCGCATCCGCCTCAATCGCCACTTTTTTCTCCGTATCCACGGTCGGCTCGATCTTCCTGATGTCATCGGAGGTCAGTGTAAAATGATGCGGGCACACCTCTGCCGTCACATGGATTCCCTCCATCTTGGCATGCTTGACCATGCTGACAGAATCCTTCGTGGAGCAGTGGCACAAGTGCAGTCTCGCCCCGGTATCCCGGCTTAACATGATGTCCCTGGCAATGATGATGTCCTCCACGGAATTCGTGATGCCGCCAAGTCCAAGTTCTCTGGCGTTGACATCCTCATTCATGACACCGCCGTTGACAAGATTGATGTCCTCGCAGTGAGCAAGCACCGCAATGTTGTACTTCGCAGCAAGTTCCATCGCCTCTCTGTAAAGCTGTGCATTCATGACGGATTTGCCGTCCTCACTGATGGCAGGAATTCCAGCTTTCACCATGCCCTCGATGTCGGAAAGTTCCTTTCCCTGCTGTCCCTTCGTCACCGCACCGACCTGCAGCACGTTGGCAGCGCCGACGGTCTTTGCTTTGTTGTGCACATAGTTCACAACATCCGGATTATCCACGACCGGCTTGGTGTTCGGCATGGCAAGAATCGTCGTAAATCCGCCGTGCACTGCTGCCCTTGCGCCTGTCTCGATCGTCTCCTTCTGTTCAAATCCCGGATCTCTTAAATGCACATGCATGTCGATAAACCCCGGCATGACAAAGCAGCCCTTCGCATCGATCACGCGGTCGCATTTTTCCTTGATACTCTTCTCGGTTCTGGCCACAACCCCGTTCTCCACCAGCACATCCAGTGTCTCATCCGTTCCGGTGGCAGGATTGATTACGCGTCCATTTTTGATCAATATGGTCATCTTTTTTTCCTCCATTGTATGAGTTCATCTTATCATATCCGCCTACAGTTTTCCATACAATTCCAGCGGCACATACGCCTTCACATAGATCCCCTCCGGGCGGTAATCCTCCTCTAAAAGCTCTCCCTGCTTTCTGATCTGCTGCAGGATTCCGGCATCCGCATAGGCGATGGTTCGCTCAATCAGAACTTTGTTCTCGCGCAGAAGTTCCGCAAGCAGTTCTTTTAACTCGTCGAGCCCCGTTCCCTCTCTTGCCGAGACTGCCAGGGTATGATCTGCCCTCAGATCATGCAACGGCTCCCGCTCCGTCACCGCGTCCTGCTTGTTAAAAAGCGTGATGACCGTCTTTTCCCGGATATCCAGCTGATAGAGCGTGTCATAGACAATGTGCATCTGCTTCTCGTGCTGCGGGTTGGAAGCATCCACCACATGCAGAATGTAGTCCGCATATTTTGCCTCCTCGAGCGTACTCTTAAACGCCTCGATCAGATGGTGCGGCAGCTTTCTTATAAAACCGACCGTATCGGTCAGAAGAATCTCCTGTCTGCCCGGAAGTTCTAAGACGCGCGTTGTCGGGTCAAGTGTGGCAAACAGCTTGTCCTCCTCTAACACCCCGGCGTCGGTAAGCCGGTTCAACAGTGTGGACTTTCCGGCATTCGTGTAGCCGACGATCGCCGCCACAGGCATCCCGTTTCTCGTGCGCTTCGCGCGTGTGATCTCGCGGTGCTGACGCACCTCCTTTAATTCCCGGTTCAGCTGTGCGATGCGGTCTTTGATGAGACGTCTGTCCATCTCCAGCTTTTTCTCACCCGGCCCTCTCGTTCCGATTCCGCCGCCGAGTCTGGACATGGAACGCCCGAGGCCGGTCAGACGGCTGAGGCGGTATTTTAACTGCGCCAGTTCCACCTGTATTTTTCCCTCGCTCGTCGTGGCGCGTGCCGCAAAGATATCCAGGATAATCAGCGTGCGGTCTATCACCTTGGTGTCTAACATCTGCTCTAAGTTCTTAAGCTGTGCCGGTGAAAGTTCATCGTCACAGACGATGCCGGTCGCGCCCCGCTCTGCGATCATCGCCGCGATCTCCGCCACTTTTCCGGTGCCCACATAGGTGCCCGGGTGCATCAGTTCCCTCTTCTGGATCAGTGTGCCGACCACGACAGCTCCCGCTGTCCTGACAAGCTCCGCCAGCTCTGCCACAGAGTCCTCGGCATCATCCCCATCCTGCTCGCTCACGCCGACCAGAATCACCTTTTCGATCTGATCTTCCAATTCAATAATTTCTGCCATGCTGCTCCTTTTCTACTGTCCGCTGTCTCCGCTTCCGTCTGTTCCGGCATCGGCTCCGCTGTCGGTTCCATCTGCACCGTCTGTTCCGTCCGTTCCGCTATCGGTTCCGTCCGTTCCGCTGTCTGCTTCTGCTGTTCCGATATCCTCCGTCACGACCACTTCCCCCTGCACTTCTGTGCCCGCCGGCGTATCCACCCGGCTTTTAAGAAATGTGTATTCACGCAGTGCCTCCGCATCATCAGGGTACGCGGCTGTATAAGCGGTCATCACCTCATAAGCTCCCGCAAAATCTCCGGTATACTCCATGCAGATAATCTGATTCTGCAGCAGCGCGCGCCTGTTCGGAACACTCTCCATCGAAAGCCCCTGCTCGATGTAGGAAAGCGCACCGCTATAATTCAGCTTGCCCATCTCGATCTGTGCCAATGCATTCATCGCTTCCGAATCCGCGACACCCGCATCCACATAAGCCTGATAGTACGTCTGCGCGTTCGCCGTGTCCTGCTGTGCCTCATATACCTGCGCAAGCGTCAGGTTCGCCGCTGCACTGTCTGCATCGATCGCGGACGTCAATTCTTTGATTGCGTTGTCATACTGCCCCAGCAGGTAGTAAATCTCCCCTCTGTATGCAAGACTTTCCGCATCATTTCCCTTGATGGAAAACGCGTCGTTTAAATATGCTTCGCCCTCCTCTGACAGATTGTAGGCGGCAAGGTTCTTGTAAATATTGATATAAAGTTCATAATCCGAATGGTTATACTTGACCGCATCCGCAAAATCCTGCTTCGCCCCATCCGTATCCCCGGTGCCAAGCTTTAAACATCCGCGCAGATAGTAAGCGTTGGCGTTCTTCCCGTCATAATCAATCATGGCGTTGTACGTCTCAAGTGCTCCCTCAGTGTCCTGTGCGGCATACTGGGCTGCCGCCTTGTAATAGCAGATGTCGATCTCCAGATCGGTAATTTTTCCGGTGCAGCACGCAAGCGCTCCGTCAAATGCCGCCAGTGCCCCCTCATAATCCCCGCTCTGCATGCTCTCTATGCCAATCTTGCGGTAGGAAAGCTCATCCTCCGTGCGCTCATTCGCACATCCGGCAAGAAGCGCGGCTGTCACAAGCAAAAACACCGCCGCTTTTCCCCTGTATGTTCTATGGTGATTGATTTCCATTCGTCTTCTCATCTTAATTCCTCTTTTTACTATAATGAAGCCACCAAAAAGTATAAACGATATTTTCCTTCCCCGCAAGGTGATTTCCCGCTGCAACAAGCGATATCTTCCAGGTACATGACTTTTCTATCTCATGCCGTCCCGAATCACGCGCGCCGTGTTTTGATAGGCAATCTGCTCCACGGCGTCTTCGGAGAGTCCTCTCTTTCGCAGCGCATCGAAAAGCAGCGGCAGCTTCGTGCAGTCACTGATCTCAAATTCGCCTGAGATTCCGTCAAAATCCGTACCGAGTCCCACACATTCGATACCGCCCCTGTCAATCAGATGCATTGCGTGGTCGCAGATGCGTTCGATACGGCTCACTTTATCCATCTCGTCCTCATTCAGAAAAGTCGGTTCCAGATTCAGTCCCGCCACTCCGCCGCACTCTGCCAATTCGCGGATCATCGCGTCGGTAAGATTGCGCGTTGCCGGTGCCAGTGCCCGGCAGTTGGAATGTGATGCCACGAATGGCACGCCACTTCGCCTGGACGCTTCTGCGACATCCCAGAAACCGCCGTCGGATAAATGGGAGACGTCGACTAAGATTCCCAGTTCCTGCATATAACGCACTGCCTCTTTTCCAAATCCGGTCAGCCCGCGGCTCATCTCCTCCGGCTTTTTGGAATGACAGTGTCCCAGACAGTTGTCGTCATTCCATGTCAGTGTCACAAGTCTTACGCCGAGATCGTAAATTTCCCGGATTTTGTCCATTTTCCCATCAATCAGAGCACCGTTCTCGATCGTGAGAAACGCCGATATTTTCCCAGCATCCTGATTCTGCTTCAATTCCTCCGCGTTGTGCGCCGCGGCAAACCGGTCGCTGCACTGCTCCATGGTATGGCAGAAAATGGCATACATTTTCCTCATGAGTACTTCCGCCGACGGCATCTCTTCTAAGCCGAACCAGTCCGGATCATTTCTCTGCGGCAGAAACATCGCAAAAAACTGCGCACCTGCCTCTGCCTGCTGCAGGCGCAGTCCATCCACCATCGTGCGGTCAAGTTCCAGAAACGTCTCTGTTTTCTGCGCTAACGCGCTTCCCAATGTATCACAATGCATGTCAATATAACGCATCATTTTCTCCATTTCCGGGCAGAGTTCCTTCTTAGTTTTCCGGACTGCTGCCCTGTCTTTTTCTTATTATAAAGAACCCGCGGACTTTATACAATATGCCGGTCGCCGGATTTTGTACAGCATTTTCTCTGTTTCCACTGTTTTCATGCAAAAAGGAGCGCCTTGCGGCACTCCTCTCTGTGAAAGAAATATATAAATTTTGAAGCAAGCTTTTTCTTCCGGACGGTTTTCCCCGGTTTTACAGATGCCAGATGTCCTCATTGTACTGTGCGATCGTACGGTCAGAGGAGAAGAATCCGGCTTTGCTGATGTTGATGAGCATTTTCTTCGCCCACGCCATGCGGTCTTCATAATCCGCATAGATGCGCTCCTTGGTTGCCACATAGTCCTCAAAATCCGGAAGCGTCATGAACCAGTCTTTGTTCAGAAGTTCGTTGTAAAGACGCTCTAAGTTCTCTCTGCATCCGACTGCCATCATCTCGTCGCTGACGATAAAGTCCACTGCACGCTTAATGTTCGCATCATTCTCATAGTAGCTTCTGGACACATAATCCGCCTTCTCGTAGTGCTTGATGACTTCCTCGGAGGACTCACCGAAGATGTAAATGTTGTCGTCGCCGACAAACTGATGCATCTCCACATTTGCGCCGTCCATGGTTCCGATCGCTACCGCACCGTTTAACATGAATTTCATGTTGGATGTTCCGGATGCCTCCTTGGAAGCAAGGGAAATCTGCTCGTGGATATCTGCCGCCGGGATCAGCTTTTCAGCCAGCGTGACATTGTAGTTTTCTACCATCACAACCTTTAAGTACGGAGATACCTCTGGGTCGTTTGCAATCAGTTCGGACAGGCAGAGGATCAGATGAATGATATCCTTTGCAATCACGTAAGCCGGAGCTGCCTTGGCACCGAAAATCACAGTGATCGGACGGGTCGGCTTCTTTCCTGCCTTGATCTCAAAATATTTGTGGATGACATACAGCGCATTCATCTGCTGTCTCTTATACTCGTGCAGACGCTTGATCTGGATATCGTAAATGGAATTGTCATCCAGCACGATTCCCTGTGTTTTTGCAAGGTAATCTTTCAGCTCGGTCTTTCTGCTGCTCTTGACATCGAGCAGACGCTGCAGCACGGAAGCGTCATCGACAAGCGCGCCGAGCTTCTCCAGTTCCATCGCATCCTTCTTAAAGCCCGGTCCGATCAGGGATTCGATCAGATCTGCCAGCTCGTGGTTGCAGTGCAGCAGCCAGCGGCGGAAGGTAATGCCGTTTGTCTTATTGTTGAACTTCTCCGGATAGATCTTATAGAAGTTGTTGAGCTCCGTATTTTTCAAAATCTCCGTGTGCAGGTAGGCAACACCGTTGACACTGTAGCCGTAATGAATATCCATATGTGCCATATGCACGCGTTTCTCGTCATCAATGATCGCAACCGACTTGTCATCGTATTTGCGCACCACGCGGCTGTTCAGTTCGTAGATGATCGGAAGAAGCTGCGGAACTGCCTTTTCCAAAAAATGAATCGGCCATTTTTCCAGTGCCTCCGCAAGAATCGTGTGGTTAGTGTATGCGCAGGTCTTCGATACGATCTCAATCGCCTCATCCATCAGAATTCCACGCTGCATCAGAAGACGGATCAGCTCCGGAATCACCATGCTCGGGTGTGTATCATTGATCTGGATTGCCGCGTACTCATTCAACTTGTGCAGATCACCGCCTCTTGCCAGCGTCTCGTCGATGATGAGCTGTGCCGCATTGCTGACCATAAAATACTGCTGGTATACACGCAGGATGCGTCCCTTGTCATCCGAATCGTCCGGGTATAAGAACAGCGTCAGGTTCTTTGCAATATCCTCTTTGTCAAAATTGATGCCGTCCCCCACAAGGCTCTCGTCCACGGTCTCCACATCAAACAAATGAAGCTTTGTGGTGCGGTTCTCGTAACCAATCACATCGATATCATACAGTCTGGACTGTAAGGTAAAACCGCCGAACTGTACCGGGTAGGTCACGTTCGTTTTCGTCAGCCAGCTCTCCTTCTCGATCCACGGGTTCGGCTCCTCGTGCTGTAAATTGTGCTCAAATACCTGCTTGAACAGACCGTAGTGATAATTGAGACCCACGCCGTCGCCGTTTAATCCAAGTGTTGCGATCGAATCCAGGAAGCATGCTGCCAGACGGCCCAGACCGCCGTTTCCGAGAGACGGCTCCGGCTCAACCTCCTCGATCTCTGCCAGGTTCTTGCCGTTCTCCGCCAGAACCTGCTTTACTTCCTCATAAATACCGAGGTTGATCAGGTTGTTAGATAACAGCTTACCGATCAGAAACTCGGCGGAGATATAATAAAGCTTGCGCTTTCCCTCGTTGCTCTCCTTTTCCTTCGCCATGCTCTTTGTCATCTCAAGCAGCGCGTAATAAATCTCTTCGTTGGAGCACTGTGCAATGCCCTTACCGTATCTGTTGTTTACGATTTCCTGTACGTTCATGTGAATCCTCCTTGTTTTGCGAAGCAAAATATCTGCTATGCCTGCATAGCATGCGCCCTTGCAGGAGCAGAGGATTTTACTCCTTGTTTTGCATCCCCAATTGCTTTTTGTATTTCCCTGCTGTATGAGAACATTATATGCAGAAGTCCACTTTTTTTCTTGTCATATTATCCCCAAAAGTGGTACAATCCTATCATGAACATTTTAGAGTATGAAAACTATCAGGAAAAAATTCCACATGGCAACCCGCTGTTTCCTTATATCACCTACCCTTGCTCGATTCCGCTTGACTTTTCGCGCGTGCCTCTGCACTGGCACGATGAGATGGAAATCATCTATATCAAAAAAGGAACCGGAGCAATCACGGTCGATTTCAAATCCTACGTGGTAACCGAGGGAACCATCGCGCTGATTCTGCCGGGCAGGCTGCACAGCATTGAACAGTACATGCAGGAAAGCATGGAATACGAAAATATCATTTTCCATCCGGGCATCCTCATTTCCAAAAAAACGGACACCAGCAATACCGAATTTCTTGCGCCGCTGTTGTCGGGCGTCCTGTCCGTTCCGCTCTTATATCAGCCGGGATCTCCCTGCTATGCGGAGATTGCCGCCTGCATTGACGCCAACGATGAAATCAGCCGGACAAACCCGCCCGGCTATCAGTTCTTTATCAAGAGTCAGCTCTTTATGCTTTTTTACATTTTATTCAGCAAATGCCTCTTAAAAGAGCCGGCAAAGCGCGACCACAAATCGCTGGAGAAGATGAAGCTAATCTTAAAATATCTGGAGAACCATTATATGGAGCGCATTACAATTGCAGATATCTCGGCGGAGGTCGGGCTGAGCCAGTCGCATTTCATGAAGTATTTCAAGAATACGATGGGCACTTCCTTCATCGAATATCTCAATGAATACCGCCTGACCATGGCTTCCCGCCTGTTGATCTCCTCCGAATCCTCGATTCTTGCCATCGCGGAGGAAGTCGGCTACGAGAATCTGTCGTACTTTAACCGCACTTTCAAAAAAAGATTCGGCATGACTCCCCGGGATTACCGGAAACAATCCACGAAACAGCTGTAAGCCGGGTCCCAGAGCGGATTTTCCTTGTTTTAGGCCCATTTTTCCTCATTTTCCTGTCAAAATGGCACTTTTCCCATGCAAAACGGGTCCAGAGCGGATATTTTCCTCTGCCAGACCCGTTTTTTGCACAAATCCGGGTCTCAGAGTCGCTTTTTCCTTCTGTGGACCCGGATTCGTTTTTCACACGCCAATCCAGACCAGCCTGCCAGTTTGACGCGCGTTTCTTTTTCCCTATTCTATATCAAAATCTATGCTTCCCATGCCGCAGTCAAGATCGATCGTTCCGATGGCTCCCGGATTTGTGACCTTGTAGCTTCCGCTGAGATCGGCATAGCTTTCTCCGTTTACCATGAGATCCCCCATACCGCAGGACATCTTGTAATTGTAATCCTCTTCGTTGCCAAGCATCGTGATGGTGCCGTCTCCCATGCCACAATGTGCCTTCACATTTTCTGCAGTAATATCATCAAGATCAAAGGAGCCAATGCCGCAGTCCATCTTCACATCCTTGTAAGTACCTCCGCTCAGTTCCACATCACCGGCCCCCAGCTTAACCTCCATGGTTTCTTTCACTATGAAGTCCTCTCCCGTCAGTTCTCCGGCGCCCACATTCAGATTCAGTTTCCTGCAGTTCACGCTGCCCGATGCAAAATCCGCATCTGCTGCTCCGATTGCGAAATCCATCGTATTAAACGTCATTCCCTCCGGAATCTCAATCACAATTGTCGCACTGGAATTGACCGGAATCTGGTTTTGCAAATTGTACTGTATCTGAAGCGTGTTGTTCTTTTTATCTGCCGTATAGTATTTTTCTTTGCAGTTATAAGTTGTCACCACCAGATTGTCTGCATCCGTCCCCTGTTTGACGCAAATTTCCGCCGCATCAATATCCACATCGAGATTCTTTATGCCTGCCGCTTCATAAGTGTAGACTGCGCCATCCGTCCAGCCGCTGCCTGTGCCACTGTCGGACCACCGTTCATCCTCCGTGTCCTCATCCGAAGAATAATAGACTCCGTCCGGCCGGATATGCCAGTTGCCCGCATCGAATTCTCCTGCCTGCGCCATTCGTCTGACTGCTCCAAAACCGCCGCCAAGCAGAGTGGAGATGCTGCCGAGCAATAATCCCATTCCCCCGAGAACTGCCACAATGATCAGACAGATTTTTGAAAATTTTTTCATGCTACCGCACGCTCCTTTCTCTTATTAAACGGCTTTTTGCAAAGCTTCCAGATTCCTCTCAATGCCCATGGCAGAAATCCTCCAAAAATCCATACCACGAGTACCACCGCAAGAATACCGATCGCCAGCACGATGAGTCCTGCTCCCATAAGCCCGATTCCGATTGCAGGATTTCCTGCAAATGCACTTCCGATTCCTGCACCAAAGATCACCACACCGCAGATTAGGAGTGCTCCCATGACTGCCACAACCGCTATTGCAATTCCAAACAGCGCCGCCACAATCCCGAGCAATGCTGACAGTATGACCAGAATCATCACCAGCCACACCGGCGAAGTGATGACCAGAAGAACGATCGCCCAGCCTGGCATTCCATCCTTCTCCTGCGCAGAATATGCTGCATTCTGTGCCGCCCCCTGCGCTGCCGGGTTCCAGCCCGCTCCTGCCGGACTTCCCTGCGCTGCCGGATTCCAGCCCGCTCCCGTCACTGCTCCTGCCGGGCTTCCCTGCGCTGCCGGGTTCCAGCCCGCTCCCGTCACTGCTCCCGCCGGACTTCCCTGCGCCGCCCCCTGCGCACCGGATGCTCCCGCTTCCCCGGCCTGCACGCCCAGATCTTTGATAATGCTGTCCGCCACTTTCTGCGGCGATTCCAGTTCTTCTAATATCTTTGCCTCATTCGCCTCTCCGGCGTCCTCGAAGTAACTGCGGTAAAATGCAAGCGCCTCCGTTCTTTCCTCCTGTGAAATCCCTGACAGCAGTACTTCCAGCTGCCTTAAAAATTCATCTTTGTTCATCTTCAAACTCCCTCCTCGGAAAATAACTCTGATATTTTCGAAGAATAGTCATCCCATTCTCTGCGATAATCGTCCAGCTTCTTTCTTCCCTCATCCGTAATCCTGTAGTAGCGCCTGTTGCGTCCTCCACATTCTCTGTCATACACTATAAGGCATCCATCCTTCTGAAGTCTGCGCAATACCGGATAGAGCGTGGATTCCGAAACATCAATCGCCACCCTCACATCCTGTGTGATCTTATATCCATATGTGCCTTCCTCCTCCTTGGAGACGACCGCCAGAACAATCGCATCCAGCAGGGCTGCACCTGTATTGAACACCATATTACCGGCTCCTTTCCTGTTCTGTCTGATATTATTTATATGTTTATAATATTATTTTGTTATCAATACTATATATCATATAATATAGTATTGTCAATATTATTATTCAAAAAAATGATACATTTATTTTCCAAAAAAAGAATCCTGTTTGCAGGATTCTCCTATGAATCAAAAAATCGTACATGCATGTGTAACGCTTACACAACATGTACGATTTACATTTTTGATTCGCTTTATCTCCGGCTTCTGTCTGCCCTACGCTTCCCAGTCCGCGCGTTTGATAATCCCCACGCCGATCGGATACGGTCCGGTATGAACGCCAATCGTTGCGCCGATCTGGTAAATCTCAATCTCATCAATCCCCAGGCGCTCCCTCACGAGATCTTTTAACATCTCACGAAAATGACAGGCTTCCTCATAATCATAGCCATAGCCGATGGCAAAACTGTATTCGCCCGGCTTTGCGGTGCGTTCGTCCAGATAAGCCTTGAGCATCTCAATTACTTTCTGCATGGATTTTTCCCGGCTCCGCGCAATGCCGGAGGCAAAAATCTCGCCCTCCTTCAGTGTGATGAGCGGCTTAATTTTCAACGCGCTTCCCGCAATCCCCATCACTTTTCCGATTCTTCCGCCATGCTTTAAGTAATCAATGTTGCCAATCGTAAAGAAGATTCTGCCGCTCTCCCTTATGGCAAGGAGCCTCTCCACCATGCGGTCATACTCCCAACCGAGGTCGCGCAGCCGGCATGCCTCAAGTACATACAAACCCTGCAGCACCGTGTTGATCTCTGCGTCAATGACTGTGATGCGCGCCTTTGGATATTCCTCTAAAATCATATCTCTGGCAGTCGTCGCCGACTGCATGGAGCCGCTGAACTTCGTCGTGATACAGATACAGATCATCGGAACATCCTGCTTTGCGAGCGGGAGAAAAACCTGATAATAATCATCCACCGACGGCATCGACGTCTTCGGAAATACATCCGGATGATCCACCATTCTCTGATAGAACTCGCGGATATCCAGTTCCACCCCCTCTTTCAGATAAGTTTCTCCATCAAAAGATACATAGAAAGGCACCACCAGAATATCGCGCTCTCTTGTGAGCTCTCTTGAAAGGTCTAACGACCCGTCACTGATAATTTGAATCTTTTCCTGCATAAATCTCCTTCATAATCTGTTCATCAGAATAAATAAACACCGCGCTCCGTGACACGGATCTCCGGGATTACCGTAAGCGCCATAAAAGAAAGGGTAACAAACGGATCTACATTCTCTGAGATACCAAGTTCTCTCGTCTCCTTCTGCATGGCAGAGAGCTTTTCCGTGACTTCCTCATACCGTCTGTCGCTCATAAGACCCGCGATCGGCAGCGGCAGTACATCGATTACCTTGCCGCCGGACACGATCGCATAGCCGCCCTGCTGCTCCTCCACAGTCCGGATGGCAAGCAGGATGTCATCGTCATTGTCTCCCGCCACAATCATATTGTGGGAATCGTGCGCAACGGACGTCGCTACGGCACCGCCTTTTACGCCAAAGCCCTTGAGCGGTGCCACACCGATCTCTCCGGTCTTGCCGTGACGTTCCACCACACAGATCTTATTGTATACTTCATTCGGGACAAAATATCCGTTTTCTGTCGGCACTTCTTCCACCAGATGCGTCGTCACGATCTGATGCGCATTCATCTGTATCACATCGGTCTTTCCGTTGCATGCAAGCTGAATCCGCTCTCTGGAAAGCTCCCCGACATGAACCGTGTGAAGCAGTTCCTCCGGCACTGGAACCCAGTAATCTTTCTTATAGTCTTCCTCTCCCAGGATCCTGCCGTCCTTCATCACATCGGTCGGACGCACCTCCTCCAGATTATCGAGGAACACAATGTCGGCGTGATATCCGGCTCCGATGGCACCGTATCCCTTGAGCCCGTAAAACATTGCCGGCTGGTAGCTTCCCATCTTGTAGGCCTTTGCCACCGGAACCCCAAGTGCAATCGCCTTGCGGATACAGGTGCTGATATGTCCTTCCTTGCGGATTTCCTCGATATGCTTATCGTCGGTGCAGAATGCGCACTGGTCGAGCGCCACATTGGCATCTAAAAGCGTGCGGATTAACGTTTCAAGATTCTTGGCACCGCTTCCCTCACGGATATAGATGTGAAAACCGGCGCGCAGCTTGTCGAGCACTTCCTCGGAGTTCGCACACTCATGATCATTCTCCACGCCAGCCAGACGGTACGCCTGTACCGCCTTTCCTGTAATGCCCGGTGCATGTCCGTCGATGTGCTTCTTTGCAAAAAGTTCCAGCTTATCCGACATCCGGCGCTCGCCCTGGTAACACTCCACAAAACGCATGGTCTCCCCGAGTCCCAGCACTCGTGCATCATCCACATACTTCATCATATCGGACGCCAGAAACTCCCCGCATCCGTTTGTCTCCACATCGGTTGCCGGAACAGAGGACGGAATCATGAAGAAAATATGTACCAGCGCCTTGCCCGCACATTTCAGAAAATAATCCATTCCCTTCACACCGCACACATTGACAATCTCGTGCGGATCCGCAACAATGGTCGTCGTTCCCGCCTGCACCAGCACCTTGGACAATTCGCCCGGAGATACCATACTGGATTCAATATGCATATGGGCATCCAGAAATCCCGGTACCAGATATTTTCCGGTACAGTCGATCTCCCGCTCACCCTCGTAGGAACCGACTCCCACGATCGTATCGCCGCAGATTGCCACATCCGCTTCCAGAATCTCCTCCGTGAATACGTTCAATACTTTGCCGTGCTTTAATACAATGTCTGCTTTCCGGATTCCGTTCGCGCAATCCAGCCGTCTCTTTCTGTCTACCATAGATTCCTTCCTCTCCTCCGTTTACGAAAACAATCCCTTAAAGAAGTCCGCGATCGAGCTGAATACATTTGAGAAAAATGTGCCTACGCTCGAGAGCACGCTGCTGTCTCCTCCGCCGTCCTTAAAGGAATGGTACAGTGACTCCGCATAATCCACAAGGCTGTCAAGATTGATTCCCAGGGATGTAATCTTTAAGAGCAGATCCACGATCTGCTGACGCTCGGAATCTGACAGTGTCACATTATATTTGCTGCAGGCATCATCAATTGCCTGATTGATGCTCGCCTCATCTTTCAGATCATTCTGTGCAATGACCGACTTGATGTAAGCGATAAACTCTTCCACTTCCTCATCGGAAAGTCCGGCAATCGACTGTTCTAACTGCCCGGTAACCACGAGCTCATTTAAGGATGCGTCGATGATATCCGCATTGATCGTCTCACCTGTCATCTCCTGGTATGCCTTGAATACGCCGACAAGCGCCGCCGTACCGGAGATCTCCTGCGGTCCTGCAACGATGATATCCGCATCGGTAATACCCGCCGTTGTCAACGCATTTTTGTACATGCCGACTGTACAGTAATTGATATTCCTGGTTGAAATATTTAATCCGTTTCCCTTATCGCGTTTTACGATCACAACGGAAGACCATGACTTGCTTCCGATCTGTGAGGAACTGATATAGGAATCCAGATACTGATGCTCCTCTGCATTCGTTGTGTAGACCACATCATAATTGCCAAGGTTCGCCGGATCAATCCCCATCAGGGAAAGCACCGTATTCTTCTGGGCATCCGTCAGATCCGCTCCCAGCGCAAGATATGGCTTATCATCCGCCTGGATTGTCACGTTATCACTGTTTGCTCCCGTGGCAGCGTTCTCCGCTGCCGAAGCCTGTGACTGATCCTGCGCCTCTGCCGAAGTCTGATCCTGCCCTGCCTGATTCTGCGACTCTGCTGAAGTCTGATCCTGACTTGTCTGGTCTACGACAACCTCTCCCTCTACATTCGCTGATGTATCCGCCGCGGATGCCGTCACAGGCGCCGATGCAAGCATCACCGCAGCCAGAAATAAACTGGTAACTCTCATTCCATTCTTTTTCATGTGAAATCCTCCTTCCAAAACAAGTCTCTATTTTACTACGAACTTTCCTTAAAAACAACCGCCGTTTTCCCTCCAGTAGTTTTATTTATATAAATTTAAGAAACCTGTCCGGCAAGATTACAGTTCCACATGCACGTTCAGCCAAGCCGCAATATCCGCCATGACCTGATCGCGGTCTGTCTCGTTTAAAATCTCATGGCGGTCATCCTCGTACAGGCGGTAGGTAATATCCGAAACCCCCGCATCTTTGTACATCCCGTACACCTTCTTAACTCCCTCTCCCAGATCTCCGACCGGATCATCCGCACCGGATACAAAAAACAGCGGCAGATTTTTCGGGACCTTTTTTATATTCTCCATCTGATTGTCAAACAATACCGCCTCCATCAGGCCTTTGTAGCCGTTTACGGTAAACAGAAAAGTACAGCGCGGATCAGCATAGTATGCCTTGACATTCTCCACGTTCTTGGAAAGCCAGCTGTTGGCATAATCCTTTCCATATAAATCGTAGCGCTTGTACGGCTTGCTGTAGGAAAGGCTCTGCATCAGGCGGCTTCTGTAATGCCATCCACGGAATAGTGCGATCGTACGGCATAAAAACAGTCCAAACTTCATCGTGCTATCCGGCATTGCCCCGGTTCCCATGATGACGGCGCCAGCCACTCCCTCCGGGTGAATACACAGGTATTTGCGCAGCATGTAAGATCCCATGCTGTGTCCCATCATAAAATACGGCACGCCGGGGTTCTCTGTCTGGATCGTCGTGCGCAGCGTGTGCATATCCTCGACGAGCGTGTCACTCGGATCCGGCTCTGCAAAATATCCCAATTCCTCCTCGGATGCAACCGACGCACCATGTCCCAGATGATCATGTCCGACCACAAGGACCCCCTGGTCATTTAAAAATTCCGCGAACGGCTTATAGCGTTCAATATACTCCACCATGCCGTGCGTGATCTGCAAGACCGCCCGGTACTCTCCGCTCTCCGGCATCCACTTTACCGCATGAATCTTCGTCTTTCCGTCCTTTGATAAAAAACTGAACTGTTTTTCTTTTGTCATAGCATTGTTCCCTCACTTTTTATTATTTATACTCTCTGATTCCTACTCTCTGCTCTGTATCCTTTGCAGCAAAACCGGCATCATCCGGCTTCCCCTGCCGACTGCAGGATGCTCTTGCAGACATTCTCCAGTTCATCCGCGCTGCTCTTCTGCTCTGCCAGTTCCTCCTGCATGCCGGATACATATTTCAGGAATGCCTCCCTGGCGCGCACATTTTCGTCCGCCGACTGCTGCAGCACATCTGCTCTCGCGACCGCCGTATCCTGGATCAGCCCCCTCAGCCCAATCTGTCCGGTCTCATAAGCCGCCATATTCTGCGCACAGTCGCGGTAAAGCTTTCCCATGGAAATATTATTCTCCTTGAGCAGCTCGTTTAAGTGGTGTACCTGCTCCTCCAGAGACGCGATCCGTTCTTCCGCCTCCCCAAGCTGGTCTTTTAACGCCAGCGCCTCCTGCTCATAATCGTCCGCATATGCACGCACCTGCTCTGCCGCCGTCACAAACCGGGTTCCGCTCTCCCCCATTCTTCCTGCTTCGATCGCAGAATTGAGCGCCAGCACCCCCATCGTTTTCGACAGTTCCTCCATGCGCTCTGCCCTCTCACCAAGTGCCTGGCGCATCTCGCGAAGCGCCTGCGGAGCCTCCGAGATATGCTTCATCGGCGTCGTAAAGTGCTTGTTGTTCTCCACGATCTCGACGACCTTTTCATTCTGCCCCTTCACCTGCTCCATAAAAACGCTGTGGTTGGCGTCGAACGTCGCGATTCCGTTATTCATTGTGATCAACGTATTGTGAAGTTCTCCCGCCGCCTGCGCGCCGTTCTCCGACAACTCCCCGTTCTGCTGCATCTGCTGTTCGATCTCTTCGATCTCTTTTTCCATCTGTGCACGCGAGGCTGTCATGCGTGCAAACTGTTCCTCCGCGGTATCCTTCTGTCCTGCGATCTTATGGAGCAGCTCCCTCTCGCGCTTCTCCGTCTCCCTTAATGCCGCAAGTTCCTCTTCTAATAAAGCCTTTTCTCTCTTTCCACTAAACATAGCTACTCCTTCTGTCCACCCGCCACGTTCTATTTATAGTTGCGAATGATGAGCTGGACACTCTCCATTCCCTGATATACATTGATTTCCGGATAGTAAATCACCGACATCCGGATGGCATTCGCCCTGCCGCGAAGCGCAGCGTCCACCTCCGTCTGCCCGTATTTTTCGCTGTAATACTGCTTCCATGCCTCCACATCCCCAAAATAGACCGCAGAGACATGTTCTCCCGCCGCCGTCATAAGGGACAGCTTCAACACATTCTGATTCCTGCCCACCACTGACGCCCGCAGCAGCGCAAGCTCCCTGTCCGCGAACTGTGGCTTGCTGTTGCCGTTTCCAAACGGCTCTAAGCGCTCCAGCTCCCGGATCAGCCCGATCGTAGGATATGCAGCAGGCATTGCCATATCTATCTTTATCTTAGGTATAAAATCTTCTTCTGTCAATTCACAGCAGGCATTTATTTTGTCGCGGAATACCGCCACATCCTCGCACAGCGACAGCCCCGCCGCCATCGGATGTCCGCCGAATTTGGAAAAACATTCCCGGCACTTGCACATCTCGTCATACATCGAGTACGCTTCCGTGGATCTGCCGGACCCCTTCACTCCCTCCTCGCCGTCCGTCAGAACAAATACCGGCTTGTGGTAGGACTCCCGGATTCTCCCCGCAATGATCCCCGCCAGGCTTTCATGCACCCCGGGCAAATAGATCACCAGCACCTTCTCGCCCGCTGTTCCCTCGTCGACGATCTGTTTTGCCAGTTCCACGCCGTCTGCCGTCATGCTTTTGCGCTGTGCGTTCAGTTCCACGAGTTCTTTTGCAATTTTCCCTGCATCAGTCTCGTTTTTTTGCAGGAAAAGATTCAGCGCAATTTTGGCTGTCTCCAGCCGCCCGCTGGCGTTGACGCAGGGACCAAGCACAAATCCGATATGGTACGATGTGATCTGCTCCGGCGTCAGCTGATTCTGTAAAATCAAGGCGCGCATGCCAAGGTTCGCTGTCCGGTGCAGCCGCTTTAATCCCTCCCGCACCAGAATCCGGTTCTCATCCGTCAGTTCCATGACATCGCCCACTGTCGCAAACGCCACAAATTCCAGAAACGCGAATGCCTCCTCCGCGTCAATACAAAACTTCTCGTAAAGCAGCTGTATAATCTTCCACGCCACCGTCGCCCCGCAGAGCCCTTTGTACGGATAGGAACACTCCTGCTGCTTCGGATTCACAATGGCATCCGCCGCGCTCCGCAGATACCGCCGCACTCCCTGCTCCTCCACATAGGGAATCTCATGGTGATCCGTCACCAGAACCGTCATCCCCAGCTCTTTCGCATGCGCAATCTCATTGATGGCTGCAATGCCGTTGTCGCAGGTGATGATCGTGTCCATCCCCTCCTCATACGCCGCATCGATCAGATGCTCGTTGATGCCGTAGCCGTCACGCATGCGGTCGGGAATCGCGCAGGACACACTGCCGCCGCATCGTGTGATCCCCTGATACAGAATATAGGTAGACATCACGCCGTCGATGTCGTAATCTCCAATGATCCGGATCGGTCTTCCCTGCCTTATCTTTTCTGACAGGATACAAACCAGCTTCTCTGACTCATAAAGCAGATGCGGATCATACAGATCCCTGCATGTGCCGTTCAGATATTTATCAATCGCCGCATCACCGATCACCCCGCGGTTGCGGATCAGCCGCGCTGTCACGGGACTGATGCCAAACCGTTCTGCAATCGCCTGAAAATCGGCGCCTTTTTTTATTTCATACCACTTTTCCATCTTCACTTATGCCTGTTCCATCGTATTCTGCCCGTCGCCTTCGTATTCCACGGAGAGAAGCGCCAGCCCCAGCGCCGGTGCCGTGTAGCCCGCCGCCTGTCTGTCCCTCCTGGCAAGCACGTCCGTCATACTCCCCGGCTCTCTTCTGCCGTCTCCCACCTCAATCAGTGTCCCCGTCAGAATCCGCACCATATTCTGTAAAAAACCGTTCCCCGTGAAAAAAAGATCTATCTCCGATTCGTGTTCCTCCACACGAATTTCATAAAGCGTCCGCACTGTGGACTTTTTCATTCTTGTATTGCCGCAGAACGACTTAAAATCATGCTCCCCCAGAAGAAGTCCCGCCGCCTCCCGCATCCTTTCCACATCAAGCGGAATCCTGTAATCATACACATACCTGCGCGCAAAGACGTCCGGAACCTCTCCCGTATGAATCCGGTAGCGGTAGGTTTTGCACACTGCCTGATAGCGGCTGTGAAACCGCTCGTCCACCTCTGTCAGGCTGCTTACGGCAATATCCTCCGGAAGGTAACGGTTCAATCCATCCAGCAGCTCCCCCGTATTGCGCGGCTGCTTAAGATGAAAATTGGCAACCTGCCCGATGGCATGTACTCCCGCATCGGTTCTCCCGGAACCTATGACATCCACCTGCTGTCCCGTCATCCGTGTCAGAACAGTCTCAAGCTTGCCCTGGATCGTCGCGTCCGTCGCATGCTGGCTCTGCCATCCGCTGTAGCGCGTGCCGTCATACTGTATTGTCATCCTGTAATTCGCCATAAAATTCTCCAAAAAAGTCCCCAGTTTGTAACTTATTCTATCACAAACCGGGGAAAAAACCAACCTCTAAACCAGCTCCGCAATGCGCGTAACCGCGACATAAATCTCGGAAATACGGTACCAGGTTCGAAAGTCGATCACTCCCGTGACCGGAAGTCCGAAGATACTCTGGAAACGCTCCACCGCCTCCCTGGTTGCCGGCCCGTAGATTCCGTCCGGCGTAATCGTCGGAATGGCCGGGTAGGAACGCGAGATGCGCGCCAGCTGTTCCTGAATCTGCCGAACCTTTTCTCCCGTCGATCCGACCGACAGATCGACTCTCGGCCAGGACGCCGGGATGCCCGAGACCTCCTCCGCCGTGTTGATAAACATGTTATTGCCGTAATAGTAGCGCAGAATCTCAATCGTCTCATAATTCTGATCGCCGAGATACTTGCTTCCCCACTGGCTCAGCCAGTTGCTGCAGGTCACGCGCTGCCCGTCGCAATACTGCGTTAAGATCGGCTGTCTGACATTCGGTCTGGAGAGATAGTTCTGGAACATCTCATCCACCACATCCGAGATGCTCTGGTAAATGTTGCGCCCATACATGAATTTCTGGTCATATGCCGTGGAGGACGTGATCGTAAAGCTGTAGCCTTTGTTGCGGTACCACTCCGTGTATACACGATTGAGCGTAAACGACATGATAGCAAGAACATTCGCCCGGATCGTCGCGTCCGGCCAGGTCGAGTAGATCTCGCTGGAGGCAACGTTTTTGATGTAATCCCGATAACGGACATAGTAGTCTCTGGCTGTCGGATCACTCGGAGCGCCGTCATGTACAATCACATATTCCGGGATCACCACACGGCTTAAAACGATCTCTCCGGTTTCCGTGACGGGTTTGATCTCGGCTTCCGCGATCTTGGGCGGATATTCCGCAAAAAGGGTATGTGCAGGAATGACAATGTTATCGGTCATGCTTTCGGTGGCTTTCTCGGCGTCCATCCGGATTTCCTGCAGCGACAGCTGACCCGAAAAGACCTCAATGCCGGAGATATTGATCGGACGATATCCTTTTGCAGTGACCTGAATGGTATACTCCGCGTAAGGCTGCACCTCGCTCGGCTGCATTGACAGTTCAAGCGGAGGCGTATCAAGCGTAAGTGTTTCGGACATCCCGGAAGCATCCGTGTTCACCTCCTCGACCGTGCTGTCTGGATCTCCGGAATAGGAGATCGATATTTTTGCATCGTCGATCGGCGTGCTGGTTCCCCGCTCGATGACCTGCATCCTGAGATCCCCGCGATCCACATTCTCGTTCTGTGCGTATCTGATATCTGGCATAAAAACCTCATCGATTCTTTTCGTATTATCATATGCCGGTGCCAGATGAAATGTGCGCATCCGCCCTGCCGAATCCTGCCGCAAAAAAACGGATTGTCACTTTGAGCAGCCAACCCCTTTTGCACGACGAGGAATAGAATGGGAAGATCATGCCTATCGATTTCTGAGGGAATGCATCTGGAAATTCGGTTCAAAAAATGTGGCATTTCTAACCAGCCGAATGTTTGCATCTTCGATGATCCGTGTTTTTCCAAGTTTGGAGCACTCCGCGGGTCATGTCCGCATCCCGGAAGACAATTTGTAGGACTTTTGTGTGTGTCCCTTATTGGCACCTCTGAACAAAACATAACCGCGCGAAGCCGCTGTCTGAGGCGGCATCTGCCCTATTTTCAATAGCAGATGCCGGCGAGTTCGGTTCGCGCGGTTTTATATTGTCTGTGAAGAGGTGCCATTAGGGACACCAGAAAGTCCGCCCATTGTCTCCGGTGTGTCGGACATGCACCCGTCGGATTGTCCAAACGTGGAAGAGACACGGAATCCGATGCAAACATTCCACTGGAAGAAATACTCACATTTTTCTCCAACGAATATTCCATCTGCATTTCCACATGAAATCCTCAAGTGTGTTTCTTATAATATTACTTATCACCCAAAAGAGATCTATGCTTATTGCGACAGTCCCTCTTTTTAATGGCCCGGATTCCTGATCCAATCCGTTATCTATAGCACGATATAACGCTCCAGTCCTTTGACCGAGCGCAGATACAAATCTACACAGGACTGGTTTGGTCCGATATGATAATCTGCTTTTTTGCACAACTCCACGATCGCGAGCAGCTTGATAAGATTCTTCCTGCGGAACTCCCAGTCCTGCCTGTTGAACGCTTCATTGTAATATCCGCGCTCTTCCTCCCCTGTCAACGTATATAACTCCCACTCCGGGCGCAGTTCCCGGATCTTCGTCACATTCGTGTAATCGTCCGTAAAGATAAAAAGCGGCTGACCGGACAGTCCCAGTGCCTCCACTTTTTCCACATAGCTTGCCGCATCCTTTAACTCCTTATACTCCAGGCATTTGTCGCCGCCGCGGATCTGCATGGAGACAAAATGTTCCGGCATATGGAGCTTTGAGATCAGTGCATCCATCTCCTTGCGCACATCCGGTTTCGGACAGATCGCGATCTCCCCGAATTTTGAAAACTGAGAGGTGGCTGTTCCCTTCATCCCAAACAGCGGAAAATCCACCGGATGATACTTAAAATCATTATTGATGCACATGCACCAGATATCCTGTGTCAGATAGTCGGCACCCGTACGCCGTTTTAAGATTTTGGGCAAAAAGTATCCTTTATACCACAGGCGGTGGTGGCGCATCGTGCTCTTATAGTCTGTCGGGCGATAATTTGCGATATGATTCAGCTTATCGTGATTGATCGGGCAGAACGGCTCAAACAGTTCCTCCCATCCCATTCCTCCCGCTTTTGAGAAATTGGCATCATCGGCATAGATCTCAAAGCGGATATGATTTTCAAAGCAGAAAAGCATGTGCTCCATCATGCTGTCCAGCTCGGAAAAAAGACCTGCCCCAAATCCCACATGGAAGATCAGGCGTTTTTCGTAGGACTCATTAATCTTTCTATACTCTTTTTTTTTTAGCTCCGGGTCAGCCGGTTCCTGCTCCTGTCCGTACAATGTACGGATTCTCTCCCGGTTGATTGCCTCTATATCCGCTGCAAGTTCTTCCTCATTGCGGCGTGCGAGCATAAGCTCCGGCGCCTTTACCGGATGGCGCACCACCATGGCAAGTGCCACAAAAAAGTTCTGAATTTTAATCAGCGTATTCTTCATATCCGTCTCATCCTCATTTTCTAATATCGCATAAATGCATACCCGTCAGAAGCATTCATTCCTGCATTGTCTACCATTTCCTGTAATTCATTGTCGTATACCATAATATTGATCCCATTTTCCGCCGCATCACAGTTGATCCCCTCGATCGATACCTCCCGATACAGGTAAGTATCATCCAGCATGGCGCTATACCGTTCTTCCGTGAGCACCGTCACACTCTTTCTTCCCAGATCCTGATAATAGACCTTATCTTCTGTGGTGTCTGCCGGAACGGTCATCTGAAGTTCTCCATCTTTCCATACCCACACAGTATCGGTGTCAGGATCCATTCCATACTTTTTCAGCATGGACTTTATAAACGGCCATTTCTGACTACGATAGTCCCCTTTCGTCATCACACAGATCGTATAACGATCCGTGTTTGCAAAAAGCTTTTTAAAATAGGCGTTCGCATCGGTCGTCTTTTTCAAATCCACATTCTGGGCATGTTTTTCATAGTAACGGCTGTTTGCCTCCCAGGAATCATACCGCTTATCCCCCCTGCGGTCACTGACCTTAAAATGTTTTGCAATATAATTACCCAGATAGCTTGTATATTTCTCACTTCCGTAATAATTCAAGTGACTGCTCTCCGCAAAATCCTTCTGCGGATCCAGACCGATCTGTTCAAACTGTCTGTTGAAATCCACAAAATCCACCTGATGCTCTGCCGCAATCTCTGCCACCTGATTATATAACATCTCATCCTCCTCGCCAACCTCCATATAGGGAGCGGCTACGAGAAGAAGCGGGATATCCTGCTCTTTTGCCAGGTCTATAATCTCTTTCAGGTACTTTTCATTCTTTTTCTCCATCTTACCGGTTTCCGTCACCCATGTCACATCCGGGAGTCCCTCAAACACAGTCGTACTGATGGAATTAATGTTAAATCCCTTGTAATTTCTACCATTTGCATCTCCATGGTATGGCAGAAAATCATCTTCTTTTAATTCCTGGTACCTCGCATGGTACACCGGATACCGCAGCAGATAATCGAGCTGTTCCTCCTCAGGCGCAAGGCTGACCTGCAGATTTTCCACATAATCATCGGAATGGCGCAGGCCAAACATGTTCATCGTCATCCGCTCTGTACCCTGGTACTCATCCTCCTCCATGACCCGGTAGACATCCACCACAACAAGCTGTGGTGTCTGGTATTTTAACGCCTCCTTCATGTAATAATAAGTATTCCACAACGTCTGGTTCGATCCGGCAAGATCATATGCCGCCATCCCGTACTCATCCCACAAAATAGCCGGATTAATATTCGTATAGGTATGACTGCTCCCGAGGCACAAGACGTCAACGGTATTCTCCTCCTGCTGATAGAACATCTCCGCCGGATAACAGCCATCTGTCGATTTAAAATGTAGCAGGCGGTAAGCCCCATAAAGCATCCCGGCTGCAAGACCGGCAAACAGCAGACAGGCTGCCATACGTTTTATCATTTCTTTCATTGTTTTCCTCATGCTCTTCTTTAGAACTGAAAATATATAAACTGTGCCGCATCATAATCCGGACCGTATTTTCCATACACGACCACAAGAAGAATGAGCAACAGGCACACCAGCCACCGGAACCATATATTCTGTTCCTGCAAAAACACATCCACGCGTCTGCCCAGCCGATAACGTACCAGGTCAACCAACAACAGAATGAACAGTGCAAAAAACAACACATTTGCTTCAAACTGCTCCAGTCCCATTGTATATAACGTCCCGTTAAAAAGCGCCCACGGGTTCACTCTTGTTGCAATCCGGCTTATATATACACACGCCTGTCCCAGATTGTCTGCCCTGAAAAAAATCCATGCAAATGTGGTCAGCACAAATGTAAACGCAATCTGTGTCAGTTTAAAACTGATACAATCTGTTCGGACATCAAAGATCTCCACGATCTTCTTTCTTACCGGGTGAAGCAGATCCCCGATGATCTGATAGAGTCCGTGCAGTCCACCCCAGATCACATACGTCCATGCTGCGCCGTGCCAGAGTCCGCTTGCGAGGAAGGTAAGCATCAGGTTGCAGTATTTTCTCACTTTTTCCTTCCGGTTTCCGCCAAGAGGAATATAGAGATAATCCCGGAACCAGGTGCTCAGCGAAATATGCCATCTTCTCCAGAAATCTTTGATCGATGTCGCAAAATACGGCGTATTAAAATTCTCCATCAACGTGAAGCCCATCACCTGTGCAGCCCCGATCGCAATCAGGGAGTAACTTCCAAAGTCACAATAAATCTGAATTGCAAACGCCACCGCCCCGGTAACCAGTTCCGCACTCCCCAGGCTGTAATAATGGTCAAATGCATAGTCCGCCACAATGGCGATCCGGTCTGCCAGCACCATTTTTAAGAAAAATCCATACAACATGAGTATAAGTCCGTTGACAATCCGATGATATTCAAATGTCTTTTTATAAGGCACTTCCCGGATCTGTTTCAGCAGATTTCCCGACCGCTCGATCGGTCCTGCAACCAGCTGTGGGAAAAATGATACAAACAGCGCATAGCGAAGCGGATTTTTTTCTGCCGCAATCTCTTTCCGGTAGACATCCACCAGATATCCGAGCGCCTGAAAGGTATAGAAGGAAATTCCCACCGGGAGCAGAACTTTCAGGCTGCTGGTCAACGTTTTTTTCTGAAAATGCTCCAGCACCACATTCAGGTTTGTAAGGAAAAAGTCAAAATATTTGTAAAAAAACAAAATGCCGAGATTGGAAAGAAAACCAACCGCGACGACCAGCTTTCCTGCCACGCTCCATCTTTTTTCCTCATGTGTACCGGTCCACTCTACAAGAAGTCCACACACATAGGTAATCAGCGTTGAGGCTCCGATCAGCATCGCATACGACGCATTCCATGACATGTAAAAATAATAGCTTGCCACCAAAAGCCAGAGATAGCGAACTTTCTTTGGAATGATCCAGTAAATCAGCACTACTGCCGGAAAAAATACGAGAAAGTCAATTGAATTAAACTGCATCGATCTCCCCTTTCTGACATGCGCCGCCATCCAGTACAATCCAGTCAGGCAATGCCATCTGCTCTACCCCGTGAAACTTCGGAACAATGACAATCCTTCCCGGCAGCGTGTTCAGATACGCTGCCCATGTAGAATAGGTACTGTTGGAAATGATCTGATTCTGGCATGCAGACATCAGAAAGAATTCATCAATATCCGACAGTGCTTCCCCAAACTCCGCAATATAGCGCATTCTGGCTTCTCCGTCATCCAGACATTCTTTCGCCTTCGGAAGATCATTCGTAAACACAATAAACGTCACATCCGGTTTTTCCTTCTGCATCCGTGCAATCGCCTGCTGAAAATACGCACGGTTCGGGCCACCAAGATCCCCTCCACGCACATGTAGTGCACAAGTCGGCGTCTGTGTGAATTGCTGCATGAGTTCTCTTACCGCATCCGTCTGCTCATATGCCGGTGTAAACATTTCGCGCAGATCATCCAGATATTCTTCAAAATACCCGAGGCACTGCCAATAGCCATGAAGATACCTGCCCCGCCGGGCTGGTACAAACACCCGCGCATCCACAGCATACATATCCCGTTCCCGGATCACATGATACCGGATATCGCGCCGCAGGCGCTTGTAGAGCTTCTGCCAGAATGTGCGGTTCGGAAAGGATTCTTTTTCATCATACACCACGCGGAAATGATCCAGCTCATAATCACGCAAGGTCGAATTATCACACTCCGATATATCCAGCCTGAGCTTTTCCCCGCTCCGTTTTGCCGCAGCATAGCCACAGGCATAGTTGTACATCTGGTTGCCCATGCCATCGCCGATCTTAACCGTTACCAAATCATGATCCTCCCTGTTTCTCCTGTGTTTCCACGCTTGCATTCTTCCTGTAAATTCCCACAACATCCGCCACCGGCAGATTCTTCTATCTGCCAAGAATAATGTCACAGATACGATCCACCTGGTCAATCCGAAGATCTGCATACAACGGAAGGGTCAGTACCTTTTTCGACAGATCCAGCGCTACCGGTGTATCTCCCATATCAAACATGCCCTTATAGCATTCAAACGTGTTCGTCAGCGGATAAAAATATTTTCTTGCGTAGATCTCGTTGACCTTTAACAGCTCATAGATCTCGTCCCGACTCTTTCCAAATTCCTCCGGTTCAAAGATTACCGGATAATATGCATAGTTAGGCTTCACGTCCTTTTGCGGTGCAGAAATCTTTAATCCATTTACACCGGACAGTCTCTCATTGTAATGCTCTACAACTGCCTTTCTCTTTGCAAGTTCTCTGTCAATATGGCGCAGATTGCATAATCCCATTGCCGCCTGGAACTCGTTCATCTTGGCATTCGCACCGACATCCTTGATAAGTTCCTCATCCCAGATGCCGAAATTCTTAATGCCGAACAGCTTTTCCCGCAGACCATTCTCACTGCTGTTAAAGCAGACAGCACCACCCTCGATTGTATTGAACACCTTGGTCGCGTGGAAGCTGAAAATGGAGGCATTTCCAAAGGTTGCCACTCCTCGTCCCTTATATTCCTCGCCAAAAGTATGTGCCGCATCATAGATGACTTTCAGATTATGTTTTTTCGCGATCGCCTCGATTGCCTCGACATCGCAGAGATGCCCGTATACATGTACCGGAATGATGGCACTGGTTTTCTCTGTGATGAGCGCCTCGATCTTATTTACGTCAATCGTGTAGTCCTCCGGATTCACATCACAGAACACAGGGGTCAGTCCATTGCGGACGATCGCGTGCGTGGTCGATGCAAACGTGAACGGTGTTGTGATAACTTCTCCGGTAAGTCCCATTGCCTGGATCAGAAGTTCCAGTGCCATGTGCCCGTTGGAAAACAGCAGAATATTTCTCACTTTCAGATATTCTGCCAGTTCCTCCTCCAATCTGTTATGCTTCTCCCCCATATTTGTCAGCCAATGGCTTTCAAAAATACTCTTTATCTCATCCACATACTCATCCAGTTCAGGCATGGATGAACGTGTCACCAAAATCTTCTCCATATCTACTCCATTCTACCGGATTTTCTCCGGTTTTCTTTCATCTGTGAAACACAATCATCATACTCCAAACACCGTTGTTTTGTCAACGAAGTCCACTTTTTCCCTTGACATTGCACACGCAGGATTTATAATAAAAATTATTGCGTATTGACCACTTTCTATAAGGAGATTTCATGAAACAGAGGGTTCTCTATTTATACTACTATTTGAAGCACATTCATCATAAACTCCGCGCCAGACGCACCGGAAGTTACAACGTTCTCGGATCTTTTCTGGGAATTCCGGCTCCGACAGACGAAGAAGCCAATGAGCTGATCAAGGACTTTATCAAAAGCGGCAAGCCATTTGCAATCTGTCGCCTTGGCAGCGCTGAGTTTTCAGAGTTGCAGCTCTACGACGAGCATGTCCTCTTCCACACGAACCGTCTTGGTAAGAGTAATATGTTTGAAACGTTTCACCACAGCACAGAGGAAGTCGGCCGCTGGTCGTCTCTGATCAAGCGTGATAATCAGGATATCGATGTGATGGCTTACTTTGACGATCATCCTGCCGAAGAATACATTGTACGCACCAGCTGTCCAAAAGATATGAAGCTGATCCGTCTCGGTCAGTTGGAACCACTGGCTTACAAAGAGCCATGGACACTGGCTCTTGCTGGGAAAAAGGTTCTTCTCGTCAACCCATTCGTAGATACCATGTTGGAGCAGTACCCCCACATGGATCAGATCTTCCCGGACCGTATGGTTCTTCCACCTGACATCACATTCCGCACATTCAAAGCCGTGTGGTTCACCGGACGCGGAGACGATTTTGACACATGGTTTGATGCTTTAAATTATATGTATGAGGAGATCATGAAGATCGATTTTGATATTGCCCTGCTCAGCTGCAGTGCTTTCGGCTATAATCTGGCTCCGATGTTAAAACGCGCCGGCAAACAGGCCATTCAGATGGGGGGATCCATGCAGCTGCTCTTCGGGATCTGGGGATCGCGTTGGGATGACTACCCACCCTACCTCCCTCTCAAAAATGAATATTGGGTTCGTCCACCAAAAGCAGAAGCTCCTAAGGACAAAAAAGGACTGGAAGAGCTGGACAATGCCTGCTACTGGTAACAGATAAGAAATCAATGGCAAAGATCAAAAAAAGACACGCCCAAATGGACGTGTCTTTTTCTGTCACCTATGTTTTATTCAATTACCAGACTCTTCCAGTCATCCACCGGAACAAGCGCTATATACGTCTTACCGGTATTTAACTTGATCTCATTGCCATCTGCATCATAATAGCGTGTCGGAGAAGTCATGCTCGTCTTCTTCCAGGTAACCGGAATCGCCTCGCCATTCGTCACATAATATCCACCACCGGATGTAATCACATCAAAAATCATATAACCATGTTCGTCATACTGTGTAAATCCTGCACTCTGAATCAGCAGATTCTTAAAGCAGAGCTGTGCATTGTCATTGCCCGGATCCACATGTGCTTTGCCATACTCGGAATAATAATACAACTGATCATCTGCATCGTACTCCAGATAGGATCCATTATGCGGGAATGGCAGATCCACTGTCTCTGCTGTGATCGCGTCTGCTGCATCCGAAAGATCCACCGGGTTGTCCTCATTTGCAAACTGATAGTGCTCACCCTCATAATAAGATGTATACTCTTTGGACACATCCGAATTACTGAAGTTCTTGTCCATATCACCGGAAACGATATACTCCGTATATTCTCTTGACTTTCCGTTGTTCACACGGGAAAATGTCCCACTGAAATGGTCGGAACACGGCTCTGCCAGATATTCATCAATATAGAATGGTCCTCCATCATGACAAATGATCGCATTCCATTCTGCTGCCAGAATAATATTCGTCGGGCGGACGCTTCGGATGCTTCCGATCTGATCCACGCTCTCGTAATCTTTAAACAGTGCCATAAATCTGGTAATACGACCATTCATTGTACTGTTCATCATCTCATATACGACATCTGCGTGCGATAATCCATAATGCGGTAACGCAATAGACTCATTATCCACCATGACCGCAATCGGACGCTGATCCTTCAAGGAATCATCGATCAGTTCATTCGTAAGTTCGCTCCGGTATTTGCCTTCCGGAAGCACTTCTTCCTCAGACTCAGTCTCTGCCTGTTCGGTCGTCTCTGCAATAACCTGCTCAGTCGATGTGTCCGCGCTGCTCTCCTGAGCATCCTTTCCACCACATGCCATAAGGTTGATAGAAACCGCAAACAATGTCAATAAGGTGACTGCTCTTTTCTTCACAATGTATACCTCTCAATATCCTATTAATTAAGGGCTTTTCTAATTTCAAACTGCGCCCTTATTTTTATCATACCATACTTCACCCGCGTATAAAAGTGTTTTTTGTGCACATTTCCTAAAACAGGCTATTTTATCCGTTTCACTTCGTCCATATTGCTCTCTGCGACAATATAATGCGGACGTTTTTTTACTTCGAGGTATGTTTTGGCAATGTATTGCCCCATAATTCCCATACAAAAAAGCTGTACACCGCCAATAAATGTAATGATACACGCTGTGGATGCCCATCCGGTCACGGGATCTCCAAAGACAAGCTTTCGTATAATAATAAAAATCACCGCCACAAAGGACAACACTGTCATGAACATTCCAAACCAGGATGCAAATGCCAATGGTGCCTGTGAAAAATTGATAATCCCATCAATCGCATACTTAAACAGCTTCCAGAAATTCCATTTCGTCTCGCCTGCCACCCGGTTCACATTCTCATACGGCAGCCAGCATGTCCGAAATCCGATCCAGCCAAAAATCCCCTTGGAAAAACGGTTATACTCTCCCATCTCAACGATCGCATCTACCATCTCACGCCGCATCAGCCGAAAATCCCGTGCCCCATCCACGATATCCGCATCTGACACGCGGTTGATCATCCGGTAAAACAACCGGGCAAACCAGCTCCGAATCGGCGGCTCTCCTTTTCTGGTCACACGGCAGGTTGCTACACTGTCATATTCACCTGTCAGAAGCTTGTCTAACATCTCCGGAAGAAGCGCCGGCGGATCCTGCATATCAGCATCCATCACTGCAACGTAGTCTCCGGTGACATTGCAAAATCCTGCATACATTGCCGCTTCCTTTCCGAAATTTCTGGAAAAGGAAAGGTACTGCACACAGCCATCCTGCCCTGCCAGCTCCTTTAAGACAGCCAATGTCCGGTCTCTCGATCCGTCATTGATAAACACAAACTCATGCTCGCATGGCATGGTTTCCAACACGTTCTTCGTCTCCCGATAAAAAATCGGCAATGCTTCCTCCTCATTATAGCAGGGGACTATCAGTGAAATCTTCATAGCATCTCCTTCTGTCGTAATACTTTTTATATTCTACAACATTCCGCTCCAAAATGCCACTTCTATTCACACCGCTTTCTGATATCATGAGGGTTTCCTCAAAAGCATATGCTTATAAGACGTAATCAGCTCCCAGTGCCACATAACAGGTCTTCAACCCTTTATGCTTCTTCTCCACATAATCCTGCCCGATCAGAAACCTTATGAAATCCTTCACATCCTGCTTTTCACACTTCACAGAAAATTCCTGCTCCAATGCCTCCCTGATCTCAGTCTCATTCATTGCATGATTACGATCCCACAAAATATTAAGGATCTGATTTGCAGTCTCCGGAAGTGTGTCTACCATTACGCATTCTATCATTTTATCTCTTCCTTTCATATGTGTGAAATTAGTTTATTTTACTCCCTTCGACAGGAAAAGACCATTCGATATGACGTAAATTTAAACTTACGTCATATCGAATGGTCTTTTGTCAAAACCTCTCCTAATATAGCAAAAAAAGCAACAGAAAAGGAGATTTGTTTATGAAAAAAGCATTTATTATCACCACACTTGCACTCATCTTGTCCGCAGCCGCAGTACCAGGTATCGTCAATTCTTTTGGGGTATCATCCGGCGTGACTTCATGCTTTATTTTTGGCGAAATGACAGAGGGGTACTAACTCATAATTCGATACCATAGTTATTTTTGCACCAGTCAGCCGCCTGACGAGCTTTTTCATCTTTTTTCATTATTTCAAACAAGACGACTGACTGTGCAAAATATTTCTTTGCTTCTTTATTCCTGTCAAGTTCTGCCAATGCACATGCTTTGTTATACAATAACAATGGCAACATAATAAGATTTCCATATTGGATGCAAAATCCCACTCCTTCATCCGCAACCTGCTCAACTTTATCAAACTCTCGCGTCTGTGCCAACCAAAGACTAAGATTATATACAATGACTGGATATTTCGCTGTCTTCTGCTTACTATCCATCATCCTCTCTTCCATATATTCTTTCAACCAATACCCCAATTTTAATGCAATATCAAGATGTTGTTCTCTTGCATGTTTAAATGCGATAGAATTAATAATAACAATTTCATCAAATGTCAATAAGTTCTCACGCAAAGGTGTTTTTCCATCAAACTGCGGCAGCGTAACATGAATCGCTTTCATTAATAATTCATACACCTCATCGGATGCGCCGTTTTTCTTTCTCAATAATTCTGCCTTTGCAAAGTATAAATATTGTCTTTCCAGGTGTGATGTTTTCTTTGTCAGACCTTCTACTTTCTGAATCTGCTTTTCCAATTCCTCAAAATTCCCATCCGCAATGTTTCTTACCATTTCCTGGACACACTCATAGAGTTCCATCTCCTCTTTGCTCACGAAGATATTAAACACACTGTTCTCCATACCCAGGCGTTCCATTAACTTATCCAGTATATATCTGCCAGGTGTCTGCGCTCCATTTTCAATGCGCGACAGTGTTGCAGATGTACAAATTCCAAAACTTACATCCTCCTGCGTGTAGCCCTTACGAAGCCTGATCTCTCTGATATAATCAACAATCACATATGTTGCCATAGCTTTTTCCACCCATCATTTGTTCTATCATTGCAGATTTTTGTGTATCCGTTTTCATTCTATTATAGTAGTTTTGTTTTGCACAAATACCACATGGCATTCCAAATTTCCTGCCTTGCAACAATTATGTTAACATATTTCCCTTTCCTTTTCCACTTTCTATTGCAGATTACTAGACAGGCACGTCCCGAAATTATTTTTGTAGATTTTATCGGTTGAAACTACCGATCAAGAATGAGACAGATCTGTCTCTACATTTTAGACTGGAACTCTTCAATAGAATCCGCGCGTGCTGCAAGCTTAAGCCACGCCGCCAGAGTATCTTCCCGCTTTTCAGCTGCAATACACTCCCTTAATTCTTCCGGAACGCTTCCGAGTTCAGCTAATAACGCCACTATGTTCTGCGCTATTTTTGAAGCTGCGAGTGACTCTGCCATTGGCTTTGCCAGCGTTTCTGCCATCTCTTTTGCTCTCCGCTCCGCTTCCGAATGGATATATTCCTCCATCGTCATATAGCCCGCCTCCAATTTTCGATCACGTTTTAAATATTCCACCCTCCGGTGGATCAGTTGAATCTTTTCATCGTTATGCATATTGGCAACTTCTTCGGTGCTTTGTTTCAAATATTCAAACAGGTGCAGCAACTGGGCAGATCCCTGCCAAAATCATTCTGCATCTCAACGTCATAGCTGATCTCCTCAGCATCCAGCGCATACACATCAAAGCGCACCGATTTGAAATCGCTGTCGAGGAAGAGCGTATGCTCTGCGTGCGATCTGACCGCAGTGATCTTACGGTTCAAAGCGATCTCCAGCACATTCCGACAGATTCCCTCATCCTGCAACGCCGCTGCAAACAAATATGCATTTGTCAAATTCAATGTCTGAAAACATTCTCCCATACACGGGTACCTCCTCATTGGGAAGTGCCTGTCTATGGGAGTATTATAAATCTCTTTTTCGTCAAATGTCTATTTGGTAAAATTATGAATTATTAAAACACACAGATCAGATTTCTTTTGACACTTTACTAATCAATACAATATTTTTGGTAAATAATACCTACTCCTCACAATAAATAGTATTTTCAAACTCATCGTCTCCTGCAAATTCTTTTTTCATAATATCATAATAAGGACTGTTAAAATCCATTCGTATGATGGATTGTTTTCCTATTCTGCATAGCATTTGATAGAAAACTTTCATAGCCTTATAAATGTAGGAATCATTAGGTGAATAAACCTCGCTCAGCATATCTCTCATTTCATTCAACTCCTTATTACTAAGTTTTACATGAAACTTTTCTACATATCTAACCTTTTCCAGCACATAAGAATCAACAGAAAACAGTTTTGCTTTTTGAATATAATACTCCTTACTTTTGATCAGATCTAGCATCAACTTTTCGCCTTTTTCAAACAATTCCTTTGCTGTCTGGCTGTCGGATTGTACATTAGCATATTTAAGATAATTCCTTGCAATTGCATGCTGTATCTTAAAAGATTTCGGTTGTATCTTTTGGGATTTTTTCAAATGGCTCAGTGCTTTTGCATAATTATTCTCTCCCTGTTCATATAAGCCCAGTTGAAGCCAATAATAGCTGACCTTTGTATATTCCTGCTTAATCCCATAAAACAAAGTACCCAATTCCGATTTTTCCGACTTAAACTTTTCTCTTAACCTGGCCTCATTTAAAAGTGCTTGGAATACATTCATCCACACATCCTGTCTTCCTTCATACACATAAGTCGACATATAAAGCAACAATTCCCGGATTGCAGGAAAAATTTTATCCCTGTTACTTTTCAAAACCGCATCCTGAAGCAGAGAGTTTCTTAAAGCAATTCCCTGATCATCATATTTAATATAATCTATCACCTTCAGGTTACTGATCCCGCCCTCCTCCGTTAGACGAATTACCCCCTGATAACGTCCTATAAATAATTCGATCGGATAATATTCAATATCCAGATTATTAAATATCGCCACTTCCAGCAGCAATTTCATTTCTATCAGCGGAAGATCCGTTACAAACTTCATTTCCTTATTTAATTTTCGCCGCATTTCCTTACCATAAGTCAGATATACGATCAGATTCACAACACTCTGCTTCCTCTGAATCTCCCGATACAGCTCATTTGAATCATGGTCGAATTCGTACAAATCTCCCAGTGAATCCTTCTCTTCCAGTGTTTGTGCTATAATGGGCGCATCCTCTTTCCTGATTTTGTCTTTACATTCTAAATCACAAAAACAGTTCCCTTCCAGATAATATTTCTTTCTTGTATGATAATACGTTCTGGACGCACACAAAAAAACAATTTCTTTTTCTTCATAACTGTCTCTCAAAAATCTCTCAATGGTCTTATAATAAAAACTTGCATTATCTATAAGGATTGCATATTTTTCATAGCTACTTTCCATAATATAGTTGCGAAGTACACTTCTCTCTAAAAATCTTCCCTTATATTCAAGTACCTCATATCCCATACTATGCAAATAATAGCCCAGCTGTTTTAAAAGTGTGCTTTTTCCCGAAAAAGAGCTTCCATACAGGCAAAAGCATTTTAGTGGATCTTTTTGACTCAAAATAATATCCAGACTCTTTTTCGCACTGTCTAACATCGTATTTTCAAATGTCCATCTGTCAAAAACATCCTGCCAGGTGCTATAATATCCCTGATAGATATTACTCTCATAAGGATTTTTAAAAATTTTTATATCATCCTGAAGCCGATAGATCATAGACCGGTTAAGTTCTAATCTGGCGCGCTCTGCTCTCTCCGGTGCATATTCCAGCTCCGATGTAAATTTTAAAAATTTCTCCGTAGTCCACGGGATAATGGTTGCCCCCAGCTCTGCCGCTTTTTGCTCCAACGCCAATTTGGGATATGGTTCTATAAAGAAAATACGGCTTTTCTTTCTTTTTATCTGCATATTTTCATAAAGCTGTAAATAGTACTCAATATCCGGTTCATCCAGTGAAGCTCCGATAAATATGACATCATTTGCAGAATATATTTCATTTGTAAATTCTACAAGACCGATATTCACTTTGCTTCCGATCAGATCATTATATTCCTTTTTACTGAATATGTAGCCATCCCCCGGTTTTCTTACACTGCCGTGTAATTTAATGAGCTCCATGTTTTCACTTTTGCGGGGAATATCTTTACTTGATGAAATACAACTGTACTCTTTGTCATTTTCTTCATATATATTTTCAACCAGATCATCAATATTTACCGTATAAATTCTCCTCCATGGATAATCCACCAGCAAATTGTGAAATCCAGTCTCATTTGGCAAGGCTCCCTTAAGGCGTCTTGTAAGATACTCTTCTCTTTTTGTTTTATTGTCCTTATCTAATGCATCAATACAGGAACACAATTCACGAAGATTATATTTTTCAACATCCTTATAATCTGCCTCACTGATTTTGTCTTTTACAAACTCCAATCGTAATTCATCAGCAAGTTCCGAGCCTGTGGGAAGCTTCCCTTTTTTGCAGAGGGCTTCCCGAGAAAAACCAGCACCCAAAAACAGCACTGGCATATTATTCTCCATGCAGTCCTTCAGATCTTTTATCGTAGTCTCTTCCACCATTGTTTTATCCATCTTTTCCCCTGCCTTCTTTTCAACATTATCGTCCTGTTTTCCATGTGATGTAGTTTATTTCATTATATCCTACTACATCTATATATTTTTGTAAACCTTCGTATCTTATCATTTATAACATTTCATGTAATTTCCAATGTTTATTAAAATTTTTTAAGTCAATAATATACACGCCACAAAAAACACCATTGTATACCCTATCGCATCTACTACTTCCGTTATTATCAATGAAACTATTGGTCCTCCGAATATATTTTTCAATAAGCACTATTGCCCTTAGTACCAAAACCGCAGTTCTAAATCATTCATTCTCCTTTTCAACGGCACACGAATTTCTCTTATAATTCCACATAGATCATTTTATTCATTATCAACATATTTTTTATCATTATTATCATAAAAATAACATATACCACATAAAATAGTATTGGAAATATACTGTACAAAATATTTAATCCTGTAATGGATGTAAAATTTATTATCCATTTAAAATCTGATTTTCCAATTCCTAATATGTAGTCAAAAACGGGTGCAAAAACAAAAAACATCAATGATGTCCCATATGCTAACTTATAGTTACCTGCATACTTTTTAGATAATATATTCCATCCCGCAAAACCTGCATTCTTATATGCGCACAGACTTTGTTCCCGAATCATTTTTTCTAACCTAATCATGCAAAGCCCTTGCCTTGCTATTACATAAGAATTATATGCGTAAAAAAGTCCAAATAAAAAGGTTCCTATTGGCAAAAAATAACAAAATATAATGAACCAGAATTTTTCATTGTCTTCTGATTTCATGACTGCCAAGACCGCCCCATAAAAAACAATGGTAAAATACAGGCTTTGATATAATCTATCAAAATACTTTTCTCCCACCTGCCCCAACATTTTATATTCTTCCATTAAAACTTGCATAAGATCCATTTTCATCCTCAAATCAACTTTTTCTTTTTATTATCGTAAACGCACCATAGTGGGTGCGGTCTTTTGATTAGCCGCTCCGAAGAGCGGCGTTAGTCAACGAATTACTTTCTGCATTCTGCCGGCAGCTTGTCTGACCAAGGGAGCAGATCTTCACAGAAACTTACATCATGGTCTTCCATGTGCTTTGGTATCTCAGTTAAAAGATATTCGAAGTAATTGTAAGGCTTTAGGTTGTTTGACTTTGCTGTTTCTGCAATGCTGTAGATGATGGCGCTAGCTTCTGCACCAGCTATGGTGTCAATCATAACCCAGTTTTTCTTGCCCACACAGAACGGTCGGATTGCCTGTTCCGCGGAATTATTATCCATCGGTACTTCTCCATCTTCAAGGAAGGTTTTTAGATACTTTTCCTGATTGAGAGAATAGGTAAGTCCTTTTGCAGTTTTACTCTTAGGCGTTACAGACAATAGATTCTGTTTGATCCACGTAAAATAGGCATCAACCAGCGGTTTTACTGTTAGCTGGCGATGTTTTAGACGTTCTTCTATAGTCATTGATGCAAGTTTGTTTTCCTCGCGATAGATTGCCTGGATCTGCTTTAATGCCAGATATGCGAGCGAACTTTTTCGCCTGTCCTTTGGCAAAGCCTTAACAGCTTCGTCGAATCGGCGCCTTGCATGCCTCCAGCAGCCGGCAATCCGTAGGTCTTCACGCTCTTTTTCAATGGTGTGATAGGCCTGATATCCATCTGTTACGCAGACACCTTTGAAATCTTTTAGAAATGCTCTTGGATGGCTTGCATTACGAGAGGGTTGGTACTCATACAAAACGATCTGCTTATCCAGATACATCTTGCCGGTTCGGTACACCCACATGTAATGCTTACTTCCCTCCGTTCGGTTCTCTTTTGAAACCAAAACCGGGGTTTCATCTGCCTGAAGTACATGATAATCATATATTCTTTCATGCAGATAGTCGTAAAAGACGGAAAGATATCGTTCGGCACAAAGTATGGTCCAGTGTGCCATGTCGGCACGGTCAATGTTCAGCCCCATTCGCCGAATTCACAGATAAGTTCTTCCTCTGTCATCCGGTGTCCTACAGGAATAACCGGAAGTCCTTGGATATCGGTAGCACGCTTTCCCTTGACTTTTCTGCCTCTGGGTTTTGTTGTTTCATTTTCTTCATACTCGGCAAGGCTTTCAACTGCCTCTGATTCGTTGAAGTAAATGATATTGCCATCCACCTCTAAGAAACTGGTCTGATTTTCAGTTTGTAGTTTCTCGGAGGATCTGCCAAAACGGTTGTGGTTCAAAACAGCGACCTGTTCCAGCAATAGCTGAAGCCTCTGATCAATATCGCGAAGCTGTGACTGCTGGGCAAGAAACAGCTGAACAAGCGTAGCCTTATCGAAATTATTCAGTTGTTCTTCTGTGTATTCCATCGCCATAATGAACCTCTTTTCTACAAGATTCATTATAGCGCATATGGTCTTAAATAGCGAATACCTCTCATTTCAGAGTTCGTCATAATGCCTATGGTTGTTTGACCCTACAAGAGGCTTAGACCCAGCATGATATCGAATCCTTTTGAAATGCTGGATATAAATTACAACTACATAAAAGCACAATAGCTCGCTTACAATACTATTTTGGGGACTTGATGATGATGAAAAAACGGTAATTACACGACCATTTTTCATGGCAAAAAATTCTACCTTTTGCACAATCATCATGCCATATGTTCTGGAGGCTTGATTTCCCGAACTGCTTTCTTGGGAGCAATGGTCAGGCCTTCCATCAGCCAGCGGAATTGTTGAATGGTTATAGCCCGGACTTCTGCTTCATTTCTAGGCCATACAAATTTCCCCTGCTCAGGGCGTTTGTATAAAAGCAGAAAACCATCTTTCTCCCCAACCAAGCCTTTGATGCGGTCCGACTTGCGACCACAGAAAAGATAGAGTGTATCTGGGACAAATGGACTGTTATCTGTCTTCGCATCAATGATTGATGCCAGAGTATCTATTCCAGATCTTAGATCCGTGTATCCACAAACAATGTAAACATGTTTGAAGCACGTAGCATCATTCAACATGGGCAAGCACCCCAAGTACCTTAGTCAGCAGCGTCTCTGAAGTTGCTTCCGTTACGCGAAGCGTCACTCCATGGGCATATAACTCAAGGCAAGAATTATTATTCGAAGATACAGGCGAAATACCTGCCGGCTCTTCCATTAATGCTAACGGAACAGGAACCACTGCATGCTCTAACGTCTCTGCTTGTAATGCATCAAGGCAGGCAATTCTGACTTGCCTCATTCGATAATAATAGTTGGCCTTTGTGATAGAATTAAGTTTGCACCATTCATCAACGGACATGCCAGCAGGGCGATTCTTACAATCGTGAATCATTTGGACCCACTCGTTAAGCCGACAACTACGTGCAACCAATGCTGTTTGAGATTTCATAGACTTCCTCCATCTATCTCAAAAGTATATCCTAAACTTTTTGGACTACACTTTTTTGACCGTCTTAATATTTTAGTCTATTTTCTCAAATTTGCTGCTGGCATTCTATGTATGGACTATGGAGCATTTACGATGGACGCCCTTGTCGCTCCCGTAAACATCCGTACGCCATTTTTTCCTGTCACATAGGTATGTACCGTATAGTTGCCACGACAGCTGCCATGATTTCTGATATTTACCTGGGTGGCATAACTTCCATCACTCTGCCGCCATGCCGTGTACCATATCAGATCACTCTGATCCGCCTTACTCCAAACCGGAATCTGGACTTTTTCCAGTCCGGAAGCCGATTCGATGCCATATAAAAATACATCAAATGTACCCGTCGTTCTGTTAAGATTTTTCACTTTTATCGACTGCACTGTTACATTTGACACAGAAAAAGTCGTCGTGCCAAGAATGGTACGATTTCCTCCTGCGTCCTCGCCATACAAATGAACCTGATATTTTCCCTGCGTTCTGTGTGAAGCGATTGCAATTTCTTTTCTCCATGTTCCTACATATGCCTGATCCGCCTCATACCAATGTAGATCATCCTGCCCCCCAAGTTCACTCCACACTGCAAAATATATCTTTTTGTACCCCATGCCTACCGCCACATTCCGGGCCGTGAGACTGCATTTCATCTCATCTGTTGACAGGACTGCCCGCATGCTGATCTGCGGTTTCTCTATCCTGACAGATGTTAATCCTGCAAATGTTTTAATATGTGTGCCCGATGTTACATAAACATGTATCTGATATAATGCATAATTGTAATTATGATTCTTTAAATTTACCTGGGTGGCATAGCTTCCATCGCTTTGCCGCCATGCCGTATACCATACGATATCGCTCTGATCGCTTTTACTCCATATTGGCAGCTGGACAGATTCTACGCCACAGTCTGCTTTGACTCCCTTTACAAACACATCAAATGTTCCTGCACTTGCATCTACGTTTTTCACCTCAATGCTTTGCACCGATACGGACTCTGTATGCTGAAATGCTGTTGCAACCATACAGGTGTTTGTTCCATTTTTTCTTCTCGTATATGCACTTACATAGTAAATTCCGTTCTCCCCATGGTCCGCAACGGAAATTTCTGCCTGCCATTTCCCTGTCTGATCCGCAGACGCCGTATACCAGCGCAGATCATTTTGTCCATCGCTTTGTCCCCACACCACAAACGATACGCCTGTAATATCACTGCTATATGCAGCCAGCCCCTCGAGTGTCAGCAGGTATCTTCCCGGTGCCATCGGCCGCACCGTTACTCTCGGTGAAGATACCGTAAATGTCGTACCACCAATATATCTTTTCTGGTTCTGCTGGTTCACAACATATGCATGGGCGTAATACATCCCTTCCGTCTTATGATTTACAACAGGTACATTCACTTCATAGCTGCCCTTTGTATCCGGAGCAGCTGTATACCAGATCAGATCATCCTGTCCGCCCTTGTCACTCCATACTGCAACCTGGACTTCCTTTATTCCACCTGTTTCACTGACATTTTGTACCACAATGTGATATGCCGTCTCATTCATGACCGGAGCTGCCGTCACAGATGCGTACATCTGCGCCTTATCTGTAACTTTAAAGTTAAGCTGACCGCTCCCGTATGTAACATTAAGGGCTTTGGTTTCCCAGTTTTCCTTTGACAGCTGATATGCCACCAGATTATAGATAACATTACTATAATTATCCGGCATACTGCTTGTGACCGGCAACACAAACTCTGTCTGACCATTGTTTATCTTCTGCCTGATCGTATCAATGAAAGGATCCGACCACTGCCTGATCTCGCCTGTTTTTATAAAATAATTGTCTGCAAGCGCTGTCGACTCATAGCCCGGCACTGCAACCTTATGATCGCTGTGAACGTAACTGATGATCTTATCCGTCAGTCCAAAATACATATGCTCATAGATCGTGTCCTTATAATCATCCCCCATGTCATCCCATGTACTGTCGATCTGATACCATTCTCCATCCATTTTTACCGCAGTCCACACATGACCATTTCCTTCTATACGGCCTGTAGCAATACCAACTTTATTTAACAGCATACAGTATGCCGAGTGATAGGATTCACAGGTTCCTTTTCCTCTCGCAAGCACTCCTTCCGGCGCACAATAGGTATACGAATAATCATAATTGGCATGATCAATGATCCAGTCATGCAGCCAGAGCGCCTTTTCAAAATCCGTTGTACATTCTGTCTCGCATTGCGCAGTAACGTCGGACACAATCTGATCTACCGAAGGATAATTATCATCCTGTATGTCAAGTTTATATTCATAAAGTCCGGTATCCTTTGTCTCATAGGTGGACATATCGATCACACTGAACCTGATATAATAGACGCCCGACGCATAAAATGTAAACGTAAACTGGTTGCTGTCCCGATAACTGCCATTGGAACCATAGCTGACATCATAGACACTTTTCAATTCGGAATTAAATAAGGAATGAATCCGGTATTTATACGTTCCACTCCCACCCCTGGCGTTCATTGTAAACGTGACCGGCATTCCACATTTTATATCAGCCGGATACTCTATGGAAAGACTCAACGGTTCGGCTGCGTAAGCGGCAACCTCTTCTGTCTCTTCGATCGCTTCTGCCTCTTCAATCGCTTCTGTCCCTTCAATCGTTTCTGTCTCTTTGATCGATTCTGTTTCTTCTACCTTCTCCGCTGTCTCATCTGATATCTCTGTTGTATCCCCTTCCTCTTCTGTCTCCAACTGCATCTCACTTTCTGACACCATCCCGCCATCAGACAGAACCGGCATCTCCGCTGCGGCAACCGCCGCTGACTCATCAGACACCAGAAGAGCTATTAATAAAATGACACTCACAAATAATTTCTTTTTCTTCATCTTTCCCTCATTTTCCCTGGCTAGAATTGTTAAATGGCTACTATGATCTAAATCTTAATATTATTTTAACATTTCTACTCCTGTAAAGTCCATCCTTTCTGGTACTTTTGCATTAAAAAAGTCGATAGAGTCCTTCTCTATCGACTTTTCTTTAATTCTGTTTTAATTTATTTACCATATCAACAATCTGATATCCATAATTATTTGCTGTTGCCCAGCCTTTTCCGTATGGGTTCTGTTTTATCCCAAGCCATTCGACATATGGCGCTGTTCCTCTTGTCACGTACCGGAATCTGGAATCAACACAGATATTATTCAGACTGTCTGTATTGGCGTATGCCTTTAAATGCTGTACCTGGGCACGGATTCCTGTTCTGACATCCGGATATGATTCCCCCCTCACGCCAGGCCCCGTGCTCCCCATTCCTGCAAAATTATACTGTTCTATCTGAACATTTCCTCCATACCGCAAAAAGCCGGTTTCTTTCATTGCCTGACAGAATGCAACCTCCGCTTTGATTCCTTCCGCCCGGCACTCCTCGATATAGATCTGGCAGAATGCCTGTATGGTCGATGCCTCTGTATTCTGGTAGAAAGACGGATAAACTGCTTTTGTATTATAATAGTTTACCATCTGCTGTACCGTCACAGATGTCGAACCGCTGATGGGATGCAGCAGGTTTGTAACCTGAATCATGGAGCATGTCACACGCCCTGCACATAATGCGATTCCATTATTGTCATATACATATGCGTCCGCATAATATGTTCCTGTATTATTGGAATGATTCCGCACATCTGCCCCAATGACGTAGCTTCCGTCACTGTTATGTGTCGCATCATACCAGACCAGATCCGACTGGTTTCCGGCTGACCATACTGCAACCTTTACCGAAGCAATTCCCGCCGGCGACGTTGCCCCAGACACTTTTACGCCAAAAGTTCCATCTGACTCATTATAATTTACAAGATTAACCGCAGAAGCGCTTGGTCCCTGTACGGTAAACTTAATGCTCGCCATCGGCACATAATTGTTCTGGCTGTCTATCGCATATGTATCCGCCTCATAAACGCCTGCTGTTTTATGATTGGAGAGTAGGAAGCTGTTCACCCATACACCAGAGGAGGTGTTGGATGCCTCATACCATCTGAGGTCATCCTGTCCGCCGGTCTCACTCCAGACAGCAAAATAAACTTTTTTTACTCCTCCCTGCAATCCCACATTATTGGCTACCAGATTACAGTTTCTTCCATCCGCCTGTATTCCCACCTGCATGGTTGTTGTCGGAACATTGATTGTTGCAGAGGTCGACCCGGTAAATTTGTATACACCATTTCCTGCTGTCACATAAGTATGTATCGTATATTTTCCATAATTATAGCCATGATTCTTTATATTTACCTGTGCAGCATAACTTCCATCGCTCTGTCTTGTCGCTGTATACCAGTAAATATCACTCTGATCTGCCTTGCTCCATACCGGAACCTGTACTTTGCTTACCCCCGATGGTGCTGTAATCCCCGACAGGAATACATCAAATGTTCCTGTTCCGTTATTCAGATTCTTTACCTGTATCTTCTGTACGGACATATAAGACACATTAAACGTGGTATTTCCCATAAATACACGGTTACCATTCCGGTCTACTCCATACAGATGCACCTGATATACCCCTTCGCTCTTATGGCTGCTAATCGATATATCTGTTTTCCATGTGCCTTCTCTTGTTTTTGCTGCCTGGTACCAGATCAGATCATCCTGCCCGCCGGCCTCACTCCAGACTGCAAAATAAACTCCCTGTACTCCACCTGCCAGAGCAACGTTTTCCGCTGTTATGCTGCTGGTTTTTTCATCGGATGACAGCACCGCCCGCACACTCGCACTTGGTAGATTTACCTGTACCGATACGGCTCCTGTAAACTGATAAATTCCATTTCCTGCTGTCATTCCAGTCGCAACTGTATATTTTCCATAATTATAATCATGATTTTTCAGGTTTACCTGAACTGCATACGTTCCATCGCTCTGTCTTGCCGCCGTATACCAGTAAATATCACTCTGGTCATCCTTACTCCATACCGGAACCTGCAATTTACTTACACCGGATGGCGACTGGATTCCGGAAAAGAACACATCAAACGTTCCACTCGCCGGCAGCAGATTCTTTACCTGTATCGTCTGGATTTTTAAACTTGAAACCTGGAACGTGGTCGTTCCCAGTACCGTTCTCTTACCTGTACTGTCTTCACCATAAGCATGAACCTGATATGTCCCGGCCGTTTTATGGCTGCTAATCAAAATATCCCGATCCCACTTCCGATCAGAGCTTTTTTCTGCGGCATACCATACCAGATCATCCTGTCCGCCTTCTTCACTCCAGACTGCAAAATAAACCTTCTGCACGCCTCCCGGCATCTGCACTCCGCTTGCTGACAGGCTGCATGTTTTTTCATCGGATGACAATACTGCACTGACTGTTGCCTGCAGTGGATAAATGGACGTACTTGTTGATCCTGTAAACTTATATACTCCGTTTCCAGCCGTCACATAGGTATGAATAGTATACTTACCATAGTTATAATCATGGTTTGAAATCTCCACATGCGCTATGTAAGTTCCATCTGCCTGCTTTGCCGCGGTATACCAGTGAATATCACTCTGGTCACTCTTACTCCATACCGGAACCTGTACCGTGTGAACCCCGGATGGTGAAACAAATCCGGATACCACAACATCAAAACTTCCATTGACCGCATCTACATTTTTTGCCTGAATTTTCTGGACACTGATGGAAGAAACATCAAATGTGGTATTTCCCATAAAAATTCTTTTCCCACTGCTGTTTTCCGCATAAAGATGAACCTCATACGTTCCATCTGTTTTATGATCTGCAATGGAAATGTTTCTTTTCCATACTCCTCCAGATTCCTGTGCTTCATACCACACCAGATCATCCTGTCCGCCATTATCGCTCCAGACAGCAAAGTAAACTTTCTGCACGCCTCCAGATAATTTTACATTGCTTGCCGTCAAATTACATGTCAGCTCATCCGCTGCAAGTTCTGTTTTTAAATTAACTGCAGGCGGATATACCTCTGTAGTGGTAACTCCCGCTACCATTTTTACCTGTGTGCTGGATGTCACATAAACATGAATATTATAAGTTGAATAGTTGTATCCATGATTCTTTAAGTTTACCTGTGCCGCATAACTGCCGTCACTCTGCTTTGTCGCCGTATACCAGTAAATATCACTCTGATCACTTTCACTCCATACCGGAATCTGCACTTTGCTTACCCCACAGGATGCCTGCACGCCGTTTACGAAAATGTCAAAAGTTCCTGCTGTACTGTTCATATTTTTTATGGCAATACTTTGAACAGAAGCCGTTTCCTGATGTTCAAACGCTGTCTGTACCGCACATGTACTGGTGAGTCCCATATTGACTGCATATGCCCACACGTGATAGACCCCCAGTTCCCCATGGTTCGCAATCGGAAGGATTGTGCTCCAGGATCCATCACTGTTTTTTGTCGCATTGTACCATCTTAAATCGTTCTGACCATTCACATCTCCCCATACCGCAAAAGAAACTCCTGCCGTTCCTCCCGGTACGGTTACGCCTGTAAGTGTTAATGTATATTGACCGGCTGTGACAGGGCGTACCGATACGCTTCCTCCGGTCACGCTAAATGAACAGCTTGCACGTCCCAATAAATGAGAGATACCATAAATATCTTCCGCATATCCCTCTACATAATAAGTACCTTGATTATATTTGTGATTGCTTATCTGAAAGTTCGAACTGTATCCTCCAACTCCCACTTTGGTTGCGTGATACCAGTATATATCACTCTGGTCTGCCTTTGACCATACGGCAAATGACACCGCACGCACTTTATCATCCGGACTTACCCCATTGACACTGAGTGTTGCCGTGCCGGCCGCATTATTCAGGTTGGTAATCTTTATACTGTCTGATGTGACATTAACCCCTTTACTTAACCCATAATACTCGGCAATTGCCGTTGCATCCGCCACTCCTAATTTCTGTAATTTTGCATCTGTATTTAAATAATTTCCTGCATCATTACTGTTGCTTACAAATGCATGTTCGACAATGATTGCCGGAATACCTGCCAGTTTACAATTCCGGATAACTCCGTAATAATCAGCTGCTGTTCCGTCCGGATACTTATCCTGCTGCGCATCCTTGATCGTAATACCACGATTATATAATCCCAATGCAACCAGATGGTTCTCTATTAACTGCGCCAATCCCTTTCCGGTCTGTGACGCGCCTGAATTATAATTGGTGTTTGGGTAAAAGACCATTGCACCATGTGCAGATGTATTTGTAGAAGAGTTATTATGTAGACTAACATAAATATCAGCGCCTACGCTTGACGCATATTTTACACGATCTTCATTGCAGACCCCTGAAGTGGTTCCAGGATATGGGCAGCTTCCATCTGTAGGTCGGGTAAGATATACTTTTACTCCACTGTACTCCTCCAATTCCTGTTTACAATATGCAGCAATTTTCAAGTTAATGGTTTCTTCTCTTAATCCATTTCCCTGCGCTCCAGTATGACTGTTGTCATGTCCCGGGTCCAATACGACGACAATGTCCCTGCGGGCACTAAACAATGCTATTCCATCGTCTTCCTCAATGACGCTGTCAAGTGCATCCTCAATGGAATTCTGCGATATTACATTTCCATCTTCATCGATCTGGACAATATCTGCATCATCCAGAACGCTGCCATCCTGTGAACTTTCATCCTCAATAATCGCATCCGGGCTTACATCGACATCCTGTTCCATACCAAATACAGCATCAATTCCAGCGTCCTTGATATTCTCGGTATATTTTTTGCCGTTAACTACGAACGTTACCGCATCAAGCTGATAGGAGCCTTCCTGTGAGGCGTTCTGAAATGCAATTTCAAATAAGATTGCTCCATCTGTTACCCCTTTAGAATCCTGTGAAAGCACTTCTCCCGTCTGCTGATTATGATACTCGAGACTTGCATAATCGATTTCTTTTTCACAGTCAATTCCAAGTACAACTTTTTGTGTCTCATTCAGAGAAATCTTATCAGATTCCATTACCAAATACTGTATGTAGTATCTCGCTTCCTCTGTTTCCTCGGTTTCCTCGGTCTCTTCTATTTCCTCGACTACTTCCGTTGCCTCGGTTTCCCCGACTGTTTCCGTTGCCTCGGTTTCCTCGACTGTTTCCGTTGTCTCCGTCCCTTCAGCTGGTTCTGTCGTTTCGGATGATTCCGTATTTTGCGAATCATCCACATTTTTTTCTGTCTCTTCCGGTATAGTATCCTCCGTTCTATCAGGCACCTGTGTTTCCTCCTGATTTACCTCGGTGGACTCAACATTCACTTGCTCAGTCCCGGCTTCTGCTGCCATTACGAGCACCTGATCATTAGGGCAGATCACGGCACTAACCATCATTGTGACTGCCAATATACCTGCTAATAATCTTTTTCTCATTATGTCCTCCCTATCCTCTTTTTTCCGTTATTGTGCTTTATAGATTGTTTTACCCTCTTTTATCGTTTCAATCACTCTGATCTCCCGGATTTTCATCTGATCAACTTCAAGCGGATTCTTCTCAAGAACTACAAGGTCTGCCATCTTTCCTTCCCTTATACTTCCTTTTTTCTCTTCCTCAAAATACTGGTACGCTGCATTTATCGTAATACATTTCAGAGCATCGTATACATCAATCTTCTGATCTTCTCCCACGATTGTGCCATTCTTACTGATCCGTTTCACTGCGCACCATACAGAATGCATCATATTGGGTTTTGTAACCGGTGTATCCTGATGAAACGTTACGTTCAATCCACGGCTCAATGCATCTTTCACCGGACTGATACGCATTCCTCTCTTCTGCCCAAAATTTTTTATATGAACATCTCCCCAGTAAAAAACATGTCCGACAAAAATTGAAGGAATCATTCCCAGTTCTTTCATCCGGTCCAGCTGATCCGTCCTGGCAGTCTGGCAGTGTATCATTACAGGACGCATGTCCCGCCCGGTCTGGTCGTTTGCAACTGCCTTTTCATAGGCAGTGATAAACTGATCCCCGGCTGCATCTCCATTACAGTGAGCTAAAATCTGGTGTCCTTCATCGACTGCCTTTTTTACATATTCATTTACCTGCTCATCCTTTAGCCATGGATATGCACAATATCCTTTTGGTTCTCCCTCATACGGCTCTGTCATCCATGCCGACCGTCCCTGCGGAGAGCCATCCAGCACCAGTTTATATCCTCCTATCTTTAATCTGTTGTGATATGCTCCTACATATTTCCTGTTTTTATGAAGTACCTCACAACCGTTTGCCGTCATTAATGGGTACGCTACCACATCCGTTTTTAACAAATGCATCGCTGCCATGCTCTTTAAAAGTGCTATATTCTGCGATGTAGACGCTCCATCCTGTATCGTGGTAATTCCATTTTGAATATATACTTCCTGCATTCCACGAATCATTTTTCGGATACTTATCTTCACAAGTTTGCCGATTCGGCTCTGTACAAGAGCCATCGCCGCCTCTTCCAGATAGCCGTTCGGCTCTCTCCCGCCATCTTCTCTTCCAATCACGCCTCCCTCTGGATCATCCATATCCCGGGTAATGCCACACATCTGCAATACTTTGCTGTTTACACACGCCATATGTCCCGATATATGCAGTATCATAATCGGTATATCCTGCGATACCATATCCAGTATCTGTCTTGTCGGATGTTTTTCCTCACACAATGTATTATGGTCATAACCAAACCCCAGCACCGCCTGTTTTGCGGTAACATGATGATCTTTTATATAACTTTTCAATTTTTGAACGATGTCATTATAGTTCATGCATTCCGTGAGATCAGCCAGCACAGACACCTGTCCCGCCATCGTAATATGACTGTGTGCATCAATAAATGCCGGCATAAGACATTTCCCACGCAGATCATATTCTTTTACTCTCTTTCCGGCTATATTTCTAAGTTCATCCAAATGTCCCACTTTTTTAATTACGCCATTCTGAACCAGAACCGCTTCCGGTTTGTCTTCCCGATTCTCCATCGTAAGAATCGGACCTCCATAATACAATGTTTTCATGTTTTAATAAGTCCTTTTTCCAAACGCCTTAAATACCCTCAACAATACCACATAAATTACCACAAGAGCACTCAAAGACACTGCCAGCACTGTTTTTCCCACTTCGCCCGATGCCATTCCCAGCAGTAAAATATACACCGGTGTACTTAGCAGCATAACAAGATTCATCATTCCCAGCTCCAGTGCTGTGGTTGTTTTAAATTCAGGATCAACAATTCTGACTAATGATATACCACTTGCCACGGTTCCTGTGCATGTTCCGTATAAGCCTAAAGTACGCTCAAAATCATTGCTTCCGCCAAATCTTTTTCCAAAGAAAAAGCATACCGCTGCCGTCAGAACCGTAATGGCAATACTGATCACAATAATCGGCATCATCCATTTCCCAAGTACCTTTACTTCTACTGCCATAAAAGAACACACCACCAGATAATCTGCCGTCCAGCCTGTAATTTTGTTTTGCAGTGTGCTTTCCTTCAAAAAGTCCACTCCAGTTTTTTTCATGATCCATTTTACGATATATGCTGCGAACATACCATTCATAAACATCAGACCGCTCATGGAACTGCCGAAAAAACCAGGAATGCAGGAAAAGATCTTTGAAATTCCCAGCGCAAGCATGTAACACACTCCTATGACCGCAAAATGAAATGTCAATGTCTCTATATTACTGTTACAGGTCGTATCCTTTACCATATACTCTGTCTGTTCTTCTTTTCTGTAATACCCGCGCAAAACCGCCGGCTCAATTCTGCCGCAGTTTGAAGCATAGCCCTGTCTGATTCCCTTTTTTGCGAACGGAATTCCCACCAGGAAGGCCATGCAGAATCCGATTACAGCAAATGTAACAGCGATCATTGCTGCATTCTGATACCCATATCCTTCGTATATTTTTCCAAACGCCGCAGATTGGCCCGGTCCCTGGGCAAACGCAAATGCTACGAGGGTTCCATAAGCATTATCCATTCCGTTGTACTTCCCCAGCACGGTAGCAATCAGCATGCCGGACAGCGCCTGTAGTGCGTACAGAATACACCAGACAATTCCCATCCCCCATACACCACTCATAATATTTTTTGCCGTATTTTTATTTTGTCCGGGCGCTGATGTAAGCGTAATAGAAATAAACGAAATTGTAAATAATTGATTAACAATTTCCGTATACATCGCAGAATCTGCTCCACAGTCAATATCCTGCAGTGACAGCACATTCAGGAAAAAGAAACCCAGAATTCCCGCTATCACACTGGAGGGCACCAGCATTTTCTGGAATACCTTCACCTTTGCCCGCAATAACGTTCCTATACAGAGCATAATACTTGCCAGACCAAATGCAAACATGAACTTCATAACGTTCTCCCTTAAGTGCTATTTCATGACACCCGTTGTTTCAAACTCAAAATTCGATCCATCAATGCAGACCGTACCGGTTGCCAATCTTCCCTGCCCAAAGCAATAGTATTTTCTGCTGCCAACCTGTATCCATCCTGCGTCACTTCCTCTTCCAGTCTCATCGAAATGCCACATTTCGCCGTTAATCTGCTGTAAACCTCTCCGCAGTGATCCGTCTTTTCCAAAATAGTAAAAGTCATTTCCAATCTGCTTTAAGCCTCTTTGCATCGTTCCATCCACATCAAAAAAGTACCAGGAAATATCGATCTGATGGAAATTTCCAACGACCAGTTTTCCATCTCCAACGCAATAATACCGCTTTCTGCCTTCTATGATCCAGCCTTCTTCCGCTTTATATCCATCGGCATTCACATAACTGAGCACGCCGTCAATCTCGCATACCCCTCTCTGCTCATATTGCTGTTTTCCAAGGTCAAGGATATCTGCATACTTCCGGCATATTTCCTGCGGCATGCGGTGTTTTAACAGCTGAAAACTTGGTTCATTATAATCTAGTGGATTCTGGATGTGTAACTCACAGATTTCTTCCAGATATTTCTCTCTGTGCACTGCATATGCCTTCAGATCAAATACTTTGCTAAAGTTCTCGAGCTTATCCAGCGCATCAATCGCCACCAATGTTTTCTTACATTTATGGCAGACACCGCAGTTATAAGCTTCTCTCACACATACATGAAGATGTCTCTGTGCAACCTCCGAATCTACAATATCTCTTATTTTCTCAAGGCGATTCCGTTCTCCGCCCTCAGAATAAATTTTCAGCCCCCGCGTAGACAGACAATTCACGGTCAACAGATCATAATGTGCACTGTCGTACATATCATTATCTTCCAGTTGAAATCTGTGAAATACAAACTCAGAGGATGCCAGATAATAGGTCTTCCACAATTTTTGGAGACAATATACCGCATATAAATTCGCATAGGTATTTACAAACAGATGGTTGATATCCACAATCTCCTCATAGTTCGAGTTTGATATCAACATCGGCAGACCATACTCCTCTGCAACCTGTTTTGCATTTCTAAGGCATATTTCACGAACCTCATCCTCTCCTGCCGTGCTGTATGTATCGTTAAACGCTCCTACATTATAATGACATAAATGGGTTAAATGATAACTCTTACAATGATTATGCAATGACATTTCTATTGCATGAAAAGAGTCTACTCCCATTGAATTTCCCGTTCCGACACCCCAGGCGCCCTCATTGATAATTTCTGTTTCTGTCTCTGCGAATATCCTGCTTGCATACAAATTTTTGCTGCTGTTCACCAATGACGGGATTAGTTCTGTCTCTATATTAAATAAAAGCTCCTCTGTAACCGGGGCATCCAACGATATATCTTCGCCGAAGCGCATTGCGAGTGGAAGTATCCCTATGAGAAAGGCATCGCTTCTCTCGGTACACAGATACTGTTTATATTCAGCGGGTACTTCAAACCACCACTTTTTTGTTTCCTGATCCATCACGACATCTGCTGTCAGCCGAAAATTTTTACCTACTTGTTCTATGTATGGTCTGCCTATCTGAATCATCGTTTTCTCCTTTGTTTATCTTCTTCTGAACCGTTGTATGAATCTCTTTGCCCAGCGTTTCAACGGGAATTTCTCTTTTATTTGCCTGATTTCTTCCTCCAGAGCCTGATTCTTTCCCTGCAACTCACACAGAACGGAATTCATTTCTTCCTTCTGCTGTCTTAACTGGAGGATTGCATCTTGAAATTCCTGCATCTGTTTCTGCTGTATCTCAAACAGAATTCTTCTCTGCTCGGCATCTTTCTGCAATTCCCCCAATGCACCGTCATATACTGCCAGTCTTGTATCATGTGCTCCAAGTACATTTCCATGTGCATCAATCATATTTTTCTGCCAGAAAAGCTGTTCTTCCTCTTTCATTCTTTCCTTCTGAATAATATCATAACCGGAAAGCCGGTTCTCTTTTCCGGCACAGATTGCATTTTTGAGCCATTCTCCCGATTTTTCTTTTTCTCTCTGCAACGCACTCCGTACTTTATCATACGCAATGCTCTGCCCCAGCTTCTCTTCCAGCGTATCGATCTCCTCCGCGGATACAAGATGATCTTTAAGACCAACTTTACCAAGAATTTCCGTAAAACGGTCTAATCCACGATATGCATTTCCGATTGCCAGAAACTGCTTTTCAAAAATAAGGGCAAAACAGGTTCCGTGAAAAGAATCCGTAATAAAAAATGTGCACTCCCGTATTCTACGCAGCCAATCTTCATTGGAAACATCACTTTCCATATCAAGATCCCACTGTGCACATTTTTCTTCCACATTCACGACATCCGTCATGTTTATTACCGGTAATTCTAATTTCTGTGCTGCTTTTTCAATAATCTGCTGCTTTTCCGGCGAGGGGTCTAAAATATAAGTTGCAATATATTGATTATATGCGGTCTTCTTCCCCTTATCCGCAAGCTTTTCATATTCTTCTGTCGGGCACAAAAATACCGGATCCAGAACAACCACTGCCTCCCGGTTCCACTCCTGTCGACACAGTTCTACCGCACTTTCCTCCCGCACAGATATATGATCGATTCCCTGTATATAAAATGCGGCCTCCGCCTTCTCCTCCCTGGTCGCATGATACTCGCTCCTTCCAAATGATGCTGCGTACGTGATTTTATTTTTGTTTTCATGAATATAGTCCATAAAACAAAATTTATCAAAGCATGCATATAGTCCTTCATACCACAGCTGATCCGAGCCAAGAATAAATGTATCCGCGTAGTCATTCGCCTTCTGCAGTTGCAGTCTGCTCTCAAACAATTCACACAGATCTCCGCTGTCATACGGATTTTCCCTGAATATAACCGGTGTTTCATGCGGAGCCCACCAGGCTGATTTTGGTCGTTCCATCATAAATACATCATATCCCATATGCTGCAATGTCCGGTAAAGTCCATAATAGGACAAGTTTGAACCATGGTTTTCTACTGTTGGAATTCCCACGATTCCTATATCGAATTTATGTTCCAGTACACGTTTCGCAAGGTTCGCAAAGTCATATTTCTCTTCTCTGAGTAAACGAAAAAAACGATCTCTGTATGGATGTTCTTCTATATCTGCACAAATCCGGTTCTTTTTGGAATCCTCCACCGAAATCTCTTTCATCCAGACATTCTCTTTTTTCATCTCATTCAAAAGCATCTGCCCTTTATCACTATTTACGAATATAACGCTGGTTCCTTTATGATCATCCTCAATATCCTGGCAATCTTCTATTCCATGAAAATCTCCCGTAGACAGATCTCCCCTGCGCGGAAACTCCGCAAATTTACAATGATAACAGGATTTTCTTAAGGACATATTATAATGAAATAGTTTTTCAAACCAATCATCGGTAACATCTGCCCGGTAAGCAGAACCGTCCTCATATTCAATACACACGGTATTACAATTCCAGTCACCGTCTTTTACACGAAAATTAATATATTTGGCATGCCTTCCTTCCGATACACCAGAAAGCCATTCCCGAAATACTTTATCTGAAGGTGTACCATGACACAGCATATCTATTGTATATAATCTGCTCTGGTCACATCCTTTCAGGTAGTTATATAATCCCGCGGTCTGACATGGCAATCCTGTAAATAAGACCGTCTTTCCTTCCAGTAAAAGCGTTTTTATCTTACGGTAAATTCCGGTCGCATCTGCCTGTATATACTTTGACCCGTTTATTTTTGCTATATCTTCGACTTGATCTATAACTATGTACTGTGCTTTCAGATCGGGTGTAAGCTGTACTCCACAGACAACTCCCTGTTTCTGCAGGATAACAGATGCCGCCACCGGAACCACGCCGCCTGATGAAGCTGTTTTCCGAACTTCATCGCATGCTCGAAAAGCATATGACGAAACGTCATATGCTTTTCGATTCTCATCATGGGCGACAGGGCAAACTTCTAAACACTTCCCGCATTGAATACATATGGTATCATTTACACCGGCTTCCCGAAATCCATCCTCATTCTCAGATAACTCTATTGCTCCGGCCGGACATGCATCCTTACAACAATAACATCCTGTACATTTTTTATCTTCTACAACATTTTTTATCATTGATTTTCCGATCCTCATTCTTATTACATGTTACAGCAACATATCTGTTGCCGTTCCATTGCATTAACGCACTTCCACTTTACATATCGCCTGCGCACCTGCATACGCTGCAACAATACTGGTCTCTCCCTTGCCGGTTCCACAAACCTCTCCTGCTGCACTTACCTTACATATGCTCCGATCTTCGCTTCTCCATTCCACCTGCGAATTGGCAATCCTGCATTCATTTAAATATGCGCTTAATCTTCCAACCTGTCCAACACTCCATTCTAACTCTTCCGAACTCAATGTCAATTTTTTCTCCTCACAGGCCATCCTTGCGAAACGTTCCGATGGACTCTCATACGACCAGTCCACATTCCGCCTTATGATCTTTGCCGGATTTCCTCCCAGACAGACATTCGACTCTCCCTCAAAATTACCCGTCACGACACTTGCGGCCGCCACAATACTGTTGTCCGGAATTACAGCATTCTTTAAAATGATGGAATCTGATGAAATCCAGCATCTCTCACCGATCACAGTCGCATGTTTTCTTCCGTTAATACATTCTCCGGTATTCACATCAAACATCGCATATCCGTCAGACCCGTAGATATATACTCTTGCAGAAAACATACATCCCGCTCCGATTCTGATATCCGCATTTTCCGTCGCCAGTATCCCCACATTGTGCATGGTAGTTCCTGCTCCGATCCAAACCCGCTGCTCATTTCCATCATTGCATATAATTCTAACATTATTCAATAGGAAAGTGCTTCCAATCCGGACCTCTGCATTACTGTTATCGATAGTAATCGTACTTCCCACCGCTTTTATCGGAAGTTCCAAATACACCCGGTTATTATTTCCCTGTATTTTAATCTCGATACCTGCAACTTTTTCACTATATGTAATTTCTCTCTCCGTGCCGTTTTCTATAATAAAAATTTTGTTATTTTGTCCAGATAACTTATATACCGGCTTTAATTCCTGCACAGTATCCTGCTTTTTCTTTCCTCTTTTGAAAAACACTCTTCTTCTCCCCATAATATCATCACCTTTTAGTCATCCAGCTCCCATGTCGGAATCTCTTTTCGTCTAATGCCATAATAAAATTTAATTGCGCTCTTTCTACGCTTTGTTCCACGCGGAAACATTCCATTGGCCGCCGGCACAATAAATCCGTATTTAATCTTATTTTTTATCTTTGTGGACTTCTTCTTTCCCACGATCTCACCTGACCAAAACGCCCCACTGGCTGTCATCATTGTTCTGAACAGAATCTGCTCATACAACGGCGACTTTCTCGCTCTTCTCCAAAAATGCTCCGTCTGCATGGTATCTGCAAACAACTCACTCCATGGTTTATTCGGGCCTGTATGATGGCAGATCTTTGGATTCTTTCTTGCTACCGCATACTGTTTCTGCAAATAGTATGGCATAAATTCATATTCATATGGTCCAAAATCCGGGAAACAATCCCACTCAAGATCCAGATGCTTTACCTCACCCTGACATAACACGTTCATGATATCCTGGTCTACATAGCGATACTGACGTTTTGTTGCAATCTCAAAGATTTCTTTCTGTGTATATTTTTCACGAAATCTTGTCAGATTCAACAGCATAACGCCTGCCTGAAAATAATCATGTACATTTTTCAATTTTAGTGATTCACGACAATATTTCGCAAACGACTTATCACTTCCATTTAAAAATGCTGCGCAGCATTGATCATGTGCTGCTGCCACCATATACCCGGTCACATCCATGTGAAACAGTTCTGCCACATCCGCATGTACCGTCATATCACTGTCCAAAAACAGCACTTTATCATAATTGATAAAAATCTCAGGAATCAGCAACCTATAGTAGGTTTCTACACTGATATGGCCTGTCGCCTTCAGATGAATATTTGCCATTTTTTCTTTTACATTGTAGAAACGTATCGATACATTCTCATGCCCTTCGGCAATCAGCTTTAATGCTTCTTTATTATCTGGTCTAATGCCGCTTTCCAAAACATTAATATCATAATTATTTTCATCAGAAGCATTTTCCACAATCGATTCAAGCATTGCTGACAGGTAAATCGTATAAAAATCACTGGATGCAAGTACCATCGCTACGTTATTGTGCTCAAATGCCGGCTTCAGTTCTGTCTTCACAGTTACATCTTCAAACTCAACTACAGGTAATTCTCTAACGGTCACTCCCTGTTTTTCCTGGTATCTGCAGAATGTCGCCAGCATGACCGCAGTAAACATACTGTACTCCTTTGTCTGCTCATAAGATGCATACCGCATATCAAGCTTTTCATCCAATACTGCCAATACACTTTCTACCATCTTATTATATGTCACAAACAACTCCCGTTTCATAAGAAACATATTACACAAAACCATTTTTCCGGATTTCATATAACTTTCAAACTCACTGGAGTATTCTGGATATTTCTCTTTCAGTGCATTCTCAAACACAACAAAATGTTCCGCATCATGCTTTTTATCAAATTTTGCAAAATACTCACGCACATTTCTTGCATCATATGCTCTGGTAACCACCATTTCTGGATATATAATCTGTGCGCTTTTCATTACATCTGAAATGGAAAAAGTGTTGAGCCCATATTTTCTAGCCGTTTTGTCATTTAAGTAAGTTTCTCCAATATATGGCTTATCATATTCTGCCTGTTGGGTAAAAAACCTCCGATACTGCATCATTCCTATATAATCGCCATCCGGTTTGATGGCAAGCTGTGTGCCAATCTCACGATACAGATCCTCTTTCAAGACCTGGTATACTGTCTTATCCTTTTTTGCATTCTCATACACAAATTCATTATTCTGAACCTGATAAAAATCCTTGCCTTCATCGATACCTGCTATTACTACCTTGTTCTCTGACATCTTCATGTTCTCCTATTTATTCATATATGCTTTACATACTGTGTTGACATCCCCCTGCATGACCGCTTTTCCCTTATCAATCCAAATTGCATGATCACACAATGAAGTAACCGATCCCATTGTATGGGAGACATAGAGTAACGTAGTTCCTTGTTCCAGCATACTTTTCATTCGCATTTTACATTTTTCCTGAAACTCATAGTCACCTACTGCAAGGACTTCATCTACAATCAAAATATCCGGTCTCGTCATCGTCGCAACTGCAAATCCTAGACGTGCTGCCATACCGGATGAATAATTTTTAATCGGCATATCCAGAAAATCCCACAACTCTGCGAAATCAATAATTTCATTGAAATGTTCCTTCATGAAAGCTTCTGAATGTCCCAGCAACGTACCGTTGAGGAATACGTTTTCTCTTGCTGTAAGCTCTGCATCAAATCCAGCTCCCAATTCAATCAGAGGCGCTATGGAACCACGGATAATCACTTCTCCCTTATATGGTTTCAAAATACCGCTGATGAGCTTCAGTAATGTTGACTTTCCAGAACCGTTTGTTCCAACCAATCCCCAGGCCTCTCCGGGTTTAATTTTCAGATTAATATCCTTAAGCGCCAAAAACTCCTGGAACATCAATTCTCTCTTAATAAATTTAATGACGTATTCCTTAAGATTATCAATTTTCTCTGATGCCATATTAAACCTGACTGTAGCATCATTTACCTCGATAATATATTCACTATCCATACTTCCTCCACTAAATATACAGAATAAATTTGTCCTGCGTCTTCAAAAATGACCAGATTCCTAAAATTAATGCAATGATTGCTGCAATACAGCCGCCTGCCACACTGTGCATCATTGGGAGCTGCTGTTCCAGCACTACTGTTCTAAACTGATCAATATAAAAATAAAGCGGGTTTATGTTCACAATTACATTTTTAACATAATCCGGCAGAATTGATATCGGATAAAAAATCGGTGTAAGATACATCCATACCGTGATAAACACATTATAGATATACTGGATATCCCTGAAAAATACAGCAGCCTGTGCCAGAAACATTCCAAGTCCTAGGCAGAATACATATAATTCAATCAATATAACAGGAATAAAAAGCATATAAATTGAAAACTGTATTCTTGAAGCTATAAAAACAATCAACATTGCTCCAAGAGAGAACAAAAGATTCACCAGCGAACTTGTCACCTTGGAGAGCGTAAAAATATATTTTGGTACATACACCTTTTTTAGCAATGGCGCATTCCCCAGTATGGAATAAATCGCCTGTCCCGTGGATTCACTCATAAAGTTAAACAGCGTCTGCCCGATGATCAGATAAACCGGATAATGATCTATTTCAAACCGGAAAATCTGTGAAAAGACAACTACCATAACCGCCATAATCAACAATGGATTCAGTATGCTCCAGAAATATCCGAGAAAACTTCTGCGATATTTCAGTTTGATATCTTTTGTAACCAACTGCTTTACAAGGTCTTTATATGCATATAACCCGTTAATTCGTCTTATTAATAACTCCATCTCTTACCTTCCTACACTTATTTTCTTAATCTGTTTTCTTAGCTTACTGTCATATGGAATAACACGTGCGATCTGATCCAGCAGAACCCTTTTCCCGACTGATCGTTTAAACTTTTTTCTCTGAAACTGCTCTGCATAAAGAGAACCTTCTGCATATTTCAAAAATTTGTACCCCAGTGGTACATTTCTTCGATAACAGGGTAGCATCTCTCCGGCATAATGAATAATACATGGTTCTTCCAATGCCCTTTCATAATCCGGGTATAACTTACTGTCGCTCAGATACCGCTTGCGTTGTTTTAGATTTGATATCACAATCACATTCCACTGTAGGTCAAAGTAAAACACGCGCTCCTTATATATATGATTCAATACATCCTGATCTGCCCAGCGCCACTGCCTTTCCCGGGCGCACGCCAACAGTTTTTCTCCATCTTCCCGTAACCTGTCTATATCAAACAGAATCACTCCACCGTTAAAGTAACGCCCCTCGGTTGTAATACCAACGGTCTCTTTCAGATATTGTTTTGTCTCCTCGCTGTTTGGATTATGCCAGGCTTCCATATTTAATACCGTATCTGCCACGGCTCCAAGGGGCTTATCCTGCATATCTGCATGAAACAACTGTGCAATATCACTATTGCATACCATATCACAATCCAGATACACTACACGTTCAAAATTTTCAAATATTTGCGGAATCAGCAATCTGGCATAGGTCATCACAGATAAATATCCGTGAACATACAGATCCTTGCCCTCTATCTGCTCTCTGACACTATAAAATCTTACCGAAATATTTTCACGCTGATAGAACCGGCTGATTCTGCTCTGGTCGCTTTTACTGATTCCGTATTCCAAAATTACAATATCATAATTCTCTTGTGCATCTGCATTTGTAATGATTGATTGCAGCAAAACGCCCATTATATTCTTATAGCTGTCGCTGCATGCCATTGTAATCGCAACTTCGTGCTGCCTGATTGGATACAATTTTTCTTCCATCTTCTCACAACAAAATTACCGCAATAATCCATTCCATGATTGATTGCGGTAATCTTTCTCTATTTAGAATCCTCCATACGTATTCATGAACTGTTCAAATGTCTGCAGATTTTTGTCTTTATCTGCCAAAATTACATTTCCTAATCCACCCACTTTTTCCAATGGCCACTCTACAGCAATGTCCGGATCATTCCACATAATGCCATCGTCATATTCGCCGTAAAACTTTTCTCCACATTTGTAGCTTACGATCGACTTTTCCAACACAAGGTATCCATGTGCGCATCCTGCCGGTACCAGTATCTCATTATGCTGCTCCCCGATCAGATCAAAGCCAAGCCATTTTTTAAATGTGGGGCTATCCTTTCTAAGGTCAACAACCACGTCATAAACGTGACCATATATGCAGCGAACCAGCTTTGGCTGCTGTTTTTCGCGCTGAAAATGTAATGCCCGGATTACTCCCTTATGGGAGGTTGTATAAAACACCTCTGCAAGATCATGGTGTATCCCGTTTGCCTCAAATACTTCCTTGGAATAGTCCTTTGTAAAGCAGCCTCTGATATCATCTGCATTGAACGGAGTGACTTTGATAAGTCCCTTGATCTCTGTCTCTTCAAATTCAAACTTCTGGATCATTTATTTACTCTCCTCCTTCGCGATCTCAAGCCACCAGTCACGTGTCCGGCGACACCCTTCTCCAAAGCTGATCTCTGCTCTAAAACCGGTATCCTGCTCTGTCTTAGAACAGTCAAAGTCCTCTAACGGCTGATTCACGCCTGTAAACGGAATATCTCCAAATATAAAATCAAGTTCCGGAGCAATTGCAGCTTTCATTTCCAGCAAAAATTCTTTTAGCGGTTTTGCATTGGATGAACCGATCAGATATTCATTGAACGGCTTTCCATTTTCACCAATGAGACGAAATGCTCTTGCCACATCATCAATATAGACAAAGTCATAATTCTGCGTTCCGGCTGTAAACTGAGGTGCTTCTCCCCGAATACATTTCTGGATCGTAGTATTGACCATTCTTGGACTTCTCTCGCCTACACCATATGCGTTAGTAATCATTGCCCACACCAGATCAATACCTATATCAGCCGCCACAGACTTGCACATTGTATGTGCCACCAGTTTTCCGCTTCCATAAATATAGCCCAATCCCGGCTTATTTCCCGGATTAAATACCGCCTTGATTGTCTCAAGTTCCATAATGCTTCCGGCATTCACAAACCTTGTACATCCCAGCTTCTTTGCAAGGCGCAGACAATCTACTGTCCACTGTGCATTTTTTAACTGAAGCGCCGTATCCGCTCTGGCCGGTCCTGCCGATCCAGCCCATGCAAAATGATAAAACGTATCAAAATCCCGGTCTGCCAATCTCTCCTGCAGCTCCTCTGCATTGTCAAGCGAAAACGGGTAAAACTCAACCAGATCACTCTCAGGCAGATTATTATTGTGCCCTTCCATATCTAATGCAACTACTTTTATTCCATTTGCAATCAACTCTCTGGTAAGAGCACCACCTACAAATCCATTTGCACCTGATACAATAACCTTTGTCATGAAATGCCTCCTAAAATCTATTTCAAATAATCGGTAATCTCTTTTTCCATCTCGGCAACCAGATCACCCTTCGCCAGATAGACCTTGCTCCACTGTACACTATTTGCAACTGCATCCTGAATATGCCACTTCGGTTTCCACTGCATCACTCTCTTAATTCTGGAGCAATCCAATTTCAAAAATCCGGCCTCATGCGGTGCATTCGCTTCTGATACATCTTTCCATGTAGCCTCTGGTCCCCAATATTTGCAAAACAAATCTACCAGTTCTCCTGTGGTTACGCAATCGCAGTCATCCGGTCCAACATTGTAGCTGCCTTCATATCTGTCTTTATCCAGATATTGAAGTTCTGCCAGCTTCAAATACGTGCATACCGGCTCCAGCACATGCTGGTACGGTCTGGTTGAATACGGATTACGGACGATAATTTCCTTTCCGGCTTCCTGCGCTCTCACACAATCCGGAATAATTCTATCCTTTGCAAAATCACCTCCTCCGATTACATTACCCGCACGACACGTCGAAATTGCGACAGTTCTGTCTCCAAAGAAAGATTTCTTGTAAGAACTTGTAACCAGCTCCGAACAGGATTTTGAATTAGAGTACGGATCATATCCATCGAGGACATCATTCTCGCGATATCCCCACTCCCATTCATTATTTTTATATACCTTGTCCGTTGTAACGTTGACAAATGACTTTACACATTCATGTAAGCGGACTGCCTCCATAATATTTACAGTTCCCATAACATTTGCTTCATACGTATATACCGGATTTGCATAGCTTTCTCTTACGATCGGCTGTGCTGCCATATGGATTACGATTTCCGGCTGATATTCATCAAACACCTGATTAAGATGTGCCAGATCACGAATATCACCTATTACCGACGTCATCCCCTTCTCCATATGCGTCATATCGAACAGACTTGGCTGTGTCGGTGCTTCCAATGCATATCCGATCACATTGGCTCCCCGCATCATAAGTACCTTGCACATCCAAGTTCCTTTAAATCCCGTATGTCCTGTTACTAAAACTGTTTTTCCTTTATAAAAACTTAAATCCATCTTAGTTCTCCCATATTTTCCACGGTGCTTTATTCTGCTCCAATAACTCTTCCAGTAAATTCTTATCTCTCAGCGTATCCATGCACTGCCAGAAACCATCATGCTTATATGCCTGTAACTGCCCCTCTGCTGCCAGACGCTCCAGCGGCTCTCTTTCAAAAACAGTCTGATCCCCATCAATATAATCAATGACCTGAGGTTCAATTACCATATAGCCGCCATTAATCCATCCGCCATCTTCTTTTCTCTTTTCAGAGAAACGCTCGATCGTATTGCTTTCATCGATATCAAGTGTTCCGAAACGCCCTCCCGGCTGAATGGCTGTCATAGTCGCCAGTTTTCCACTCTTCTTGTGGAAATCATATAACTCCTTGATATTGATGTCGCAGACGCCGTCTCCATAAGTAAGCATAAATGTATCATTGCCAATATAATCGCGCACACGCTTAATTCGACCACCTGTCATTGTATTGAGTCCGGTGTCAACAATAGATACTTTCCACGGCTCCGCCACATTATTGTGTACCACCATCTCGTTCTGCGCCGTAAAGTCAAATGTAATATCCGAACGATGCAGATAGTAATTTGCAAAATACTCCTTGATAACCTGCTGCTTGTACCCTGCACAGATCACAAACTCATTGAATCCGTACGATGAGTACTCCTTCATAATATGCCAGAGAATCGGCTGTCCGCCAATTTCTATCATTGGCTTCGGCTTTAAATGTGATTCTTCTGAGATTCTTGTTCCAAACCCTCCTGCTAATAAAACAACTTTCATTATATATCTCCTTTCACTTACGACATTCTACTCACTTCTAAAGTAATCTGCAAAAACCTATACTATCTTACAATATTGGAAAAATGTATATTTGTCAAGTCACTGTCATCTTCTAGATCGTACAATTTTGTATACAATTGTTCCAATGGGCAGCATCGTATAATTCGTTCTCCGGAGCATGGTAATGCTCTTTTTCCTTGTGGCACTGTAAATCCTGGGATACCTCTTTTTCAACCCTTGATCCCAGTTTCTTAATTCTTTCTTAATTCCAGATTCACACCCCATACTGATATAAATCTGAAACTGATTTTCCACAACCTGTGCAATACAGCGCTCAATATATCTCATACTTCCGTCAGACAGTCCATGCAGTCCCGCATAAAACTTCAACAGGCTGTCCAAAACCTTCTGATGCTGCATACGATTCTTCTGCATACTTCGGATATCCATACTCTGTCCATTTCTGCCAAGCCGGTACATGTACAGGAACTTTGAATAAAAATAAACTGTTCTTGCAAACGGAATCGGGTAAGTAATATATTCACAGTCCACATAGTAACAATGCTCGTCAATCTGGATGTGATTCTGTTTCAATATCGCCGACCGGATGGTCAGTGCATGCATTTTTATCACATCCACCACCTCACCCTTGGTAAGATCCACAATGTGTCCATACTGCTCTCTGCAAGGCGTACAATGCTTCTCCTGCAGGACGGTGTCCGTCTCATCCTGAATACACAAAAAATCCGCCGCCACAATATCTGTATCTGTCTCCTCCAACAGCTTCACAAACGCTTCCAGCTCTTCTGTATTCAGCCAGTCGTCCCCGTCCACCACTTTAAAATATTTTCCTGTAGCATAACGAATTCCATAATTGATACCTGATCCATGACCACCGTTTTCCTTATTATAAAGAAAATATGTCTCTGGATACTTTTCACAATACCGCTGTGCAATCTCTGCCGTATGATCCTTGGAACCATCGTTGATTACCAATACTTCTATTCTGTCTAAAATCGCTTGTATTTCAAAAGAAGCCAGACACTTTTCCAAATATTTTTCGACATTATATGCCGGAATGACAATACTTAATATCTTCTCCATAACCCTCACTCTTATTTCCGAAGTATTTTCTGATATACAAACTTCCGCATTCGTTCCGGCTGCAATGTCATCCCCATCGTAAGAATCAACGCGACGACATATTCCCTTCCATTCAGCCAGTGCATCTGCTTCTGGCTCTTTCGGAATGCCGCATACCGGCGGAAATACCTAAAACCGCCACGCCGGTCATACACGCCATCGTTGTTGCGCATGCAAACCAGCACCTCCGGAAGATTATAAAACTCCATTCCCTGTACCATCATGCGCGTCCAGAGATCGTAATCCTCGAGTAGCGGAACGTGACGATAATTTCCTGCCCGAAGCACTGCGCTCTTGCGAAACATGACAGTCATATGATTCACCGGATTGCGGTACTTTCCATACTTTCTTATCTCGTCATTGTGCTGCGGCATCTGCTTCTGCCTGTGATAAGTACCTGTATCATTGAACTCCTGCATCCAGCCGCCGCAGGCCATCACAGATGGGTGTGCTTCCATATAGACATACTGATGCAGGAATCGATCCGGCATGGCAAGATCATCCGTATCCATTCTTGCGATCAATTCATTTGTGCACATTTCCACGCCCTTTGCAAGTGCGCGTCCAAGCTGTACATTTTCTCTGAGTGGACAAACCCTGAGCGCGGGATACCGTTTTTCAAGCGTTGCGATCATCTGATAGAGTTCCTCCGTCAGCGGTCCGTCCTCCATCAACACCACTTCATCCGGGACAAGCGACTGCGCAAATACACTTTTCACTGCCTCACGCAAATATTCCGGTCTTTCCTTTTTATATACTGACATTAATACTGAAAACGCCATATTCCCTGCTCCCTGTTCCAGCTTATCCTTTTAAGGCCGTCTTCTGTGTCTCATCCACGCCTTCTGTATTCTCTTTCTGAAACAGAATCTTAAACGTCAACAGCATGATCTTAACATCGAGCCACAGAGAATAATTTTCAATATAAGTGATATCGAATTTTAATTTATCGTACGGTGTCGTATTATACTTTCCATATACCTGCGCGTATCCGGTCAGTCCCGCTTTCACCTTGGTGCGCAACACAAACTCCGGAATCTCCTCAGCATACTGATCCGCGATCACTTGACGCTCCGGTCTTGGTCCCACCATCGACATATCGCCCTTTAAGATATTAAACAGCTGCGGCAGCTCATCAAAATGGATGTTGCGGATCACCCTTCCCACCGGGGTCACACGCTTATCTCCCTTTGCCGCAAGTCTGGCGCCGCTCTTCTCGGAATCCATACTCATGCTGCGGAACTTATAGATCATAAACGGTCTCCCATCACGGGTCAGCCGTTCCTGCTTATACAGAACTGGACCGCCATCATACAGCTTAACCGCCAACGCAATGATTAACATGAACGGCGATGCGATCACAATACCGATCAGTGACAGCACAATATCACAGGTCCTCTTGATGATGCGCTGATCGATAGAAAGTCCCTGATTGCGCGATAACAGCAGCGGCGTGTCAAACAGATGGATGTCGTCCGCCCCGCGGAAAATGATGTCTGAGATCTTCGGTGTCACATATGTCCGGATCGACTCCTGGTAACAGAACTTCATGATCTGGTTTCTCGCCTGTGCCGGCAGATCGCAGAGCACCACCGCATTGTATTTGCGGATCATCGGGTAAAGCTTCTCATGACCGATCTCGTAGCTGACCGATCCGCAGATATTGTACTTGTCGCGGCGCGTATTGATCTTCAAGATCAGCTCGTCCGGCGCATAATGCCCATAGATCACGAGCATCTGCCGCGGCGGATACAGCTTAGTATAAAGTTTTCTTATGATGTAAATCCACGGCAGAATGAAGCCTGTCTCAACTGCCATGACAACAAGCATAGGTGCCGGCTCTACATAATCACGGCAGATCAGGCAGAGTTCCAGATATCCGACGATCCCGCTCAGTAAAATGGATAAAATATGAGACAATGCAATATCCGTCATCCGCATATAGCCGATATTGTACCCACCAAATACCTTCGTAAAAAAGAAGATTACCAGCACATACAGTCCGACAACCGCCCAGTTTCCACGGCGCCAGAAGCCAAACTGCTCCTCGTAAACAATGTACCAGATGTAGCCAAAACACAAGCCTTCCACCAGAAGTGTGATAAGGTTTGCGCCATAATTCAGTAAATGCTTATATTGTTCCTTCAGATTCATTCCATTATTTCCTTTTTCATTGATGAGTAACATCTGTTATTTGTTTCTGTGCACTGACTGCGCTGCCTTCTGCGCATCTGAAGTTCCACAGGAACTTCTAATATAAACTCGTTAAAGTTCATTATATCATAATGTCCATGCTGTCGCAACTTTGCACGTTTTACATTTGTCTCTTATCAAAAATGTAATATTCCTCTGTCTCATCCACACGTTCATACCCAAGTGTTTCCAATGCAGTACATTGCACCTGGTGTTTTGCAAGTACAATCGTATTCACTCCTATTTCTGCAGAACGTATACCAATGTAATATAGCTCATCATAGGAAAAATATCCTGCTGCTGTGCTGTATAGCATATCATATAAATCCTGAACCTCAGGATTTATATTTTCCCGTCCAAAAACAAGCCTTATATTCGCATCATACTGTCTTATATTTGTGCTTACATAAACTGTTGCCAGCGCATATGGTGCATCCTCATATGTCTCGATCTTATCTGCAATCTCGATAATCTCCGAATCCATTTTATAATAATTAGAAGGAGCTATATACTTTTTCAGAACCGGTCCACCTGTTCCCCAGAGTATCACTACAATCGCCGCAATCATAATTGCTCTCACCCACAATTTGCGTTTATCCAACAGCTGTGCACCCACATATGCAATTCCAATAGTAAATGGGAAAAGCCAGAATATTCTGACATAACGTCCTGTAACCGCTCCTTTTAACGAACAGACCAGATAAATCACAACAGGGTTTAAAAATAAAATCAGAATAATCCCACAGACGAACAATAAATGCGTCACCTCTTTTTTTCTATACCGTGTCAGTAACAATAGAATAACGGCACACACCAATATTATATATCCAACATTTTGAAAATACATTTCAAAAATTTCTGCCATGTATGCGATTCCCTGCTGTATCATACTCATCACCTTCTCTAAAGCACATATAATAAAATTACTTCTGCAATCGCCAGTACTATGCATGGCAATGTGCATAAGATCAGTCTGCCTACCACGCTCCATCTTCGCTCACTGATCAAATATTCCAGTCCAAACGCTCCCATTAAAACAGGACAGAGAAAAAGAGCCATGGAGGATGTAAGACATGCTGCTAAAATTGTCACAAATAATTCTACATAAACATATGTGTTTTCCCCTTCTTTGCGCAATCTGATCAATAGATACCACAACATAGGAATCAAAATCGCCGCCAGTGCTCCTTTTCCCTGCCATACACGTTGAAGCAAGAACACGGCGCTTGTACGATCCGAATATGCGCCAAAAAGATTTGCCAGAACTACAATCAGCAGGAAAATAATTCTTTTTCTTTCGGTAAGGAAAATTTTTTTCGCTAACAATCTATATACAACATATGACCATGCGATATTTACAGCCGGAAGAATACTTCTCATCAAGATTGCCGGATGAATTTTTAACACTTTTGACCACATAGCCCAAAAAATCGGATAGGGTGACAGGACATAGTTTGCCATGGTCTTTAATTTTACAGGTGTCCCCAGATAAGGATGATATACTGATATGGTATCCGTCTGAAAAGAAGTCATCGCCATCCCCACATAGTATGCATCATCGGCATCACTCTGTAGTCCCAGACATACAAACAAAATCTGGTACAGAATCCCCACTAACACTATCAGAAGCAACGCCATCTCTTTTTTAGAAAAAGAAGGAATCTTCCCTACAGAAAACACTCTTTTTTTCGTTCTGTTCCCAATCAGCCCCACTATCATGATTGCCGCGGACAAAATCGCAAAATAGAACACTGTAACGTTTTTCAATGTCATTTTTGTAAAGGTGCCAGCTAGAACTACAATTTCAAATATCGCATGCATCAGCACCATACCAAAATTCCATTTTTCAAGCACATCTATGTCGCCTGTTTTGCGATCTAATAATATACATCCGCATCCAACAAAGTATGGTATAAAAGTCATTGCCAGAATAAATATAATACTTTGAATCATTTTTCACCTATTCTCCACACCGGCCAAACATCTTTATTTTAAAATGTTTTCCAGTGCCCTCACCATTCTCTCATTCTCCACACGGTTTCTGATCGCGATCCGAAGGAACTGTCTATCGCCACACTTTATCTTTCCGGTAAGATCCTTTAACAGGATCTGTTCATGGACTAACAGCTCACGCACCACATCGCCGGAACGTCTGCCATCCAGAAGCTCGACCATGAAATAATTTGCCTGGGTCGGATACACCCGCATATGCGCAATCTGTTCCAGTTCGCCAGCCAGCCAGGCACGTTCCTCTCTGAACTTCTCCATGGCCGCCACATAATCTTTTTTATATTTCTCCGCAATCTGCATGTAATACTCGGCAAAAGAATTGATGTTCCAGATCACTGCCCGTTTTTTCAGATCCGCGATCAGCGTCTCATTTCCGGAAGCAAGTACACCCAGACGCAGTCCCGGTACACCGTAGGACTTTGAAATACTCTTTACCACGATAAGCTTTGGATACTGTTCCAGCAGTTCCTCTGTGAGCATCTGATTATCCGGTTCATCCGCAAAATCTGAAAAAGATTCATCCCAGATCAGCGTGATCTGCTCCCTATCACACCACGTCAGTAGTTTCATCTGCTCCCCGTGATCCAGATAATTTCCGGTCGGATTATCCGGGTTGATCATGACCAGACAGGAGATCGGGTGTGCCGTAAAGTAAGCGATCACATCCTCCGCCGTATAGGAAAAATCTTCCGTCTGCGGCACAAAGATAACCGACCTCTCCGTAGGAAAACGATTTGGATATTCCTCAAAAGTCGGACGGATAAATCCGCAGTTTCCTCCGATCTGCTCCATTACCTCTTTGATCAGCTCTGCCGCACCGTTGCCCACCACGATGTGTTCCGGACGGACAGCAAAATTTTTTGCCGCCAACAGCGCATTCACACGCATGCCGGATGGATACTGGGTCAGAAGTACATCAAAATTCGCCTGCAGTTCATCTTTCAGTTTCTGTGGCGGAAAATACGGGTTAACCAGATAGCAGAAATCCAGAAGTTTCGGATATCTCCAGTAGCCGCCATACCTTGCCCCCAGCAAAGAGACACGCTCATCTTCACTCTCTGCAAACAATGTCGTTGCAATATCCAGATCCTGCACATCATCAATCTCATACCACCGTTCTCCATGCAGCCGCTTTGCTTTTATGACCGGCTCATCCAGAATCGAGATCACACTCAAAACCTGTTCATAATATTCATTATTTCCCAATGCCTTCTGGTATGCTTCGAGGAATGGCACATAACGGTTTCTTGCAAATTCCCTGCTAAACTTATACAGATTGACTGTCTTATAGTAGGAGTCCTGTTCGCTGAATTTAAATTTCTTTCCAGGCACAAATTCTATAATGCGATCTTCTTCATCCAGTTTCACGACCGTACCATCCATCCAGCGTTCATACTTATCCACCAGTGCCAGCGTGTCTCTTGGATCATCGACCAGCGCACGCAGAACGGCTTCCTCAAAAATAATATCCGATTCCAGAAGCAGAGTATCTTCTTTTAGCAGATACTCTTTTGCAAGAGCCAGAGAATAGATATTGTTCGTCTTATCATAGATCTCATTGTTGATATACACGACCGGTGTCTGAACCGCAAGTGTACCGATATAATCGATCAGTTTCTGCCCTTCATAGCCCACCACGATCACGATCTTAGAAAGTCCTAACCGGTCCAGCTGTCCGAGAGCCCGCTCGATCAGAGAAATCCCGTCCACTTTGACCATACATTTTGTATTATCCTGTGTCAGCTCCTTGAGCCGCTTTCCCATTCCTGCTGCTAAAATAATTGCCTGCATCCTTCTCCTCCTTACGCTTCTACGCGGTACGCGGTATAGTTATGCTGCGGTTTTTGTGCTTCCTTCGGTGGAAGCTGCATATAATCCCCATATGATGTCGTAAGCATACGGTCATACTCCTTTGGTACCATGACCTGCATATCGCAGAACGGCAGTCTGGTTACCTCTTCAAAATACTCTTTTTCAAACAGTTCCGGTTCCCACACAATACATCCGGCATACCGGCTGTCCTCCCACCGGTATCTGTTTTTATAGGATTCCAGTTTGTTAAGGAAATAAGCCAGTCCCCTTTTTTTTGCATAGCGGTAAAGCAGATATCGATCCAGGCAACGATAACTTTTTCCCGGCTTTTCAAACCGAATCCGCGAAGCATAGTAACTACCCGCAATCAACTGCTGTCTGTAGTGCATTACTCGCTCCCATTCTTTTTCGTCGCTTCCCATCGGATCGATTGGATAGATATCCACGAAAACGCCCATTCCGCACGAGATCTCATTATCCACTTCGATCGGGTATTCTACATTGCACACCCGGGTAATCATATGTGGATAACCAGCATTGTTACGGTTGTTAAAAATCTTGTATGGCACAAGTTCCTGTTCGTGCTCTTCAAAGTATGCAAGAAATTTTTCATAATCTTCCCGAATCATCATCATATCCAAATCATCATCCCACGGAATAAACCCCCTGTGACGTACAACGCCAATCAGCGATCCATATGCCATAAAATACCGGATTCCGATCTCTTCCGCAATCGCATCGATTTTCTTCAATATGGCAAGTGTTACCTCATGTATTTCCTCGATTGACATTTCTATCCGCTTCATACTCTTTCTCCTGTCATTTTTTCCAAAATCGTTTTCTGATCTTCTCCGTAATCTGAAATTGTTTTTCCAGCCATAGGCATGTCCACGCCGCACATAAAAGCAGTAATCCCCACCGGATCCATCCATGTTCCATTAGAAGCAGGGAGAGTGCCCCGGCTGCCACGGCGGAAATTCCGTACAGGATCATCTTTTTCGTATCAAAAATACAAAAGCCCTGTACCCGCGTGGCAATGAAATAGTGAAATACAAAATACAGCACATAGGTCGCAAGTGTGGTGTATGCGGCTGCAACATAGCCAAAACGCGAAATAAACCACAGATTCAGCAGGATATTGATCCCCGCCGCACACGCGGTACCGATGGCAATATATTTCGTCTTTTCATGATAATACTCCACACTTGACGGCAGTGTATAAAGGAACATAAAATAGCCGCCTACGACAATCGGTATGACCGTATATTTTGCATCCCAATACGCCTTTGCACCAAGCAGCATCACAAGTTCCGGCGTGCCGAGCATAACCATTACAGAAAACAATAGCATTCCAAATGCGTATTTGCTGCTCTGTCTTCGGATCTCCTCATACTTTTTCTGCTGCATCTGCTCGTAAAACCACGGTCCCCAGACATTGTCCAGCGAATTTGCCGTGACATTGATGATTGAAAAAATATTGTACCCAAAACTGTAGATTCCTGCCTCTGCACTTCCGATCATACTCTTTATCATGATCCGATCAAATTGGGATAAGATCACCTGTGAAATGCCATGTGGGATCAACGGTAGACTGTATGTTACTGCATAAGTGACCTGCTCCCGGTTCCATTTGGGTCTTCTTTTTTTCCAGAAATACCAGATCAGCACAACCGCGATCACCATCACTGGCAATGCATTTCCGATGATACGTCCGGTTGCACGGTCATCCTTGAAAAATCCCAGAATCAGGATCACGGACATTCCCAGGTTCCCCAGTGCATTGAATGCGGAGATCTTTAAAAACGAATCATAACGGTAATCCAGCCCGACATACACATTAAAAAACTGGATCAGTGCCGTACCAAAACTGTCAAACAGCAGCAGATTGATGATGAATCTGGAAAAACCGGTCAGTCCCGCATACAGAGGATATGTGAGATTGGCAAGAAAAAGCCAGACAGCCAGACTGACCAGCATCACCAGAATACAGTTGGAGTTATACCGGTCAAATTCTTCTTTGTACCGGTATTTCGCATTTTTCAAACTGGTATGCAGTGCAATCCCCACCAGCAGGAACATAATGCCCTGATAAGCGAGATACGTATTAAAAATACCATAATCCGAGGTATCAAGAAGACGCGAGAACAGAGGAACTGTTAGAAAGCTCAGTCCCTTCAGCAGATAATTTCCGATTGTATAGCCAATGCCGGCCTTGATTACCTTGTTCTCCTCACTCATAGCTGTCCTATTTCGATTCTTTCATCAGACCGAGAAACGCCCGGTACGATTTGGTGATCTGTGTATAGTAAAAAATCTTGGCGTCGCATACATCGCTATACAGCTTCCTTGTCGTCACAGCCTCTTTATGAATGCAGATGACCTCCGGCGAATACAGCATCCGCAGTCCGCTCTTTGCCGCCAGATAGTAGAGAATCTCCTCCTCCGCATACAAAAAGGTGCCTTCCCAGAAGCCATCATACACTTTGAAGAAATCTCTTGAAAACACAAGGCAGCATCCGTGGAGCAGCACTCCCTCGCGCTCCTCGCCGACTCTGCTGTCCGCCGCTACCGCCTCGCCGTCCACCTCGCGGGTCGCTCCGGTGCTCCGCGACAGATCGCCTCCATTCTTCTTCCCCAAAAGCAGCCTGGACATCCGGTAGCTCATCGCCCGGATCCAGGATGATACGATCTGCTTTCGCATATAGTTCAAGGTATAACTGCGCTTCTCCGCCACCGGGTTAAAGTGCTGCGTGCGGGTCGCGTCCACAACATCCGCGCCCAGTATCGCATACGGCTTTCTGTCGTAGATCTCAAACAGGCGCTCACAAAAATCCGGCTGTTCAAACAGGATGTCGCTGTTTGCAGCGACGATCAGATCCGGATCATAGTGCTCTCTCGCATAGCGGATGCCTAGATTGTTCCCTCTGGCAAATCCGAGATTCTCTCCCGACGCGATCACGCGTACCCGTTTTTCATCGATAAAATGCTCCACAAGCCACTCCTCGCTCCCGTTTCCGGAACCGTTGTCCACGATGACAATGTGCATGTTTTTCCAGGTCTGCGTCGAAAGGATCGACTCTGCACATGCGGCGGCTTCCTCGTATGTTTTGTAATTTAAGATGACATAGCAAATCGTTCTCATCGGCACTGTCTCCCTGAATTCTTATGCGCCCGAGTATCTGGTCTTCGTGCCAAGGATAATGCGGACATACGGGGTGATGGAACGCACGATTGCCGTTCCGAGTCCAAAATACTTATGCAGGAAATGGAACCAGTCCCGGAACGGCAGTCCCTTTCTGCTCTCCTTGAGCTTAATGCGCTGCATCCTTGGCAGTGACTCGTCCTGCCAGGTTCCCTTTAGGCTGCCGTCGTTGCACTGCCCGATGAACTTCGGGAAAATACGGATCTCATATCCCATCCGGCTGATGGCGAGTCCGTAATCAAAGTCACCGATACTGTGCTGATAAAACGGGTCAATCGACACTTTCATGAAAATGTCATGCGGAATGACCGCGCAGTTCGCGTTAAACGTGTCAAAACAGATGTCCTGCGCCTCCGGGCCGTATTTTTTGTACTTGATGCCCTTGACGTACTTTATGCCGCCGTAGCTCATCCTGCCGTCATCCCCGCACATCGCCCCGACCATGACCTTATCCGGCGCAAACAATGGAAGCATCTCATCAAAAATGCCCGGCACAAACTTCGTGTCGTCGTTCATCAGCATATAATACTCGTAATCGGGATGCACCTTTTTGGCGTGCTCGATCGCCTCATACATGCCGCGGTTCCAGAACAGTCCGCCGTCGCCGTTGATTAAATCGATCTCATACGGCATCGCCGCCAGCATCTCATCCGTGCCGTCCGTGCTGCCGTCATTGACAATCACATAATCAAAGGTGACGTTTTTGTTCTGCCCGAGCAGTTCCATGCTCTGCTTTGTGAGTTCTCTCCGGTTGTAACAGGTAAAAATTGCCAATACTCTCATAAGCTCTGTCTCCAACATTTTCTTCTTTATCTCTATGCCTGACCAATATAGTTTTTCCGGAATACGGCATGGTAGATCCTCTTTACCCGGCTCGGCTCTGAGATCTTTATCAGTTCTTTTTTGAGCCGCTTACGGATCTGTGGCATCTCTGCAATCACATCCGGGAACTGTGTGATGACCCGATCCGTCTTTAAGGCATGCACTGCTGTCGGAGCCTCCCCGCCACAGTGTACGCCACTGCCGTCCCAGCCGTCATTCCCGACCAATGATTTTGTCGGAGCAAGGATCAGTCCGTCCAGCAAAAAAGTGCTGTAATACCAGCGGATCGCCCAGGAATTGGTCTTCTCATCCTGCTTCTGCATCTTTAAAAGTTGATAAAAATTATAGGTATTATCATAATTAAACCGTCTTCGGTATGCCGTATCTGTCTTTAACTTCTCCCAGCCAAGTGCCTCCGCATCAAAGTAACTCCACCGGTCTGCCCAGGTCGCCCATGACCAGCTCGTCCCTGTCAGACCGCAGAGATAGGATTCGCTGTCATAGTCTGTTCTATCATCCAAAAAGGAAAACCCGGTGACTCCGGTCACCTGTTTTTCCTTCTCATAACGATCCAGTCCATCGTTCATAAAACGCAGGAAATAACGGTTTGTCACAAGGTCATCCTCCAGGACGATCACCCTGCCATAGCGGTTGACGATCTCCGTCACACCCTCTATCACGTTTCGGGCAAGCCCGTAGTTCTCTTTCCGCACAATCAGCGATACATTTGCAAATCCCTGCACCGTACCGACATACTCCCGGATCTCCTGTACTTTTGCTGCATCTGCCTCTTTTTTCGCCGCATCGGAAAATACAAACAGTTCTGTCTTCTCCGCCAGCTCATTGGCAGCCAGTGCTTCGATCGTATGTTTCGTATGCTCCGGCCGGTTATAAGTAAACAACACGACCGGCGCCATCATTCTCTCACTCATATCCACCGCTCCTAATCCTGCGCCTTCGCCCAGTCCACATAAGCCGCAATTCCATCGGAAAGTTCCATCTGCTTCTCATATCCAAGCTTTCTTAACAGGGAAATATCTGCTCTCCAGTTTCTCGGATCACCTTCTTTTACTGCCCCATTAAAAGATACGATATTTTGGGGCGCGCCCAGCTTTTCTGCATAAATCTCTGCCAGTTCCCGGATCGATACTTCTTCGCCGTTCGCCACATTGATGACCGCCTCCGGTCCATCGTAAGATAAGATCAGATCAATTGCACGCATGATATCCGAGACATGAATAAAATCTCTCGTCTCCTCCCCCGTTCCAAACAGTTCAATTCTCCCAGTATTCTGATACTTCTGATATATGTCCCACAACAGCTGCTTGCGCAGTCCGTTTCCATAAGCAGAAAAAATACGGATACTGCGGATGTGATAACCATGAATGCGGTTATAATACTCACACAATTCCTCTCCCATATGCTTGTGCAGTCCATACGGTGACATCGGTGCAGCTACATCGGACTCCCTCACCGGAAGCTGTCTGGGATTGCCATACACACCGGCACTGGAAAGGAATATAATCTCCGGTCTCTTCTCAAAAGATTTCAAGGCAAGCAGCAGCTGATAAAGGCTGTGCAGATTTCCATCCAGATCTGCCATTGGATTGACAACCGAAGCTCCCACATTGGCACTTCCCGCGCAGTGCAGGATCACATCCGGCTGCACACCGGTAAAAATCGCCGCCATCTCTGCAGATTCCTGTGACATATTGCACTGATAATAGGTCATGGTATCGTCCGGTTCTCTCTCTCCACTGTAATTTGCTGCAAGATCCAGTCCCGTAATCTCATATTCTTTTTCAAAATATTCCTTTGCGTGTCTCCCAATAAATCCGTTGACACCGGTTATCACCATTTTTTTCATCGTTATCTCCATTCCGGGGATTTCATGCCGGTCAGCCCTTTGGTCTACACAAAGATATTTTCCAGTCCCCTTGCGTATGCTTCCGCTTCACGGTACATGTTTGCAATTCCCTTCTCCATGTCACCTGCAAAATATGCAGTATGCTCCGGCATGTCTGCCTTTTCTGCCGTCTCGACAAGAAGCTGTGCCAGTGCCTTCGGGTCGTGCGGATCAAACAAAACGCACTTTTCATTTTTCTGCTCCCTGTGCACCGGAATATCCGACAGCAGCACTGCCTTATCCAGTACCTTGGCATCTTCCAGTACCGTTCCCCATCCCTCACATAAAGATGGCTGCACGATAAAGGCAGCATTTTTCATAATGCAAAGCTGCTCCGTGCGCTCCACAAAACCAAGCAGTTTGATACTGCCTGCCACCGGCTGTGCCTCCATGATCTTCTTTAATTCATCGATATATTCCGGGTTGCGGTAATCCTTAAGATTTCCCGTAAATACAAAATCATAATCTGCCAGAAGCCCCTGCTTTTTTAACAGTTCAATCGCTTTTACCGCCACCACATGATTTTTGTGTTTCCAGAACTGGTTCGGCAGATAGATATATTTTCTCTGCAGCCCGAATTTTTCCGCTACCTCGTGCTCCAGCTTTGGCGTGATGGCACGCAGTTCCGGCTCAATGTAGGAAACAAAATGTATGACCTGCACCTTACACTGATGTTCCGGATAAAACCGCTCCAGATCATTCTTTGCATCCTCACTGCTAAGCACGAGCGGATTGGAAAGTTCCGTCATTCTGCGGTCCGTGACATCTTTTCTTGCCAGCTCCTCCGGCTTAAAAAACTCCGGCAGCGTCTTATGCTGGAAATCCGGTATCCAGAAGATCCCTCTGGAAGCAAACAGACTGCCGATGCGGTTGAGTTCCAGTGCGTAGCAATACTTCACGCCGTGCAGCCAGATCAGGTTCATCTCATAAAGTGCCAGCTTCACCTTGTTCGTCCCGTCATAGATGCGCAGATCAATCCGGTTTCCAAAACAGGTAAAAATATCCGCATGTTCCGGATCAATCAGTACCACAATCCGGTATTTCTTTGTGATCTCTTCACTCTGCAGACAGCTGAATATAATATTTTTCAGATAGTACAGACCACCAATCCATCCGCGGTTACCAAGTCCGTTAAATAAAATCTTCTTCATGCTCATGCCTTTCCTGTTACATAATGCAGTGCATCAATACATCCCTTTGCCACTTCCTGGAAAGAAAATGCGTGCGCGAACTCATAGCTTTTCTGTCCCATCTCTGCAAGCCGCTTTTCATCCGCAAAAATCTGATCAATCTTCGCTGCAAAAGCAGCCGTGTCTTCCGGGTCTATAATACAGCCGTTTTCTCCTTCCTGTACCAGGTCAAACGCACCGTCCGCATATTTTGATGAGATTACCGGAAGAGACGCACACATTGCTTCCAGGATCACCAGTCCAAAGCAATCTTCTCTGGTCGGCAGGATAAATACATCTGCATTATGGTAAAGCTCCCGCAGCGGTTCTCCCTCAACATATCCCAGAAAGCGGATGCGGGATGTGATCCCAAGCTTTTTTGCCTGTTCCATCAGTGCTTCCTTCTCCTGCCCTTCACCTACGATCGTAAGGCAGATATCCTCCCTGGTCTGTGCAAGTGCCGGAAACAGCAGATCCAGTCCTTTTCTCTGAATCAGACTGCCCACATACAAAAGTTCTCTTCCACCATACTCCGTTTTCTTCTGCAGATATTTCTGAATATCCACCGTGAGATAGGAAATGAAACATTTTTTTTCATCTGCCCCATAAGCAATCTGCGCCTGTCTCGATGCCGTACTGCTCGCCACAAACGCTGCCGCACGCTTTATAATATAACTGCGGGACATACGCTGCACCTTTCCGATATTTTTTTCGGAATTTAATGTACCGTCTGTCCAGCTGATAAACGGAATCTTTTTTTTCTGACACCAGTGCACCGCTCGCAGGATCGTCGGATTATACTCCATGGCAAACACGAGATCCGGATGGATCTCCTGTAGTGTCTTTTCCACGCCGACCGGAAGAAATATATACCGGTCATCAAAACGTTTGCGGATGATGATCGTCTTTGACTTTAAAAAATGTGCATTTTTCAGTTCGGCAAGTTCCACACTCCACTTCCGGTTCTCCATTCCTGCACCGGAAAAAATAACATGAAACTCATATTCCGGATAATGCTCCTGCAAGTATACAAAAAAATCCACACGATACGGAGATGGAATATTGGTAATAAATACAGCTTTTATCATTTTGATATATCCTCATAGATCTTTATTAGTTTCTGGTAATTATCCTCCGGGCGCAGCCTGTCAGCGTAAAAAGATCTCGCATTTTTCTTGAGCACAGACAGATCCATCGTGTCAAATTTTCTGACCTTCTCTGCCAGATCCTCCGATGAATTATAGGTAAACTTCACGCCCGTAATCCCATCCTTTACCATACCTTCCATATTCCCGACCCTGCCCGCGATTACCGGAACACCATAAGAATATGCCTCAGCAATGGTCATCGCAAACGCCTCATAACACTGCGATGTCATGATGACCGCCTTCGCCTGATAGAATTTCTCGGACATCTCCTCCTTCTGCAGATATCCAAGGAATTTAACATTGTCCATATGATGCTCCTTGACATAAGTCTGCATCTCTTCCATCATCGGTCCGTTTCCCGCCACATAGAGTTTTTTATCCGGCAGTTTTTCAAATGCTTTTACTGCAATATCAATGCCCTTTAGTGCCTCCACACGACCGGCAAACAGGAAATATTCCTCCTCTGCCTGTACTTCATTCGGCACAATCTCTTCTGCAAAGGTAAAGTTCGGCTTGATGTAGACGCGGTCTGCCTTTACAATCTCGCGTCTGGTATCCAGGGACTCCAGCAGCTTTTTCCGGTTGAACTCCGTCAAACAGATAAAATTGACTTTCCGGTATGTCCCCACAAACCGGTGAATCTGTAAGATCGCCGCACTGACAAAAGACTGCAACTTGCTGTTGCGGTAGCATTTGTGACGGATCGCGCAGTGCATTCCATGTGCCACGCACTCCTCGCAGATGACATTATCCCGGAAAAAGGAACCCGCCGGACAGAGCATACGAAAATTGTGCAGTGTCTGTACGACCGGAACCCTACAGCGGAATGCCGCATAGAACACTGACGGGCTGACCATCGTAAGCGTATTGTGCACATGTACGATGTCAATGTTGTTCTCACGGATCAGCCTTTTTACCTCACGATATGTTTTCAAGGAAAAGACTGCTGTAAACGGCAATAACAGCTTTCCAGCAATTCCCTTTTCATTCAGTTCACTGTTGGAACGGTAATAGGTGTAGACTTTGTGCCCATGCTCTTCCAGCAGACGTTTTTCATTGCGTACAACGACATCTTCTCCGCCCGGGATCTGATAAAAATTGTGTATCTGTAAAATCCGGTAATTTTTCATATCTTCCTCATTTCTCTATGCCCGCAGTGTTCTGGTCCAGAATATCCGGATACAGCAGAATTCCACACAGAAGAATGAACGGATTCATAAAACCGTTCATTACAAACTGCTCTAACACTCCATAGAGTGCAAATGCCGTGATCATAGCCAATTCTTTATAATGTCCCTCACGATAAAGACGCATCAGTGTCTTCTGCACCAATACAAAGAAGAATACTGCAACAAGCCCGCCGCAATACAGGAATACATACATATAAGTATTATCGATCAGTCCATAATACTCTCCGTAAAAGAGTTCCTGTACCCTCGGAAACAGAGAAACACCCTGTGCCTTATAGTAGCTGCTCATAATATAGCTTCTTCCCGATACCAGATGATTTAACAGGTGCATAAACGAGTTGCCTCCGTCATAAAAAATCATCACCAGAAGGCTGAAGATGGCTCCCGCCGGAACAGAAAGCGTAAAAATTACTTTATACCTGTCCTTTGCAATCTTCTCAAAAATGATCAGTGCCCAGGTAAAGAAAAATACCGCGATTCCTGTCCGGCAGAACGTGAGTTCATAGAAGATCAGCGCCACAGCCGAAGTTCCGATGAACCACCAGAGATTTAATTTTTCATAATTATAGTATAACAAAAGCAGTATTGTCAAAAAAACTGCCAGAAATGCCGTATTCGGTTCGTTCATGGCAAAACTGTACACCGGAATCTCCACATAATTGGTATCCGGTGTCGTCTTAAATCCGATGTCAAACACACCAAATGCCGAGCCCAGCACCAGAACAAACAGACAAAACACGCGCAGATAGACAGCAATCTGGATCATCTGCCGGAAACTACAGTTTTTCATGGCGATGATCGTCATAAACAACAACAGCCACGTATTCTGTTTGGTGATAACCGAGAGCATCAGACCGATCCCCAGCAACACCGCAATCCATGCAGTCTCACGTATGGTATACTTTGTCGTGACAACCTTGATTGCCCAGAATGTCATGGCAAAAATAAAGAAAAACTTGTAGATATCATCCCCATGATCATAGGCAAATGCCTTCATGAGGATATTGATCGCAAAATATCCATAAAAAGCTGCAATGCCGACTTTTTCCCAGTCACTTGTCCGTAAAATCGTTTTTATTTTTTCCATATTGTCTGACTGCCTTCCTCATATCCCTGCTGCTTATTCGCTGATTCTGCAATACATGGCATAGTTCTCGTCGATCACAGCGACTTTCTCATACCCATAGCCGCGCAAATCTTCCGGTATCTGATGAAATGACGTATTAAATACAATGTATCTGCAGTTCGTTTCCTTCGCAATGTCCGTAATCAGTTCCACATCCGGGTTCTCTTTCGACATCTCCTCATAGACCTGCATCTCCCGATCGCCGATGATCGAGATAAATCCGCCGGCATTCCTTCCATATAAAAGACATGCGGCCGAAGAATACTGCCTGATATCACAGAGCAGTTCATTCGGGACAATCATTGTCTCCTGCCATCCCTCCAGATGTGCCTGCACATAATCGCAGATTCCCATCACTGCATCCGGAAGTTCATAAAGATTCTCTCTCTCCGAGTAAGTCTCTGCCGATAAGACCGGGCGTCCGTTCACTGCAATACAGACACACGCCAGCACCAGTGCCACCATGCGCCATACGTTTTTCCGAAACCGGAACAGAATCCTCGTCAGAGTGTAGGCAATCACGAAAGAGCAGGGGAGCATCCAGAGTAGTCGCCAGTAGATGCCACTTAAAAACCGGGTGCCAATATACTGATAAAAAAACGGATTAAAGAAAAACAGACCGACCAGCACCGATGGCCAGAACAGCTTATTCCGTTCTTCCCTTCCAAGGAAAAAACAGCAGAGTGATGCCGCTGCAAACAATACAAAGTGAATAGCGCCCACTCTTCCCCCTATGAAGTTCAGAAATTCTCCCCAGACACCCAACATGTATGTCATCATTTTCTCTTACCTCAAATAGTACAATAGATACATTCCACACGGAACTGCTGCCAGAAAAATCATAAGTGTCTTTTTCCAGTCCCTGTGACAGCAGAAATCCACAAAACCGTAGATTCCAAGCAGAATCGGTGTCGTGATAATTCCGACTCCCGACAACAGACACGCTCCCACAGCTGCCACATAAAACAGGGGCAGCCATCTTTTCTCATAATCCGGCCTCATCACACGATAAAACAGATAGAAAAACAGCGGGATCATAAAACCGGCGCAGACTGCCTTTCCCTGCCAGATCCGAAGCAGGATCATCGATGCCAGCGTATGCGTCGATGTATATCCCCACAGGTGAATCACTGACAGCAGGATCAGAAAAACGCCTGTCTTTTCCCAGTCACCGTCAAACAGTTTCTGCCCGATCAGTGTATAGAGTGCATAGCACAGAAGGATCAGGAAAAACGGCAGATATGCATGGGAAAGTACCGCCGGAGCGATTCCTCCATCGTATGCCATCATTGCCACGAACATCGTCCACGGTGAGGTCAGATCCTTGCGCACCTCCCCGGTATCCCAGTACATAAAATCTGCCGTGATCGTATCCTCGCGGTACATGCTCCCATGTACTACCGCCGATACTTCCTCCGCAATAAACCTCGCATCATCATCATCACTGTGCTGATATCTCGCCGGGATATATGCCTGTAACAGGATCAACACCGCCGCAGCAATGCCAATTACAGCCGTCCACGCTGTCACCTTCTGCCGTTTTCCCCGGTCATCCCGTTTTCCGCTTTTCTGGATTCTCCTGCCACAGAGCAGGATCAGAGAAATCACCGAGAGCACCTCCAGCAAGATTTTCCACAGCATAACCGTTTCGTACAATGTGCGCTGCAATGCCACCATCGGAACCAGCAGCAGCTGTGCCACAGCCAGCATGGTCGTAAAGCCGAGCACCCAGGCATGCAGAAACCGGTTTACCGTTCCCTCAAGCTGTAACAAGTGTACCCAGAAACTGCCGATCAGCACCGGGACAAAAAGCAGTGCACAACTCAGATAGAGAACGTCACTACCCTTCATATACCAGAACCCCTTCAATTGTGATTTCCTGCGCATCTGCCGTATTCTTCAGGCGACACAGCATCTCATTGTCCACACCGCTTCTTGTGCATACGACAAAACTACTGTTGCAAAGCCTGGAAGCCGCATAAGCATCTGCACTTGCTCCTGCATTTGGGCTGTTAATAACAATATAATCATATTTTTCGCTCATCTCGTTTAAATAAGCGGCGAATTTTTCATGCATCACAACATCAAAATTCTTTTCCTCTGCCGTATCACGACATATAGTATCCAGATAACCATTCAATGCACTCGGTACCGGCTCTCCGCTCTCCCCAAGAATATATTGACTAATTGAATTTTTCGCATCTTTTCCCTCTGCATCGATAGCCAGATCTATAAACAGTGTTTTCTTCTGCTCATTTGCGCAGCTGAATGCAAGCTTTAAAGCAGCGTCTCTCCTCACGGTTCCAATCGGAATGCAATTAATGCGCATGCATCCGTTTGTTCTTTCTTTCATATGCTTTCGTAAGAATAAAGAAACCTTTTTGTATACTTCCTCCTCACTGACCTTTCGTGTTTTCACATCGTCAATCACCGGCACGTCCAGAATCTGGCATACCTCCTCAGCACTCTTTGGTTTTCTATATAACACAAGCCAAAAAGAGTATAATGCCACTTCTGCAATAATTCCCAATAAAAATCCGGCAACCAGCCCCTTCATCACACCACGGTTGAAATCGTCCTCAGAAATAAAGTAGTTCTCTACCTTTTTATTCTCCTGACTTGCATACGGTGCATCGATCACAGAAAAGCACTCCTGTCCGTTAAGTTCTGTTGCACTCTCTGCTGTTGCATCCACAACCGCCTGTGCAAACACAATGGCATCCTCTTCCTCTGCAATACTAAAATCTCCTGTATCAATCGGATACTGTAAATAGAGCAGCACAATATCTCCTGTCTCTTCCTGCGCCATCCGAAACAGGGCCTGATAAGTCTTATAGTCAATATCACAGCCAAGTTTTTCTTTTACCTTTTCAAAGGTACGGTTGCTTTCCGCGATACGAATGAGATTATTTGCACGCTCAGTGGAACTCTCATCACTGTACGTCTGCACATATAAGGTTGCCACAACCTGTCTGACGTTCTCATAAATATTCTGCTCCAGATACGGTTCGAGAGATTTGTACTTATATCCACCAAGGACTACTGCGCACACCACTGCACAGATCAATGCAAGCCACCATCTGCGTAGATTACACTGAATAATCTCCGCTATACTGTATTCCCTGTCTAACTGATACTTCTGGTTCATATGATTCTGCCTCCTTATTCTCCACCTTTTTCAAATACAACCTTGATCGTCTTTAGTATGATTTTGATATCCAATCCAATACTCCAGTTGTCGATATACTGCACATCCAGTTTTACGACATCTTCAAAATCTTTGATTTCATTTCTTCCACTCACCTGCCAAAGTCCTGTAATTCCAGGCTTTGCACTCAGTCTGCGCTTCTGATGAGATTCGTACTGCCGGAACTCATCCACTGTCGGTGGTCTTGTTCCCACCAGACTCATATCGCCCTTTAATACATTGTAGAATTGCGGCAGTTCATCAATGCTGGTCTTCCGGATAAATTTTCCCACTTTCGTGATACGCGGATCATCTTTCATCTTGAACATAAAGCCATTCATTTCATTCTGACTCTCCAGTTCTTTTTTGCGCTCCTCCGCATCCCTGTACATGGAGCGGAACTTATAGATCTTGAAAAACCGACCATTCCTCCCGACCCGCTTCTGTGCAAAAAACAGCGGTCCCGGTGACTCGATCAAAAGCGGCGGTGCCAGAAATACTGTTACGACTGCTGTGATTGCCAGTCCGACAATCGCTCCTGCGATATCCATCAGACGCTTGACAAATAACATTTTCCAGTCGTAATACTGATTGGAAAATGTTACGACGGGTACATTGCCCATCATATTAAAACTCTTATGATACTCATCAAAATGACGCAGCAGTTCGATCGTTATATGAACCGTTGCTCCCATATTTTCAAAATTATTGACAACCTCTGCCAGTGATTCCCCCGTATCGTAAGGTACATTGATAAATACTTCATCCACAATCTGTTCCTTCACATACTGGTACATGGTATCGTAAGTTGCCACGACCGGAATTCCCTCATACCATCTGCCAATCTGATTGTCATCAATGACCGCGATTCCGGTCAGGCGGTGTGCCCAGTCCTTCGCATTTTCGATCTCTGTCAGTGTATCCAGCACACGGTCCACAGTTGTGACCAGAAAAATCTGGCTGGTTCCTCTTTTATTCCTATAGATCTTTAGAAGGTAATACTTGATCGCGGCATGGGTTATAAAAAACAGTATCAGATTAACCACTGCAATACAGAAATACACTCCACGGGAAGCATCTGCATTATTGTGCTGCAAAAAAATTGTCAGTGCCGTCACAAAGATCATGACTACGCTGGCTTCCACTGCCGCCATAAAATCCCTTGCCAGGTTCCGTCGTATAAAATTCTTCTCAATGTCCGAAAACAGAAGCACCAGCATGTAGATGACCATTACCACTCCGAAGCTTTCCATCAGCTCGGTCTTCATATTTATTACCGACACATTCCGGTAACGCACCAGCCACAGATAACCTCCGAAGAAATAGCTGATGACAAAACATACCAGATCCGCCAGAAACAGCACCACTGTCTGGATCTTTTCTTTTGATTGGTACATATCAATTCCTCACTTTATCCCTCATAGATGATCTCACGGTTTCCCATGGAAAAATGAATACTCCATTTCTGTCCTGCCGGCAGAATCCACACACAGTCAAACCCAAACTGTGGGCGATCCACACGCCGGAGCTTTAACGCTTCTGCCACATCTGCCCGGTCACTCCGGGTTACATCTGCCCGAATCTGCTTTTCATCCGGACCATATATCCGGATATTAACCGGAATGCACCTTCCGTCCAGACATTTTGCCAGTGCCCATCCACTGCAGATCACACTCCCATCCTGCCGTTCCAGTCGGTCGATATGATACAGCAGCCTGCGCACCCGGATCCATCGGGATTCTTTCACCACTTCTCCGTCTGTGGTCTGCTCTCCGGCAAGAAGCTCTTCAAACGGTATGACTTTTGTTCCCATAATGCGCTGCATATTGCGCACCGGAAAACCTCCTTCCAGCAGATACTCCTGAAAATGTGTCTCCCATTCTGCAAACTGTGCCGCTTCTTCCCCGGTAATGTCCACCATCGCAAGCCACTCCGAAAGGTCTCTTCCCTGAGCCTTGAAAATCTGGTAATAAGCAAAATAGATGGCACGATAGAGAACAAACTTCTTGGGAACCGGAAATGGAAATGTCCACTCGTAGTCAATAACAGTCCAGTCTGCCGATACATCCAAAACCGTCCCGCCATTCCCCGCCTCCACGAAGATATTGGAAAAGATCATATCCACATCACTCACATCCGCACAGATGTACGCATTCTCCTGTCCTGCCGGACCAAAAACATTCCGGAATTCCTCCGTCACAGTAAACGGGCTGTCTCCCCCCGCCTCCATCAAGCGTCTGCCATACAGACGTATGATTGTCTCTACTGTACTCCAGTCGCCCTGCCGGAAACTGCGCTCGATCATGCTCTGTAAGGTCTCCCCCCTCACAAACGGAGAGCTGACCCGGCTTCCCGCCTGTAATTCTTCCACTTCACAGGGGCAAAAACGGATCCGACTGCCGCGATAGGCTTCCTGCAGCTGCCGGAAGCACTCTTCTATCCGCCGTACATGCGGATCCGCCGCCTTCGTTCCGGCATATTTATATACTGTTTTTCTTCCGGCAACATCTAACACGATGTCTGTCCGGATGCGGAATCGTTCTGCCCGCTCGTTGGAATATTTGGAATAAATCGTTCTATCCAACCGCTCTATCCCTCCTGCCCTGCCACAATCAGAAATGAATTGGCAAATGTTCCATACACACCTTCTGCCAACAGGGTATCTGCCATTACGCGCTCGTCAAAACATGCGACCCTGTCCCTGTCATAGTTACTTCGCCCTTCTGCAAGTTCTCCCGCGGCGGGCAGCCAGTCATCTGAGTAGATCACGGACGGAAACTTGTGATCCGGATAAGGATAATACCATTTCAAATCATCAAAGCCCGCCTGTGTAAGTAGTCTCTGATACTCACTGCGGGTATATGACCTTCCAGAATTCTCCACACAATCTACATTAGAATAACCATTAATCCCTGTAAAATAGCCGCCCACATACTCTTCCTGACACCCTGCAAGATATTTTAGCCCGATACGGTTCGCATCTGCAAGGTAGAGATACCCATCCCTACAAAGCAGATTTCTCAGATCTGTCAACTGATTCTGCCACCGGTAGAAACTTCCCGCAATAAGAATTACATCAAATGACTGCGTTTCTGTCGGAATCTCCCGTGCGAAAATAAGACGCCCATCGCGGCTGTCCGTTGCAAACCGTGCAGAGAGAATCTGTTCCTGTCTGTCATCCGTTATCAGACAAACTACTTCCTTTGCCATGGAAAGAAGCTTTCCTGTAAGCGCTCCACACTCGGGATTACACTCAAGTACACGCTTCGTCGCGTCAATCGGCAGCCAGCCAATCAGGTTCTGACGAATTTCCGACAAATGGTACAAAAAAGAGTAGGATGCCCGCTCTCTGATGATTCTGGCATACTGATCCGGTGTATTCTGTTTTATAACTTCATACAATTCTGTCAGAATCTGTGCATTCTCCATCCTTTTTCCTCCATCTCTCTGTGGTATATTCTATTCCTCCACACGCTCCACGGTCGTCTCCGAATTCATATCATAGAAACCAACCGTATTCTTGTCCGATATGACCGTAACGCCCACCACATCATACAGCCGGTGGTACGCACGGAACTCGCCGCCCACGTAACCGGTACAGCTGATGGACAGCAGATACTCGCCGCCCTGCAGATCCATATTCTGTTTGAAGGAAGCCACATAGATCTCTCCTGCCCGCGCCAGCCCGACGCCGACCTTCTCGTACATGGTGTTCGTTCCCGTGACAGCGGTTCCCTGCACAGTCTTAAACGTATAGGTAAAAATCGGATCCTGAATATCGGTGTGAAACTGCACCTTTGAGCGGATAGTAAAAGACGTCCCCTTCTGGATACAGCTCGTATAGCTTCCGTACTCGTCAATCACCGCAAAATCAATGATTTCCGCTTCCCCGGTTCCGTATTCATTCACCTGCGGATTCAGCTCGTAGTTGGACTTCCACAGCTTCTTTGTCCCATTTTCCTTCGCGTCCGCAAGCACCTGTCCGCTCGCAATATTCTGCGACTGATTTAACAGCACTTTCTTGTACAGGTTGATCGTGTCCTTGGGATTTCCCTCCGACAGCTTGACGCCCTTGTTTAGGAGGATCACGCGGTCACAGTATTTTGCCACACTGCTGATGTCGTGGCTGACAAAAATAATCGTCTTGCCCTCCGCCTTGAAATCCTCAAACTTTTTATAACATTTTGCCTGGAAAAACACGTCTCCGACCGACAGCGCCTCATCGACGATGAGGATCTCCGGATCAATGTTGATCGCCACCGCAAACGCCAGACGCACAAACATACCGCTGGAATACGTCTTGCACGGCTGGTTTACAAATTCACCGATATCCGCAAATTTCAGAATATCGTCCAGCCTTGCATCCATCTCCTCCCTGGAGAATCCCATCATCATGCCGTTGAGATATACGTTTTCGATGCCGGTGTATTCCATGTTAAAGCCTGCGCCAAGTTCCAGCAGCGCCGAGATTCTTCCGTCGATCTCGACCTCACCGCTTGTGGGTGAGAGCACGCCTGTGATAATTTTTAAGATGGTAGATTTGCCGGAGCCGTTCGTTCCGATGATTCCGACCGTCTCACCTTTTTTCACATCGAACGTGACATGGTCGAGTGCCCGATGTTCCTTGAATCTGCCTTTTCCCGCAAGCCCCAGTGCGTCAAACAGCCGCTCCGAGGGTCTGTTGTATAGCCGGTATACCTTGCTGACATCTTCTACCCTGATTGCTAACTCATCCATTCAGTTACAAATTCCTCTCTATAATACATCCGCGAAATGCGGTCGCAGCCTCTTGAACACGGTTGTTCCGAGAAACAGTATCACTGCCGTCACAACCCAGAAATATACGGTAAGTCCCATATCCTCCCAGAATCCGATGTGATTGATCAGTGCGTTCCGGTATCCCGAAACAATGTAGTACATCGGATTGAGCTTTAACACGGCAATCGCCCAACCCGGTATCTGCACCATCGTCTCAAAGTTCCACATAATCGGCGTCACCCACATGCCGATCTGCAACAGGATTCCCACCACTTCTTTCATGTCGCGGAAAAATACCGTCACCGCACTCGTCGCATACACAAGCCCTGTCGCAAACAGAATCATACAGAAAGAATAATATACAACCTGAAGTGCATACCAGTCCGGCATATATCCCATACAGATGAAAAGCACAATCGTAAACGCCACAAAAAACAGATGCGTAAACAGCGCCGATATCATTTTTACCACTGGGAGCATATCGATCTGGAACACGACTTTTTTTACCAGATAGCTGTACTCCACCAGAACACCGGTGCCGCCGTTCAGCGCTTCCTGAAAATAGAACCACGGCACAAGTCCCGCTGTCAGCCACAGCACGAACGGAATCTCAATTCCGGTCCGAAGATCCGTCGCCTTGGAATTCAGTCCCTTCTCAAACACGAACCAGTACAAAAGCACCGTGATTACCGGCTGGACGAACGCCCAGACCACACCAAAGTAGGAGCCTGCAAACTTCTTCTTGATGTCATTTTTTGCCAGATTCCATACCAGGCTTCTACTTCCGATCAGATGATGAAGCAGTGATGTATCCTTCTTCTTTCCTGCCATCTATGTTCTCCTAATCTCTTTCTATCCCTCTGCAGGCGCATGTTTTTCCTTACTTTATGCCGTGCGCCGCCTTATATTCTGCGAAGCTTTTCTGCACTTTATCCTTGTCGGATAAGATCAGATCCGCCGCTGTCATTCCTTCCGGCATCGGCCATTCCACGCCGACCTCGGCATCATTCCACAGAATACCGCCCTCATCGTTCGGATGGTAGAAGTCCGTTACCTTGTAGCAGAACTCTGCCTCCTCCGACAGCACGATAAATCCGTGCGCAAAATTCTTCGGCACGAAAAACTGCTTCTTGTTCTCCGCGGAAAGCAGCACGCCGTACCATTTGCCGAACGTCTTCGATCCCTCTCTTAAATCCACCGCAACGTCAAACACCTCGCCGTTTACCACACGGACCAGCTTGTCCTGCGGATAATTGATCTGAAAATGAAGCCCGCGGAGCACGCCCTTTTTCGATGCTGACTGGTTGTCCTGCACGAACTGGCAGTCAATCCCTGCCTCCGCAAAATCGTTGTAATTGTAAGTTTCCATAAAATATCCGCGCGCATCACCGAATACTGCCGGCTCAATAACCTTCAGCCCCTCAATGCCGTTGCAATTCTCTGTTACCTTTATCTTTCCCATGTTCTATAATCCCTCCGCGATTTCCATCAGATATTTGCCGTAATCCGTCTTTAAGAGTGGCTGTGCCAGCTTGATGAGCTGGTCTCTGTCGATAAAGCCGCGCTTGTACGCGATCTCCTCAATGCAGGAGATGTATAAGCCCTGACGTTTCTGGAATGCAGACACAAAATCTGCCGCAGCAAGCAGCATGTCGTGGTTTCCCGTATCCAGCCATGCGAATCCTCTTCCAAGCGTCTCCACGCTCAATGTTCCACGCTCCAGATAAGCGTTGTTGACAGAGGTGATCTCGATCTCCCCGCGTGCGGACGGCTTGACGTTTTTCGCAATCTCCACCACGTCGTTATCGTAAAAGTAAAGTCCCGGCACCGCGTAATTGGACTTCGGATACTCCGGCTTTTCCTCGATGGACAGCGCCTTGCCGTTCTCATCGAATTCCACGACGCCGTACTCTCTCGGATCTCTGACATAATAGCCGAAGATCGTCGCACCCTGCTCCTTTTCCGTGCGCTCCGCTGCGCTCTTTAACACTTTGGAAAAGCTCTGTCCGTAGAAAATATTATCGCCGAGCACCAGTGCCACCGCATCATTTCCGATAAATTTTTCACCGATGATAAATGCGTCCGCGAGACCTCTCGGCTGCTCCTGTACTGCATAGGAAAAACTCATGCCGAGCTGGCTTCCGTCTCCGAAAAGCTCCTCAAACACCGGCAGATCACGCGGTGTGGAGATGATTAACACCTCGCGGATTCCCGCAAGCATCAGGGTCGATAACGGATAGTAGATCATCGGCTTGTCATACACCGGCATGATCTGTTTTGAAATCGCTTTAGTCAGCGGATAAAGTCTGGTACCGGAGCCTCCGGCAAGTATTATTCCTTTCATCTGAAAATCCTCCCATTTTATCCAATATACGCCACGTCCATTAACATTTGTAACGGACACAGCTTAATTTTTTCTTAATTTAAAACGCAAACAAGCAGTATCGCCCAAAAGGCGGTACTGCTGCCTGCATCAACTATCTGTTCTGATACATATCCTCATAATATTTCTGATAATCACCGCTGGTAACATTCTTCATCCAGTCCTCGTGCTCGAAAAACCACGCGATCGTCTTGCGGATGCCGTCCTCGAACTTTGTCTCCGGCTCCCAGCCTACCTCCGCCTTGATCTTGTCCGGCGCAATCGCATAGCGTCTGTCATGTCCCTTGCGGTCTGCCACGTAAGTGATCAGATCTTTGCTTACCAGCTTTCTTCTCGGATCGTCCGCCGGAAGCATCTCCTGTAAGGTATCAATAATAATCTCAATAATCTGGATATTCTGTTTTTCGTTGTGTCCGCCGATGTTGTAAGTCTCACCGAGGCGTCCTTTTTCCTGCACCATGTCGATGCCCTTCGCATGATCGTCAACATACAGCCAGTCACGCACATTCTTGCCGTCGCCGTACACCGGAAGCTTCTTGCCCTGCAGCGCATTGTTGATAATCAGCGGGATCAGCTTCTCCGGGAACTGATACGGTCCGTAATTGTTGGAACAGTTCGTGATGTTTGCCGGGAACTTGTAGGTGTCAATGTATGCCTTTACCAGCATGTCGGAAGACGCTTTGCTGGCTGAATACGGGCTGTGCGGCGCGTACGGGGTCGTCTCGTAAAAATAAGATCCATCATCCTCGAGGGAACCGTACACCTCATCCGTCGATACATGCAGGAACTTCTTGTCCGCCTTAAATGTTCCGTCCGGAAGTTCCCATGCCGCCTTGGCACAGTTTAACATCACTGCCGTTCCGAGCACGTTCGTCTTCACGAAGACCTCCGGATTCTTGATACTGCGGTCTACATGGCTCTCTGCAGCGAAGTGAACCACACGGTCAATGTCGTTCTCCGCGAAAATCTTCGCAATGGCTTCCTTATCCGTAATGTCCGCCCGAATAAACGTATAATTCGGATTGTTCTCAATGTCCTTCAGGTTCTCAAGGTTTCCCGCATACGTGAGGACGTCCACATTGATGATGCGGATCGTATCTCCGTATTTGCGGAACATGTAGTGAATGTAATTGGAACCGATAAAACCGGCTCCCCCTGTTACCAGATAAGTTCTCATATTAACCTCCATTATCTCCAATGCTTTCTATCTCAATCCAGCACAACTTTGTTGCCATAAGTCTCTTCATTTTATCATAGATTCCGTTCCAACACAAGCTTGTATACACAGACCGCCGTTTCACCTCTACCACCAGTCTGTCGGCATCTGCTCCTTAACCTCCGACAGCCGTACCACAACACAATCCTCCGTCACAAGAACCGATCCCTCTTCCGGGAAATCCTTCATCTGTCCCGCCAGTTCCACCGCGTGTCTCTTCTGCTCTTCCGTCGCATCCTCCCGCAGCACGTTCCCGGTATAAGCCTGTACAAAACCGCAAATACGGTGTGTCGCTCCGGTCGGGTTCTCCATACTGTAATCCCAACCGTAGAACGACCAGCCATACATCTCGGTCCGCCTGCACCACTCCGGGAGATCTGCCTCCTGATAGCCCACAAACACCACCGGAAGCTGCAGCAGTTCCCCTCCGTCTGCCCCGGCGAGGCGCTCTAACAGCTGCCGTGTCTTTTGCTCATCCTCCCTGCAGCGTATCTCATCGGTCACGGCAAGGCGCAGATCATAGCCGGTCTGGACCGCAATCACAAGGCAGATGCACAATCTGCAGACGAGCAGCAGCCAGTAACCCGTACCGCGGTCTCTGCCGTTCCAGAGTTCCGCAAGCCGCTCCGTCACATACATTCCCAGGAACGCTCCCGCCACCGGAAGCGCAAACTGTGATCTCGTCACGATCATCTCTCCCATGTATGCCGTCAGAAGCAGCGGCGCAAGCACCAGTCCCGCCAGTCCAAGCAATGAATACCGGACTTTCTTCTTCTCCCACGGAAGTTCCTGTTTTTTCCGGCAGGCAAGCACACTTCCCGCCAGCACAAGCAGAAGCACCACGCCGCATCCGTAGAACGAAAAATTTCTGGGGCCATGGCCGAGCAGCAGATTTTTCAGCGTGCGCAGCACATTCTTGATACATGCGAGCGCAGGCAGTCTTCCCCAGCCCATCTGGCTGTCCATATAATCCGAAGACACCAGAAACGTGCTCATATACCAGTGATAGCACAGATACACTACACCGAAATGTACGATCATCCAGAGAATCTGCCGGAGATATCCGCCCTGCTCCCGCTCCGCAGTCAGCTCCGCCAGGAAGAAAACGAGGCACACTGCGATGTAGTAAACCGCCAGCGCCTGATACGATCCCAGACCGATAAATAACAGAACGCCCGCCGCAAAAGCCCGGAGCAGATTCGTTACAGTTCCGGCGCCGATCCCGCTCATCAGGAATGCCGCCTCAATCAACAGCAGCATTGCAAGCGCCACTTCCGCCTGCTGCAGGGAAAAATAAATCTGATAGCACCAGATGTTGGACGTCACATAGAGGAGCAGGAAAATCCAGTACCGGCTTTTCTTTTTCCCGGAGCGCTCATAAATGCCGAACGTCAGAAGATTGGCTCCCAGCCAGAAAAACAGGAAGAACAGGATCCCGCTTTTTATAACCTGATGTGTTCCAAGCCCCAGAAGGTGCTTGAGCCATGCCAGCTCCCACCGTCCGATCGCAAGCCATCCCAGACTGCTTCCCGGATGGTTGATTAACTCTTCCGTATCAATGCGGATGTTGCCGCAAAAAACAAGATAACCGAAACAGATCAGCATTGCCGCCATTGACGCAGCGAGCAGCCCCCAGTATTTCCTCACATAGTCACGCAAATCCCGCATTACAACACTTTTCATCTGTTCCGGTTATCCTTTCACTTTTCTGTCGGTATCTCTCTCAGCCCAAATGCTGCATATATTCATCCAGCGCGCTCTCCCAGTCAGCCATACGATAGCCGTCCGTCAGGCGCATCATGTAATTATCCAGAATGGAATACGCCGGTCTCTTCGCCGAAGCAGGATTCATTGCCGCATACTCCTCACTTGTCACATGTCTGACGCGGGTATTCTTCCCGGCACGCGCAAATACCGCCTCCGCAAATGCTGCCCAGTTGGTATCTCCCTCGCAGGTTGCATGAAACAGTCCATAATTCTCCGTCGGTTCATAGTGATGAATCGCACGCGCAAGTTCCACTGCGCTGGTCGGTGAACCGAGCTGATCGCATACCACGCTCACTTCCTCATGGTTCTCCGACAGTCTTAACATTGTCTTGGCAAAATTTTTGCCGTCCCCGTACAGCCATGCCGTGCGGAAGATAAAATATTTTCTTGCGAACGCCTTCACGAAGCGCTCTCCTTCAAGCTTTGTTTTCCCGTATGCGCTGACCGGGCCCGGCTCATCGAATTCCGTATACGGTCTCGTCCCGTTTCCGGCGAACACATAATCCGTGGACACATGTATCAGCTTTGCGTCGACTTCCGCAGCAGCGATGGCAAGGTTGCGCGGACCGATCGCGTTGATGCGGTACGCTGCATCCCACTGTGTCTCACAGGCATCCACATTCGTGTGCGCCGCACAGTTGATGATAACCTGCGGACGCTCGGCGCGGACAAGCGCCAGCACGGCATCCACATCGGCGATGTCAAGTGCTGTGACACCATCGCCCTCCACCACATCTGTGTTGATAAACGTTACGTCTTCCTTTGCATACTCTGCGCGGATTGCGCGCCCCAGCTGACCGTTACAGCCGGTAACCAGTATCTTTTTCATCCGGTTTTCCTCTCTTACTCTTCTATTCTCCAAGTCCGTTCTCAATGGCATGCACAAGCGCCGCAAGCGCTTCCTGTTCGTCTTCCCCCTCGCATACCAGCTCAATCTCATCGCCCGATTTGATGCATGCACCGAGCACACTCAACACGCTCTTGGCATTTGCAGTATTCTCGCGGTATCGGAATGTGATGTGCGATTTGAACTGCATCGCCTCCTTGCACAGGATTCCCGCCGGTCTAAGATGCAGTCCCGTTGGATTCTTGACTGTGACTTTCTGACTTACCATGCTCTCTTCCCTCCAATGAATAATTTTCCTAACAAATCCTCTGACTCTACAACATAATGCGCGTAATCAATTCCGCAAGTCTCTTCGCTTCCTCGTCAATGACTTTCTGATCTTTCCCCTCAATCATAACGCGCACCAACGGCTCGGTACCGGACGGCCGGATCAGCACGCGTCCCTCACCGTTAAACTTTTTCTCCAGTTCCGCGATTGCATCTGCAATCTCCGGATACTCCATAAAATGCTCTTTTTTGTGATTCGGCACCTTGGCATTGACAAGCGCCTGCGGCAGAACCTCCATGATCGCTGCCAGCTCTGACAACGGCTTTCCGGTGTCCACCATCACTTCCAGAAGATGCAGGGCGCTCAAAAGCCCGTCTCCGGTCGTATTGTCATCCAGAAAAATGACGTGTCCGGACTGCTCACCTCCGATATTGTATCCGTGTTCCCGCATGTTCTCCAGAACATACCGGTCTCCGACTTTTGTTTTCTCTACGTGGATTCCCTCTTTTTCTCCCATCAGAGTAAATCCCAGGTTGCTCATGATCGTCACAACAATCGTATTCTTCTTCAGTCTGCCCTTCTGCTTCATGTAGTTGCCGCAGATTGCCATCACCTGATCGCCGTCTACCAGATTGCCCTTTTCGTCAACCGCAAGCATACGATCCGCATCGCCGTCAAACGCGATACCGGCATCCGCCTTCTCGTACACAACGCGTGCCTTCAGCTCATCCATGTGGGTAGATCCGCAGTTCGCATTGATGTTGGTTCCGTCCGGGTCGGTGTGAATCGCCACCAGTTCCGCACCAAGATCGCTGAGCGCCTTGACGGACGTGTAATACGACGCGCCCTCCGCGCAGTCCACCACGATCTTTTTGCCGTGCAGATCGACCGGAACACATTTTTCCATAAATTTCACGTATTCATCCTTCAGATCAAAGCGGTATTCGATCTTTCCCACGCCGGATCCGATCGGAAGTACCACGTCCTTCATGTTGTTGCGGATCAGCGCTTCAATCTCATCCTCCAGTGCATCGGAAAGCTTGTAGCCCTCGCCGTTGAAGAACTTGATTCCGTTAAATTCCATCGGATTGTGCGATGCCGAGATCACAACACCCGCATCTACTTTATGCTTTCTTGTCAGATAGGCAATCGCCGGCGTCGGCATAACCCCCACAAAAATGGCGTTTGCACCCACGGAGCAGATTCCCGCCATCAACGCGCTGGCAAGCATTCCTCCCGATATTCTGGTATCGCATCCGACAATGATTGTCGCCTGATGTTCCGTCTCTTTCGTCAGCACATACGCGCCTGCCTGCCCAAGCTTGGTTGCCAGTTCGATCGTCAGTTCCGATCCCGCCACGCCGCGCACGCCATCCGTGCCAAACATTCTAGCCATATTCTATTTCCTCCATGTTTCTTACTTTTTACGGATTGTTGCTGCTTCTCTCCACATCACTTCCAGCCGTACTGTTCTCAGTGACCGTCTTATCCGTCTTATCCGTCTTATCGGTTTTATCCGACTTGTCAGCCGCATCGCCTGCAGCGGCGGTGCCGGCTGTATCGTTCGTCTTGCTCTCACTGTCTGTCGTATCCGTATTATCCGAAGTACCCGTTTCGGCGGTGTTGTGGTCGGTAATTGTCACCGGCAGTGTCACTGTTCCAGTCACCCAGCAGTGCTCCTGCTCCAGCGTGATCTGCACATTCAGGTGATGCTCGCCCGCTCCAAGGTTGGATGCGTCCGCCGTTCCGGTAATATCTTTTGCAGAGATTCCCGCAAGCTCGCTCTCCGCTCCGCTGATCTCTACCGCGACCGTGCTCTCCATGTAATTTGCATTGTAACCGTCGCGCACATTCTGAATGGTAAAGTTTGCCACTGGCACCTCGTAAGTCGCCTTGACAACCGGCTCCACCTTCGCGATCACTTCTACTTTTGCATCCGAATTCAGCACAAGGGACGTCCCGCTCGGCAGATAGGAACTGATATCCACCGTTGTGGTCAGATCCTCGGTGATACCGGAAATGTCCAGCACCTCCTGCGGAATGGTGATCTTGCTGACGGTATTGAGCGTTGCCGCCTCGCCCTTGATACGCACATTATCCAGGCTGCTTTCCACGCCGGTAAGCACATAGCCGTCCGCCGGTTCGCCCTTCGCCTCAAACTCCAGCGGCACATCCTTGGTATTTAAGATCTGTGCCGAAATATTGACTGTGGACAGACTGAGTGTCAGCTTTGTCGTGTCGATCACGTTGCCGTCGGCATCATATAACACCGGCACAACGGAATCCGTCACATCCGTGGACATACCTTCCACATTGATCGTCGCCACCGCCGTATCAATCTGGCTGACGATGGATGCCGGTCCCGAAACCTTTAACAGGTTGGAGCCCACGATCTGTACCGTGCCGAGTGCACAGCCGTCCATCACGGTTCCCTTGGTTGCCGCCGTAATCGCCTTCTGGCAGGTGCCGCGGTCTTCCAGCGCCACTTCCAGATAGAGCTGTTTGGAGACGACGGAGACTTTATTGCTATACCGCTTCGCGGTGATCGTCACCGGCACGCGGTAAATTCCGCTTCCCTCATCGTACTCAATATTCTCCATGTCCGCCGTTGCGGAAAAATCGGCATTGGATAATTCATCGTGCACGCTGCGCGCAGCCGACACGCGGAATGACACTACGTTGCTGCTGTCCAGCGGTTCATAATATTTGTTCTGCGATGTGATATAGTCCGTATTCTCCGCTACAACATTGGTGGTATAGGTCTTTGACGTCGTCGGATCGTCAATGTTAATCACGACTACCCACAGCACAACCGCCAGTATGACCGCCAGTATTTTGAGGCTAAAATTATTTGTTATCGTTTTTCCGAGCCGTTTTAGCATCTTTCAGCCTCCTCTTCCACAATGCAATCTTCGATAATTCCCGTTCCCGCCTCTGGATGTACGTCAGCTTGTTCTTCAGAAACTCGGCATCTACATTGCGGTAAAGTTCACCGCCGAGCGCAATCGACACTCTTCCGGTCTCCTCTGACACAACGATTGTCAGGGAATCGCTCACCTCGCTGATTCCGACAGCCGCACGGTGTCTCGTTCCCAGATCCTTGCTGATCGACAGGGAATCCGTAAGCGGCAGATAGCAGGTCGCCGCCACGACTCTGTCCCCGCGCACAATCACGGCGCCGTCATGGAGCGGTGTGTTTTTTTCAAAAATATTGATCAGAAGCTGGCTTGTCAGAATACCGTCCACCGCGATTCCGGTGCGCTCATATTCCGAGAGAACAATCTCATCCTCCACCACAATCAGGGCTCCGGTCTTCACCTTTCCCATCTCGTAGCATGCCTTGACCATTTCATTAATGGTCTTATCCGAGAACTTCCCCGTATCCTCCTTTGAGGAATCAAAGGAAAACAGGAACGCCAGAACGTTTTTCCGTCCGAGATTCTCAAGCGCCTTGCGCATCTCCGGCTGGAAGATTACAACCAGAGCTATCACCAGGACGTTTAACGTATTCCTTGCAATCCAGATGATCGTGTTCATCTGGAACAATGCTGCCAACAGAACGAAGAGCAGAATCACCATCAAACCGCGCAGCAGCATCCATGCTCTGGTATTCTTGATCCACACCAGCATATAGTAGATCAGAAACGCTATGATTATGATCTCCACGATATCTGTTATGGAGATTTTTGGAAGATTCATATAAAGAGACGCTTTCTGCCAGAAAGCATCGAGGGTAGCTAACATGTTCTGCACGCGGTCCACTTCCTTAATCTAATAATTCTTCGTCGATATCCATCTCTTCCGCAAAACGCTTCTTCGTGAGACGTTCCTTTTCGTCCTTCCCGCTGAAACGCTTTACCTGCTTGTTGGTGCCGGATACCACAGCCTTCGGCACTGCTTTTACATAGTAGTAATATTCATCATCCTCAAACTGCAGCCGCTCTGTTCTTGAGTAGTCGAGGTTAAAGAACAGGAACTGTATCACAAATGCAATCAGAAGTGAAATCACATTGCCGACCAGCACGCTCACCGTCTTACCGGAAATTCCAAGCAGCATATAGCCCGCAATCAAACCGATTGTCTCGAACAGAATACCGGATGCAATCGCAATCTGCCATGCATTCGCGATAGACATTCTGCGGATCAGATATACAATAATCAGCGTCACAGCCATGATGCCGAGCACGAGGTACATTTCCTTGTTGCCGAGAAGCTGGTTTAACGCCACCACGATCTTGGAATTCGCCTCCGCACTCTCCTCCGCCGCACCGCCGAGCAGCTTTTCATTCTGCCGGACTCCGTCGAGGAAAAAGTAAACCACCGTACCGCAGATCACTGCAAATACAGAATATGCCTCCTCCAGCAGTCCCATTCCAACCGGAATCACATACGGGATATTCAGCCGGAAGCAGATCGGCGTCAGCAATACGCCCATTCCCTGTCTGGGAGCAAAACGAAAATAGATAAAATAGATCAGCACAAACAGAAGAAGTGCGACCAGACATACCTCAATCGATAATGCATACATATCCGCCAGTATGACGACCGCCGCAATAAAGATCGTGCCGCCCACAGGCAGGATGGCACAGAGCAGTCCTAAAATCAGCGCCACCGGTGTGGAGCTGACCAGTTCCATGTAGCCGATGTTCCTGTCAATCGTCATCAGCGCCGCAAACGCCACGATAAACTTGACGATCGGTGTAATGTACACTTCGTATTTTCCGTAGAAGCGCACCAGTTTTTCTTTGAGTTCCAATAAGGTTGTCATTCCATGCCTCCCGCTCTAATCCCAGTCTTTATGATCGGATGTCCGGAGGCGTTCTTCCCTCTCATACATCTGATTCACCTTTTTCAGGTTGTTGTAATACTTCTTCACCTTGCGGCGTCCCTCTGTGTATTTCATGTTAAATATTACCCACGTGGCTCCGAGGTAAATCACCATAAACACCAGATACGGCACTACCGCTGTCATGACAAGCCCCTGGATATCGAACTTGTTCAGCTTTGCAAGCAGCTCTTCCGTCGCATACAGCCCCCACATTCCCATCAGAAGCCCGTAGCAGATGGTTCCTGTCACGAAGCTCCCCAGCAGACGCATGGAAACATAATCTTTTCTCGCATACTGCGTCATCGGCTTACACTGTTTCCCGTCATTTGTATCAAACTGTGCCATCTTAATCAGGTGGCGCAATCGTTCTTCATTTACCATACAGTAGTTATCCTTTCTCCGCCCTGCCGTTCCAGCCTGCGCAGGGCAAAATTGCACGCAATTATGCATTCTTTTTTTATTATAACACAGCACTATTTATTTTCAAAGCAAAAAACAGAGCCCGATACCCAGGCCCTGTTGATTCTCTTGGTATTATTTGAGAAAACGCATGCGGTTTTTATCCCGCTCTGTCTCCTGCGGCTGCGGCGGCTCCGGCTTATGAATCGACTCTGCAAGCGCGTTCGCCATATTGTTCTTGCACTTCTCGCAAAATCTTCCCGTGCGGATCGGCTTGCCGCAGGTCTCACAGACAATGCCGTCTGCTCCTGCCACGGAAAGTGACAGACGCTCCTCGCGAATCCACTGCCGGATCTGCTTCACCGACACATCCAGCTCCTCAGCGACCGTCTCCACACTTGAATTCGGATTCTCCTCCAGGAAAGCCTTTACCTCCTGGAACTTCTCCTCAAGCTTTTTCTGACACGCCGGACAAAGCGGCGCTCCCCCCATATAGTTAAACAGGCGTCCACAGCTCCTGCAATTTCTCACTTCCATACTTCTCAATCCTCCTGAATTCCCCTGTCAAAATCCCGCACCGATGCTGACGCAAATATAATAGATCCGCTCTGCGCCGCCCTTCAGCAGGACCTCCGAAACGGTATCTATCGTTGTTCCCGTCGTATAAATATCATCCACCAGCAATATTTTCTTATATTTTACTATATCTGCTGCTAATTGAAAAGCATTTTTTAAATTTGCCGCTCTTTGTCCGCCATTTAACTCCTTCTGCGGCACCGTGTTCCGCACACGGCGCACAAGCCCGGCGTCCACGGGAAGACCCAGCTCCCTGCCAAGCGCCCGCGCGAATGTCTCGGCCTGATTGTATCCGCGCCGCCGCTTTTTCCACCGGTACATGGGCACCGGAACGATCACTTCGATTTGATTTTTAAAAACCCAGTCCTGATAAAGCGCTGCCGCCTCCCTCGCATAATACGCCGCATATTCGCGCCGGTTTGCATATTTAAACCGGTACATGGACTGCCGGATATTTCCCTGATACACAAACACGGCTTTCCCCTGGCAGTACGCATGCCTGCGCTTTCCGCAGTCCAGACAGAATTCCGCCCGCTCGCCATCCAGCGGCTTGCCGCATCGCTTGCACACCGGTTCCTCGGCAAGCCGTACAGCATCCGCGCACCTTCTGCACGGGACACATTCCGGCACCGTCACGCGGTCGCAGATCGGACATCTCGGCGGATAGACGAGGCCAACGATCGTCTCCGCCACCCACCGCAGTCCGCGTCCTGTTTTTTCTTTTCCTGTTGCGAAATCAGCCTGCATTACATTTCCCGCTCTCCCCCGGTCATCTGATTCCGCTTTATCCTAGCATGTCCGCCCCTTTTTTGCCATAAACATTTTCTTAATTTTTTCTTTCTTTATTTTAAGGAACGGTTGACGAATATACTTTTCCTCATTATAATTTTATCTATTAAAAGCATTAAAGCTTTAATGCAATAAAGGAGGAGATGCTTATGAAAAAAGCACACAAACTGATTTCGGCAGTATTAGTCTCCACGATGGTCTTATCCATGACCGCGTGCGGCAGTGGAGAAAAAACGTATAAGGTAGGTATCCTGCAGCAGCTGGAGCATCCGGCACTGGATCAGGCAACGCAGGGATTTCAGGATGCCCTGACCAAACTGATGGGCGATTCCGTCACCTTCGATGTGCAGAACGCACAGGGCGAGCAGGCGAACTGTTCCAGCATTGCCACCACCTTTGTCTCCAACAATTACGATCTGATCCTCGCCAATGCGACGACCGCCCTGCAGGCTTCCGCGGCGGCCACCAGCACGATCCCGGTACTCGGAACCTCCGTGACGGACTACGCAACCGCGCTCGACATTGACGACTGGACCGGCGCCACCGGAAAAAATATTTCCGGCACCTCCGATCTGGCTCCGTTAGACCAGCAGGAAGATATGCTCGTGGAACTGTTTCCAGACGCCAGGAATGTCGGTATCCTCTACTGTTCCGCAGAACCGAACTCCGTGTACCAGGCAACGGAATTCGGAAAGTATCTGGATGAGGACGGAATCTCCCACAAGGAGTACACCGTGGCAGATTCCAACGACATCGCCTCTGTCGTGCAGAGTGCTGTCAGCGAAGTAGACGTCATCTACATTCCGACCGACAACACCATGGCAGGCAACACCGAAGCGATCGACAACATCACACGCCCGGCCGGCATTCCCGTCATCGCCGGTGAAGAAGGAATCTGTTCCGGCTGCGGCGTCGCGACGCTCTCCATCAGCTATTACGACATCGGCTACAAAGCGGGCGAGATGGCTTATGACATTCTGGTAAACGGCAAAGATATATCCACAATGGATATTGAATATGCCCCGAATGTCACAAAAGAATACAATGCGGATATCTGTTCCGATCTCGGCATTACCGTTCCGGATGATTACGTGGCAATCGGTGCCGAATAATATTTTTCCTTACAAGGGGGTTTTTCCTGATGAATTATTTTATGTCGCTTGACCCGCTTGCCCTCTTCCGTTCCATGCCCGGCGCTTTCGCCCAGGGCATGGTCTGGGGGCTGATGGCACTCGGCGTCTATATTACCTACCGTCTGTTGGATTTTGCGGATCTGACCGTGGACGGTTCTCTTGCAACCGGAGGTGCGGTTGCCGTCATGCTGATCCGCGGAGGTATGAGTCCGTGGGCAGCACTTATTTTTGCCTTTCTGGCAGGCATGGTCGCCGGTTTCATCACCGGCATCCTGCATACCGCTCTTGGCATCCCGGGCATTCTGGCAAGCATTTTAACCCAGATTTCCCTGTATTCCATCAACTTAAACATCATGGGCTGTTCCAACCAGGCCGTCAGTGTTGACAAGTACCCTCTGGTGGTCTCGCTCCGCTACCTGTCCGACTCCAACAGCACCCGTGTACAGATTTTTGCGACATGCATCCTGTTCTGTTTTGCAATCGTTGCGATTCTCTATTGGTATTTCGGCACGGAGCAGGGACATGCCATCCGCGCAACCGGATGTAATCAGCAGATGGCGCGTGCGCAGGGAATCAACACCAACCTTCACACCGTCATTGCGCTCATGATCTCCAACGGTCTGGTCGGTCTCTCCGGCGGTCTGTACGCCCAGTATCAGGGTGCGGCAGATGTCAACATGGGGCGCGGCGCCATCGTCATCGGTCTTGCTGCTGTCATTATCGGAGAAGTTATTTTCGGCAGACTCTGCGCCGGGAAGAATCTCGCTTTCGCCTACACGCTGTTTTCCGTAATCGGCGGAGCGATCATCTATTATATTGTAATGAATGTGGTTTTATGGTTAAAGCTTCCTTCCGACGATCTGAAGCTTTTCTCCGCGATCGTTGTGGCAGTATTCCTTGCCATTCCTTATCTGAAATCCACACGCAAAGGAAAGGAGCGGTAACACCATGGCAGAAATGTTAAAAATAGACAATATCAAGAAAACGTTTAATCCGGGCACCATCAACGAGAAAGTGGCATTAAACGGCGTGAACCTCTCTCTCGAGGAGGGCGATTTCGTCACCGTGATCGGCGGAAACGGCGCCGGAAAATCCACCACCTTAAACGCCATCGCAGGCGTGTGGCCGGTGGATTCCGGAAAAATCTATATCGGCGGCGATGATGTGACACGCCTTTCCGAGTACAAGCGCGCCAAATATCTCGGACGCGTCTTTCAGGATCCTATGACCGGCACCGCGACGACGATGTCGATCGAGGAAAATATGGCGATCGCCGCCAGACGCGGACAGAGCCGCGGGCTCTCCTGGGGCATCACGAAGAAGGAGCGCGACATCTACCGTGAGATGCTTGCCACCTTAGATCTCGGTCTGGAAGACCGGCTTTCCAGCAAAGTAGGGTTGTTGTCCGGCGGTCAGCGCCAGGCAATCACGCTGCTCATGGCTTCCATCCAGAAGCCGAGGCTTCTGCTTTTAGACGAGCACACCGCGGCACTCGATCCGAAGACAGCCGCCAAGGTGCTTGAGATTTCCGACAAAATCATTGCAGATCATCACCTGACCGCCATGATGGTCACCCATAACATGAAGGACGCCATCGCGCACGGCAACCGCCTCATCATGATGCATGAAGGCCGGGTCATCTTAAACATTGCCGGAGAAGAGAAGAAAAAGCTGACGGTGGAAGATCTCCTCCATCAGTTTGAGAAGGTCAGCGGCGAGGAATTTGCAAACGATAAAGCGCTGCTGTCGTAACCGCAGGGAAAAAGGCATAACGCGGTCGCAGGATATTTCGGGAGAAGAAGCTGTCCGGATGAAGTGAGCGCAGGCGGAAGCCTTTTGTGTTTCAGGATGTAACGGGCACAATCCCTTCTAATCGCAAAATCGTGTATTTCTAATCCGTGCAGCCGTTGCCTTTGCGATGATCCGTGTCTTTCCAAGTTTGGAGCACCCCCGCGGAAGCTGTCCGCAAGCTACAGACAATTTTAGGACTTTTGTGCAGCACTTACCTGCACTCTAAGCATAAAACATAACCGCGCGAAGCCGATGTCTGAGTCGGCATCTGCCCTATTTTCAATAGCAGATGCCGGCGAGTTCCGGTTCGCGCGGTTTTATGATGTCTATGCGTGAGTGCAGTTAGTGCTGCCAGAAAGTCCGCTCATTGTCTGCTGCTTGACGGACAGCTTCCGTGGGGTGTTCAAACGTGGCAAAGACACGGAACCTAAGACAACGATCGCACGGAAGAAATACGGGATTTTGCTCCAAAGAAGGGACTGTGCCCGTTGCATCCTGAAACACGAAGGGCTTCTCGCCTGCATTCGTTTTCCCCGGATATCTTTTTCTCCCAAAATATTCCACGGCAGTGTTATGCCTCCTTCAGGCGGTCACACAGCCCGCTGTATCGTTTTTGCTGCGACGTGTTCTGTACCATCTGTGCAAATGTTACTTCATTGCCGACCAGCGTCACACATTTCCGAGCGCGGGTGACCGCTGTGTACAGCAGATTCCGGTTCATAAGCATCGACGGTCCGGACAAAAGCGGAATGACGACCGCCGGGTACTCGCTTCCCTGCGACTTATGTATGGTAATCGCATACGCCAGTTCCAGTTCATCCAGCAGTTTGTATGGATATTCCACCATTCTGCCCTCATCAAATTCCACAGTCATCGTCTCCGCGAAATCGTTGATCTCCCGGACAATTCCCATGTCTCCGTTGAATACTCCCGTTCCTTTATCCACAGACAGACCGTATTTTGTGCGGATTTCCCACTCTAACTGGTAGTTGTTCCGTGTCTGCATGATCTTGTCCCCCTCGCGGAACAGAATATCGCCGTGTTCCTTTTCACGCTTCTGCGGAGACGGCGGATTCAGATAGCGCTGCAGTATTCCGTTTAACCGCTCTACGCCCAGCAGTCCCTTGCGCATCGGCGTCAACACCTGTATATCGTACGGCGTCGCATCCACAAATTTGGGGAGTTTCTGCTTGATCAGCTGCAGTACCACGCTGATAATCACATCTGCGTCATACCGCTTCAGGAAGAAGAAATCCATGCTTTTGTTGTCCAACGTCACTTCTTCGCCCTGATTGATTTTGTGCGCATTCACAATGATGTCGCTCGTGGATGCCTGGCGGAAAATCTTCGTCAGCATGACCACATTGCACTCGTGCGAGCGAATAATGTCCCGCAGAACACTTCCCGGTCCCACACTCGGCAGCTGATTGACATCTCCGACCAGAATCAGCCTCGTTCCAACAGCAACCGCCTTTAACAGTGCATGCATCAAAGAAATATCCACCATGGACATCTCGTCGATAATCACAACGTCCGTCTCAAGCGGATTCTGCTCATTCCGCTCAAACCCTGCCGCACCGTCCACACCGCCGTTCAGTTCCAGCATGCGGTGTATGGTTCTCGCCTCAAACCCGGTCGTCTCGCTCATGCGCTTCGCCGCACGTCCGGTGGGCGCCGCGAGAAAAATATCAAGTCCTTCCATCTCAAAATACTTGATGATCGTATTGATCGTCGTCGTTTTTCCGGTACCCGGTCCTCCGGTGATAATCAGAAGTCCGTTGCGCACCGCCTCTTTGACCGCTGTCATCTGGTGCTCATCCAGTTTCATTCCGGTCTGCTTCTCAATTCTGCGAACACGCTCCTCGATTTCCAGATCCGGAACATCATAGCTGACATTGAGCTGTTTTAACATGGTTGCCGTATTTGCCTCCATGTAGTAAAAGGACGCCGCATAGATCTGCGTCTGGTTTTCGCCCTGCTTCATGATGATTTTCCGCTCGATCGCCAGATCCATATACTGCTTCTCGATCTGCTCCTCCCCGACCTCAAGAAGCTGTCCGGTTCTTCTGGTCAGTTCCTCCTCCGGCAGGTAGGTATGCCCCTCTGTGGATGCCTGAAGCAGCACATATAAAATTCCGCTCCGGATCCGGAAATCAGAATCCATGCGGATTCCTACCCGGACAGCAATCTCGTCTGCCGTGCGGAATCCCACACCCTCAATGTCGTCCGCCAGCCGATACGGATTCTCACGGATAATCCCGTATACCTCCTGTCCATACTGCTGATATACTTTCACTGCCAGGTTCATCGTGATGCCGTACTGCTGGAGGAAAATCATCGCCTGCCGCAGATCACGTTTTTCATTCACCTGATCCGCAATCTCCATCGCCTTGCGCTCGCTGATTCCCTTTACTTCCGCCAGCCGCTCCGGCTCCTCCTCGATAATCCGAAAGGTATCCGCCTTGAATCTGCGCACAATCCGCGCTGCCAGCGCCAGACCAATTCCGCGGATCGCCCCGGAACCGAGATAGCGTTCGATGGCTTCCTCATCTTCCGGCGCTTTCTCCTCAAAACTTTCGACCTTAAACTGTTTACCGTAAGTAGGATGATCGGTATAGTCGCCGGATGCCTCAATGTTCTCCCCCTCTGCGATCGCCGAGAAGATTCCCACGCAGGTAATCTCCTCCTCCCCGCTCACCAGATTGAGAACCGTATATCCGTTGTCTGCATTTCTGTATATAATATGTTCCACATATCCTGCTAACTTTTCCAAATCATTCCTCCCGCCGAAAAAAGCAGAGAACCCGTCACCCGTAACGGCGACTGTTCTCTGCCTCGTTCACTCTTAACTGCCGGCATCTATTCTATGCCATAGTTCCGTTTCATCTGCTCATAAAGCTGCTGCGTATAATTTTCTCCCACCTGATCCACAATCTCATCTGCCACCAGTTCGATCGTGCTGTCCATGTGAAAATCTGTCAGCGTACTGAGAGAAGAATCCTTATCCTCGTCATCATCCGAAATGAGATTCTCCTTTACTTCCTTTAATACCTCTTCCACAAAGTAGGACTCAAAATCCTTGCAGACCGAGAGCAGTTCTTCCTCGCTCGAGCCGGAGGACACACTACTGATCGAATTCTTCAGTGCCGACGCGCTGCCTGCGGCTGCGCTGTTCTGTGCATTGCTGACTAATGACGAAATACCGTCTATCGAAAAACTCATACTTTACGCTCCATTCCGCTTATCATCCGCTTACCGTTCGCTTATCATCTGCTTATCGTTTCAGGTTGTTCGCCATCTCCAGCATCTCATCCGATGTCGTGATTGCCTTGGAGTTCAACTGATAGGCACGCTGTGCGATAATCATATTGACCATCTCGTCCGCCACCTGTACATTGGACGCCTCCAGATAATTCTGGCGAACCTGGCTTCTGGTAAGACCTGCTGTCGTATTCTCATTCATTGCCGCACCCGAAGCTGCTGTAACTTCCAGAAGGTTGTCACCCGTTTTCTCAAGGCCGCTCGGGTTGTTAAACTGGAACAGTCCGATCTGACGGTTCATATTCACATAAGTTCCATTTGCTGTCGTGTAACCGATTCTGCCGTCGCTCGATACTGTCACACTGCTGGAACTTATATTGGCCGGAAGAACGATCTGCTGGTTATTGCTGTCCAGCACCGGATAGCCGTCCGGATTGGTCAGTGTAACGCCGTTGGTTCCCACTGCCCACACAAAATCTCCCGCTCTGGTATAGCGTGTCTCGCCGTCTGCGCAGCGCACTGCAAAAAATCCGTCTCCGACGATTGCAAAATCGGTATCATTCTCACTCGCCTGCAGCGCTCCCTGTGTGTACACGGATGTGACTGCCGCAACTCTCGTTCCGAGTCCCACCTGTGCCGGAATCGGTTTCTGCTCTCCGTTTGCACTCGTTGTCTTCGTCTGAATGGTCTGGTAAAGCAGCGACTTAAACTCTGCCTTCTCCTGCTTGAATCCAACCGTATTCACATTGGAAAGATTGTTTGAAATATTGTCCACGTTCGTCTGCTGCGCAAGCATACCGGTTGCCGCAGTATAAAGTGCCCTCATCATATGTCAGCTACCTCCGTCTATACATTTCCGACCTGATTGACCGCCTTATCCAGTGTCTCATCAATCGTGTTAATAACCTTCTGTCCTGCCTGATATGCTCTGGAAATCGTAATCATATTGACCATCTCAGAAACAACATTCACATTGGACGACTCCAGCGTTCCCTGCACGATCCTGCCGTCTGCCGCCGTCACCGTTCCTCCGTTCACAAGGTCGTACATATTCTCACCGTACTTCGCCAGATAGTCATAATCCGCAAAATCGACGATGCCGATCGTTCCAACCTGCTGATCGTTCTGATAGATATTGCCAAGCTCATCCACGGTGATCTTCTGGGTCGGATCCACCTGAATCCGTCCGTTCACATTGCCGTTTCTGGCGTCATTTGCATTCAGGACATAATCGCCGTCCTTGGTCACCAGATAGCCCTGGGTGTTGACCGTGAACGCTCCGTCCCTTGTATATTTTACGGATGAATTTCCCTGCTTATCCGTGTAGGCAATCGCAAAAAATCCATCTCCCTTGATTGCAAAATCCGTACTGTTATCGGTAACCTTGAAACTTCCGGTACTGTAATCCGTATACGTCTCACCGATATGAACGCCCATGCTGATTGTACCCAGCTTCTGCGCAAGACCGTAAGACGATGTATCTTTGATCTTGATTGCCAGCTCATCTGCAAATGTCTGGGACGTTGTGCCTTCTTTCTTATAACCATTCGTATCTGCATTTGCAAGATTGTTGGAAAGCACATCCAGACGCTTCTGTTCATTTATCATTCCTGTATACGCTGTATACAATCCCTTTACCATAGACTGCTCCTTTTTCTGTTACCTCTTGTAACTTCTGCCTGCTTCTCACCAGAATCCATCAGACACTCCCGCATCCCAAGGGCTCTTTGTTGTTTATATCGTCATAACTGCCGTCAAACTTAATCGTCGTCGCGCTTTCCGGACAGGAACTCCACGAACTTTCCGGTTCCGACTGCCACACAGGTCATCGGCTCCTCCGCTGTCATGGTATTGATGCCCGTCTTGTCCTCGATCAGTTCCTCAAGTCCGCGAAGCAGTGATCCGCCTCCCGTGAGAACGATTCCGCGGTCTGCCACGTCCGCCGCAAGCTCAGGCGGCGTCTTCTCTAACACCGAGTGTACCGCTTCCACGATCTGCAGTGTCGGCTCCTTCAGCGCCTCTTCCGTCTCCTCGGAAGAAACGGTTACCGTCTTCGGCAGACCGGTCACCAGGTTACGGCCTCTGACGTCCATGGTCTCATTCTGTGCCAGTGGGAAACAGGAACCGATCTTGATCTTGATGTCCTCCGCTGTGCGCTCACCGATCAACAGATTGTGTTTCTTTCTCATGTAACGGACAATCGCCTCGTCAAAATCATCTCCGGCGATCTTGATGGAAGTGCTGACAACCGATCCCCCCAGAGAAATCACGGCGATGTCCGCGGTACCGCCGCCGATATCCACGATCATGTTGCCGCATGGTCTTGAAATATCGATTCCGGCTCCGATCGCTGCCGCAATCGGCTCCTCGATAATCGCCACCTCACGCGCACCTGCAGAATAGGTCGCATCCTCAACCGCTTTTTTCTCGACCTCGGTCACTCCGCTCGGCACACACACGCTGATGCGCGGCTTGCGGAATGTCTTCTTGCCAAGTGCCTTCTGGATGAAATACTTGATCATCTTCTCGGTGACAGTATAATCAGAAATAACACCCTGACGCAGCGGACGGACTGCTACAATGTTGCCGGGCGTTCTGCCGAGCATCAGTCTCGCTTCCTCTCCGATTGCCTTGATTTTGTTTGTATCACGATCAAAAGCCACTACTGACGGCTCCTTTAACACTACACCTTTGCCTTTAATATATACCAGGATACTTGCAGTACCAAGATCGATACCGATGTCCGTACTCATCATATTCTAATCTGCCCCTTTCTTTTCTCTGCCAATGGTTCATCTATTCGTTGAATCTTTCTTCACATCCAAAAGGACATAAAGATGCATTTAATCATATTTTTACATATACAGCATTATTATATACAAAAACTGGGATTTTTCAAAGCTTTTTTTCGCCCGCGCCGCCATTTTTGAAAAAAATAAGAATTTCTTCATTTTTTGTCCGGAATATCATATTTTTTCATTTTTTCATCACGTATTCATCACATTTGCGGGTTATATTTTTTTACGTACTAAATGGTGTATCAAACATACACCGCCCCGGAAATATTCCTCAAATATTCCGCGGTTAGTATAATTTTTCATAACTCATACCTTCCGGCGCAAACACTAAACGCCGGGAGGTACTCCCCGGGTATAACGAATTTTCATCCATATGAATTTTCGATGCCATATATTTCACAACATTTCTCTGACCGCAGATGTCAACACATCTGTTGTCAAAAAAGGCACTGTATATCACGTGTTTTCCACGTTTGCATCCAGTGCCTTCTCCTTGTTTCCACTATTTTTCCAGATATTTCTTGACATACTGTCCGGTGTAGGACTCCGGTATCTGCGCCACCTCTTCCGGCGTTCCCTGCGCAATGACCGTTCCGCCGCCGTCTCCGCCTTCCGGTCCCATGTCGATGATGTAATCCGCCGTCTTGATCACGTCCAGATTGTGCTCAATAACTACCACGGTATTGCCGCCATCGGACAATCTCCGCAAAATCTCGATCAGCTTGTGCACATCCGCAAAATGAAGTCCGGTCGTCGGCTCATCCAGAATGTAGATCGTCTTTCCGGTGCTTCGCTTGGAGAGTTCGGTTGCCAGCTTGATTCGCTGCGCCTCTCCTCCCGAAAGCTCTGTGGACGGCTGTCCCAGTTTTACATAGGAAAGTCCCACATCGTAGAGCGTCTGAATCTTGCGGTGGATGGACGGCACATTTTTAAAAAACTCCAGCGCCTCCTCCACCGTCATATCCAGCACATCATAAATGCTTTTTCCTTTATACTTGACCTCAAGCGTCTCCCGGTTGTAACGTTTTCCCTCGCAGACCTCACACGGCACATAGACATCCGGCAGGAAATGCATCTCAATCTTTAAGATTCCATCCCCTCCGCACGCCTCGCAGCGTCCGCCTTTTACGTTGAAGCTGAATCTTCCCTTTTTGTAGCCCTTCGCCTTTGCATCCGGGGTCGCCGCAAACAGATCGCGGATCATATCGAACACGCCCGTGTAAGTTGCCGGGTTTGACCGCGGCGTTCTGCCGATCGGCGACTGGTCAATATCAATCACCTTATCCAGCTGCTCCATGCCAAGAATCTCATCATGCTCTCCCGGAATGCAGCGTGCCCGATTCAGGTCGCGCGCCAGCCGCTTATAGAGAATCTCATTGGTCAGGGAGCTCTTTCCCGAGCCGGACACGCCGGTAATGCAGGTCATAATCCCGAGCGGTATGTTCACATCGATGTTTTTCAGGTTGTTCTCCCGTGCGCCTTTGATCGTCAGAAATCCCGTCGGTTTTCTGCGCTCATCCGGTACCGGGATCTTGATTCTGCCACTTAAGTACGCTCCCGTGATCGACTTCGGATTCTTCATGATCTCCTGTGCCGTACCGCAGGCGACCACTTCTCCACCGTGTGAGCCGGCTCCCGGTCCGATATCCACAATATAGTCCGCGGCAAGCATCGTATCCTCGTCGTGCTCCACGACAATCAGCGTGTTGCCGAGATCTTTTAAATTCTTCAGCGCCCCCAGCAGCTTATCGTTATCGCGCTGATGCAGTCCGATCGACGGCTCGTCCAGAATGTACGCAACCCCGACCAGCCCGGAACCGATCTGCGTTGCCAGACGGATACGCTGTGCCTCTCCTCCCGAGAGGGTACCGGTCGCTCTGGACAGGGACAGATAATCCAGTCCCACCTCATTCAGGAATCCGACGCGTGCACGGATCTCTTTTAAAATCTGATCGCCGATCCGGTGCTGCTGCTCCCCCAGCTTCATCTCCGCCAGAAAGGCATTGAGATTCTTCACCGACATGGAAGTCATCTCATAAATATTTTTATCCGCAACCGTCACTGCCAGAGACTCTGCTTTCAGCCGCTGTCCCTTACAGGTCTCGCAGGGGGTAATCCGCATGAACTGCTCATATTCCTGCTTCATGACCTCCGAACCGGTCTCCCGGTACTTGCGCTGCACGTTTTTGATCAGTCCCTCAAAGGCAACATCATAAACGCCTTCCCCGCGCTGTCCTCTGTAATGGACTTTCACTTCCCTGCCGTCCGTTCCGTAGATCAGGACATGGCGGATTTCCTCCGGGTATTCGCAGTACGGCGTCTCCAGTGAAAAATGATACTCCTCCGTCAGCGCCTTTAAAATAGCGTATGTGAAACTGGACGGATCTGTACAGGACTGCCATCCCATCACCTGGATGGCGCCTTCCGCGATGGAAAGCCGTTTATCCGGAATCATCAGATCCTCATCGAATTCCATTTTATAACCAAGTCCGAAACAGGTCGGGCACGCGCCGAACGGATTGTTGAAGGAAAAGCTTCTCGGTTCAATCTCGCCGATGCTGATCCCGCAGTCCGGGCAGGAAAAACTCTCCGAGAACTGAATCGGTTCACCGCCGATCACATCCACGGTCATGAGTCCGTTTGCCAGTGTAAGCACATTCTCGATGGAATCCGCCAGGCGCTTCTCAATTCCTTCCTTTACCATGAGACGGTCCACCACGATCTCGATATTGTGCTTTTTATTCTTGTCCAGTTTGATCTCTTCCGACAGTTCATACATGCTGCCGTCGACAATCACACGCACATAACCACTTCGCTTCGCCTGCTCAAACAGCTTCTGATGCTCGCCCTTTCTGCCGCGCACAACCGGCGCCAGCAGCTGGATCTTCGTGCGCTCCGGCAGTTCCATGATCTGATCGACCATCTGGTCAACCGTCTGCTTTTTGATCTCTTTTCCACACTTCGGGCAATGCGGCACACCGATCCGCGCATAGAGCAGTCGGAAGTAGTCGTAGATCTCCGTCACCGTTCCCACCGTCGAGCGGGGATTGCGGTTCGTTGACTTCTGATCGATCGAGATTGCCGGTGACAATCCTTCAATCTTCTCGACATTCGGCTTTTCCATCTGCCCAAGGAACTGCCTTGCATAGGAAGACAGTGACTCCATATAACGCCGCTGTCCTTCGGCATAGATTGTATCAAACGCGAGGGACGATTTTCCCGATCCCGACAATCCGGTCAGTACGACAAATTCATCTCTCGGAATATCCACATCGATATTTTTGAGGTTGTGCTCATTCGCTCCTCTGATTTTAATATATTTTCTTTCGGATGTTTTCTTCATTGTCTTATCCTTTCTACAGGTCACGCAGCATCCCTTTGAGTTCGATCATCTTGTCGCGGTATTCCGCCGCCGCCTCGAAATTGAGATCCGCCGCCGCTTTTTCCATCTTTTTCTGGATATCGGCGATCAGCTTCGTCAGTTCCGCCTTGTTCATCGACTCCGGGGACTTCTTGAAATTCATTTCTTCTTTTGCGATCTTCTTGGAAACAGAAATCAGTTCCCGCACCGACTTCTGGATCGTCGTCGGTGTAATGCCATGTGCCTCGTTGTACTCCTGCTGGATCTTGCGGCGCCGCTCCGTCTCCTCGATCGCAACGCGCATGGAATCCGTAATCGTATCCGCGTACATGATCACATGTCCCTCACTGTTACGCGCCGCCCTGCCGATAGTCTGGATCAGCGACGTCTCAGAACGCAGGAAGCCTTCCTTGTCCGCATCCAGGATTGCCACCAGGGTAATCTCCGGTATGTCCAGTCCCTCACGCAGAAGGTTGATGCCCACCAGCACATCGAACACATCCAGACGCAGATCGCGGATAATCTCCGCGCGCTCTAACGTATCAATATCGGAATGGAGATATTTGACGCGGATCCCCAGTTCCCGCATGTAATCGGTCAGATCCTCCGCCATTTTTTTCGTCAGGGTCGTAATCAGCACCTTGTGGTGGTTCTTGATCTCCTTGTTGACCTCACCCACCAGATCATCAATCTGCCCCTCTACCGGGCGCACCACAACCTCCGGATCGAGCAGTCCCGTCGGCCGGATAATCTGCTCCGCGCGCAAAAGTTCATGCTCATCCTCGTATACGTTCGGCGTCGCCGAAACGAACAGCATCTGGTCGATCTTGCCCTCAAATTCCTCAAAATTCAGCGGGCGGTTATCCTTCGCAGACGGCAGCCGGAACCCGTAATCCACCAGCGTGCTCTTTCGTGACTGGTCCCCCGCATACATTCCGCGGATCTGCGGAATTGTGATATGGGACTCATCCACGATAATCAGATAATCATCCTTAAAGTAATCCATCAGCGTGTGCGGCGTCGCCCCCGCCGGAAGCCCCGCCAGATGCCTGGAGTAGTTCTCTATGCCGCTACAGAATCCCGTCTCTTTTAACATCTCAATGTCAAAATTCGTGCGCTCCGCGATTCTCTGTGCCTCCAGCAGCTTGTCCTCGCCCTTAAAATATTTCACGCGCTCTTCCAGCTCCGCCTCGATATTATCGCACGCTCTTAAAATCTTTTCCTGCGGCACAACGTAGTGGGAAGCCGGAAATACCGCAAAATGCTCGAGCCGGCACTTAATCTCGCCGGTCAGCACATCAATCTCCGTTATGCGGTCAATCTCATCCCCGAAAAACTCCACGCGGATCGCCGTATCGCCATAGTTTGCCGGGAATATCTCAAGCACATCCCCGCGGACCCGGAACGTGCCGCGATGAAAATCCATCTCATTTCGCGTGTACTGAATATCGATCAGCGCACGGATGACCTCGTCCCTGTCCTTCTCCATGCCCGGGCGCAGCGATACCATCATGCCAAGGTAATCCTCCGGGCTGCCCAGACCATAGATACAGGAAACCGATGCCACAACGATCACATCTCTCCGCTCCACAAGCGCAGCCGTGGCAGACAGGCGCAGTTTATCTATCTCCTCATTGATCGCCGAGTCTTTTGCGATATAGGTATCCGTCTGCGGCACATACGCCTCCGGCTGATAATAATCATAGTATGACACAAAATACTCGACTGCATTCTCCGGGAAAAATTCCTTCATCTCCCCGTAGAGCTGCGCCGCCAGTGTTTTATTGTGAGAAATAATCAGTGTCGGCCGGTTCAGCTGTTCGATGACGTTCGCCATCGTAAAGGTCTTACCCGAACCCGTCACGCCGAGCAGCGTCTCAAACTGGTTGCCCTCACGGAATCCGCGCACCAGTTCTTCAATCGCCTGCGGCTGGTCTCCGGTCGGCTTGTATTTGGAATGTAATTTAAAATGATCCACTTGCAAATCTCCTTTTATGTTCTCATAAAAAATAGAAAGCGCCCTTTCCCGGCTGTGCAGTACATGTCCGGAAAATCTTTGATGCTGCAAATCGGAAATTACCAACGCTTCATGTTCTTCTCAAACTTCCCGGTATATGCCTGCTTCAATTCATCTGCCGTAATTCCGTAACAGAGCATGACATCATTGTAGTACATAAGAACATCTGCCATTTCCTCAACCAGATCTTTTCTCAATTCTTCCTGTGTCAGGGCATTCACTGCACCATGCTTTTTGACAATATCAATCACTTCACCTATTTCGCCAACCATCCAAAGCATCTTGTTCTGTCCTGTTTCCGGACAGATCGGTTCCCATCTGTCCTTGTACTTATCCTGCAAGCTTCTCTGCATTTTCTGCATTTCGTTTATACTAAAATCTTCCATACCACATTCCTCCCCTGAAATAGTTCTGCAAATCAGAAATTTTCACTTTTATGCAGCTTAACAAGCTGAACCTTGCCACCCATTTTAACATCCTTGACAACAAAATCATACTTCTCAAACAATGAAATTCTGCAAGCGGAAAGTTATACCGTTATTTCAATCTGATTTTCCTCTATTGCAACAACACAGCTTTCATAATAGCCATCGCCTGTTGTGCGTGGACCACTGACGACCGGATATCCTGCTTCTTCCAGTTTCATTGTCAATTCATCCACTTTTTCTTTACTGCCGACGCTGAAAGCAATATGGATTAGACCTGTTCGGTTAAGTGTTTTCTTCATATCCTCCATATCCGGCTTATTCATTATCTCAAGTCTCGAACCGCCCTCAAAAGCAAGAAAATATGGCCTGATTTTTCAGTCTATCTCTCGTTCCAACAGCCCCTAACAATCATGATTTTTCCGATTCTGCAAACTTGAATTTCATGCGCTATTTGTTTATCAACCATTCCATAGTTTCAAAATTCAAATATAGTTCTATTTCTTTTCCCCATGTCAAAAATTCAAAACAACTGATTTTTAAAATATTCTCTCTCCATTCAACAAATTTCAAATTATCAGCATTAATGGGAAGAACTATGTTTTCCATATCGCTAATCTTAGTATTTGCAAACATCTCAATGCCATAGCCGTCTGTAACTAAAATTTTTCCAAATGGTGTGACTGTTATATCTACATATTCTGGTTGTGAATAATATTCCATAATTTCACCACCATAAATATCTAGCACATACATATAATCAGAAGTCAAAACAACAATAATTCCTAATGTTGTAGAACAAGATACCCCTCTATATTTACCTCTAAATTCACCACACCAAATATCGTCTTCTTCGGTAAATTTTATCCATGTCCAATCAGTTGAATTCCATGGACTTTTTATATCATAAATTTTTTCAATATATTCCCCTGAATATGGTTGTTGAATATATTCTGCTCTAGAAATCATTTAAACGCATCTCCAAAATACCGATTTTTATTGCTAACAAGCAGACATTATCTTTCATATAAAATATGTAAATCTCCATCAACAAATCCAATACCTATTGCTTGATATTTTTTTAAACTTCCAGCATATTTCCCAAAAGAAAGGTATTCATTCAATAAATCAATAAAAAATGTTTCCATTGATTTCCAATCACTTTCACGCTCTATCATAAAAGGATTATCTCTTGTAGCAAATACTTCATCACAAGCCCAATCGTCATTATCCCTATCGAATGAAAATGTGCCGACTAATTCAATAGACCATTTATTATCTGTATCTTCATATAAATTAAAGTTAATCGCTTTTATTTCACTATTCAATTCATTCTTTAAGATCAAATCTAACCATTCAAAGAAATCTTTGTTGTTTTTATTCGGTTTTAATTTATCAAATAATCCCATACTTCGACCTCCACAAATTTCGATTGAGATTTCACCTGTTTTAGGGAATTTAATAACTGTTATATTTTGTTATTAAATTCTCTGCAAACCCTTGAAAACACTGGATTTATCGCAGGTGAGCTTTCCCTTATTGTTTCCCTTGTGTTATATCGTCCCGTCAGCGTTTACGAACTCTGATAAGGGCAAATACAAGGGCAAGAAAAATCTATAAAACAGTATAACACAAAATAAAAGTGACATGGTGAACTGATTGAAATGCTTCTGATTTTTGTAACAAATGACTGATTGAATGATAAGGAGATTCTATACGATGAGAACAATATTTGCAGAATACAATCCACACAGAAACAGCATTGATATTTATACTTCTGCTGGTTATATGCTCCGCATTGACTGTTGGGAAACCGAAAAGGATTTAAAAACCACACCCGGATCAGACTGTGCATTGAACGCACTTGCCATTGATAAACCGCTTGAATATGCAAAATTATATCTTGATGAAACAATGCAGATATGGGTAGATGCAGAAGATTCATTAGAACTATGGTGATTTTTTCAACAGCACTAAGGTTAATTTTTCCAATCTCATTTATTGAGAATCGTCTTTTTACCGTGCATATATATTCAATATCTTTTTATCTATTATAATGAAATCAAGGGCTGGTCTAATGCCAGCCCTACAAAAATGAAAATTCACATAGAAAATAAATTTACAATTTTTCCAATATAAACCTGTTATCAACAAATACAAACATAATTTATATTATCGTATCTATTGATATGATATGTATTTCAAAGAGTTACCAGAAGTTTTTGAAAAGTTTTCAACTTCTTCCCTTGTGTTATTATCTAAATCTCCTAATTTTATACTGATACATCAATAGAATTGCGAACTAACCTATTACCATTTTTGACAAGAGTAGATTCCACTGATTCTCTTGTGACATTATCAAGAATGCTTGTATCAAACTTTTGTCCCGGTTTCCAATTTGGATTAGCTGATTTCACTGCTGCATACATAGCGGCTCTATACTGTCCTTCGTATTGCTCTAAAGTCCATGTGCCACTTAGCCGTTTGTCTTTGCTTACACTTAACTGATAATCTTTGAAAATATCTGAACGCTTCGTTGTATCACCATTTGAAAGACCATTTTCCTGAATAAATTCCTTCTTCACATTATCAAACATCTTTTGACGATATTCCTCAGATACACTTGTGAGTTGCTGCCACGATGTACCTTTGCCGGTAACATCCATTCCTGCCACTCCATTTGCATTCAGCAAATCACCTTCTGAATCAAATTGCTTCATCAGATTCTTAATAATGGTATCTCTTCCACCGAATGTTTCATATATCATTCTTTCTTCTGGTGACATCATGGCTTCATTTTGCATAATACCAGATAACCAGCCTTTTTCTTTCAAAGCCTTATATTGTTTGCTATTTGTATTGATGCCATTATACGTGTTACCTAATCCGCTGATATTCATTGCCATATAAAAACCTCCTTGTAAATAAATTCAAAATCCGTTTAGAATTAACTCAATGTTATATGGTATATATCGTCATAAATCTCCAAGAAATAAATTTCACCGTTAAGCGCCCTCACAATTATACAGGTAACTCACAATCCTTTAGCCAAAATCGCAGTTCCATAACAGTCACAGCAATTTTATATTTTACTTCGATTTCAACTTTTTCTGGCGGATTGGCTAAAAGCCTGTCAATATCCTGTTCCTCAACATCAGCCATTTTTGCTATCGTTAGCTTGGATATGCCATGATAGGAAACAAGCACTTCCAAAAAACCGCTTAATTGCTTATCCTTATCTTCAATCGCTCCAAAATACAGAAATCCTACTTCTATTTAAAATTCTGAATTATGAACTCAATTCCGTTACCAGTGAAGAATATCTTTTTGTCCGGTTCTTTATATCCTCCTCACTGACACCATAATAACAATATAAATCTCTGGCTATTTTCTTAAACCTTTTTATGACCGACTTATTTCCAGAGTAAGATATTCCAAATATATTCCAGGTATAATCTACCTCTATTTCCATTAAATCCTCACCAATTTTTATTTCATATAAATGAAAATCCATGGGAATTACATTATCAGGCATTTGGTCAATCAATTTATTTCTAATTTCCATTTCATTCAAAAAATTTTTAACAGATTCTTCATTATGAAAATCTGGTTTTGGAATATCCTTCCTTTGGCCCAAAAGTTCTGGTTTATGCTGCATAATCAAACTAGCTTTTAGATTTTTCTGTCGTTCTATCCAATTTGTTGCGGCAGGATTGATTTCCACTAAATCATAATGATCCTTTGCGTATTGCACCACTTCCGCAAGGGTATGCGGGTTGACCGCTATTCTCTTTTCTATCCTTTTTCGTCTGGATTGATAGATAGCATTTCGGATTCTAATCTTTAGAGATTGCTTTTGAGCTTCTCCAAATATAAAAACACTTGTGGGACCATCTTCACCATTTATTATGGAAACTTGATTGATACTTTTATTTTTCATAAGTGCCCTCTACTCACAAATCCCGATTATATCGGTGATTCACAATCTTTTAGCCAAAATCGCAATTCCATAACCGTCACAGCAATTTTATATTTTACTTCGATTTCATCTTTTTCTGGTGGATTGGCTAAAAGCCTGTCAATATCATTTTCCTCAACACCAGCCATTTTTGCTATCGTTAGCTTGGATATGCCATGATAGGAAACAAGCACTTCCAAAAAACCGCTTAATTGCCTATCCTTATCTTCAATCGCTCCAAAATACAGAAATCCTGCTTTACTAAGTATTTTAAGACGCAATGCAGGATCATCTAGCAAACATTCCACATTGCCCATTACTACTCCATCTATTGTTTCTTCAGTTATTTCTAAATATTTTGAAAGAGTATTTTTATTAAAACGATACTCCTCAATTAAAGAAGTCAACATTTCTGAAATATATTTTTTTTATCATATTTGTGCCTTAATCTCCACTTGTATCATTTACAATATTGCTTGTAACAAGTGTCCCTATGTGAAAGGCACACTCTACACTTTATTGTTGTTATCTTCCATTTTCCGAGCAATTATAACTTTTCCAATCTACGTTTATCAAATGCTCCAAAATTTAGATGCCAGCTCCCGATTTATGATAGATGAGAGAAAATTAGGATTATTATTCTGGAACACTTTCAGACTTTCAAAAAAAGCCGCTTTATTCTCTGTCTTTATATCTGAAAAAGTTGCATCCAGCTTCTGATCTTTTACATTTTTCTCCACATATTCCTCCGACTGCTTTTCGTAATTATCAACCATCGAAGGATTCTTTTTCACTGCCCCTTCATACCAATTTGTAAGGTATTTTAATGCATTAAGCTGTCTGTCCTCATTGCTGCTTTCTTTACTAATCTTCTGATATTCCGTGTATGCACTGCCGTCCATCGTCCTCATCATATCAAGCGCATTTGTAGTCTTTACAAGATTGCTGCCATGTCCAAGATATGTACCTTTCCCTACTCCATAGTCCATATTTCCGTTATTGTCAGCTTTTCCTGCGCTCGCAAGCTTTGCGATAGACTCCATTGCTTCCAAAAATGATTTTCTGCTATCTTCCGAGATAAAATTCTCTGCCGCATATTCCGCTTTTTTCATACCAAGTGAAATATTTGCCTGCCGTTCTTCCTCTGTCATAGAGCCAGTATTTCCGACAAGGAAATTCTGACGGATGATATCATACACAAATCCCTGTTCCTCTTTGCTGCAGTTCTCTACCGCAGATGCAACCGCCTTGTCTGCACCATACATTCCGGAATATGCCGGAAGTTCTAGTGAGTTATCATCCTGCGTAATTTCTTTTTGGAACGCTGCATTTCTCGCCTCCATTGATTCCCGCTGCTCCTGTGTTACATTGGCATCCACTATACCTTTCTTGTTTTCCACAAGTGCAGCCATTCCATCTCCCGAAAATTCAACAATAACCGCATCTCCATACTGCGAACCGATGTCCTTCATCGCCTGCAGGGTTTCTTCCCTTGACATCTTGTCCATAATCTTATTGCCATGTTCATCTGTAGTGTTAAATTCATACTTTACAAGGGTGTCTTTCTTATATGTACCATTCCCATATGAGGGAATATTCGTTGTTCCTCTGTAAAACTGACTGTAATCAATATTCATAATATACACTCTCCTCTACTTTATTTTTTCTTAGGTATTTATGAAATACCAAAAGTCTCATAAATACAATATTTTTACCACATAAAACATACTATATTTTTATAGTTTCATACTTGTATATATATCTTATGCAAACATATAATATCTGCCTAAATCATCAACTTTATATACATTATTTTCCTGAGTGGCGCCATAATTATCACCATAATATATCTTTATTCCTTTCAAATTTTTTGTCCATGCACTTATGTCTGCACAATCATTTTCTGCCGCCAAACATTTTCTGGCAGTAGCATAACAGGAACCCGGCATATCAATTTCCCATGCTTTGCTGAAATCACCATCATACGGAATATATGTAATTCCATTAGGAGTCAAAAATGTAAAACCATCTTTTTCGCGTTTCAGATTTCCTGATATCTCAAGTAAAGCATATAATCCTGCCGTAGACCGTTGCGAACTTACCGGATATTTTTGAAATTCATCGGCTAATTTATTCAGCGTTTCTATATCTTTATCGGATGTTATGATTACCGAAACTCCTTGTGCCTCATTTCCTTTTATCGACAAATAATTTAACCCTGTCTTTGAATCACGGTTTACTACCAATCCCCCCTGTAGCGGTATTTCCTTTATATCAATATTTCTTTTGTCAGACAAATCATTCAAAAGATTTTTCAGTTCACTTGTCATGGTTACATTATACGAAAATGGCTGATCCATATTAATCAGGAACTCCATTCCTGTTTTCTCATCTCTTTGAATTGCTAATTGATCTTCTCTTATATAAAAATCTTTTCCTGCCTGCTTATCTACAATCTCATATGCTGCTACTCCATTTACATATGTAGCATCTTCGATTTTATATCTTTCTGTTTCTATTGGTAATTCAACATCTTGAGATATGCTATTTTTTGTATAAATTCCAAAGTTACTATAATCTGTACTGTTTACATAGGAATCCCTTGTGCTAATCTTATTACTTATACACTCTTGGGCTTTATTCATTGTATCAGAAAAATTTCCTACTGCATTTCTATTATTTTTACTGCATAACATACTTTGTTGTAAGTAACCATTCTCTATTCTCATGATTCTCCCTCCCAATCACTTGGGTTTTATTGAATACTCCATTATAAACTTTAATCTTTTATCTGAAATGTACCGTCTGCTATGACAAACTGTACATTCAACCCGGACATAATATCTTTGTGCTGTGTCCGGTTATATGCTAAAATTTCCCGGATATCGCTTGCATAATCCTGATAGGTCAGGTTATCGCCTGGATTATTCAACAGATCATCCAGTGTTTTCGGCAGACCATGTATCGCTGTATTTTCCACGGAGAGGTCTCCAAGCGATACGCTGCCGCCAGATGCCTTATATAAAAATTTTCCCACATCCACCGCAGCTTGCAACAGATATTTTTCTTTATCTGACAACTCCTGTATTTTTGAATCCGTGCAAAAATAAATATCCATCAGCTCATCCGAATACTTTGACAGAACATTCTCTATCTTCTGTTTCATTGCATGATCCTGAATACCGTCCACACTTACCTGACCATCCGCCCCAATTTTTATGGAAAACGTGGAATCTGAAATATCAATTCCCGCTTCCTGCAGATCAGCAGATATCCTATCTTTTACTGTGGTATTCATTTTTGCACTTGCATTCGCACGATCCAGCTCTGCTGCAGTACAAAAGATATTTAAAAGAGCATTTTCCTGTTCCGTCAGTTCTCCTCCTGCTGCTTTTTTTTCCAGTAAATTATGAATCTGCTCATCATCCGGCACTGCCCCACCCTGCATAACATCTTCTGCCTGTTTCTGATGCAGTTTCTCCATCTGCTCTGTATAATAGGCTTTGTACTTCTGCCGGATTTCCTTAATTGCACGCGTTTCCTCAGTATCGGTTAAGCCTTCCTGCATCTGCTTCCTGACTGTCCCTTCATACTTCTGAACCTCTGCCATTTCCTGATAAGCTCCATGGCTTTTATCCGCCTGCGTTGTCTGGAAGGAAAGATGATATTCGGCATCCGGGTTTACCGTCGAACCGTTCTTTGCCTGTACCTTCACGGTATAACCTCTGTTGTCCGAATTCCAGTTCGGTATGGTAATACTAAGACCGCCGTTTCCATTCTCTTTCCCAATGCCGACCTGATTGCCTTCCTCATCATACAAAACCATCTCATAATCACAGCCTTCCGGTATATGATCTAAAGTGATCGTAATATCCTTATTATAGGTATCCTTCGCGAAACTTAATGCCCGGTACTCTGTAATATTGAATTCGTAATAGTCCACATCCTCCGTATCCGATAAACTTCCCTTTAAATATCCGTCCGGCTTATTGATAAGTGCCGTCAGATCCAGTGTTCTTCCAAACACATCCTGATCCGTATATTTATTTGTTTTCCAGAAATAATCATTGGAAACTTTACTATTTTCTACTGCAATATTTTTATCAGTGGGTAAACCTTTTTTCTTAAAATCATATCCCACAAGCTGCGCATGCATCTCTACTGTGCGGGTTATTACCATCTGTTCATTCTCCTTGTGTATAATTACTTTTCATAATCATAATACTTTCCTGAAACTATACGCATACATATCCGAATACATGTTATCATGCGGTTGTGGCGTCAGCCTTCTATCCAATGCCGCCATATCCACCGTAAAACCACTGTCTGCCACAGAAAAAGCACCATTACTGAATTGAAACTCCGAAGTAAAGTCTGGAATCCCCAGATCACCGCTTGTCCGGTTATGTCCTATAATATTTATCAATGCATCCTTTATCCGCTCTATCTTGGCGTTGTCCTTTGTTTTGTTGATCAGATCAGCAGCTTTTCCCGGCAGCCCGCCAATCTTTCCGTCTGGTGTCAGGTAAAGGTTCTCCAGAGAAATATCTTCTCCCGTAACCCCTTTTAAGTAACGCCTGACTTCCTGCACATCCGTGGCATACTGATAGGTATTGGACGACAGATTTCCCACACTGTCAGCAATTCCTGTGTAATACTGATACATCCGGTCACTGTACTTTTCCTCTACCAGTTTCTGAACCTGCTCCCGGACTTCCTTATCTTCGATACCGCTCACTGTTACATTCCCATTGCTTTCAATCTTTATCTGCATTCCCTCCAGCTCATCACGGGAGATACCTTTGCTTTCCAGATCCTTTACAAAATCCTCGGAAAAATCATTTTTCAGTTCCGCCTTCTGCTGTGCTTTCTCAAAATCTTTCAGGTTTGCAAAAATCTTCACATACTCCGTTTCCGCATCATCCAGTGTCTTTCCTTCTGCCATGTCCTGCAACAATTCATCCACTGTGCGCCCGCCTTTGTATTGTTTTTCTTCCGGCAGACTTTCAAACTGCTTCTGGTGGAGTTTCTCCATTTCTTTTGTATAATTTTTCTCTGTATCCATCAGGACTTCATTATATTTGTCGAGGTATTCCCTCCAATTTTCATCTTTCCGGCTGTATGCACCGTGAAGGTTCCCGAATGCCTCCCTTATGGCATCGGTCTTTTCCTGTTCTTTATTTTCCGTAACCTTGAAACTGATTTTATAATAATCATGCGGAGAAACTTCTTCCCCATTTTTGTTTTCTATTTTGATACAATATTTATTGGTATTTGTATCCCAGTTCGGGATGGTCAGTGTTTTACGTCCTTCCCCGTCCCATTCTGCCTTTCCGACCTGATTGCCATATTCATCATATAAGGTGAGGTCATAATCACAGCCTTCCGGCATGTCCATGTATATTTGAACCCCAAAATAATTCTGTATGGTTCGATTAAATGGAATGGAAAAGTTGTAGAAATCCACATCCTTTTTATCACTGAGATTTCCTTTCAGACTGCTGGTTTCGTCCTTAATCAGAAAATCCAGATCCAGAAACGTACTTCCCTTCTTCTTGTCAGAAACCTCATAAGTAGTATGCTGTCTGCGATAAGTGTCATTGCTGCCAAGTGTACAGGTATCCTCTTGAAGTGTCATATTTTTCTTAAGCTTTCCCTCAAAATATGCCACTGTTTCCTTCCCTGACATGAAAAAAATTGGTTTTTGACGAAATGCCGCACCATATGTAGAATGATTACTGTTTATTTCCATTTCTTATCCTTCCTCCCGAAAAATATCTTACCTGTATTCTTGTGCTTTCCTGTCAAAAGATGAGCCTACAGTATAACAGGATTATCCGGTAAAATAATACTGCTTTTCTCATATGCTGCCGCCGCCAACTGGCTATTTAGATATTCGTTTTGTACAGCTTTTCGTCTTGCCTGTGCTCTTTTTACTGCTTCCTTTTCCTGTTTCTTCAAAATTATAGAAATTGATACTATGCATATGTATCAAAACCTACCTTATTTTTAGTTGTCGCTTCTATAGCAATCATATTTTCTGTTTTTTTATCTTCTTTTTCTTTATCCTCTTTCATTCTCTCCAGCCATTTGTCAATTTCTGAATCCGTACCAGTCTCTCCAAAAATGCCACAGGTTGTCATTTCGGTTCCATTATTCGTAAACTTAAACTCCACTGATATCAGTTTACTACCATGACTTATTGCCGCCTTCTGTGCATTTCGTATAACATCTGGCATAATTGCTAAATTTTCCTCAAGCCATTTCGCAGTTTTTTCATCTCCACATGCCTTTTGCATTACACTTCTGTCAATCAATACAGAAGCATTTTTGCATGGAGTCAAACATTTATACTTGTTAGTCAAATACTTTGAATAGTCTGATACATTTTTAAACTTATTGGCTGAATTCATAGTGTATCCTGCATAATAATTCTTTTCACTATTCTTTGATGGCTTTACATTTTCATTTTTTACATTTCCGTATGTGTATGTATTGGCATACGATGATACTCCATTAATTCCCATACTGCATCTCTCCTTTCTATTTAGCCTTGATTTTTTATTTGCAGGCTATTGGGTTTTGTTCGATACGCTTACTGCCATTGTAAAATTTGCCTCATAAGAAGCTACTGCCTGACTTATTGTGACAGTCTTAGCAGACGAACTACTCTCAGCCACCAATCGAGTTCTGGCATCCTGAGCGGATAACCTTTTATTTTGCGCATATTCTTCATAAGCTGTTCTTTCCGCTTGTTTTTTCTGAATCCGCTTTTTTTCCTGTTGTTTCTTTACCTGATTTTCTATTCTCTTTTTATTTTCTATTCTGCGCTCCCAAAAACTATTTTTTGACTTATCATTAAAAATCTTCCCACCATTCCCATTGTTATAACCGGCACTCCACATCTCAGCATGACATTCTTCTTTTGATGCTCCATAATATATTGTAGAAAACGCTCCTCCGCATATACCGGACCATTTATCTGGTTGTGACCAACCCACTTGCAAATCATTTAATACCCATGCTTCATACTCTGGATCATTCTTCATTGCTTCAAAACCCGCCTCTGAAATTGTAACAGATATTGACTCGCCTGCTCTTGTGGGGTGCATTGGAATTTGAGATATTTTATTGTAAATGTACTGCTTGTATTCCACCATCGTCATATCTTTAGCAGACACAGAACCTATTTTTGAATTGCCCACTATACTTCCACTAGCTTCGCTCTTTTCTCTTACACTATCCGCAAACCTTGTATCTTCCTTCTCCTGATCTTTAGCCGCATTTTTCTGTTGGTACTGATTGTAAGCCCGTGTCATATAGTTCACATTAATTGTATTACTCATAGTAACCTCCTTTGCTTTCTTTATCGGATAAAATAACCTGTTCTCCTAGTCCCATATCATCAAACGACCATATTACGCACACAAAGACCATATTTTTACAAGATGACCACTGCCTTAGTAGAAGCTCTGTATCTCAAACTCTTTGAAATACAATGCTTCCCTGCATTTTCTATATCGGCATGTTGATATTATTACTTTACTATCCTGCACACTCTCTGAGAGTGACTGTATCTATCAAAAAAGAAGCCAGCAGTTTATTCACGCACTGCTGACTTCTTATAATACTACTCATTTTATTTACTTCGCTGCGTCTCAGACAATTTTTTTATTTTTAAACATAACCTCTGTTTTCCCGCCATCCCTTTACATACCACCTGATTCCAACATATACCAGTTGCACGAATAATAAGAGAAATAGCAGATTGATTGGCAATACTTCCTTTATCCAATCCCCAAAGTAGATAGCTATTGCCATACTTACAAGTATCACCATTATGGTAATCATATCCCAACAGTATTTCTTATATAGCCCTGCAATCTTTATTTCGATGAATGCCAAAAGTATTCCCACACCCACCAGACATCCACCGCAAATCAATATTCTTATCAGCCAGTTTATAATTCCAGCAACGACAGGATTGGATATTCCATCACTAATCTGTGCCACGTTCTTTCCTGCCAGTACAACCCAGCCAGCAATGGTCTGTGTGAAAGTTGCGATTGTATCAAAGAATACCACGCAATCAGAAATAAATATTTTTGACCGTATCATCTGAAAAAGAGTAGTTGATACGGAATACCATATCAGCAGAAACATCAATGCTTCATACATGGCTGTTTTTGTTTTATATCTGCCTGCCAGTTTTTCCCTCTGCATATCATACTTTTCCTTAGCTTTCAGATAAGCTGTCTGTTTACAATTCCCGCACTTTTGATAGAGTACCGGCTTTTCAACCGGTATCTCTACTTTTTTCTGATGGGAGAGTGCATAATCCCGTTCCTGTTCTGCCTGTCTCTGCTTATCTCGACATTCCTCTATCATGGCTTGGACGGTGTGTGTTTTCTCTTTCTCGCTCTGCAACAATTCTTTTGTTTTCCTCAAGTCGTTCTTTAAGGCTTGAATGTTCTCTGTTTTGTTCTCGCTGTTTAACTTCTCGTTCAAGGTCAGCGATTCGTCGAGCTGCACTTTCAGTTCCCTGATAGTCCGGTCTTTCTGGTCGAGTTCTTCCTGCATCTGCTCTGTCAGCAGAAGCAACTCTTCCAGTTGATCGTCGCTCTTTGAGTTTCTTAATTCGTTCATCAATCAACCTTCCTTTCTCTAATTGCTGTTCAAGTTCAGTAATTCGCTGTTCTGTTTCTGCAATAGCCGGTTCTCGCTGTTTAATTTCTGTGCCAATTCCTGCCATTGCTGATTTTCGTCTGTGAGTTTCTGTATCTGGTCTGTCTTTTCTTCCAGAAGCATCAACAGTTCTTCTGTATCCGGTAAGATTTGTAGCAGCTCTGACAATTCTTTCTCTAATTGCTGCAATCGTTCTTCCTGCTCCTGAAAGCACATCAGCTTCTCGTCCTTTTCCTGTATCTCCTGAAGCATCTCTGCCATGATATTCTGCTGTTCCTCTATCTGTGTAATCATTGCTTCCATCATGGGAATTACTTCTTTGCTTTCTTCTAATGTCATTCAACCACTCCCTCCACATCGACAATGCACCGGATACCTTACCAAAGGTTGCAATTACCTTTTGCAGCAGTGCATTTTGTTTTTTTATCATCTGGTTTTCCTCGACCTTCCATGAACCTTTCCTTATCTGCCCGGTGAGATATTTTTCCTCAATCTTCCTTGCATCTGCACCCTCATGAATCGTAGGGACTTTCAATTTGCCCTGTCTTTCATAAGAGCGGTGGTCAATCAGATTGTCTATGGATAAATGCCGGTTACACATCTTTGCCCATTCGCTTCGCCATAACTCACAATTCTTTGGATTGTTCCAGCCGGTAGCGTCAGTCAGAACCCTTTTCCATTGTTTTCTGTTTCTTGCCCCGACTTTCTGTACTCCGTTTTCATCAAGTACCGGAATACGGATTCCATGACGGTCTGGATTTTTCTTATCCTGCCACCAGTCCGGGTGGGATTCATCAACCACGATATTTCCGTCAGTATCTCTGACAAAATCCCAGTCCTTGACTTCCTTGTTGCCCCATGAGTGGTCTGGATTGAATGGTCGCATGGTTACAAGTAAATGCACATGTGGGTTCCCGTCGCCCTTATCGTGTATGCTCCAGTCGGCACACATTCCCTCGTCCACGAAAGTCTTTTGAATATATTCGGTTGTATAATCAATCTGTTCCTGTCTGCTCCATTCTTTCGGCAGGGAAAATTCAAATGAGCGTCCAAGCTGTGCATCTGCATTTTTTTCTATCTTCAATACCTCATTCCATAACCGCTGTTTCTGAAATGTGATTTTAAACTTTTCCAGTGCGGCTTCCTTATCGCCTGCCCTTTTATAACGGATAGACTGTTGAAACCTTTTTATATTTTCTTCCGATACCTGCAGCCATTCCAGAGGTGCATTTTCGCACATCATCAGACTGGTGTAGACGACTTCCTTTTTGGAAGTGTAGTAGCTGATCCTGCCTGTTTCCTCATTTTTCATTACATCTCCGTTAAGATATGCAGATGCGGATATGACAGATTTTCCTTTACTGCGTCCGACAATCTTTACTGTAAAGTGAAATATCGCCATGATACGATTCCCCCTTTCTGCCGTATCCGGCATTGATTTCCGACAGCATCTTCTTCTGGTTTGGCAGGAGTGAAGCTGTCGAAACGCCCTCTGCGCAAGAGTGCCCCCTGCGGCATGAGCAGGTCTGGCTGAAAGCCCCGCCGACGGAACGAGCCCGGCAAGCGTAAGCGCAGACCGGTTGCCACTTGTGGCAAACTTATAAGGACGACCTCTGGTTGTCCATAAGTGCGCCCTTCATTCAAAGGCAATGAAGGGAATGGAAAAACCACTCCCTCCGCCATTACACTTCCTCCATATCTGTAAGTGGCTCTTTCTGCATCGCCTTTGAGAAAAACTTTCCGTTTGTTTCCTGCCTTTTTAAGAAGCCTATCAACTTTGGTAAATCTTCCTCCTCAATCGGACAGCCAAGAACCGATTCCACCGCACCGCCAATCTGACAGAGCCTGTGGGTTCGTTTTTTACTTTCCTCGGCTTTCTTTCTCTTTTCCAGTTCCTTTCGCTGTGCAATGAGCTTTTTGGTAGCTTCGATGCTTTCCTGTTCCTTTTTCTCTAATGCACGTATTCTTTCTTCATAAGTCTTTGTTGATTTCGCCATATCGTCTTCATCCTTTCTCTTATAATCAAATCTTGCTCTGCTAAGATTTGGCACACGATTCTGGTCAGCTCTGTTGACATAATTCCAATCAGAATCGTGGTGCATCCTTGCGGAGCATTATCTTGTCGATGTTTTTCCGACAAGATAAACATTAGTTCCCGGTTGCATATCAGGAGAAGCACATGGTATAATCCTCTTGCGTGTAGGTATATCATGGCTTCGGTCTGATAGAACCTTTGGCGGTTTCGTAGGAAGCCGCCTTTTTAAGTTGCCACATTTCTTGTGACAGTTTTTACATTTCCTTTATCCCTCAGATCTCGCCCCTCGTTGGCTTCCATGAACTTTTCCAGAATGTCAGTTTTAATAAGGACTTTTCTTCCGACTTTTAATACCGGAAGCTTCTTCCATTCAACCAGCTTTCTCAAAGTGTTTCTGCCAATTCCTGTATAGTCGGCTGCTTCCTCGATGGATAATGCAATCTTTCTTTCCGTCATCTTGTCACCTCCTTATGAATTGCATTATGCAATTTTTGTTGTGCTGTTAGTATAGCGGTTTTATATTGTGTTGTCAAGCGTTATGAAATTTTAAAAATAATTATTATATTGCATATTGCAATTATGTGAGGTACATGCTATAATTCATACATACCGAAAAAGGAGGCAATCAGCATGAAAGATAAAGAACTACGCAAGCTGATAGGCAGCAGGGCAAAACAGCGTCGTCTGGAATTAAATCTGACACAGCCTTATGTTGCAGAGAAGATGGGAGTTACCGCTTCCACAATCCTGCGTTATGAGAATGGTTCGATTGACAATACCAAAAAGATGGTGCTGGAAGGTCTTTCGGAAGCACTTCATGTATCTATTGAATGGCTCAGAGGGGAAACCGATGAATACGAAACCGATATTACGGATAAGAAAGAATTACAGATTCGTGATGCAATGGGCGATATTCTCAAACAGTTACCTCTCGACCTTAGTAAAAAGGAAGATGCTTTTTCCAAAGATTTACTGCTGTTGATGTTAAAGCAATATAACCTGTTTCTGGAATCATTCCAGTTTGCCTGCAAGAATTACAAGGGCAACACGAATGAAGCTGATATTGCAAAAGTAATGGGGTTTGAATCGAATGATGAATATAACGAGATTATGTTTCTCCGGGAGATCACCCACACTGTTAATGCCTTTAACGACATGGCAGATATCGTAAGGCTTTATTCCAAGAAACCGGAAATGGCAGAACAAAGGCTTGAAAATCTTTTATCAGAAGTTTTGTATGAGGATTCCGATTCGGTATAGAACGACAACCGGAGTTATGATATACTTACACGCAAGAAGCATTTCATCAGTTCCGATTGTCTGATATCGAAAGGAGACACACGATTATGGCAAAAGGATCTGTAAGAAAAAAAGGAAAGAAATGGTACTACCGCTTCTATGTAGAAGATGCAAGCGGCAATCTGGTTCAGAAAGAATACGCTGGAACAGAAAGTAAAAGTGAAACGGAAAAACTGCTCCGTCAGGCAATGGATGATTACGAAAGCAAGAAATTTGTCGCAAAGACAGATAATCTTACTGTAGGAGAACTTCTTGATATGTGGGCGGAAGAAGAACTGAAAGTCGGAACACTCAGCAATGGTACAGTGGAAAATTATCTTGGTGCAATCCGTTGTATCAAGAAACATCCGATTGCAGAACGCAAATTAAAAACCGTTACTGCTGAACATTTACAGGCATTTCTCGATCTGCTTACATTCGGTGGGGAATTTCCAGATGGAAAAGTGAGAAAAGGATACAGTAAAGATTACATCCATTCCTTTTCAGCAGTATTACAACAGGCTTTCCGGTTTGCAGTATTTCCAAAACAGTTGATTACTTTTAATCCTATGCAGTATATTAAGCTGAAAAAACAGGCAGAGGATGTGGATTTATTCTCAGATGATGAGGTAGAAGAAGGCATACAGCCTATTTCCCATGAAGATTATGAGAGACTGATAGAATACCTCAAAGTAAAGAATCCACCTGCAATCCTGCCAATCCAGATCGCATACTATGCGGGACTTCGTATCGGTGAAGTTTGCGGATTGACATGGCAGGACATCAATCTTGAAGAACAATGCCTGACCATTAAAAGAAGTATCCGCTATGATGGCACAAAACATAAAAACATCATCGGACCGACCAAGCGAAAGAAAGTAAGGATTGTTGATTTTGGCGATACTCTGACTGAAATACTGAAAACCGCCAGAAAAAAACAGCTTAAAAGCCGGATGCAGTATGGTGAACTTTACCACCGCAATTTCTACAAGGAAGCACAGGACAAAAACAGAGTGTATTATGAATATTATCATCTGGACGGAACCGAAGAAATCCCGGTAGATTACAAGGAAATCTCCTTTGTCTGCCTGAGACCGGACGGATGTCTGGAACTGCCAAGCACACTCAGCATTGCCTGCCGATCAGTTGCAAAAAGGCTGGACGGATTTGAGAATTTCCATTTCCACCAGTTGCGACACACCTACACAAGCAACCTCCTCTCAAACGGAGCTGCCCCAAAAGATGTGCAGGAACTGTTAGGGCACTCTGATGTCAGTACCACAATGAATGTCTACGCCCACTCTACAAGAAAGGCAAAGCGGAACTCCGCCAGACTTCTTGATAAAGTGGCAGGCAACGACTAAATAAAAAATTCCCTTATTTCCCTTGCTGATTCCGCATAAGGTCAAAAATAAGGGAAAATACATATCATTTCACTATTTAAGGGGCTGGAAAGCCCGTAAAATAAGGAAAGTTCAAGAAATCTCTCCACAAATTCCGATTTCTCAGTTTCAAAAACTGGAACTTATTCTTCAAATTTTTTATGACACTTTGGACATTCTTTAGGGATCGGCCTATAACCAACAAGCGAGCAACCGCAATAAGGACATTTCATCATGGTGAGGTGATATACAATACCACCAATAACAGCCATTGCACCGATTAGCAGGCATAGGTTTACTCTGTACTCCTTTGCCGTCATTGCTCCTATTACTGCGAGCAATATTCCTATCATCAAAATGATCCAAGAAATGGCAGCCTGCTTTTGTGGGCTATTGTTTTTCATATAATCACACCCCCTCTACAAATTCCGATTTCTCAATTTCAAAAACTGGAATTGTTCTGCTTAGTTTGGCAACTCGCTTTCTTCAACGGGAACTGCCTCTAAGTCAGTGTTGCTCCAATAAGAGCTAATATCTGCACTTGTAAAGTATTCAAAATTATCTGTGGAAGATTTCAGATTGCCTGTCTTTACTCCATCGCAGCCATAAATCAGTTCATAACTTGTTCCATCAGAAAGGTTAAATCTGAAACTGGTTATCTCTGCTCCAGCGGTTTCCTCTACTTCTTTGAGTTCCAGGGATAGCCCCTCAAACATATCATACAAGTTCTTTATGGTTTCTTCGGCAACAATGACCTTCTTTTCTGCTGACACAGGTGCTCCAACAAAGTGATACATTTCTATATTTTCAACATCACCTACCTCAAAAGGTAAATCAATATTGACTGTCTTGTTGTTGCACCCAACCAAGCCAAGCACACAAACCACTGCTAAAACTAATGCTATCAACTTTTTCATACAATCAACCTCCTTCGTCAAATTCCGATTTATCCCTCTGCCACATGCTTACATTGCTCTTCTTCCCCCTCAAGTTCCTGCAACGCATGATAATAATTTTCCATCCACGCTGCCTGTTCCCGCGCTTTTAACGCTTCTGAATCCTCCTCCTCGATGTCCTCAGGCCACTCTTCTCCTTCTTGTAATCCCTGCATAAGCAACCAGTTGTGAGGCATTTGAAATTGAAGTATTTCTCCCAGATCACTTTCCAACGTAACCGCTGTCATCATCGGCTCGCCCGGCAAGCGTTCCTCATCTCCATCATCCATTTCGTCCATTCGTTGTATTGTCCACATTTCAAAGTTCCTCTATCCCAGTGATAAGCCCCTCAAAAATATCACGTTCATATTACGCTCCGGCAAAAGTCCGGGAAACCTCCGGTTCCCCGGACTCGCGGGCGCGTTCACATGGCGCATATCCGTCTGCCGCATGCAAGCATGCGCAGCCATCTCTGTTCATACCCGCAGTGCTCGTCCGAAAAATCATAGATTTTCCGGACTGACGGGCATTCGCCCTATCATCCGCAACATCTGCGATATATAGCCTGCAAGCAGACATATATCGCAGCCGTCACGTCTGGCACTGCTCATTGCATATGCACATTATATCACATCTTTTTTTAATTGCAAACAAATGTTCGCTTTTGTTATAAAAAGAGTTCTCTCCACAGAATGCATTTTCTTATAAAGCAGGAAAAGACACCCATCCACTTCGTACATATCACTTTGTACAAGTAAACAGGTGCCTTTTTCCCAACCAGCGATTCTGAAACGATCGCGCTATTTCTTCTTTTGTTATCCGTAATTTATATAAGAAAGTCTATGCTTCCCACAAAACGCAATGATAAAGTCAGTAACACAATTACTGATTGTCCATGCTCGCTACGATCGCATCTGCAAGTGCCTCAAGCTGCCCTTCCTGCTCCGGTGCCATCGCCGATTTTATGGTGATCTGCGCATCCAGAATCGTCACATTTTTCAGTTCCGCCAGTTTTTCTCTCATCTGCTTTGCCGTCGTTGGTGCCCAGGTGCCGTTCTCCATCAATGCTACGGTCTTGTTCTGTACGGCAAGCGCTTTCATGTCGGCGAGCAGGTTCTCCATTACCGGATAGATGCCACCGTTGTAAGTCGGTGCTGCAAACACCACATGGCTTGCGCGGAAGATCTCACTGATGAGCTCCGACACATGGGTGTTCGAGACATCATAAACGGCAATCTTCTTCACGCCCTTTGCCGCAAGTCTGCCCGCAAGTGCATCCGCCGCCGATGCCGTATTACCGTACATCGTTGCATACAGGATCACAACTGCCTGATCCTCTGCTTCATAGGTGCTCCACTTCTGATATTTTTCAAGAATGTAACCCAGATTCTCCCGCCAGATGGGTCCATGGAGCGGGCAGATCACTGCGATGTCCAGCCCGGAGGCTTTCTTAAGCAATGCCTGCACCGATGCACCATACTTTCCGACAATGTTCGTGTAATATCTTCTGGCATCATCCAGCCAGTCACGGTCAAAATCGACTTCATCCGCAAAAATAATGCCGTTCAATGCGCCAAACGTTCCGAATCCGTCCGCCGCAAAAAGCACCTTGTCCTTCTCATCATAGGTTACCATTACCTCCGGCCAGTGTACCATCGGCGCCATCACAAAGTGCAATGTATGCGCACCGGTTACAAGCGTATCTCCCTCTTTTACCGTCACGGCTCTCTCCGCGAAATCCGTTCCGAAGAACTGTTTTATCATTCCAAATGTCTTGGTGTTTCCGACCACCTGCACTTCCGGGTAACGGCGCACCAGATCCCCGATCATCGCACAGTGATCCGGTTCCATGTGATTGACAATCAGATAATCCAGTTTCCGTCCGTCGAGCACATGCTCCAGATTTTCAAAAAACTGTCCCGCCACGGACGCATCGACTGTATCCAAAAGCACCGTCTTCTCATCCAATAATACATAAGAGTTGTAGGATACCCCGCGCGGAATTGGAAATATATTTTCAAACAGCGCCAGTCTTCTGTCACTGGCTCCAACCCAAACGATATCCTCAGTCACTTTTCTTACGTTGTACATAGTGTTCCTCCTTCTGTCCGGCAGTCTGCCGTCTCATATTCTACCTGTTTGGTATGAATTATAAATCAGATTTCTGGAAATTGCCACCCAAAAATGCACTCTGTATGTATTTTTCTGCATACAGATGAAAATATGCAAAAAGAGCATTCCCGGCAAAAATTATCTACCTGAAATGCTCTCTCTTCCTTATGCTGTTCTGTCGACTTTTCTGCCGGATAAACAGCGTTCTGCCGTCCGCCCGTCATTGCAGTCTGCCGTTTGCAGCACTCCTACTGCGCTGCGTTTCTGCCGCAGCACTGCTTATACTTCTTGCCGCTTCCACACGGACACGGATCGTTCGGATATACCTTTGCCGCAGCACGCTTCTTCGGCGTGTTCGTCGCAGACTCATCCTTGTTCGTTCCGGTCACTTTCGCTACCTGCTCACGCTCAACCTTCTGCTCAATCTTCACATGATACAGCAGCCGGATCGTATCCTCCTGAATGCTCGCCGTCATCTCGTCGAACATGTCAAATCCTGCCATCTTGTACTCGACAAGCGGATCTCTCTGTCCGTAGGACTGCAGTCCGATACCCTGACGAAGCTGATCCATATCATCAATGTGATCCATCCACTTGCGGTCGATCACCTTCAGGAGAACGACACGTTCAAGTTCACGGAACTGCTCCGGCTCAGGGAACTCCGTCTCCTTCGCCTCATACAGCTTCACTGCACGCTCCTTTAACAGATGCTTCAGTTCCTTATTATTCTTAACGCTGTCCACGTCCTCCGGCGTCACTGCCTGCATCGGAATCATGGAGAGGATCAGCTGGTTCAGTTCATTCAGATCCCACTCTTCCTTCGGAATATCAGAAGAAATACAGGTATCTACACAATTTTCCACACGATCCGTGATCATCTTGAAAATCGCATCGCGCATGTTCTCTCCGTCCAGTACGCGGCGGCGCTCCTTGTAGATAATCTCTCTCTGATCGTTCATAACCTGATCATACTCAAGAAGATTCTTTCTGATACCGAAGTTGTTGCCCTCGATCTTCTTCTGCGCTTTCTCAATCGCAGATGTCAGCATCTTATGCTGGATCTGCTCACCTTCCGGAACACCGAGTGCATTGAAAATGTCCATCAGCTTCTCAGAACCGAACAGACGCATCAGATCGTCTTCAAGAGAAATGAAGAACTGGGACTCACCCGGATCTCCCTGACGTCCGGAACGACCGCGCAGCTGGTTATCAATACGTCTGGATTCATGACGCTCTGTACCGATGATCTTCAAACCGCCTGCAGCCTTCGACTCATCATCCAGCTTAATATCGGTACCACGTCCTGCCATGTTGGTCGCGATCGTCACCGCTCCATGCTGTCCGGCACCGGCTACAATCTCAGCCTCTTTTTCATGGAACTTTGCGTTCAATACCGTATGCGGAATTCCCTCGCGCTTCAGCATGCCGCTGATCAGCTCGGAAGTATCGATATTGATGGTACCGACAAGTACCGGCTGTCCCTTTTCATGGGATTTTACCACTTCCTCCACAACCGCCTTGTATTTTTCATTCTTTGTCTTGTATACAACATCATGATGATCGATACGGGCGATCGGGCGGTTGGTCGGGATCTCGACGACGTCCATGCCGTAGATGTCGCGGAACTCCTTCTCCTCCGTCAATGCAGTACCGGTCATACCTGCTTTCTTCTCAAACTTGTTAAAGAAGTTCTGGAATGTGATCGTTGCCAGAGTCTTGCTCTCTCTCTTGACCTTCACATGCTCCTTCGCCTCAATCGCCTGATGAAGTCCGTCTGAATAACGGCGTCCCGGCATAATACGTCCGGTAAACTCATCGACGATCATAACCTGGTCGTCCTTCACCACGTAATCCTGGTCGCGGAACATCAGGTTGTGTGCGCGCAGCGCCAGAATAATGTTATGCTGAATCTCCAGATTCTCCGGATCAGCCAGGTTCTCTATCTTGAAGAACTGCTCAACCTTCTTCACACCATCCTGTGTCAGGCTGACCACCTTATCCTTCTCGTTTACGATGAAGTCTCCGGTCTCCTCCTGCTCCACGCCCATGATAGCATCCATCTTGGAGTACTCCGGCATATCCTCACCGCGCTTCATCTGGCACGCCAGAATATCGCATGCCTCATACAGTCTGGTGGATTTGCCGCTCTGTCCGGAAATGATGAGCGGTGTACGCGCCTCATCAATCAATACCGAGTCGACCTCATCGATGATGGCAAAATGCAGTCCGCGCTGCACCAGCTGTTCCTTATAGATTACCATGTTATCACGCAGATAATCAAAGCCAAGCTCATTGTTTGTCACGTAGGTAATGTCACAGTTATAAGCATCCCGGCGCTCATCATTCGTCATCTCGTTCAAAACCACGCCGACTTTCAGTCCCAGGAATTCATGGACCTGTCCCATCCACTCAGAGTCACGCTTTGCCAGATAGTCGTTGACTGTGACGATGCACACGCCCTTGCCCTCAAGTGCATTTAAGTATGCCGGCAGTGTCGATACCAGAGTCTTACCTTCACCGGTCTTCATCTCAGCGATACGTCCCTGGTGGAGAATGATACCACCAATAATCTGCACACGATAATGCTCCATGCCGAGCACACGCTTCGCCGCCTCACGCACCGTCGCATATGCCTCCGGAAGAAGATCGTCCAGCGTCTCGCCGTTCTCCAGTCTCTCCTTATATTCCTTCGTCTTGTTCTTTAATTCTTCATCGGAAAGTGCTCCCATCGCCTCGCGGTAAGATTCCACCTTGTCGACAAGCGGGTAAATCCGCTTTAACTCACGCTCGCTGTGGGTTCCGAAGATCTTCGTTATTGCACTCATAAAAAGCTCCTACTCCTGTTTTTACACAAAACTGTGTCAAAATCCATTCTCCTGCGGGACACCTGCAAAAGGGTATGACCCCGCACAATATTGTTATTGTAACACTTTTCCAGCACCACCACAATAAAAACAGGCGTAAAAGAATTGTAAATTTTTTATTAACTGCCGCTTTGATACAAATTTTTCTTGCACACTTCCGGTTCCATGTTATACTCAAAAGTGATCTGAACGATCTATTTTTTCAATAAAGGAGGATTTCAAAATGACATACACATATAAGACCAGAGGCACCTGTTCCACACAGATTGATCTTGAATTGGAGGGCAACATCGTGCATAACGTAAAGTTCACCGGCGGCTGCAACGGCAATCTTCAAGCGATTCCGAAGCTCGTCGAGGGTCTTACCGTCGAGCAGGTTGAGGAGAAAATCGGCGGCATCTCCTGCAACGGACGCCCGACTTCCTGCGGCGATCAGCTGGCTAAGGCCTGTCGCGAAGCCTACGAGGCATCCAAGCAGGCGTAAGGAAACACCTGTAAACGCAAAACGCGCCTGTCCCGGGACAGGCGTATTGATTTTTGTGGACTAAGTTGCAGGAGTAGAAACCGAGCGCTCAATGTTCCGGCTGTAACGGAGGCGGCATTTCTAATCGCAAAATCCGCCCCTGCCAGAAGCAGCCGGAACAATAAGATGCTCTGATTTTTTGCATAATAAAACGTCGCCGGCATTTTTCGTCGCTGCCTCCGCCCGGCTCCGTCTGATCTGCGTTACGTCGGGGTCTGCAGAATCGGCTGGATCTGCCTGCCGGCGAGCGCCGCCTCGATTGTGTCCGGCAGGAGCTCCATTTTTGCGATCATGGAGTTCGGCTTGCTCTTGCAGTTGTCCTGCCCGAACGGAACGAAATAAATATTTTTCATATTCATGAGCATTCCAATATTCTTAAAGCTGGCGCCGAGCGCATCGTTCGTCGAGATGGCAATCACAAGCGGCTTACCGTTGCGCATATGCGCTTTGGTCGCCATCAGCACCGGCGTATCCGTGATTCCGTTGCAGAGTTTTGCCGCCGTATTTCCGGTGCAGGGCGCAATGACCATGATGTCCAGAAAATTATTCGGTCCGATCGGCTCCGCCGCACAGATGGTACGGATGCCCTCATTTCCGGTAATCTCGCAGATTCCGTCCACATAATCTTTCGCACTTCCGAACCGCGTGTCACACGTCTGCGCATTAAATGAAAAAACCGGCACCACATTGGCGCCCATATCGCACAGCCGCTGTATTTCTTTTCTTGCTTTCGCAAACGTACAAAACGAACCGGTAATTCCAAGCCCGATATTATAATTGGAAAAATCCATCACATTTCATGCTCCTTTCGCACGAATCTCTCCACCGCCCGGTCCAGAATATAGGCGCTCTCCTTCGGCGCATATTTTCCCGGAAGTCCAAGTGCCAGATCCGCACGGATGCCGCACTCTCTGGCGCAGGCAAAATCCGTACCGCCCGGTTTGGACGCGATGTCTAAAATATATGCATCCCGCGGCAGTTCGTGAATGATCGCACCTGTAACCACAGGTGCCGGAACCGTGTTGACCAACATTGCCGCCCCCATCGCTTCCTCCGGTCCAAACGCAAAATCCGCGGCATAAAATCCATCCTTCTTGGCAAGTTTGCGCACTTCCCTTCTTCTTGCCAGGACTGTCACGCGCGCGCCGAGCGCTTTTAGCCTCGCCGCCACCGCTCTGCCGCAGCAGCCGTAACCGGTGACGATAATTTTCGCCTCCTCGATGTTATAAGGGCTGTGGTTCACAAGCTCCGCGATCACGCCCTCCGCCGTCGCCACAGCATTTTCTTCCGTCACAATCTCATCTTTCATAAAATCCAGATAGTGAATGTCCCTGCGCTCCAAAAGTTCCTGCTGTTCCGGCGAGAAGCAGCCTCCAAGCACCAGCGTATCGTTCGTCAGGTTTTTATTCAATATATCGTTCAGCATTTTCTGTTCCGGTATCTTTGTCACCGGAATCGGGAGGATCAGCATATCCGCCTCCGCCAGAAAACTTTTCAACTTCTCGATTTGTTCTTTTACCGTCCCGCTGTTTCTGATATCCAGGCAGCGTACGTTGAGTCCTCTTTTGGTCATAATCTCCGCCAGATAAACCTGGCGCATGTCACTGATGAGAAGTATGGTCTGTCTATTCATAGAATTACGCTCCCTTCTCTTTATTATATGAAGCGCACGCTCTTCTGCCACAGCGAAGCATTTACATGTATTTTACGAAAAATATATATTATATCTATTGCATCTATATTTTCAGAATATTTTTTCGTTTATTCTTTGTTTATTGTTTTTAAATATTTTTTATTATAATTTTCTCATTTTATGCTTGACTTTTTCTCATATATCAGATAGAATAAAGACAACAAAAAGAAAGGAAAACGAAATCGAAGGAAAGGAAGGTACAAGCCACCAGAAACGTAACGATTTACCCAAAACGATATTAAGGAAAGAGAGGTACAGACCACCGAAAACGTAATTGCATTCGTTTTTTTCTAACTCCCGAAAAACACACGTGACAATCCAAATCATGGAAAGAGGAATCAGTATCAGATGAGTTAATCAGATATGATGCGATATCCACCGTCATAAGAAGAGTGATACAAGGTACGAAGGAAGCGAAGAAGTCCGAAAGAAAAAGAAAAGAGAGGTACAGTCCCATGGACGAGATAGTTTAGAAGGCGACATCGATTCAAATGAATAGGATGTCGCCTTCGTCGTTTTATTTTTTCTATTTTATCTGTTTTTCCTGCTCGCTCTCCGTCACGGACGTCTCCGTCTGCTGCCAGGGATTTTCCTCATCCGGATCAGTCGGATCCCAGTGGCAGTCCGGATCTGATTTATCCAGTTTTTGTGCCTCCGGTTTCCCGAGCGGCCCCGGGTCTTCCCCGTCGTATATTTCAACCGTAGTGCCTTCCGGGCAGTTCTCCGCAATCCATTTTGCATCCTCCACCGTCAGTCTTACGCAGCCCATCGACGCCTGCTGTCCCAGCTTGTTATACTTGTCCGTACAGAGTGTATCCTTTGCGCGCTTGTAATAGGGCACAGAATGGAACAGGATTCCCCCGTGAATCCGCGTCGCGTACTGCCCATACACACCGCCATAGAGTTCCCGCCACAGATACTTGGTGGAAATCTGGTAAGTTCCGCGCGGCGTTGCGTTGTAAAGTCCGGTCGAGCATACCATTGCCTTATAGGGTACCGTATACTCCCCCTCCTCATCCTGGGTGTAGATCGTGACGCAGTTCTGCTTGCGATTGATGCGGATATAATACGAAAATTCCGGTGTCTGCGTCTCCTTAACATCCGCTTCCGCTTTTCCGGTTCCGCTTACATCCGGCGTCTCAGTCTCTTCCTGCCGCACCGCTTCTGTCCCTTCCACCTGCAAGTCTTCCCCGTTCCCTGCATTTTCACCGGTCTGCGCCGTCCCGCCGCTTCCGTTTTCCCCCACATTCGTTTTGGCATTCTCACCACTTCCTGTGAGCGGTGTCTCTCCATCGTCTGCGAGCAGAATGTTTTCCGTGCTGCCGTCCATCACCAGTTCTTCCCGCTGGTACTCCCTGGTCCACAGTCCGTTGTCGCCGCTTAGCACCGCCAGTGCAGGCACATTCCACTCCATCTTGAGCGCAACAAATTCAAACAATGTCAGTACGCACAAAAAGACAGTGACTGCAGCCGCAATCATGCGGGCAGCCCTGCCTTCCATCATACGCTGTAATTCATTTTGCTCGTGCTTGTTGTTCTTCATATCTTAATCTTAAAGCTGGGTCTCCACGAAAATGTCATAGATCGCACGGATTGCCGGTTCAAAATCCGCATTGCTCACACCGATAATAATGTTAAGCTCAGAAGATCCCTGATCGATCATCTTGACGTTGATGTTTGCATGTGCCAGTGCCGAGAAGATACGGCCTGCCGTTCCTCTGGTCGACTTCATGCCGCGTCCCACAACCGCGATCAGCGCCAGATCACCCTCCAGCTCGATACTGTCCGGCTTTGCCAGACGGTGAATTGCTGAGATCACTGCCTGCTCCTTGCCCTCGAATTCCGGCTGGTGAACGAAGATTGTCATCGTGTCGATGCCAGACGGCATATGCTCGAATGAGATATTATTCTCCTCAAACGCGGACAATACTTTTCTCCCGAATCCAACCTCGGAATTCATCATATCCTTATCAATATTGACGGAAACAAAACCTTTTTTGCCGGCAATACCGGTAATGGTGTATTTTGACTGATGGCAGGTGCTCTCCACGATCCAGGTTCCCTCGTCATCCGGCGCGTTGGTATTGCGGATGTTGATCGGAATTCCTGCTTTTCTCACCGGGAACACTGCGTCCTCATGAAGCACGCTGGCGCCCATATAGGAAAGCTCGCGCAGCTCACGGTATGTGATCGTCTTGATCGGCTGCGGATCCTTAATGATGCGCGGATCTGCAATGAGAAAGCCCGACACATCCGTCCAGTTCTCATAGCAGGTGGCATGTACCGCACGCGCCACGATGGATCCCGTGATGTCGGAACCGCCTCTGGAAAAGGTCTTGATCGTTCCGTCCGGCAGTGCCCCGTAGAATCCCGGAATTACCGCACGCTCGCATTTCTCCAGACGCTCTGCCAGCACCTTGTTGGTCTTCTCCGCGTCAAAAGTTCCGTCCTCCTCGAAGGAAATCACCTCTGCCGCATCCACAAACTCGTAGCCAAGGTAATTCGCCATAATAATACCGTTCAGATATTCGCCGCGGGACGCCGCATAGTCAACCCCCGCTTTATTTTTAAAGTTCTCACTGATCTTTTTGAATTCTTCCTCCAGTGACAGCTTCAGATTCAGTCCATTGATAATTGTGTCATAGCGGTCCTTGATCTTCATCAGCGGCACGCGGAAATCCTCCTCCGCCTCCACCAGCGCATAACAGGCATATAACATATCTGTGACCTTGGTGTCCTTGGCATTGCGTTTTCCCGGGGCACTCGGCACTACATAACGTCTTTCCTTATCCGCCTGAATGATCTTCCCCACTTTTGCAAACTGTTCCGCACTTGCCAGAGAGCTACCGCCAAACTTCACAACTTTAATCATTTTTCTGCTCCTCCAATTACCAGCTATCGTCAGGGACGCTTCCGTCCTCGCTTTAACGATTTAATATAACGATATATATATTATCATAAATGGCGGTTCCGTCAAATGATTTTTTTGAAAAATCGCGTTTTTCCTACAAAATGGCAACCGGTCCGGCAAGCTTCTCACGTACCACATACATGGTCATGTCCGGGCGCGTCGCCACCTTCCATTTCACAAGCGTCATCTGCATCTGTTCCAGTTCGATGGCAGTGATGCACCCGGGATGCACACAGCTTCCCGCATTCAGATACAGCTCCCCGTTTTCCGGCAGTCTCGGTCTGTGTGAATGGCCGGCAATCAGATAACGGTCGTGAAGTCTGGTCCAGCCCGCCAGGCACTGTTCATACCGGACCGCCTTTTTATAATTGCGCGCCGCACTCGTGGGATCATTCACGCCGGAGCGCTCCAACGGTTTCCACACGTAGCGCACCAGAGCTCTGGAGAGCCTCCAGCACACAGAATTAAAAAAATCCGCCTGATGCCCGTGAATCATGCAGACATCCCTTCCGCCCTCGCAATTATCTAATATAATCGCCTCCGGCAGGATTTTTCTCAGCTCCATATTGTGGTTTCCATAGATGCGGCACAGCGCATTCCGGCTTTGCAGACAAGCAAACATCTCATACACGGTCTCGTGATAGTGCACAATCCGGTCCATGCAGCGGTTTTCCCAGAGTTCCTCCCCGTCCCCCAGTTCCAGATAGAAGAATCCTCTCTTTATATAATGTTCCATCGCCGCCTCGTACAGGTACGCGTTTTTCAGGAAATTGTCATTTGTTGTCCCTTCCCCTCTGTGGCAGTCACTGATCACCACATAGCGGCTGCCCGTGCCAAGCGAAAGGTGCAGGGCATGTTCCAATGCCCTGTCAATCCTTCGATAACATCCCATGTTTTCACCTGCCCCGACATGATCTGTGCGGTTTCCTGTTTCTGCGGCGCGGTTTGCATCGCCCGCCCGAAAGCACCAGAATCTTCCGAAACCATCCCGGAAGCAGATAATATAGAAATACCATTCTGTCCGCCGTCCGTTTCCACGGGTATGTCACGATCCTAAATCCTCTGCACAGCAGCCTGTTCCAGAGAAGCACCGCGCTTCTGTAGATTCCCGGAATCAATCCGTGTTCCTCCGAAAAATTCATCCGCACACTGACTTCTCTTCCGCAGATGCGAAAAAGGCTGCGCGGTTTTCCGGTTTTGCGGAGACCTTCCCAGAACGCCAGCGCCATCTCCTGCTCTGGGAAAATCAGCGTCGTGGCAAGTCTGAGGCGCGACGGTTTTGTATACACGCCCATCCGAAAGCCGGTGAGCCACCAGTGTCTGGCACAGATTTCATAAAACGTTTCCTCTGCCGTGTCCAGACAGCTGCAGATTCTCGGGAGTTCTGCATCCGATACCGCTTCAAAATGCGCCGTGTGATAGGCGTGCGGCGGAATCACGCCCTTCGCATGGTAAATTCCGACCTCTCCGCCGGTGTTGATCCCGTACTGTCCCTTCCAGAATTCCACCAGCCAGGTTCTTCCCTCATAATTAAAGTACACGGGAAATGCGTCAATCACCATCCCGGCACCCACCGCCATGGTATCATATTTCGCCTCATATCCCTTGTCACGCTGCCAGGCATCCAGCCTTGAGGTAAAAATATCTTCCGACGGCAGATAAGCAAATCCAAAGGGTTCCGCCAGTTCATTGAGCAGCCGCACCCGTTCCCCGGGAGTCAATGCAAGAACTTTTTTCTTCGCCCGCACTCTGTGCACTACTGCCAGGATCAGCAGCGCCGCAAATAGTACCAGAAAGGCGATGCACAAGAGGCACCGCCCGTTTGCAAAGCACATCAGCGCGCCAGAAGTCCTCTTGCGAGATAATCAGCGAGTTCCAGCACCAGATCACTTAAATCCCGGAAGGTATCAATGCTCTGGTCATACTCACCGTTCATCTGATGTTCTATAATCTCGCGCGTCATATCCAGATAATTCAACAGAAGATTCCTCGTCTCTTTTCCTGCAAAGTAGGGATTCTGGTCAGTGAGAAGTGTTGCGATCTGATTCGCATTAGCATACCACTCCCGGATCTGCTGTTCATAATTCTCCTTATCCCCGGATTTTAACGTGCGGATGATCTGCCCCGTCATCTCCACATGTTCCACGAGCAGATTGCGCAGCTGTCTTGTGACAGCTACCGGCAGCCGCTCTGCAAAAACATCCGTGATTGCATCTGCAGTTTCCAACAGGCGTCCCTCCACTGCATACTGCTCTTTTGCATCTGCCCCGGAATCCACACTCATCATATACATCCGTGTCCAGTAGATCAGTTCCAGCCACGCCAGACGCATTGTCTCAAACAGCTGATTCACTGAATTCTGCCTCTCTCCCGCTGTCTGATTTCCGCCCGGGCGCTGTCCACCCGGAATCACCACTCCGATACCGATGTTTCCGCCCACGCCGGCATTACTGGTATTTCCACCATTTCCAGCATTACCGGTGTTCCCGGTGCTTCCGCTGTTTCCCGTGTTCCCGGTGTTTGCGCTGCCTCCCTGGGGCGGTACGTAGCTTTCCCCCGGGCAGACATAGAGCTTCATTCCTACCTGCAGGTTGTAGGGGTTTACCCCCGGATTTCCGAGTATCAGTTCCGTGACGGTTGTGTGGTACTGTCTCGCAAGGCGATACAGTGAATCCCCCTCCTGCACGGTGTGTACCATTCTATTCTGACAATACATAAAGATTCCACTTCTTTGTTTTCTCTCTTTATCTTATGTCAGATATAAGATCCTGGTGCATAATGATCTGCATATAGGGCAGGCAGACCGCGTGCTACATAATTCCTGCAAATACCGGTGCCAGCACAACTGTCAGAAGTCCCGCAACCGCAATGGCAAGACTGCTCATCGCACCTTCGATCTCTCCTATCTCCATCGCCTTGACTGTACCAACCGCATGGGATGACGCTCCGATTGCAATTCCCTTTGCCACCGGCTCCTCAATCTTAAATATACGGCAGACCGTCTCCGCCAGCATATTGCCAATCACTCCGGTAATAATAATCACAGCAACCGTGATGGTCACATAACCGCCAAGCTCCTCCGATATTCCCATGCCGATCGCGGTCGTGATGGATTTCGGCAGAAGCGTCACATACTGCGCATGATCAAAATGAAACAACAGTGCCAGTACAAGCACACACACAAGACTCGTAATCACACCGGAGATCAATCCAAGCACGATTGCCTTGGAATGTTTTTTCAAAAGTTCCACCTGCTCGTAGAGTGGGATCGCCAGGCAGACCGTTGCCGGCGTCAGAAGATAGCTCAGATATTTTGCTCCCGCGTTATAACTCTCGTAAGGAATATCAAACGCGGCCAGAAAAACGATCACCGCAACGATCGAAATTAAAAGTGGATTACATATCGGCCATTTCAGCTTCTTTTTTAAAAATACACCCAGTTCATAGGTCAATACGCTGATTGCTACGCCAAAAAATACAGACTGATTTAAAAATTCCTTCATTGCCTTATGCCTTTCTGTTTCTGCGAATTACAAATTGTGTCACTCTTCCCGAAATCACCATAACCACAATCGTGGATACAAACATAATCACAACCACCTGCACACAGATCGGCTTTAAGGCGCTCCAGGACTCGACCAGTCCCGCCCCCGCCGGAATAAACATCACCGGCATGATCTCTATCAAAAATTTCCCTGCATCTTCCACTGCAGAGAGTTTTATTATTCCAAGCTCCAGTGCTGCAAACAGCAATACCAGTCCATAGATGCTTGCCGGTACCGGAAGTGGAAGCAATGCCTTTAATCCTTCTCCAAGAAATGAAAAAAGTAAAATAATCAAAAATTGTCTCAAATGCTTCATCCTGCCGTCTCCTCTCATCGGAACTTATTATAGCAACAGTATCACAACTTTTACATCGACATTCCGACGAAATGCATGCCTTTCTTTTTCTATTTACAGTGCAACTTTCTAGTTCTTACTGCCTATATACCCCGCAAGTGTATCCAGAATCACCTGCGGTTCGATCGGCTTTGCAAGATGAGCGTTCATCCCGGCCGCCAACGACTGGCTGACATCTTCCTCATAGGCATTGGCCGTCATGGCAATTATGGGCACAGTCTGTGCATCCGTCCGGCTCATTGCCCGGATCTGTCTGGCTGCCTCCAGTCCGCTCATCACCGGCATCCGGATATCCATCACGATTGCGTCAAAATATCCCTCCGGATTCTGCTCCACCATTTCCACCGCTCTTTTTCCATTTTCCGCATGTTCCACAATAATTCCCTTTGATTCCAGAATACGTCTGGCCACAAAAGTATTGATCTCATTGTCCTCTGCCAGAAGCACCCGTCTGCCTTCCAGGTTCTGTTTTGCCATGACTGCCTGTGGCATTTTTTCCGGAGCATCGACGCCCGAGATCGTAAGCGGCAGATCGAGGATTACCCCGGTACCCTCTCCTAATTTACTGTGAATTTCAATCGTGCCGTGCATCATGACCACCAGTTTCTTTACGATCGCAAGTCCAAGACCGGTTCCCTGCCATTGCAGGGCAAGCGTACGGTTCCCCTCCTGCGAAAACGGTTCAAACGCATGCTCCAGAAATTCCTCACTCATACCGATTCCACTATCCCGCACCGTAAAGCGAACCCATTCAACGTTTCCTTCCGTGCGGAGCCTTTCGGTCAGAAGCCACACATTTCCGCCCTCCGGCGTGTATTTTGCTGCATTGGACAGCAGATTGAAAAAAATCTGCTTGAACCGCACCGCATCAGTGTATATCATTTCTTCCATATGCTGCAGATCACACCGGAACGTAATGTTTTTCTGCTCCATCAGCGGGCCGATGGTGGTATTGATTGCCGTTCCAAACATCTCTCTGCTCATCTGCTCCGACTTCAGGTTCAGATTGCCGCTCTCTATGCGTGAAATATCCAGCATATCGTTGATCAGTCCGAGCAGAAACTCACTTGAGGATTTAATCTTATCCAGATATCCACAGATCATCTCATCCTGACATTCCTGCCTTGCAACGGATGTCATGCCGATAATCGCATTCATAGGCGTCCGGATGTCATGACTCATATGGGCCAGGAATTCACTCTTGGCGCAATTCGCCCGCTCCGTTTCTTCAATTGCCCGCTCCAGACGTTCCTGCTTCTTCTTCTCCTCCGTTACGATGTCTTCGATGTCCACACAGCTTTTGAATACCGTCCCCATCTGCTTATCCATATAGGTATAACGGATCATTTTACGCCGCACTGAGCCATCAGACTCTCTCACATCAATTTCCTGTATGTAAAGTGGCTCTGCCTCAAGGTTACGACGGATTTCCTCTGTCTGCATTGCCCGGATGTGTGCTTCCAGCTGATCCGTCACTGCGACTCTTGTAAGATAATCACGGATATCCGCATCGTAGTCTGTTCCTCTGGCGCTCGGACACATGGAACTTTTTTCCTGCGCCATAATCTCGAAATGACCATTCTGCAGACAGATGTATTCCACATAATCATAGTCGAACTCAATGATCAGCTGCATCATACGGTCACGGTTTTTCTCATGCGTGACATCCCAGTTATTGTAAAAGGCAAACAAATCTCCCGTATCCAGCTGCGGTACAATCCTCACGTCCACACGCACCCAGATAATGTCGTCCGTGTCCCGCCTCTTTGCCCAGTAGTAACGCGATATCATTTCCTCCCCCTGCCAGTAGGCTTCCATCAATGCCTCTGGCTGTAGATCCGCATACGTCTCCCCGGTCATATGAATTTCCGAGAAAATCTTTTCAATGCGCTTCCGGTAGTCTGCTTCCTCACGCAATTCTTCGGTAAAATCCCCCAGACCGTTGTATTTGACGGATTCCACATAACGCTGCGTGAGATTAACGCGGCTGGTTCCAATATTCTCATCTGTCCCTTTCTGATCCAATCCTCTGTCGATTATCATACTTCCATCTCCTGCCATACATTATCCGCAGTTTATTTTAACCCTGCCTGACCGGCCATCGCTCTTCTCTCCTCATACTGTTCATAGAAGTCCTGCTCCGGTTCATATGGTTTTATAAAAAACAAATTTAACAAAAACATGTTGATCGTCTTTGCCTCCTGTTCACCAATTCCGTCTTTCATCTGCTTCTCCAACTGTTTCCGTATGGCATGCCAGTCCAGCAGAAACCGTTCGTATCGTTCCATCTGCGGAGTATCGAGCCATTTTCCAACCTTCACTTTGCTGCGCCCGGGCTTCTGACAGGCATCCATCTGCAGAAAATAGCGGATTCTGTCTTCCTCATAGATTCTGCCAAGCGGAAATACCCGACACAACCCTGGACGCATTGCGTGGATCCTGCATCTTCCCTGTTCATTCAAGAACACACACTGCTCTTTTTCTCCGTCCATCCTCAGGTTCGGAAGAATCACGCCGTCCACTACCTGCAGCTCTATCGTATCGGCAAGCAGCTGCTCAAAATTTTTCCCGGTCACGGTCGTCAGACGCCATATATCACAGGGATCAAGCACAATGGATGTCCCCATTTTCTCACAGCAGGCATGGCATCCCGCGCAGTCTCCGCACGCCGCCCGAACCATATCATTGCAGCCATATATTTTTCCATCTGATATTTCCTGCAGATCCTGTAACATTGCAATCTCCTCATTTCTTTTTTCTGTGTCTATTCTAACTGTTTTTTGCAAAAGAAGCAATAAACTCACATAGCCTATAGAGTGAAAAAAGAAACCGCCACAAAAGTGACGGCTTCTTAAATCCTGATTTTATAATATCTGTTCTATGCCCCTATGCAGCAGCTTTCTCAGAATCATTGTCTTTCATGACAAGCTTTAAGAGAATCGGGGTGATCAGCGTCGTTACAATAACAACGAGAACGATCGGAGCAAACAGGACATCATCTAACATACCGCTTGCATATCCCTTCTGCGCCACAATCAGTGCAACCTCACCTCGGGAAATCATACCGATACCGACCTGGAACGCTTCCTTTCCGGTACATCCGCATATCTTTGCACCCAGTCCGCATCCGACAACCTTGCTTAAGATGGCGATAACAAGCAGAATGATTGCGAAGATCCAGATGCTGGCATCCATTCCGCCGAGTGTTACCTTAAGACCTACACTGGCAAAGAATACCGGTGAGAAAATCAGGTAAGACGGGATCTCGCATCTTCTTGCAACATACGGTCCAACTTTCATCGTGCAGAGCATCAGTCCTGCGAAGTAAGCACCGGTAATATCTGCAATACCGAAGTATTCCTCTGAGATATAGGAAAGAATGAAGCAGAGCGCTACACAGATGATAGCGGTTCTTCTCTTCTCATCCTGCTCTTCCACAAATACCTTTAACTTTGTAAGCACGAAGATCAATACTGCAATAAATACGAAATACAGTACAATCTTTAACACAACTGTGATCGGGCTTACGCTGGTATCCTTTAAGCTGGTTACGATTGTGAGTACGATAATACCGATGATATCATCGATAACAGCTGCGCCAAGGATTGTCGTTCCGACTTTTCCTTTCAGCTTGCCCATCTCACGCAGCGTCTCAACTGTGATACTTACAGATGTTGCTGTCAGTACAACACCGACGAACACTGCCTTTAACACCTCATCGTAATCGCTGAAGTCTGTGTGGAAGAAAAATGCATACCCCAGGAATCCACCAATCAACGGAACAATCACACCGATCAATGCTGTTACGAAAGATGCCACACCATTTTTCTTAAGTTCGGACAGATCCGTCTCCAGTCCTGCGTTAAACATCAGGAGGATAACACCGAGCTCTGCCATCTGCTCAAGAAAGACGCCGGTATCTCCGGTCAATGTAATCAAGTTCAGACAGGACGGTCCTAAGATCACACCTGCAACTAATGCACCGACAACCGCCGGCATATGAATCTTACGGGTAAATAAACCCAGAATCTTGGTTGAGATCATAATGATCGCCAAGAACAGTAAAAATGAATACGATTCCATATCTATACTCCCTTTCTGTTAATAAATTATTAAATATGTATAAAGTATTCTTATAGCATAGCTATTCTAACGCTTTATCTCACAAAATGTAAGTGGCGTTTTTCAAGAAAAAACATCAAAATAATAACATTTTTTAGGAATTTTCAACAGATTTTCGGGGGATTTTACAGAAGATTTCGTTCGCATGGAATATATATTTCATTATTGTGTGTCCACAATTTCAACTACTTTACCTTTGCTTCTTCGACATATCTGTCTCATGCACAAAACTCTTGATGTTGATAAATGCACCAGCAAAACCAAGTCACATCAAAGCTATTATTTCGTCCCCCCCTATTACGTAGTGAAGAGGGATAGTTTTTTAGTATTTTTCGCTATCTCGAAGATGTAATAGTTGCGACTTTGGCCAGAAGTGGTAGATACAAACGTGTTTTCTTCGCAGAGTACGAAACACAGCCATGCTATCCCTTCTATATTATTAGCGATATTTCAACCCACACTCCCCTCACAGGGAGCGACATTATATCACAAATATAGTAAGTTCAACATATAAAAACTGCATTTTACATTCTTTATATGTTCCCCCCAATGAAAAACCCCCGGGGCATCTCTGTCCCGGGGGGTTTTCGAGGAGTTTAGTTATGAAAATGTTAATCTATATAAAGGAATCTTCACCGAAAGGTTCTGCAGAAATATGACCTTTATTCCACATCTCTGAGCTGCTGGGAACGAAGCTCTGGGAAACCGTCCTCAGCTCCTTTCGATGATGTTAGTATACGGAAAAAATGTGTCCGAAGTATGTCGATTTTCATAAAGCTTTCTAAAAAAACGTTCAATGTTATTTAGATTTCTTTAATATTTTATTTCTATTTTTTTATAATTGCCTGCACCGTGCCCGACTGGAGCAGCCGGATCTCCAGCTGTTTCATCTGCTCCGACGCAAGACTGTTGCACAATTCCACGGTTCCCTGCTGCGCTCTGCCACTGCACAGACCGCAATCCTTAAGCCTGCGTTCTGTCTCCCGCGCGGTCCCCGCTCCGCCGTCAAAGATCTGCACTCCGGCTCCGAGAAGCTTCTGGATTGTCTCCCGCACAAACGGATAATGCGTGCAGCCAAGCACGACACAATCCACCGGATGGCTTTGGTACGGTTCAAACAGATTTGCAAGAAACGCTTCGAGTTCTGCGCCCTCCAGCACGCCCTGCTCCACATACTCCACCAGCCCCGGACACGGCAGCCGGAGAATCTCGGCATCCGACTCAAACCGCTGCATCAGGGCATGAAACTTCTCCTCGCGCAGGGTCATCGGCGTTGCCATGACAAGAACGCGCGGGTGACCGCCCGCGTGTACCGCCGGCTTTAGTGCCGGCTCAATTCCGATCACCGGCATATCCGCATATTTTTCCCGAAGGATCCGGATGGCCGCGCTTGTCGCCGTGTTGCATGCCACCACGAGCGCCTTTACGCCGCGTGACAGCAGATATTCGGCATCCGCACAGGTCAGCTTCTGCACTTCCTCCAGCGTCTTTGTACCGTAGGGCGCATTCTTAGAATCCCCAAAAAAGATATAATTCTCGTTCGGCATCTGTGCCACCAGTTCCCGCAGCACACTGATTCCTCCGACTCCCGAATCAAACACACCGATCGGACATTCCTGTCTGTTTTCATACTTTTCCACTGCTATTCCTCCCAGACTGCCTCGCTTCCGTTCTCCGTGCGCGTGACATAAAGTCTGTGTTCTATCTGTTCTTTTAATTCTGTCACATGGGAGATGATTCCCACCAGGCGCTCGCTTCCCGCAAGCTGTGACAATACTTCAATCGCCTGTTTTCTGGACTGCGCATCCAGTGTACCGAATCCCTCATCGATAAACATCATGTCCAGATGCACGGCACCCGCCTTGCGGATGGCAATATCCGAAAGTCCAAGCGCCATGGCAAGCGCTGCCAGAAACGACTCGCCACCGGATAAGGTACGGATATCGCGCTCACTGTCCGTGACCAGACTGTACACCGACAGATCCAGACCTTCGTTGGATTTGCGCCCGCTGTTTTCCGTCTCTTTCAGCTTAAGCATAAACTGATGTCCGCTCATCGTCAATAGCCGTCTGTTCGCCTCGTAGATCACCTGCCGGAAATACCGGCGCTGCACATACGTCTCAAAATCAATCTTCGCCGAGCCCGCCAGGCGCCCATCCGCCGTGCAGTACAGTCTTTTCAGCACCTGGTTTTCCGCATCGAGCCGCTCGTGTGCGGCGAAATATTCCCTGCAGCGCTCCACCACTTTCGCATCCGTCTCGTATGCGGTGTGCATTGCAAGAATCTCCTCATGAAGCTCCTGCTGGCGCTGTTTTTGCGCCTCCAGTTCCGTCTCCCATGCCAAGATCCCGATCTCCTGCTTTCCCTCGGTCAGCCTCTGCATGGTCAAAAGCCTGCCCTCGCTTTCCACGCGATTCCGGACATATGCCTCGGACTGCCGCACAAGCGTCTCACGCCCGCTCTCTGTAAGGAACGCCTCGTGGTATGCCTCCTCCGAAGAAAATCCGGCATCACGCAGCTCCTGCCGGTATTCTTTCTCCAATTCCAGACACTCCTGCACAAGTCCGGCATTCTTCGTCTGCTCCTGCGTCAGCATTCCCTCTTGTCTGGAAATGTCTTCCTTTTTCTTTTGCAGTGCTTCCTCTGCATCCGCCAGACACTTCGTCCGCCGGTCTGCCTTATCCGTCAGCTGCTGCAGCGCTTGCTCAGCCCGTTCCTTCGTCTCATATGATAACTCCGCGCGGATCCGTGCCGTTTCCCGCTGTCCTTCTTCCCAGTCGCGCTTGAGCGCCTCAAGCTTCAGGCGGTCCACCGCATCTCCCGTTTCCCCGGGATGTTTTTTCCCCTCCCGTGAAAATCGTTCCGCCTGCCGTCCACGCTCTGTCAGAGACCTCTTTTTTGCTGCAGGTTCTTCTGCCGCCTTCTGTGCGGCAAACATATAAAGTTCTTTCTCTCCATCGCCGCACGCATCTCCCGCAAGCGCCAAGAACTGCTGCTTCGCCTGCTCCAGACGCAGTTCCTGCTCTGCCGCCGCGCTTTTCTGCCCGTCAAATTCCTGATACGCAGCATCGCGCGCCGTCTCCGCCTGCTCCCGCTGTTCCTTCGCCGCCTTTACTGCTGCTTCACTGACCGCATTCTCGGCAAGGGACGCCGGATGCGGATGTGTCAGGGAGCCGCAGACCGGACAAGGCTCTGCCTCCCGCAGATTCTGTGCCAGAATTCCCGCCTGTTCCTTTAAAAACAGCTGGTACACGTGCTCATATTCCGCAGACGCCTCCGTGGACCGGGCGGATGCCCGCTCCCACGCTTTTGCGGCGCTGACATACTTTTCCTCGAGCAAAAGCTGCCTGTTTTTTTCCGCGAGCAGCCGGCTGGCTCCTTCCCGCACCGCACGCTCATAATACTGCTTCGCCGACTCGTACGCCTGCTTTGCCTGCCGTTCCTGCTCTGCCGCCTCTCCCAGGCGCTCATACACCGGAAGCTGTTCCCGGATGCGGAGCATTTTCTCCGCGTCGGCTTCCGCCGCATCGGCGCTCTGCGTCTTAAGCGTATTAAAGTCCTGCTCCTGCCTGTCATGTGCTTCCTTTTCCTCCGCGATAAGGCGCTTCATCCGCTCCACCGTCTCGTCGGACTGCCGCCGCTCATCCAGACGCTCATTGCAGCGCAATTCCTTCACATGCACCCTCTCCGCACGTGCTGCCGCCTCCAGCTGTTTTTTCCGGCGCGCTTCCACGGGTTCTTCTTCCTTTAACTTCTGTACCTGCTGTTCACAGTCTCTTAACCCTTCAAACAGTTCATTGACTTCCTTCGCCTTAGAGATTGCCGCAGTCAGCCTCCGTATCTCCTCCCGCACGGTCTCCTGCGAAGCGGTCAGCTCCCTCTCCCGGATACCGATCTGCTCCACCGCTTCCGGAAGCGGAAGTTCTTTCAGTTCTTCGCGCGGCAGAATCACGCGCGCCCTCTCCTGCTCGGCAGCCCGCTCATTTTCCGCAAGCACCCGGTCCATCTCCAGTGAACGCCGCTTTAAGTTCTCCTGGATTCTCCAGTATGCGTCCGTGTGAAACAATTTGGAGAAAATTTTTTTCCGGTCGTCCGACTTTGCATACAGAAGTTTTAAAAAATCCCCCTGCGCGATCATGGCGGTCTGTGTGAACTGTTCCTTCGACAGCCCGATCAGCTCTTCGATCTTCGCATCGGTCTGGCTCCTTTTTTCCGGATACACCGTTCCGTCCGGCAGCGTCAGTTCCACGCCTGCCGGAACCTTCTGCTCCCGCAATTTTCCGTTTTTCAGTTCTTTTACGATCTTATATTCCGGATTTCTCCGCACGCGGTATGACTCGCCCGCATACAAAAAAGAGAATTCCACATAGGTCTCCGTCACACTTTTAGCATACTGGCTCCGCATCATGGCTCCGCTTCTGCCTCCGCCGCTCGCCTCCCCGTACAGCGCATAGGTGATGGCATCAAAAATCGTAGTCTTCCCGGCGCCGGTATCCCCCGTGATCAGAAACAGTCCGCCCGTCTGCACCGTAAAATCAATCTCCGTGCGTCCCGCATATGATCCGAACGCCGACAGGATGAGTTTTTCAGGCTTCATTCGTCCCCCTCCATTTCCTGCGCAATCACCTGACGCATCAGTTCCCGTTCCTCAGGCGTCATCTCTCTCCCGTTCATCTCCGCAAAAAACATGGCAAACGCCTCCTCCGGCCGCACTTCGGCAAGCTGCTCTTCCGTGTCCGACAACAGCTTCCTCGTCCGCGCGTTGTCGATCCGTATCTCCAGGATGTGGTCGTATTTTTCCTCCAGACGCTCCTTCGGCTGGAACGCCTCCACATCATCCGTAAGTGTGATGCTCACAAATGCGTGGCAGACCTCCTCCCCCGCCTGCTCCAAAATCTCATGCAGCGTCCCGGTCAGCTTTTTTACCTCCCGCACCGGCGTAAGCGGAATCTGCCGGATCACAGGCGGCTGTCCCTTTTCTCCCAGTTCCACGACCGTCACGCTCTTCTCCTCCCCAGCCTCGCTGACGGAATACGGAAAAGGCGTCCCGCAATAGCGGTATTTTTCTGCTCCTATATGCTGTGCACGGTGGATATGTCCCAATGCTGCATAGTCGAACGGCGCAAGCACACCGGCATCAACATTTTCAACACCACCGACATAGTGGATTTCAGAGTCGCAGGTCGCAGGCTCCTTTCCGCCCGCCGTATAAAACTGGTGTGACAGGATCACGTTTCTCCGCGCCGGATCTATCTCCTCGCGCTCAATCAGGCGCCTTACCGCCATGTCATAGCCTTTTATTTCCTCGTCAAACAGCTTTCTCACATAACCCGGCTTCACAAACGGAAGCAGATAAAAATCCACCTCACCGTATCCGTCCGCAAGCGTCACGCGGCGGATCGTCTCCCCCTCCTGCATCGGCGGAAGTCCCGCGATATATACCTCATGTTTTGCAAGAATACTGCTGGCAAAATCAATTCTTCTTGCACTGTCATGATTCCCCGCAATGATCATGACCGCAATCTGCGGCTCTATCTCGCATAATGCAGACAAAAACGTATCAAAGACAGACACTGCCTCCGCCGAAGGCACCGGTGTGTCGTAAATGTCTCCCGCAATCAGGATGGCGTCCGGGTGCCCGCTTTTTGCAAGCGCCACAATCTGTGCCAGCGTCTTGCGCTGCTCTGCCGCGAGATTGTAGTGGTGCAGCTGTTTTCCTATATGAAGATCCGACAAATGAAACAGTTTCAAATCGTTTCCTCCCGCTAAGCTTCTGTTAAGTTTCTTTTCTTTTCTACGTGATAAAAAGTTTTCATTCACCGTCGTTCATGGTATAATGAATCTATAAACAGTGAACCTAGAGTAAAGACGAACGCCCATGCCTGCATGCGGCGGACGGATGTGGCAGCATACTACCGGAGGTGACAGACGATGGAACAACCACAGGATTTATTTGGGAACTATAAATATTGTGAAGAATGCAAACGACCGCTTCCATTGACATATAAAGAGAATCTCTGCCCGTCGTGTATCGAGCAGAAGCTCTTCCGCGAAGTCAAAGAGTACATCCGTGAGAACGATGTAAATGAATACGATGTCGCACAGCACTTCCACATCCCGCATATGCAGGTCAAAAAGTGGATCCGCGAGGGGCGCATTGAGTACAAGGATGACCATCTGAACACGATTACCATGCACTGCACCAGATGCGGCGCACCGATCGCTTTCGGGACTTTATGTGCCAAATGCATGCGCCAGAAGGATGTCTCCATTCACTCCTCTGCCCGTGAGGATATCTCAGACAGCCGGATGCGTTTCATTGAAGACTGATCCACGGATCTGTCCTGATTCATCATATATGATATAAAAAGGTGTCCCGATCGCTTTACCGATCCGGGCCACCTTTTTTGTTTTCTACTTTATGACCGCACGCGGATACTTCACCATGACTGCGTCGAGCATCTCCTCATCCGGTTCAAATTCATAGCGGTTGATTCCCTTCTCGCCTTTGAAAACGAGTTCGTAAATCTTCGTGCCGCTCTCGCCGGAAGTCAAATCCTTACAGGCAAGAGAATTATCATTCTCATACTTGTATACACTCCGGTCCCCCTTCGGTGCCAGTGCAAGGACATCTTCCATCTGAACTCTTCCAAGTCCCTTTCTCTTGCGCTTCGCCTTGATTCTCGCGAAACGGAACTCTCCGTCATAATAGGTGTACTCATACTCAATATCAGAGCGGAATGCCTGAAAATACCAGATGATGGCAAAAATAATTGCCGGCACCGCAAATAAAATCGGCACCCACATCGCAAATAAAAAGCACAGGCATGCCAGCACAAACCATACCACGTTTAAAATCTTCTTCACCGTAGATTTCTTTCTCGGAACAATCACTAATTTCTCGTGCATGTAAAACCTCTTTCCGCGCAGTATCCCGCCTGCGCCTCTTCCTTCCAAAAACTGCTCACTGTGCTATATTTTAGCATGTATCCCTTTTCCCGAAAAGACCTTTTGTGTTTATTTTTCAAAAATTTAAGATTCTTACAAAACTTTTTTCTTGACATCCTAATGGCTTTCCTGTAAAATAAATTTCTGTGAGACGCCCAGTTAGCTCAGTTGGTAGAGCAGAGGACTGAAAATCCTCGTGTCTCTGGTTCGATTCCGGAACTGGGCACTTCATGCGGGTGTAGTTCAATGGTAGAACACCAGCCTTCCAAGCTGGATACGTGGGTTCGATTCCCATCACCCGCTTTTCTTAATTGGAGAGCATAAAAAGACAGAGCAGATGGAGAGATTCTCTCACTGCTCTGTTTTTTTATAATTTTTTCATTCTTTTTTCCTTTTTAACCTTCCATTTCTATGTTATTCTTGTACTAGTTCATTTTAGAAACGGAGTACCATTATGGAGAAAAAGGCTGATTTTCATTCACTTTCCCGCAAGGCGAAAGTGCAGTATGTCTGGGATTATTACAAGTGGCCGATCGCCGCTGCGATCGCTGCGCTCTGCTTTGTCATTTACCTCATCTATCATTACGCGACCTACCGCGACCCGCTGTTAAACGTCATCATGATGAACTGCAACGATTCCATAACCGCCGACAGCAAGGGCTTCGATGAATTTCTCGAAGCCTGCGGCTACGACCCGAAGGAAGATTCCGTCTCCCTCACATCGTCCTTACAGTTCTCGGACGGCGAGTATTCCACGTCCTACAACGACACGCAGGTGCTGACGCTGATGCTGGCAGCCGGCGGGCAGGATCTCTTTTTCGGAACCGGCGATGAATATCTCGATTACGCCGACCAGGGAGCTCTTATGGATCTGTCCACCGTATTATCCGACGAACTGCTGGACCGCTACCAGGATCATCTCATCTACACGACCGAGGACGGTGCCGTCGCTTCCTATCCCTGTGCGATCGAGCTCACCGACAATGCCTGGCTTCACAAGTACAACTATTATGATTCCTGCTATTTCGGCATTCTCTATCAGAATCAGAACTTAGACGCCGCCTTACAGTTTGCGGACTTTCTTCTGAATTATAACGACTGATCGTTTTCTCTCCTGATGCTGCCGGCAGCAGAGCGGCTGATTTGTTTTTTCAGATCTCTACTTCAGGATGGCAACACCGTACGCCGGAAGCGTCAGCGTTCCATCCTGCCAGGAAGCCGCACGGGTTCCGGTCAGCAGTTCTCCTGCCAGCTTCAAATCCCCGCTTTCACTGTCTGCGGATATCTGTGACAGATCCACGGTGCGCTCGTCCTTCGTGCAGTTAAACACGACGATCACCGAGGAATCCTGCCAGTTCTTGCGCAGCACGCACACTGCGTCATCCGACAGATTTTCAAGAAACTCTGCCGTTCCATGCGAGATCTCCGGATAGGCATTCCGCAGACGCAGCGCCTCCTTCACATACCAGTAGATGGAATTGCCGTCGTCCTGCTGCTCCGCAAGACTGTCATAGATCATCGTGATCGCATCCATATCCTGCGGTCCGAGGCACATCCCCTCTGCACCGGCATCCTTGCTCCAGTACATCGGCGCGCGCTTGTTCTCATCTTTTCCGGCGCCTTTCATTCCCAGTTCTTCTCCATAATATAAGAAGCTGCTTCCGGACATCAGAAGATTCATCGCCTGCGCCAGTTTGGTCTGCGCCTCCATAGTATCGCCGGAGTAATACCCTGCGCCCCTTCCCATATCATGGTTGGTGTAAAACGGCGCATCGATATAGCTGTCACTGTAAGTTCCCAGCGCGTCCTGCAGCCGCACGATCGCTTTTCCGTAGGAAGAGGCACCGCTCGTTCCCTTGACCGCCTTCGCAATCACACCGTCCTTGTCTGCAAACGCAAAGTCAAAGCTGCTGTCAATTCCGCTCTGGTAATACTGTGCGTATGTCTCCAGATCCGACCACACCTCTGTCACAATATACGCATCACTCTTCTTTTCTTTTACCATATTATTAAACCAGGATAGAATTTCTATGTTCGAGTTGATGCTTCCGGTCTCATACTCTTTTGCCGCATCCAGCCGGAAACCATCTACACCCTTTTCCAGCCAGAAATCTGTAATCTCATCAAACTCCTGCCGCACCGCTTCACTCTCCAGATTCAGATCCGGCATCTCGCTCCAGAACTGTGCCTCATAATACCAGTCCGTCCCTGCCAGCTGGCAGTATCCGCTGCCTTTCTCCCTGGAAAAATGATAATAATCCACATACGGGCATGCCTCTGTATCCGGCTCCATTCCCTCCGGCAGATCCTTCAGATACTCTGCCGCCGTCTGAAACCACGGATGCTGAGACGAAGTATGATTCATCACAAAATCAATCATGACACGGATTCCCCGTTCATGGCATGCGTTCACGAATGTCTCGAAATCCTCCATTGTGCCATACTGCTCATCGATCGCACAGTAGTCCGTCACATCATATTTGTGGTAAGTCGTCGCCGGCATCACCGGCATCAGCCAGATCCCATCACATCCCAGATCTGTATCCGTTGCCGGATTACCGTCATTGATATAGTCCAGCTTCTCCGTCAGTCCCGGAAGATCTCCGATGCCATCCCCATCGCCGTCATAGAAGCTGTAAACGAACACCTCGTACCAGCTCCGGTAGAGATCATCCGTTCCTGCAGCTTCTGCCGGGTTTACCTCCCGCATCAGAGACAGCGCCGTCTCTTCCATGTTCTCCTGTGCTCCCGCCTGTGCATCCGTGCCCTGCCCGGCTGCCGTCTCCGTGTCCTGCCCGGCTGCCGCTTCCGCCGCACCTGTTGCCGCGTCTTTCTCCCCGGCATCCGCTCCGCACGCCGCACTTCCAGCAAGCAACGCCACTGCCAGCAGTGCCGCCAGTTCTCTCTTTCCTCTTCGTCTCATCCAAACGCCCCTCTTTCTGTCAGATTTTCTGTATCCTTTTTCCTTATCATACAGGACTGGTAACGTTTTCACAAGCTGTTTCTTCCTACTTTTCTCTGCCAGACACTTCACCCACCACCTTGAAGTTCTGGATCACGAACGTCGGCAGCACCGCCATCACACCGACACAGCCCAGCTGCATGCCATTCATCGTCTCCACCTCAAAAAGGGTTTTGAGTGCCGGCACAAACAGAACGAGTGCCAAAAGCAGCACGCCGAGCGCAAAGGCTCCCAGACTGTACCGGTTTCTCCGGAATCCGATTTTTACAATGGAGTGACGGCTTCTGCAGTTAAACCCGTGGAACAAGCGTGCAAGTGTCAGTGTCGCAAACGCCATGGTGCTCGCCAGCGCCGCACTCTCTTTCAATCCCACCTCAAAGGAAATCATGGTACAGACGGCAATCAGCGCCCCCTGCCCCAGAAGCAGCGCCATAAAGCGCCTTTCCAGAATTCCGCCTTTTGGATTGCGCGGTTTTTCGCTGAGGACATCTCTCTCCGCCGGTTCCATACCGATGGCAAGCGCTGGAAGGGAATCGGTCAGCAGATTGATAAACAAAAGATGCACCGGCTGGAACGGGACCGGAAGTGCTGCAAGCGAGGTGTAAAGCACCGCCAATATTCCCGCCATATTTCCGGAAAGTAAAAACAGGATTGCATTTTTAATATTCTTGTAGACATTTCTTCCGTTCGCGACCGCTTTGATAATCGTGGCAAAATTGTCATCGGTCAGGATCATGGCTGCCGCGTCTTTGGACACCTCTGTTCCGGTGATTCCCATTGCCACGCCAATATCTGCCGCCTTCAATGCAGGCGCATCATTGACGCCGTCACCCGTCATCGCGACCACGCTCCCCCTGCGCTGCCACGCTTCCACAATACGGATCTTATTTTCCGGAGAGACGCGGGCAAATACGGCGATGTGCCCGATCAGATGATCCAGCTCCTTATCCGGCATGGCATCCAGTTCGGGACCGACCAGTGCGATATCCCCCTCCCCGAAAATGCCAATCTGCTTTGCAATCGCCGTCGCCGTCACTTTATGATCCCCCGTAATCATGACCGGTCGGATTCCCGCTCTCTTCGCATCTGCCACAGCCGCCGCAGACTCTGCGCGCGGCGGGTCGATCATCGCCACAAGCCCAAGAAAAATGTAATCACACTCCCCGGAGATTGTCAGCTTTTCCCCCTCCTTCAGTTCCCGGTAAGCAAAAGCCAGCACACGAAGCCCCTCGCCGGAAAATCTTTGATTCTGCTCTAAAATCTCCGTACGGTCTTCCTCCGTCATCCGCCGGATGCCCTGCTTCTCCCTAAGATAGACCGCGCGCTTCAAAAGGACATCCGGCGCCCCTTTGGTCAGCAGTGTCGGTACACCGTGCAGCGCATAGACCGTGCTCATCAGCTTGCGGTCCGAATCAAACGGCAGTTCCTGCTGTCGTTCCATTGCTCCCCGTAAGAAATCATCATCCACGCCACATTTACGCACCATCTCGAGCAGTGCTGACTCCGTCGGGTCGCCAATCACTTTCCCGTCATCCATGCGCGCATCGTTATTTAAAATCGCATCATACATCAGATAACGGTGAAGCTGATCGTTGATCTGCAGCGCCTCCGGCATGATCGCCGTATGATCCAGATAAATCTTCTGCACGGTCATTTTGTTCTGTGTAAGCGTGCCCGTCTTATCCGAACAGATCACCGACACACAGCCCAGACTCTCCACCGCCTTCAGATCTTTGATGATCGCATGCTCCCTCGCCATTTTCTGGGTTCCCATCGCCTGCACGATTGTCACGATCGAGCCGAGGGCTTCCGGAATCGCCGCAACTGCAAGCGCGACCGCAAACATCATCGCGTCCAGAAGCGGCATATCCCGGTACATTGACAGACCGAACACCAGCGCACAGACAGCCAGAATCAGATATGACAGCTTTTTTCCAAAATCATCCAATGCAATCTGCAGCGGCGTCTTTTTTTCCTTCGCATTGCTTAAAAGTCCTGCAATCTTACCGATCTCCGTGTTCATCGCAGTCTCCGTCACAAAAACCTCTGCCCTTCCGTAAGTCACCAGACTTCCCGAATACACCATGTTCACGCGGTCGCCAAGCGCCGCCTCCTGTTCGATCACACCTTCTCTTTTCTCAACATTCGTCGATTCTCCCGTCAGCGAGCTCTCATTCACCTGCAGTGAATAGCTGCGCCGGATTCTGCCGTCCGCCGCCACCATGTCTCCCGCCTCCAGCAGCAGAAGGTCTCCCGGCACGACTTCCTTCGCCGGAATCTCCACCTTCACGCCGGAGCGCAGCACTTTCGCGTTCGGCGACGTCAGATCCTTCAGACTCTCCAGCGACTTCTCCGCCTTTACATACTGGACCGTTCCTAGCAGCGCATTGAGCACGATCACAACCAGAATGACAAAGGTGCTCTCCGGATTCCCCGAACAGGCGGAAATTGCGGCTGCCACAATCAGAATTCCCACGAGAAGATCCGCAAACTGTCCGAAAAAAACCGCAAAAACACTCTTTTTCTTTCCCTCCGCCAGCACATTCTCCCCGTATTGCGCCAGCCGCTTTGCCGCCTCCTCCGTTGTGAGTCCATGTTCTGAGGTCTCCATCTTCTTTTTCACTTCTTCCGCTGAAATCTGATACCACTCTTTCATTTCTGCCTCCTGTTTTCTTAAAATTAAAAAAGAGACTTCCAGCACGAAATGTATCTCTGCGATACTTTCCGCGCTAAAAGTCTCATAACCACGGGTAATCTTCATGGTACACAGCGCCAGGTCAAAGACCGCGTATGTTGACGCTGCAATTTAAAATTACTCCCCTTTAGCAGTTCTGTTATTTAAGATTGTATGGAGTATAACAGTCCGACGCCGCCCCTGTCAATCCTCTCCCTGCAACCTTAACGTATCCTTTACCTCTCCCGCACAGGAAAACAGCACCAGCAGCTCATGTGCCAGCAGCGGCATTGCCGCAAGTCCAAGCAGCTTCGTCCACTCCAGGGCGGTAAGTCTGCAGGTTCCAAACAGCTGTACAAAATACGGCACTTCCGTGACCATCATCTGAAGACTGATTCCCACCGCGAACGCCGCCAGCATCAGACGGTTTTCCAGATGGTTCATGCAAAACACCGAGGTCTCCACATCCCGCATGCCGATCGCATGGAATAACTGCGCCATGCCGAGCACGGTAAATGCGTAGGTTTGCGACCGCGCTAACACCTGTGCATCTTTAAGCACCGCCTGCAGGTGCGGAATCGTCAGCGTCATCCCGGCGCTTTTGATCGTGCCGACCGGTCCCTGCAAAAAGGCAAGCATACTGATTCCCGCGATTAAAAGACCGTAAAAACAGGTGCATCCCCAGCCGCCGCCCGCAAACAGGCTCTCATCCCGGCGTCTCGGCGGGCGGTTCATGTAGTCCTTCTGTTCTTCCACATCTACTCCGAGTGCCAGCGCCGGCAGGGAATCCGTAATCAGATTGATCCAGAGAATATGGCTCGACTTTAAGGGCGATGCCAGCCCCATGGCAACTGCCGCCAGCATTGTGATAATTTCTCCGAAATTAGATGAAAGTAAAAACAGCACCGACTTGCGGATATTTTCATAGATGCTGCGCCCCTGCGCAATCGCTCCTGCAATCGTTGCAAAATTGTCATCCGCCAGCACCATATCCGCCGCATTTCTGGCGACGTCCGTTCCCGCCATTCCCATGGCAATTCCCACGTCCGCAGATTTTAACGACGGAGCGTCATTGACTCCGTCCCCTGTCATAGCGACAATCTCCCCGTTCTTTTTGCATGCGGACACGATTCTGACCTTGTGCTCCGGGGATACATGGGCAAACACCCGGGTTCTACTGATCCGCGCCGCCAGCATCTGTTCGTCCATCCGCTCCATCTCCTCGCCCGTCACACATTCATCCCTCCGCTCGGCAATGCCGAGCTGGCGTGCAATCGCAAGCGCCGTGTCCGCCCTGTCCCCGGTAATCATGATCGTCCGGACTCCGGCACGTGCAAACTGTTCCACCGCCTCCGCCGCCTCGGGGCGTACCGGGTCTTCCATTCCTGCCATCCCCAGAAATGTAAGCTCGCTCTCCTCCATCTGTGCCGCTTTAGGATGCATGCCAATCGCCAGCACACGAAGTCCCGCTTCCGTCATCTCGGCAAGTCCCCGTTTTGCCTGTTCTCTCGCCGCCGCAGAAAACGCCGCCGTCTTGCCGTTGCTCCACACATACCGGCACCGCTCCAGGATTTCATCCGGCGATCCCTTCGTGAAAGAGATTCTGCCGTCCAACGTCTCATGCAGCGTCGTCATCCGTTTCCGCTCCGAATCGAAGGCAATCTCGTCGATCCGCGGCATGGTATCCTCCAATGTCTCGCGCTGTATGCCGAACGCTGCCGCCATATCCAAGAGCGCTAATTCTGTCGGATCGCCGCGGCGTTCCCCTCCGTGGAGGGATGCGTCGTTGCAGAGAGAAAATCCCTGCAAAAAATACCGGTCGCCGGCCGGATGCAGTTCTTTTACCGCATGCACTCTGCCGTTCACGTAACATTTTTTTACAGTCATGCGGTTCTGTGTCAGTGTCCCCGTCTTATCCGAACACACGACACTGACACACCCCAGTGTCTCCACACTCGGCAGGCGCTTTACGATGGCATTTACCTTTACCATCCGCGAGACGGAAAGTGCCAGCACCATCGTCACAATGGCGGGAAGCCCCTCCGGCACCGCTGCCACCGCAAGGGAGATCGCCGTAATCAGCATCTCTCCCACATCCCGTTTTTGCAGGACCGCCATGCCAAAAAGGAGCACACATAAGAATACGGACACCGTGCCCAAAATTTTGCCGAGGTCCGCCAACCGCTTCTGCAGCGGCGTCAGCTCGACCTTCGCCGCCTTCAGCATCCCGGCAATTTTCCCGATCTCTGTATCCATACCGATGGCAGATACTCTCCCCACGCCGCGCCCGTAGGTCACATTTGTCGACATATATGCCATGCGGTTCTGCGCCGTATCCTTGTTGACCGGAACAGACTCGCCGGTCAGTGCGGATTCTTCTATTTTCAGGTTCACCGCTTCTGTCAGCACAAGATCCGCCGGAACCTGACAGCCGGCTTCCAGCACCACAAGATCGCCCGGGATCAGATCGGCAGCCGGAATCTGCCTCACTTCATCCCTTTCCATAAGCAGCGCATGCGGGCTGGTCATCTGTTTTAGCGCCTCCAGCGATTTTTTTGCTTTCCCCTCCTGTATGACTCCCACCGTCGCATTTAACAGCACCACTGCCAGAATAATTGCCATATCGCCGTATTCCCTCAGCAGCAGGGAAATCGCCGCCGCCACAAACAGAATAAAGATCAGAGGATCGTTTAACTGTTCCAGAAAACTTTCCGCCCAGGATTTTTTCTCCTCATCCTCGAGCACGTTTTTCCCTCGTTCTTCCGTTTTTCCGCGATAATATTCCTGCATATGCGCTGCCCCCATCCATTGAGTTTCCCGCAAAGCAGCACGTCCACCGCTTTGCCGTTAACTCATCCTATGAAAATGTGGACGGGTTTATGCCTGTCTGCGTGAAAAAGGGTATGCCGACGTGATTCCGATGCACAACATCGCTCCAACATCTGCATACCCTTTTCCCTGCAAATCATATTTTATTTACTGTAATACAAACTGGCTCACAATCTCACGCAGCTTCTCCACATAAGTATAACACTCTTCCACCATGTCGTGCGTGGTTCCTGTCTTCTCCACCATGTCGCTGGTCTTCTCCGCAATATCGCTGACGCCGATCGACGATTCGCCCACTGTAGAGTTGATGCCGCTAAGCGCCTGTGCAATCGCGTCGATAGAATTGGCAAGGCCAGCCATCGCATCGCTCACGTCGTTCATACTGGTCTTGAAAGTATCCGCATCCTCCTGGTACTGCTCGCTGACCTGCTCAAATTCCTTATACTCCGTCAGCACGGTATTCTCCAGAAATCCGGTGGTCTCTTCTAAGCATTCTGCCATATTGGAAACTGCTGCGTTGACAGCATCCACAATCGTGCCGATATCCTTGATCGCCTTGGACGTCTGATCCGCAAGGCTTCCGATCTCCGTTGCAACCACCGCAAATCCACGTCCTGCCTCCCCGGCTCTTGCCGCTTCGATGGAAGCATTGAGTGCAAGCAGTCCGGTCTGGGATGAGATCTCCATGATCGTGCCGGTCAGTTCGTTGATCTTATCGACCGCCTTCGATCCCTCGATGGCTTCCTGAGCCTTTGTCTTGACGTTGTTGTACATCGTCATTGTCTTGGTGCTTGCCTCAACTGTCTTGGTGCGTAGATCATTTGCCCGCATCATGATCGCTTCCGAGGTCCGTGCGCCCTCCGTCGCCATACTGTTAATATCATCCGCTCCGCTCTTGATAACCTCGATATTTTCGTTGATTGTTACTGTGGTTGCCGCCGTCTCCTCCATGCCTGCCGCAAGCTGCTGGCTTGTCGCGGAGTTGTCGGAACACATGTGATCCACCGTGGTGGTAATCTCCTGCAGACCATCCACATTCTGTGTGATCTGGTTACTTGCGGTATCAATATCGCCAATCATGGAACGCAGGTTCCTGCGCATCACATGTACCGCATTTGCCATCTCTCCCGTCTCATCCCGGCGGCTGCGCAGCTTTGCGCCGTTCGGATTTGATCTGAAATCCAACTGTGCGGTATCGACAATAATCGTTGTAATCTGCTGAATCGGTCTGCAGATAAACTGGCTTACTACGTATGCCAGAACAATCGCTGCAGCCAGTATCCCCAATGACAGCAGCATAATCTTACTTACTATCTGATTCAGCGGCTTCATGATCTCGTCTTCATCCGCCGTCACCACAACAATCTGACGGTTCGCCGTGATCGCGTAAGCCGCATATTTGGTAACGCCCTTAAAATCATACGTCACTGTCTCATTCACCGGTACCTGTCCCTTGGCAAGCTCTGCAACGACGCCAAGCACGACAGCATTCTCCACCGGCTGTCCGATCTTTTCCGCGGTCGGGTGATATAACATGGTGCCGTCCGTGTCAACAAGATAGGCGTAGGAAGAATCAATTCCCTCCATACTGATATCCGCTAAGGCATTCTCATATGCTCCTGCATCCGCCTCCTGTGGAAGATTGTTCACAATCTCCACTCCCATCTCCGCCATGCTTAAAATATAATCTGCACTGACGTCTCCGACAACCTTCTTTGCTCCCGCTTCCGCCCGGAATGCGACGATCAACACCGACATAACCACTGCAAGCACGGTCAGCAGCATGATCTTTGCTGAAATTGAGTGAATAAACGATACTTTCTGCTCCTCTTTCATGGTACTTCTCTCCATTCCCCTTCGTAATTGCCGGGAAATTTTACTCCCAGCTTATATCTGTTATTTTACCACAACATACAGCCGAAAGAAACTCTTCTTCTACAAAATATTGCAAAAGAAATTGTCGCAATCAGCATAGGCCGCTTTGGGATGATAAGTAATATTATCAGAAGACCAGCGAACAAAAAAGTTCCAGAATAAACAGACGGCGGGAAATTCTTTGAAGCAAAATTCACGTATTTCTTCCATGCTGTGGCTGGCATCCCATTCCGTGTCTTGGCCACGTTTGGACACTCACGGAGTGTGTCCGCCAAGCCGCAGACAATGAGCGGACTTTCTGGTGTCCCTAATGGCACCTCTTCACAGACAATATAAAACCGCGCGAACCGAAACTCGTTGCCATCTGCTATTAAAAATATGGCAGATGGCAATTCAAACATCGGCTTCGCGCGGTTATGTTTTGTTCGACATAAAGATGGCATTTATGCCATCTGTTGTCTGGTGCCGCAAGGGACACACACAAAAGTCCTAAAATTGTCTGCCGGCTTGCGGACACAGTCCGTGGAGTGCTCCAAACTTTGAAAGACACGGATCATCGAGGATGCCAGCTGCGGCATGGTTAGAAATACCGGATTTTGCGGTCAGGATTTGCCGCCGCATGTTTATCTGGAACTTTTAAGTATCTATTGTTCGTAATATTACTTATCGACACAAAACACAATATGCTGATTTCGACAATTCTTTCCTCTATTTGCTTAGTCCTCAAACGGGATAACGGCTCCGTCATAGGTGTCGTTGATATACTGCTTGATCTCGTCAGACTTTAATACTTTTACAAGTGCCTGGATGCCAGGATCGTTCTCATGTCCCTCTTTTACTGCAATGATGTTCACGTAGGTCTTCGCTGCCTCGGAATCGGATGCCTCGTAAGCCAGTGCATCTTTTGCAACAGAGAAGCCTGCCTGTAATGCATAGTTACCGTTTAATACAACGAATGCAACCTCCGGAGCCACTCTTGCAACCTGCTCTGCTGCCAGCTCCTCGATCTTGACATTGTGCGGGTTCTCTGCAATATCATTGACGGTTGCCTCTAAGCCGGCACCTTCCTTTAAGGTAATGATGCCGTTATCCTGTAACAGAAGAAGTGCTCTCGCCTCGTTTGTGGTATCGTTCGGCACTGCAATGGTGTCACCATCAGCCAGCTCGGAGAGATCAGACTTTGTTCCCGGATAGATGCCGAACGGCTCATAGTGGATGCCGCCTGCATTGACCAGATGGGTTCCTTTCTCTTTGTTAAAGCTCTCAAGGTACGGAATGTGCTGGAAGTAGTTTGCGTCAAACTCGCCGCTTTCTACCACTTCGTTCGGCATTACATAGTCGTCGAAAATCTTGATCTCCAGATCCCATCCCTCATCGGCAAGAATCTTCTTTGCTTCCTCAAGAATCTCTGCGTGCGGTGTTGCGGATGCAGCCACTTTGATGGTGCCGCCTTCTGCTGCGGTATCGGTGCTCTCTGTGTTCTCAGCACTCACAGCCTCCTCCGTTGCAGCTACGGGCGTCTCTTCCTTTGTTGCTGCACTGGTGTCTGTGCTCTCCTCCGTGCTGCTTCCGCATCCTGCGAATGCGGATAATGCGAGCACGCCTGCCAGAATCGTTGACAATACTTTCTTTTTCATAATAGTGTCCTCCTTAAAACTTAAAAATATATGCAAATTTGTTATTGCTACTTTCTGCGATCCAGCCGATTCGCAATCTTCATTCCGATCGTCTGGAAAATCTGGAATAAAATTACCAGAAGCACCACTGTGACAACCATGATATCGGTCTGCCATCTGGTGTAACCATAGCGGATGGCAATATCTCCCAGTCCGCCTCCGCCGACGGTTCCTGCCATCGCGGAATATCCTAAAATCGTGCCAAGGGAAATCGTTGCTCCGACAATCAGAGACGTTCTCGCCTCCACCAGCATGACCTTGGTCACAATCTGAAAATCGGATGCTCCCATGGAGCGCGCTGCCTCGATGACGCCTGCATCCACCTCTTTTAATGAGGATTCTACCATTCTGGCAATGTAAGGTGCCGCCGCAATCGTCAGCGGGACGATCGTCGCCGTCGATCCGTAGCTTCTTCCCACCACAAATCTGGTGAACGGAATCAGCACAATCAGCAAAATAATAAACGGAATACTGCGCAGCAGGTTGGAAATCACATCCAGCACCTTGTAGACTGCCGCATTCGGACGGATGCCGTCCTTGTCCGTGACAGTCAGCACAATTCCCATCGGAAGTCCGATGATATATCCAAACAATGTGGACGCTAAGGTCATATACAGGGTGTCCCGGATTCCCTCCAAAAGCATGATGATTACCTGACTATTCCACATCTCCGGTCACCTCCTCAATCTCAAGTCCCTTTTCCACCAGATAAGCCTTCATCTGCTCCTGCAGCCCGGCGTCTGACGGAAGTCCCAGAATCATCTCACCCTTTGCCACTCCGCCGACATTCTTGGTATCTGCGCGGAGGATGTTCACCGGCGTACCGAACTTTAACACCATATTGGCAATGACGGGCTCAAATGCGGAATTCTCTGAGAATACAATACGAAGCTTCTTATCGTCGCCGATGCGGTCCCGCTGTCTGCTCTCACCGCTCCATCCGGTCAGCTCCGCTCCATCCGCAGTATCACCTTCCGCCCCGGAATATGACGCGGCATCCGCAGCACGGTCGCTCAAGATCAGGCTTCTCGCCACACGGGATTTCGGATGGTTGAAAATCTCCTCGACCAGGCCGACTTCCACGATGCTTCCTTTTTCCACAATCGCCACATGGCTGCAGATTTCCCGGATCACGGACATCTGATGCGTGATAATCACAATCGTGATGCCGAATTTCCGGTTGATCTCCTTTAAGAGTGCCAGAATGGACTGCGTTGTCTGCGGATCTAAGGCACTGGTTGCCTCGTCGCAGAGCAGAATCTTCGGATCCGTCGCAAGAGCTCTGGCGATCGCCACTCTCTGCTTCTGTCCGCCGGAAAGCTGTGCCGGATAAGCGTCCGCCTTGTCGGCAAGTCCGACAGTCTCGAGCAGCTCAAGCGCTCTTTTCTTCGCCTCATCCTTCTTTTTCTTCGCAATCTGCATCGGGAAACATACATTGTCCAGCACACTCTTTTGCATGAGAAGGTTGAAATGCTGGAAAATCATTGCGATGTCGCTCCGCTGCTCCCGCAGTTCTTTCTCGGTCAGCGTTCCCAGATCTCTTCCGCCGATGATAACCTCACCGCTCGTCGGCCTCTCCAGATAATTCAGACACCGCACCAGGGTACTTTTCCCGGCACCGGACATTCCAATGATTCCGTAGATGTCTCCCTCCTCAATGTCGAGCGAGATATCCCGCAGCGCTTCCACGCTGTTTCCCTTCTGCTCGAAGGTCTTTGATAAATGACATATCGCAATTGCTGGCATGCACTGCCACCTCCTAAAATGTTATTTCAAAATATAGAACGAAAAAAGAGCAGCCCCTGCGGCTGCCCCAACCCACGCTCCATAGCGCCGGTATCTATCTGTTCTTCCAAAGATCTGAAGAATCCGGGAAAAGCCGCACAACATCTGCATCCATGCCATCACACATGGACATCTGGCGCATCCTGTCACACATCATCGCTGATCTCATCTGCCGCGCTGTGTCTCTCATACCCGTTTCCTCCTTCCTGCTTCTCCACTCCATGCTGTCTGTTATCTGCATGTGTTTTTTGATTACATTGCCTATTATAACAGGCAGTTTGGGAAAGTGTTAATACAGGAAGCCGATAGTTGGCTATAGGTGAAACCTATAGCCAACCACTACATAATTTTCTCTTTATATTTTTTCAATTCTTCGATATAGATCTGTCCGATGTGACTGATTGATGCCCCTTTGCGCTTCACATAGCCAATCCGCATCTTTTCCGTCTCCTTGAGTGGAATTGCCATGTAATCGCTGCCGTTTAGCTCCTCACAGATAATTCCCGAGCACAGCGTGTACGCGTTCAGCCCAATCATAAAGTTTAGCAGTGTTGCCCGGTCGTTCGCCTTAATCAGCCGCTTATAATCGTAGGTGCTCTTCATCTCTTCCGCGAGGTAGAGCGAGCTGTTCCGTCCCTGGTCAAAGGACAGGCACGGATACTCGTCCAGTTCTTCCATGGAGATCACGCTCTGCCCTGCAAGCGGATGTCCCGACCACAGATAGACATAGGTATCGCAGGCAAACAGTTCCTCGAACTCCAACCCCTTCTCCCGGATGATCTTCATCAGCACCTGCTCATTAAAATCGTTCAGATACAGAACGCCGATCTCGCTCTTAAAGTTGCGTACATTCTCCATAACGTCGTATGTGGTCGTCTCGTTCGCCGCGAATTCATAGCTGTCCATCCCTGCTTTCTTTACAGTCTCCACAAACGCTTTGACCGCAAACGTATAGTGCTGCATGGACACACTGAACTTTTCCTTGCGCTGCTTCTCCACATAGCGCGCCTTAAGGATTCCGTACTGGTCGATCACCTGTCTGGCGTACCCCAGAAACTCCTCACCCTCCGGTGTGATGATGATTCCCCGGTTCGAGCGCATAAAAATCTGCAGCCCGATCTCCTGCTCCAGTTCCTTTACCGTCTCGGACAGACTGGGCTGCGATAAAAACAGACGCTTTGCCGCCTCATTCATCGATCCGCAGCCGGCTATCGTCAGTGCATATCTCAGTTGCTGTAATGTCATGAAATCTCCTTTTCCAGATAACGCTTTTTACTTGAAAAACCGCGGCCGGAAACCTCACTGACACGATTGATCACAACAAATGCATCCTCATCCACCGAATGGATCAGCTTCTCCGTCTTCGCCAGTTCCTGTATTGACACCACCGTAAGCAGCATCTCTGTCTCCCGCTCCATGTATCCGGTCTCACTTTTTAACATTGTAACACCGCGGTCGATATCTGTTAAGACTGCTTTTCTGATCTCATCGATTTTCTCACTGACTACTTTGATCTGCATCTTTGCAGTTCCAAGCATCAGGCACTTATCCAGCACCACGCTGTAGACAATCACCAGCAGAATACCATAGAGAAGCTGTTCTCCTGTACTGTCAAACGCCTGGAGCAGCAAAATCAGCATATCGAATACATAAATGGACTTTGACACCGGTATCTTAAAATAACGGTTCAACACAAGCGGCGGTATATCCATGCCGCCAGTCGATGCGCCCGCACGGATCACAACGCCGATGGCTCCTCCGATACAGATTCCTCCAAAGATCATGCAGAGAATTATATCATCCGTGATCGCATAGCCGTGCAGAAGCCGTGCAAACAGCTCCAGCGCTACCGGATAGCTGAAGGTGCTGACCAGTGTGTTTGCTGCAAATTTTTTCCCGAATACCGCAAATCCGATCAGAAACATAACCGTATTGAACAGCAGTACAAACACGGAGACGGAACAACCCATCATGTGGTGCACAAACAGCGCAATTCCCGTCGTTCCGCCGGTAATCAGTCCTCCCGGCACAATGAACATTGCCACACCGAATGCATACAGGCAGTTCCCCAGAATCACCACGCACGTCTCGAGCACTCTTTTCCAAAATTCATTCATCTTTCCTGTCTCCTCTGATCAGATTTCTTATCAGCTTATAAATACCCCGCACAACCGAGAACACAAGGAACATTACAATGAATCCGAATACACCCATCACAATGTCTGCAAATTCCATATTGCCGGTGCCTGTTACTTTCTGCCCGATCTCTATGGCAAACGTGATCACGATAATCAGTGTCAGCACATAAATCCACGCAATTACCATGACATGATCATGCTTTGCCAGCCATTTAAAAACAGGATACACGACAAAAATGAATCCCATTCCCATCATACCAATGACGAGAAAATGCAGTTCTTTATCTGTAAAATTGTATTCATACGCATCATTCAGACGAAGAATGTGACTGTGAATCTTCGCAATCCATTCCACAATCCAGTACAGCAGCTCTTTCATAATTACCTCCTGCTTCTAGTTTTTGGAATAAGATTACTACGAATCTCAGCCACATGCAAGTCAGCGTATTAGCGGAATAAAATCTCAGCACAGTGTATTTTTGTACACCGTTCCCCCTTTCATAATCAGGCGCAGATGATCGGTGTCTGCAAGAACCGATACACTCTTTGTCGGATCTCCATCCACCAGAAGCAGATCTGCATAGGATCCCGCCTCCAGCACACCGATCTTTCCCTTCGGGTAAGGATTCTGGTAGGTCGTAAGCGCAAACACCTCGTTTGCAGTGCCCGTCAAAGCCCGCAGCGCCCGCATTGTTCCGAAGCGCTTTTCGTAATACCGGATATCCTCGCTCTGCTCCACCTGATAATCCGGTCCCGTGATCATCATATCCGTTCCGAACAAAAGCCTGATATCCTCATGCCGGTTTAAGATCTCGGTAGCCATCAGTTTGATGTGGGATGCACCGCGGTAGAACTGCTCGCGCACTGCCCGGATGATCTCCGGCACCCCGTCCGCCAAAACGGTGCTGGACGGATGCCTGTACTGGATGTCGCGATAGGTATGCGCATACTCCGAATCTCTATGCCCGCACGTCTGGCTGATGTAGGCACCGCAGGGATAGATGCGCGGTCCCGGAAGCACACCCTCGTCAAACGCCAGCTTTAATCCCTCGCTCACACTTCCCGCATCACGGAACGTGGTAAACCCGGCCATCAGCGCATCCTTACATTTTGCGACGGTCAGCACCGTGGCGTAATCCACCGGGAATTCTCCCTTTGCGAACAGACATCCCATGTGAACATGCGCGTCCGTCATTCCCGGCATCGCCACCATGCCCGTGCCGTCAAATACCTCGTCAAAATTTTCTTCCGATACTTCATCCGCAGTAATCTCTGTGACAATATCGTCCTCAATGACAATCTTTTTCCCTTGCACCAGCCCGCTGCTGTGCCCATCGAATACCGCTGCGTTTTTGATCAGTTTTTTTCTGTGTTTTTCCATGCCTTATCCTCTGTGGGACTGTGCAGCCTTACGCACACTGCCCGTCTTATGAAAATTTATCACGCACCACTTCCGCCAACAGTCTCGCTGTCATATCGACCCCCAGAGTTGCGCTGTTGACCATCAGATCCATATGGTTCATATCGTTCGGCAAATACCCCGCATACCGCATATGGTAGGCATCTCTCGCCTTGTCCACATCACGGATCATCCGCTTCGCCGCCTTTGTGTCCATGCCGAGATCATTGACACAGTTGACAATGCGGTCTTCGTACGGCGCATAGATAAAAATTCTGATCAGATGATCGCAATCCTCCAGAATTGCGTCCGCGCATCTGCCGACAATGATGCAGGATTCCTTCACGGCAAGTTTTTTTATCATCTCGCTCTCCGTCTTAAACAGGGCATCCTGTGTCGCCGTGGTTCCGCTGCCGAGTGGGAAACTCATGAACAGATACTTTGCCGACTCCTCCAGATTGCTCGCTTCCTTTAACGGAATGTTGTGAACTTTGGACGCCTCCTCCACAATATCTCTGTCGTAGTATTCAATTTCCAGAAGTTCTGCCAGTTTCTTTGCAATCGGTCTTCCCAGACTTCCAAATTGTCTTGAAATTGAAATCACATATTTCTGCATATCTTTCTCTCCTCTCCGTCTTCGCACACAGCTATGACTCTTCCTTTAAAATACGTTTTAAGAATTTTCTGGTTGTCTCCTCCTTCGGATGGTCAAAGATCTCCTCCGGCGTTCCTTTTTCCACAACCACACCGTCTGCCATAAAAATAACCTGGCTTGCCACTTCTCTTGCAAACTGCATCTCATGTGTTACCACAATCATTGTGACTCCCTGTTTTGCGAACTGTTTCATGACATTTAACACCTCACCCACCAGCTCCGGATCGAGTGCGGACGTCGGCTCGTCGAAAAGAATGACCTCTGGATTCGCCGCCATAGCCCGTGCAATTCCGACACGCTGCTGCATGCCGCCGGATAGCTGTGCCGGGTAATAATCGTACTTTCCTGCAAGACCAACCTTGTCTAACAGTTCTTTTCCGATCTTCTCCGCCTCTTCCTTTTTCATATGGCGTCCCACGGTAAGCCCCAGCGTCACATTAGAAAGAACCGTCTTGTTCACGAAGAGATTGTAATTCTGAAAAACGAAGGAAGTATTTCTCCGAATCTCCAGCTTTTCTTTATTTTTTACATTTTTTAAGTTATATTCTCTTCCGTTTAAGACCATCGAGCCTTCATCCGGTTTTTCCAGAAGATTCAGGCAGCGCAAAAAGGTGGTCTTACCGGAACCGCTCGGTCCGAGTATGACAATGACGTCCCCTTTCTGTACATCAAGATCGATTCCTCTTAAAATCACGTTATCTCCAAAAACCTTTTTTACATTTCTCACTTCTAATACTGCCATAGCCCTGTTTCCTTCCTATTATAATAATGTACGATGCCGTGCCGCATCTCAGCCTGCCAGTGTCTTAACGCTTTTTGAAAATTTCCGCTCCACATAGTGGCTCAGCCGCTCTAACACAATTCCGATGCCCCAGAATACCAGGGCTGCCGCCACATACGCCTCCAGGTAAGAGTACGCCGCGCTTGCCGCATTGATGGAATCCGTCAGAATATCCGACACTCCGATGACCGACACTAACGCCGTTCCCTTTACCAGGGAGAGAATATCGTTCGTGAGCGGCGGAATGACCGCCCGCACCGCCTGCGGCACGATCACGTGGAAAAAGGTCTGTGCTTTTGTCAGTCCCGAGGCATATCCCGCTTCATACTGTCCCTTGTCCACGGAGATCAGACTGCTTCTTATGATTTCCGAAATACTGGCAAGACTGCAGAACACCAGAGCTGCAACCGCCACATACATCAGACTGACATCCTTGATCGTCTTCTGTGAATGAAAAAATGCTGCGATACGGGAAAACTGCGTCGTCCAGATCAGATAAAAGATGAGCAGAACCAGGTTCATCGGAAACGCTTTGCTCAGTGCCATAAGGACATCCATAACCGGCTTTAGCACCGGCACTTTATAGACTCTCACCAGCTGCGCACCAAGGAGATCTTAGATTACGTCGCATCGGAATTCTGTGAGATCGGCGTTCTGTTGAAAAACCGTGAGAACCGCGTTCTCGACTGGGAGATGGAGCAGCAGGAACTTGATTTTCATCTGCTGGCAACCATGCGCCCCAAAGTCTATGTTCCCAAGCAGCATCCGCTCGCCGGCAGGACGAAGGTATCGATGGAAGACCTGGCTCCCTATGTCTACAGCCACTATTTTCAGGGAATCGACAGTTCCAGAGACCGCTTCTTCTCCGAGGAGCTTGTGGAGAATACCGTCGCAAAAAAAACAATCACCCTCACGGACGAGATGGCAGATGCCAGCATCGGCATGGAGATGAACACCTATACCATCGGTTCCGGCATGTCCGGTGAGAATCTGCTGGAAAAAGATTACGCCGTCATGAATCTGGACACGCATCAACGGATCGAACTTGGCTGGATCTCCCGCAGGGATCACGAACTAAGTAATTTCGGCAAGCGCTTTCTGGATCTGCTGGCAGAAAAACTCAACTCCATGCAGTTGGATTAGCGAATAGGTAATCTTTGGACACGTTTTTGTGTAATAGGAACGAAGTTTCCTATTACACGAAAAAGGGACAGGGGGCGCGCAGCACTTCGTGCTGTGCAGCTCCCTGTCCCTTTTCTCCTGTCATCTGCAGGCGTATCGCTTAGTAAACATGCTTTTTCGACTTGTGGGCTTCTCTCGCTTCCTCGACCGCCTCATGGTCTGCCATATTCACCTTTGCTGCTACTTTTTTCTTCTTCAACGGATGTTTTGGATTCTTATCTGACATGATCATACGCTTCCTTTCTCTCTGTCATCCTTATCCTTCAATCGCAATGTATTTCTTCTGCTCTACTGCAGGCTTTGCTTCCTTCTTCGGAACAACCAGCGTTAAGATACCGTGCTTGAACTCAGCCTTGATATCCTCCTCGGTTACGCCCTCGCCCACATAGAAGCTCCGGCTGCAGGCACCTGCATAACGCTCTCTGCGGATGTAACGTCCGGATTCTTTCTCCTTCTCGTCCTGATCCAGTCCCTTGGCGGCACTGATGGTCAGATATCCGTCATCCAGCTCTACGGTAATCTCATCCTTCTTGAAGCCCGGAAGATCAACTTCCATCTTGTAGCCATCCTTCATCTCCTGAATATCTGTCTTCATCAGGTTACCGGCTCTTCTGCCGTACAGCTTCTTGTCAACCTTGCGCAAATCTCTGTCATCGAAAAATGGAAAATCATCAAACCAGTCATCAAATAAGTTCTCTCCAAAAATACTAGGTGTTAACATAAGTCATCTCTCCTTTTCTACTTCGTACCTGCCTTCGGCAGATACACTCATGCTGTTTCCTTGTTTCTTTGGAACCGGGATGTTCTGGGAACTCATAGAACTCATTTCCTGTTCTCCTTTTGTTCCTCTCCTTTGTTCTGACTATGTTATAACACCGTTTATTAGCACTGTCAAGTGTTGAGTGCTAATTTTCTGTGAACTTTTTGTGAAATCCTGTAATTGCTTGATTTTACAGCATTTCAAGCGTTGTTATCGTCCAACTACGCATCATTTTCCTTGATTTCCCATGTTTTCTTCCCAAAGTACCGGCATCCGGAAGATCTGCACGACGAGCGGAATTACCATGATAAACCACACGAGCGGCTCCGCCACAATGACACCGGTGTAGCCTAACATCGGCACAAGCGTGGCGGCGATCACGATTTTCCCGACCATCTCAAGCGAACTCGAAATGAGCGGCGTGATATGATCGCCCAGTCCCTGCATGGCGTTTCGGAGCACGCAGATCACCGCCGTCACATAGTAGAACAGCGTGTCGAATTTCAGGTAGTTGGTCGCATTTAAGATCACAACCTCATTCGTGCTTCCCGTCACAAGATATACCAGCCATCTGCCAATCGTGTAGCTCGCCACCGCGGAAAGCGTACACCAGATGCAGGTGTAGAAAATGCCGAGCCGGATGCCTTTTTTGACCCGGTCGATCCTGCCCGCGCCCAGATTCTGTCCGCAGTAGGTCGCCATCGTCTGTCCGAAGACGCTGAACATCGTCATAAAAATCTCGGAAATTTTCCGCGCCGCCGTGTGCGCCACGATGATGTCCTGCCCCAGCTTATTGATCGCCGTCTGGAGTGTCAGCGAGCCGATATTGACCAGCGAGCTCATAAAGCCCATCGACAGCCCCGATCCGAGCATGTTTTTCACCATCGCCGTATCCGCATCCCGGAAATCCTCCTGTGCAAGACGGAGCATTTCATACCGTCTTAGCATGTAGATCCAGCAGATCACAAACGCCAGAATCTGTGCCAGAACCGTGGCGGCGGCAGCTCCGCGCACACCCGCCTTTAACACCAGCACGAACAGAAGATCTCCCGCGATATTTAACGCCACCGACACTGCCAGAATCACGAGCGGCGTGACGGTATCCCCGAGCGCCCGAAGTGCTGCGGCACACGCGTCATAGAGGAATGTCGCAAGAAGTCCCGCTATGATGATAAATATGTAAGGTCCTGCCACCGGAATCAGATGCTCCGGCACATTTAAAAACCGCAGGATCGGCTGTAAAAACACCAGTCCTAGCACCGTCAGCACGACCGAGATCACCGTTCCGAGCACCAGGGAAGCGGCAAACGATTTTTTCACGCCCCGGATATCCTTCGCGCCGAACCGCTGCGCCGTGATGATGGCAAACCCGTTCGCCAGTCCGAGCAAAAAGCCGATGATGAGATTGCTGAGTGTCGTCGTTGCACCGACTGCAGCGAGCGCATCCTCCCCGAGAAAAGAGCCGACAATTCTCGTGTCGGTCACACTGTAGGTCAGCTGCAGCAGATTCCCCAGAAATATCGGCAGTGCAAACGCAAGAATCAGCGTTGACGGTTTTCCTTTTGTAAGATCTTTCATTCGACCGGTCTCTCCTTTTTCGCTACCGGCTTGCGCCGGATTCTGTGATACTGCGGGCGGAGCGTCACCTCCGACACCGCCACGCCCTCTCTCTGCCCCACGATATACGCCACCGCCTCCGCGACGTCCTGCGGCAGAAGATAGCTCTCCGTCTCCTCCCCCACCGTAAAGTCTGCATTGCGATACAATTCCGTCTTCGTCATATCCGGGGATACCGTCGCCACGCGCACACCGTATTTTCGCGCCTCGTCAAAGAGGCTGCACGAAAAGCTCGCAAGTCCTGCCTTTACCGCGCCGTAGGCACAGCCGTGCGGATTCGACTGCTGCGCCGTCACGGATGCGATATTGACGATGCAGCCCTTGTTTTTCTTAAACCCGCGCAGCAGCTGCTGGCTTAAAATCATCGGCACTTCCAGATCTGTGCGCACCATCTCCTGAATCTTCTTCGGGCTTAGTTCCTCGTGCAGTCCGTAGTACGCGCTGCCGGCATTGTTGACGAGCAGCGTTACCCCGGCTTCCGCCACAATCCCCCGCACCAGCTTCAACATTTTTTCCGTGTCCAGAAGATCGCAGACCACCGCATGAAACAGCGGATTATCTGCAACGTCCGGAAACTGTTCCGCGAAACTGCTGCCGAACGAGCGTCCGATGCCAAACACTTCATATCCCATTTTGCACAGTCTGGCACTGATCGCCGCCCCGATCCCGGAGGACGCCCCCGTGACAATCGCCGCCTCGTTTTCTCTACACTGCTCCATGTATTCTCTCCTTATTCCTTCCACTGGAAAATCCGCTCTGCCGGAAGATAAGCGGCAAGTTTTTCCGTCATATACTGCTCCATCTCCTCCATGAGCGCCGTCGGGTAATGGTACACCCCGCCGTCATTCTGGTAGGGGAACTGCACCACCGCCGAGTCCGGCTCATTTTTCCGCATCTTCTTCAGATAATCCTGGGAGATGCGGAAGGTTCCGACGCTGACATCCGCCAGTTTTTCCAGGTCCAGCGTCCCGCAGACCTGCGCAAACATCGCGTCATAGTGCTTCTTCCAGTCGCTGCAATAGATCATCGGGTCAAAGCAGAGACGCACCGAAAAGCCTTGTTCCATCGCCGCTTCCGCTCCTGCCAGCCGCCCGGCGAGCGAAGCCGTACCGTGCTCATATGCATCAATCACCTGCTGCGGTGAGATGGTAAACGCACAGATGACACCTGCCTCCGGCCGGACCGTCTGCCACAGGCTGCCTCCGGTTCCCTTGGTTCTAAGCTCGATGCGCAGCCGCTGCCCGCCGGTGTTCATCCTGCGCACAAACTCAATCCAGCGTGCCGCATAACCGGTCAGATGCTCTAACGCCAGCAGATCCGTGTCGTAGGACACGCACAGGTAGACCGGGTGCGCGTCAAGTCTCTTTTCCACTTCCGCAAAAATATCCTCAAGATTGACGAACACCACCAGGTTGGCGGACGGATACATTCCCTTCAGATAGCAGTATTCACAGTCAAACACGCAGTTCATCACACAGGAGGTGTAGTAAAAATGCTCATTTCCAAAGTTCTGGCAGACCGGCGCGCCGGGGTAGAGCAGCTCACCGTGCTTCGCCGCCAGAATCAGATTCTGCGCCGCATGCTGCCTGACATAGTCCTGCCTGCTCCGGCAGAAAACATCCTTATAGTGGTCGATGTCAATCACTTCCGCCTGCGGAAACTGCGCAAGCATCCGCTTAGTCTCCGGATCTTCCGCCACTTCCCGCTCCACATAAATATGGGAAAACGGCGGATTATAATAAGACCTGTTTAAGTTCTTCAAGCCGCACCTTCCCTTCCCGCCTGTCTTTGCACGGGAGCAGCCCCCGCGCATACCATTCTTCCAGTTCCGCTTTCCAGTCGTATCCGGTAAGCGCCGCATACGTGATATACTGCCGCGCCGACGCCCGCATCGTCTGCGAGCAGTGCAGCGCCGCAAAAAGCCGCTCCAGCACCGTCTCGTCTTCCTGCAAAATACCGTCGTTTCGCAGCGTCTCCTCCTCGTCTGCCGCCTCCCGCAGATTTGTAAGAAATGCCACGACCTCCTTTACATGCTGCTCCAGCAGCCCCGTGAGCGCCTCCGCCGTCATTCTCTCCTGCCCTGCAATTCCGAAATCCGATACCACCTTCAAAAAAAGCATCCGGTCCGGAGAAAAAAAGCGGATGCCTGCCTGATAGACGGCCGCCGCTTCCATATCATATAAAGCTCCGTGTGCCGCTGCTCTTTGCAGCGGCTGCATCCCGGTCACAAGTTCACGTTCCTTCCACGGGTGCCGATACAGAATATCCGGATAGAACGTTTTCCCGGTCGCCTGCTCCGTGATCTTGTGACACACGTACAGGTCTCCGATCTGTGCGGCGTGTGCCGCCCCGTATCCGCTGTCCATGCCACTGTCTACAGTTTCACAGCCACTGTCCGCGCCAGCGTTTGCTGCCGCGCAGCAGCCGATATTGATGAGAAAGTCTGCCGCATCAGCTCCATCCTGCGCACAGACTGCGGCGACCACCGCGGCCGCCGCAATCTCCCCCACACCGGTCACAACCAGCCGGATGCCGGCGTTCTCATTGTCAAACACCTCAAATGGCGCATACGCCGTGTTCTTTTTTAATTCCAGTTCCCGGATGAATCCGTGTGCCTCCTGATAGAGCGCCGTCACCACATAAATCATCGTCTGTCTCTAACCTTTCCAATACGCCCGGATGGCGTCTTCCACAAGCTTCTCTCCGATCACAATCAGAACGTCCTGCCCGTTTGCAATCGGCTTTCGCGTGATCTCCTGCTGTGTTGCATTGATCTCCAGCCATGTGCCGTCCGAATTCTGCAAAAATCCCTTCACACGGAAAATATGTCCGCACGACGGATCTTTCAGCATCTTCTTCACCGCCGCCGTAACCGCATCCCCGTCCAGGTGCATATCCAGAAAATACAGCGATTCAAACGACTGTCCCTTCGCAAAGTCCGGCTTCTCATAGCTTGCGATGTGATAACCGCAGGAGAGAATTGTGGCAAAATCCTGATCCGGGAGCGGTTCTGCGCCCTCGCACAAAACCTTCTGATCCGCCCGCTGCTTGCAGCCGAGTGCTGTAAGCGACCGCTTCAGATGCGCGATTGTATTCCGCCGCTGCTCCTCTGTCGCCGTGTCGCACTTGCTTAAAATCATACAGCCGGCATTTGCCGCCTGCGATGCCAGCAGGTACTCCGCCTCCGGCGAAAGCGCGTCCTCCAGCCGCGCGTCCACCACAGCGATCACATTGCCGATCTCATACCACCGATCCAGCGGCTCCTCGTGCAGCACGTCAAAGAACTCGTCCATGTCGTAGATTCCCGACGGCTCCACGAGCACGCGGTCATACCCGCACATTCCCATGGCGATCAGCTTGGTGCGGAACCTTCTGCGGTGCGTCTCGGGGTCGCAGCCACCGGAGATCATCTCCAGCTCGCACTGCTCCCCCTCTAACTCCTGCAGCAGCATCATATCGACATTGACCGCGCCGAAATCATTTTCCAGGATTCCGATATTCTGCCCCTGCTCCATCAGGCGTTTCGCATATTTTTTCAAAAACGTCGTCTTCCCAGATCCGAGGAAACCCGTGATCAGATCAATTTTTACCATGGCAGTCCTCCCTATGCATCCGATCTGGAATATGCATTCTTCATCTGGCCGCTAAGTTCATATAAAACCTTGTCCAGGGTATCTGCCGTCTCCTTCTGCAGCATCTTCGCAATACTGCGGTTTGCCTCCTCGCGAAGTCTTCTGCGCATCACGGCATCCGTCTCCTTGGAGAGGAGCGCGTCGTAGTGATGGATCAGCTCGTGTCCCTTCGCCATCACATGCTCCTGATAGCGCTCGATATGGAACACCGAGCTCCGGTAGGATGCGTCTGCCATCGCCGCAATCAGCCGGCTCGACCAGTAAAAGTTCTCCGTGGACACCTCGCCCGTCGTGTTCGCCAGATATTCCGGTGTCTCCTCCACATCGGCATAGAACGGCACCAACACGTTAAATGCGTTCGACGCAAATGCCAGCCATTCAATCACGCCGTTCTCCTGCTCCATCTGCGGGCGCATCTGGATCACTGCGAGAAAATCGTTCCGGTTGATGCCGATCGAGCGGTATGCACCGCGCAGGGACTTATCCCCGTAAGCGGCATACGGATCATACGGCGTTCCCTGGAAATGGGAGGACAAGACGTATTTGACGTCCTCCACCGTCACCTTTTTCTCCGGCACCATGCACCACGGAAGATCATCCGAAACCGGTGTGAAATCCGCATGCGGTCCGTCCCACACCTTCGTGTGCGGATTCAGATAGCGCTCCATGAACCACGCACGCGGCGTGTTGTATACATGATCCGCATCGTCATGGCTGCCGAACGCGTCGCGCGGATGAAACTCGCCATCCTGTGAGAGATCCAGATGATACGTCTTTACGAATTCTTCCAGATCCGCCGAGCACATATATTCCTTCTGCTCCCCGAGGGCATCGGAAAAATCAAACCGGTCGATTCCAAGCTGGTTCGGCATGACCACATAGACATCATCCGGCACTCTGCGCGCCATCCAGTGATGTCCGCCGATTGTCTCCAGCCACCAGATCTCATCCTGATCCTGAAATGCAATGCCGTTCATCTCATAGGTGCCGTACTGCTCCAGCAGGCTTCCCAGACGTCTGACACCCTCTCTGGCGCTGCGGATATACGGAAGTACAAGACACACAAGATCTTCCTCGCCGATCCCTCCACATATCTCCGGCTGACCATCCTCTGCCTTCTGGTATACCACCAGCGGATCTACGCCGAGCACGCGCGGATTCGAGGTGATCGTCTCCGTCGCCGTCATGGCAACATGCGCCTCATTCACGCCGCTTGCCGCCCAGATACCTTTCCCGTCGACCGCATTCGGCACCGCCGTGTAGCGCATCGGCTGCTCCGGCAGCTCGATCTTCACATGTGAAATCACAGACTCGTAGTGTCGCGGCTGCTCCTCCGGATGCACGACCACAAATTTCTTCGGTGTAAAATGTCCCGAACCCGAATCGTCGTTGCGCGCAATCATCGTTGATCCATCATATGATGCTTTTTTTCCCACTAAAATCGTTGTACAAGCCATTGTCCATTCCTCCTTGGTATGTCTATCTGATTTTCCTGCCTCTTCGCCGGAAGCAGAAATTCCTGAAAGCATATTCCACATTGCATAAGAATCATAGCACTTTTCGCTTGTCTTCTACAAGTCCCATCTAGGAACCGGACGGAATCCGCACGAGAATCCGCTTCCCGCCGCGCTCCGCCATGGCAAGCACCGGCACGTGCTTTTTCCGGAGCAGATGCACCACCGGATATGCCGCAAATACATCCCCCTCGACGTAAACGGCCTCCGGACGGCACTGCAGGATCTGTTTCACATAATCCTTGTTCCGAAGCTTCCAGTCGGCTTTTTCCATCGCCACTTCACCGTAACTGCCGTCCTGTTCCAGTTCCGGCAGCTCTGGCAGCGGCATGTGATAGATCTGCGCTTCCGCCATCCCCGGCAGTTCTCTTAAAAGTTCATCCGCTGTCTCTCCGCCGCCCACGTTTACAAGCGCCTTCTCCTCCTTAAAGCTGTCCAGACTGATCCGGCATGCCTCCACTGCATCGGAAAGTTCCCCGACCGTCATGAGAAAACCGCCCTTATGGCAGAAAACGGCGCTCTCTAAACCTGATGCCTCCGCCAGTTCTTCCTTTTCCAGTCCGAGCCAGCATTCCGGGAAGCTGCACTTATAATGGAGAGAATACTCCCGCTTCTGCGGCTGGATACAGTATCCGCCCCGGTTCGACGGGAAAATCACAAACGCAATCCCGGTCTCCGACAGGCGTTTCTGGCACGGGATAAAATAGGGCAATATGAGAATCGCGGCATCGCGCTCCGCCGTCTCCCCGGACACTACGGCACGCTCATGCGCCGCCAGCACTTCCTCGATCTGACGGTCGGCGCGCTCATTTCCGCGATAGCGCTCAAATTTATTTTCAAGAATCATGCCTGCCACGCTGACCGCCTGAAAAAAGGCGGCATCGCTTCCGCCCTGCGCATCCCATGCCGGGTTAAAATTGCCAATGAGCGTCGCCAGCTCGTTTTTCTCCCCGGTGTTGTCGTTATTATCCAACGGCTGTACAAACGCCTCGTCAAATTCCGCCGCCAGCTCCTCCCCGAGGATTGCTCCCCCGAGTTCCTCCCACAGCAGTCCGAACGCCGCATAGGGCACACCGTTCTCCCGCACCCGGCTGTCTTTCTGATGATGGTCGTACCGTCCTCTTCCGATGTCAAACACGATCCCGGCAAAATTCTCCGGCACCCTGTTGCCGCGCGTAATTACAATCTCCGGATTCAGGTAAAGCAGCAGCGCCGCGGAAAACACATCGTCTGCATGAAATTTCCCTCCGTGTGTAAACGCCGCCGCGTCTTTTCTCTGAATCTGTTCCAGTAAGTCTTCCGTCATTCTTTTTCTCCCTCATTTGCTTCTTCCATCACAACACTCGCCTCCGGCGCGCTGCCCGCCTCCACATAATCGAACCGGAGCACCGCCTGCTGCCAGTTCACACTGACTCTGGCGCTTTTTTCTCGCTCCCTGCCGGCCGCGGAAATCTGTTCTAACAGTTCCCCCAAGACCTCCCTGGTGAGATACCCGCCCCTCCAGTGAAAGGTAAACGTTTTTCCTTTTTTTGCTGTCTGAAGCGCACGTTTATAGACATCCTCCATCTTCGTGAAGGAAAGCTTTTTCTCCCGATAATAAAAATGCTGTGCATCCGTACATTCCGGCGCAGGCGCGATCAGGGGCTGATGATCCCGGAATACGCTCTTGTCGCAGAGATTGAAATAATCGTACCGGATCTGTGCTCCCGCACCGAGCGTGTTGTCAAATGTGGCATCCAGATGATAATACTGCCCGCCGATTTTTACAATGTTCCACGTATGGCGGTATTTGATCCCCTTCTCTGGGCAGTTTCCGCACAGAGCAATCACGCACCAAACGCCAAGCGCATCGCAAAGCACCTTTACTGACTTTGCGATTCCCTCACAGACGCCCACACCCTGTCCGAGAGGACCTATGATCTCATGGGAATACGGCTTTTTCAGCTTATCGTAGTGCACGTTTTCGCAGATAAAGTCATGGACGTATTTTTCTTTCTCCCACTCGGAGAGATTCTGCGCCGCGCGCGCCAGTTTTTCCACCCGCGCCTTCATCGCCTTCTGGTGCTCTCTGATCTTGCCTTTTTCAAAGAGGTATTCCGGCAGGAACACAAGGTTCGCCGACTCCGGATAATACCGGTACTTGTAGCCGGTCGCCCAGAAAATCTCCGGATGATCCAGCCGCAGCAGGAAAAATACCTGATAGAGATCCTCCGCCTCAAGGCGCGGCATCGGAATGGCATCCTCCAACGCCAATAGTCCCTGCAGCATCGCATGATATGCCGCCTGCTTTGTTTTGTCCATTTTGCTGTAATAATATGCTTCCATCGTTGTCTCCGTGTAGTTATATGAGCTGGACTATGAGCTGGGGTTCCTGTCGGATTCCGGGATTGGGCTTTTGCCTCGATCCGGCAGAGTTCCGACAGATGACCTGTCACTTTCCACTGGGTTTCCTGGCTGATTGAGGAATCAGGCTTCCTGTCCGGCGAGCGCCTGACTTCTCCGGTGCACTCTCCGTCTCACAAAGTAAAAACAGATTACCTGCAGGACAATCGTGATAATCCACGACGCTGGATAAGATATAAACAGAATCGCCAGTGATCTGTGGTATGGAAAAATGCCAAAAATCCACACCACTCTCGTACCAACCGTTCCGATGACCGACAACACCATCGGCACCGCGGAATATCCCATGCCGCGCAGCGCCCCCGGGAACAAATCCATCCAGCCGCAAAGAAAATAGGTGATCGTCGTGTATGCAAGGATCTCCATACCGCACGCAATTACCTCGGCATCCTCCGTGTAGATCTGTAAAATTTCCGGTCCGAACCCATAGCAGATGCATCCCAAAACCACAGCGACCACGACCGATAAGATCATGCAGTCTGCCAGCACACGATCCATGCGCTTTAATTTTCCAACGCCGTAATTCTGGCTGGTAAAGCTCATGCACGCCTGTGTGATGGAGTTCACCGAGACATACAAGAAGCCGAGCAGATTGTTTGCCGCCGTGTAGCCTGCCATCGCCGTCGATCCGAACGAATTGACCGAGGACTGCAGGAGCACATTGGAAAAGTTAATGACCGTACTCTGGATTCCTGCCGGAACGCCGACCGAAAAGATCTGCTTCAAGTAGTACCCTTTCATGCCAAGCTCGGAAAAACGCAGCCGATAACTGCTCTCCGACCGGCAGAGGCAACGCAGCACCAGCACACAGGAAATCATCTGTGAAATCACCGTGGCGATCGCCACACCGGCAACGCCGAGCTTGAATACAATGACCAGCACCATATTCAAGCACGCGTTGATGACTCCCGCAATCATCAAAAACAGCAGCGGACGCTTCGTGTCCCCGACAGCGCGCAGGATCGCCGCGCCATAATTGTAGAGCATGAAAAACGGCATTCCCAGGAAATAAATCCGCATATAAAGTGCCGACAGCCCGATGACGTCGTCCGGCGTCCCCATCAGCGCCAGCGCTCCCTTGGAAAAAACAAGTCCCACCAGCGCCATGACAATTCCGCTGACCAGTGCCAGGGTTATCGCGGTATGTACGGTCTCAGACACCTCTTTCTCACGCCCCGCCGCATAGAAACGCGCCGTCAGTACATTTGCCCCCAGCGAAATTCCGATAAACAGATTCGTGAACACGTTGATGAGCGCACTGGTCGATCCCACCGCCGCCAGCGCCTGGCTGCCGGAAAACCTGCCCACCACGATAATATCTACTGCATTGAACATCAACTGCAAAATACCCGACAGCATAAGCGGCAACGAGAAGGAAATCAATTTGTCCATAATCGTTCCGTTGCACATATCGATCTCATATTTATTCTTTTTTGCCGTTGTCCGTTCCATCTCTGTCACCGCTCCTGTTCTGTGTCTTATCTGTTTCATCCACTGCCCGTTCTATCTTTTCTTAAATCCAGTTAAAGTCCCCGCCGGTAATCGCAAGGCTTAAGAGCGCATCCATTTTCGCCACTTCCTCCTCGCCCTCGATTTTCTGCAGAAGCACTGCCGTATCTGTCACGTCCGCAAGCGTTTCATCCGGCCCGATCTCATAATCAACCTCCGATGCACAATCCGGACAGGGAATCCGCGTCATCGTCTGCAAGGACAGAAACCGATTCCCGCACTTTTTACATTCATAATATCCGCACTGCTTTGTGCCATCCGGTACATAATACATGGTAAAACCTCCTTTTGCCTGTCACTATGTATCCCATTTTAGCATGATGGCTTTTAAAACACAAATGCAGGGTATGTCTTGAAGCAAGACATACCCTGCGGGGGGGAATAAGGATTAAAAATTTTCAAACTCGTTTTTATTAGCTTCTATTACAGCTCCTCACCTTTTCACTTTATTTGCATATTTCATTTTTTGTTTGCAAAGTTACTGTTGTAAATATGTTGCACAATGCAGATATGGGCAGAACCTGAAAAATCGGCTCTGCCCATTTGTAACTATTCACAAATCTTATATCAATTTTTAACGTTTACACAAAACTTGAAACGGTCTCAACTTATCATCCCTGTGAATGCTTGATTTCTAGAGCTTTTAATGGCGATTATTACACCTTTTATCACAATTATTTTATATTTTCAAAAATTTAGGTATCATACGGGTATCACACATTAAACCATTTTATCATAATAATAATTACGACCTTCTCTTTTTTCTATATTAATCAATTCCTTTTTCGCTAAAACTTTACTACACCAATTTGCAACCTTTTGATAGCTACATCCAACTGCATCACCAATTTCTGTAGCCGACATTGCCTCCTCTTTACTCAATGTTGCAATTATTCCTAAGATTTTCACTTCGACTTCTGTATAATTTCCATCTGAAATTGGTACATCTTTATGTATAATTTCTTCAAGTTTCTCGTCACACTCAAAACATCTTTTAACTTTTGCCTGAGCTACTTCCATTTCATCATATATCCTGTTACAAATTGGACATTTATAACTTTTTATCCTATCTTTTAAAAAATAACAATCATATGCCTGAAAAACAGAATCATATATAAACCTTATAGCAGTAAATTCATCTTTTTGATCAGCATATATTATACTATTGTCATTGCATATATCATAATCTATCGCATACAAGACATAGTTTCCACCATACTTCGATGCCCTACTATCCTCCAAACAATGTACCATAAAATTTTCACAAAATATGTTTAAATATTTTTTTCTAATTGGATCTATCATAAAATGACTAGCTGGCCTATTTGAATTTTTTGCTTTCTCATCTAAAGCTCTTTTTAAAAGACTGTTCCACATATCCATATAAAAACCTGGAATAACCTTTTTTTGAACCGCTCCCTGAAATTGCTTAAAATATATTTTTCGCGTTTCTCGTACCCCAACATTAATATCACTTATTTGAATAAATTTTTCGTTTCTGACTTCTGCCTGCGTTAATGCATTTTGTAAAATTAATCCGATAGTTCTAGGTACTCCCATTGCTTCTCTACTTATTCTAAGTAAAATTTCATTTTTATTACCTTTAAAAACGTCATTCATTTTTAGTCCATTTGCTAAACTATTTAAACGTTTTTGTATAAGTTCTTCTGTATATATTATTAATTCTTTACTCGCTGCTACAATGCCTCCATATCTTTCCACAAAATCACTAAAATCTAAGTATATTGGATATATATCTCTTCCTATAATTATATCCTTACCAAAGTAAAATCTATCTGTTATTGTTCCAACTTTAAAAAATACATTATTTTTTGAACCTAGTAACTTTTTAAGTAAAGTTGAAAATTTTTCTTGTTCATCATCTGTTAAATCAGAAAACTCATCTACAAATATGTATATAGCATCCAAACCACTTTTCTGTCTTATTCTACCTAAACACCCTAAAAACTGCTGTACATTATATCCTCTTATTTCATCCAATTCATAGCTTGAATTTTCTTCATCCACTGTACTTTCAGTACCTTTAACATTAACATCTTTTGTTGAAATTAATCCTTGCAGTTTTTCTGTTGTTGAGTTTTTATTTTCTTGTACTATATTTCTTTTCTCTACTTTAAGTAAAATTCCCTCTTTAATAGTCTCTGTAAAATCATCAAATTCTTCTAGTCTTGAAAAATCTTTTTTTCCTAATTTTAATCTTGTCTCATGAAAAATAATTTCTAATTGATTTCTTATTTCCTCAACAATTTTTGAAATAAAGCTATGTTCTAAATTTTTATAATCCTGCGAGAACATTTCCTTACATTGGCTCAAGTCTATATATATAGGTAAAACTCTTTTATTTTGTAATAAGTAACTTTCCTCTTTAATGATTGGAGAAATTGTTTTCATACATTCATAATACGCTCTCATTAATAATGTTGTTTTACCTGTACCTCGTCTACCATTTATAAAGCTATCTTGATTTTGCAGTATTTTGGGCAGTAAATTAAAAAAATCTACATAATAATCATTTAAATTTTCTAATTGCTTAATATCAGATATTGAAATATAATCCGCACGTAATATTGATTGAAATGTATCCCTAACCGTTTGTATTTGATTTAATTGCATCTTTCATACTCCTTTTTTCGTTTCTGTATTTTTATATAACTATACACCCAATTTATCAAACAAAATTCTATTTCTTTTTTCTGCATCATTTAATATTTTATCAAATGACAGTATCTCTATATAAGAGTGGCTTTTTTCATGATACTTATATAATCCCATCTTATCTGGTGTTTCTTTAAAATCATTTCTAAACGCAACCTTTTTTAGAGAAGGAGTTATATCGCAAACTGCATACAAATAAAACTGCGTATTCTCACCTACCCTAATTATTCTCCCATTCTTATCTGAAACTTTATTTGAAGACAACTTTTCAACATACTCAAGCATTTGATCCACAGGATTCTCCGCATATGTATAATCATCTCTCATAGGTCTCTTTAACTCTAAAATAACAATTGTTTCATATTCTTTACCAGAATTATCTTCATCCGAAACTGCAACTGGACTATCAAGTATCATAACATCAGTTCTTTCTTCTTTAGGATTATTATCGAATGGTATATCTGAAGATATATACTCACTATACGAAAGTCTTTCGTCTATTAACCATAAATTATGTGAAGAATATTCTATTTCATCTGATGTTCTGCGCATTGGATATATAAGATTATGGATATATGCCTCTTTATTAAATTTTCCATCTTCTTTAATATTAATTCCTTTTTTCAGCAATTCTAATACAACTTTTCTATGTGCAACATATTCTGCTAATGCTGCCATATTAGCCTCACTTATTTTTTGAAATTGAGTTTCAAATTTATCTTTATACTCTGCTAAATTTTCAGTTCCAACATCTATTTTTTCTAAAATTTCTTTATTAGCTTTTTTTAGTTCAGTATCAAACTTCCTTTTTATCTTATATAATTCTTCATCTAACTTATTATCAGTTAATCCCGGTTTTATTTTATTTATTGATTCCGGCATATATTTTAATAAATGTCTAAATTGCGGTGCATTATTATGTATATACTTTCTAATATGCTCATCTTTATTTTTATGGACCTCATCCAAATATTCAGACAAATATTTTTCCACTTCTGATTTGGCTGCAAGCACAATATCTTCCATTGAAACTTCTTCATCTTCCTTATTTTCTGAAATATCAAACGATGTTCTATTCATATCAACATTGTCGTCCAAAAATTTTCCTGATAAAATACCAACATAATAATATCCCTTATCTTCAAATATATTTTTATCTAAATCTACAATTTCTTTATTTAAATCTATATCTTTTACCATTCTATCATTCGCAAATAAAAACAATTTGCTTCCACCAACTGATATATCATGTACCTGAGTATGTAATATTTCAAATTTTTCTCCATTTACATCAATATTAGCACTCTCACGTTCTCGATATATCTTCTTTTCAAACATACTATTGATACTGTATCGTTCCTCGTCTATTACACATATCTGAGGACATTTTGGAGACATTAAATAAATCATACAATGTTGCATTATCTTCATAGCTATTGTTTCTGCATTCTTATTCACATGTTTGCGATATGTTGGCAAATAATCAATAAGCGACACACAAGTTCTATTTTCAAATGCACCTTTTTCTTCAACAAGTCTATCATCAATATCTAATTTATCTAAAGAAAACTCAAATTCTCTTTTTACCCATACTCCATCATTTTCGTCCTTATATACGCTTTCAATATGCGTTTTTGAAAATGCTTTTAACCATGAAAATCTGCCTACGCCCTTACCACCTTTATCTGCTCGATATGTAGAATCAGATTGCAAAAAAGATTTCATATTATTATCGTCTAATCCAACGCCATTATCAATAATCCTAAAACCTGTTATTTCATTTATACTTTTATCAATTCCTTCTATTTCTGCTACTTGTTGAGGATCTCTAATTATTTCTACTTCAATTTTTCCATCAAATTCTTCTTTTTGCTGTCTCTCTTGTATAGCATATATAGAATTTACAATAGCTTCATATAATGGTATCAATGGCTGATTTTTGGGCAAATCAAAATTTCTTACTCTTCCTGCTAAATCAATTGTGAATCCTGCCATAATATTCCTTCTTTCCTTAAGACAAATTAATATAGCTTACATTAACTTCTCTTCAATCTTCTTTTCTGCAACTTTTTCCAAATAGTTCTTGCATCTTTACACAATGCTTCTTCAATTCCAATACTATTAATTAAGATTTCCTTATCGACAATATCCAATGCATTTTCTATCGGTTCATCTTCTCTTACAATCCGATCCACCTCTCTAAGCACCTGCCTTACAATTTCAATAGGTATATCATCTAGTTTAGGCACTAATATATTTCCTACTTCTCTAGGAAGTATTTCTAGTACACCTCCGCCATAACTTCTGCCACACAATTCCGT